>Ga0100393_10000435_pt1 | contig 45681 bp, 37 predicted proteins | sample CryGeymeta201517_FD_81546 | JGI IMG/M metagenome (GOLD analysis project Ga0100393, IMG submission 81546) | Groundwater microbial communities from Crystal Geyser aquifers in Utah, USA - Crystal Geyser metaG 2015-17 | ecosystem: Environmental > Aquatic > Deep subsurface > Groundwater | place... | reverse complement strand
TTGGCACTGCGGACGTTCCTGCGGTGCGGGGACGCACCTGCGCTACCCTGTGGTTCCTGCGGTGCGGGGACGCACCTGCGCTACCCTGTGGTTCCTGCGGTGCGCGGACGCACCTGCGCTACCCTGTGGTTCCTGCGGTGCGGGGACGCACCTGCGCTACCTTGTGGCTCCTGCGGTGCGCGGCATGTGGCGGTGCTGTGGTGCGCCTCAGATTGGCTGCATGGCAACAGGTCGCAGGCGAAGGCTGGTTTGTTTTGAACCGCAGATGGATTGGAAATTGCGGTCTTGCTGCTGCTGTTTTCCTTTCTACATGTTCATCAGATTTTCTGATTGGCCATGATTGAATTGGTCGTCGTCGCGGGACATCAGCCGTGCAACCGAACTGGAAATTGCGGAGCCGCTTGCACGTTCGGGTTGATCGGCTGAAGCGGGTCAACTACGGGAATCAGGTGCTGCGCTCGTGAATAAAGGATACCCATTATCCTTATACTCGGCAGTTAAAAGGAATTAACGTTCATTCACGTCCATTAACGGTTTAAAAAATTCTCTTCTTTTAACTGCCGGATAAACAATATCGGGGGAACTGCCGGGAGCACGCGGAATTTTGCATGACTGAGTTCTTATTTCGTCAGCAAGCAACCTGCAGCCGCGACCGGAGTACAGTTGCTAGAGGAATTTTGCGGTCACACTTGTGGGGCAGCTTTTGAGACCGGCGACATTGCCCTGGTAGAGCAGTTGGCCGCCGGCATCGCCGCCGTCGGGGCCGATTTCGATCAGGTAGTCGGCCTCCTGGATCAGGTCGAGATGGTGCTCGATGACGATGACGCTGTGGCCGGAGTCCACCAGGCGGTGGAGCAGTTCGGTCAGGCGTTCGACATCGGCGAGGTGGAGGCCGATGGTGGGCTCTTCCAGAATGTAGAGATTGCCCTGACCTTTATTGTATTGGCGTTCCTTGAAGCTGGGTTGGCCCTTGGCCAGCTCGCTGACCAGTTTCATGCGCTGGGCCTCGCCGCCGGAGAGGGTGGGCGAGTATTGCCCGAGGGTGATGTAGCCGAGGCCGGTCTCGACCATCAGCTGCATCAGTCCGCTCAGCTGGGTGTGGAAGCTGAAAAATGCGGCTGCCTCTTCAAAGCTCATGGCCAGCACGTCGGCGATGCTCTTGCCGTGCCAGCGCAGCTCGTCCAGCTCTGTCCCGTAGCGGCGGCCCTGGCAGTCCTCGCAGGTCAGGTAGGTGTCGGGCATGAAGTTCATTTCCAGCTTCAATCGTCCAGCCCCTTTGCAGGTTTCGCAGCGTCCGCCCCGGGTGTTGAAGGAGAAGGTGCCAGCCGAGTAGCCGCGCATGTTGGCTTCGGGGAGCCGGGCATAGATGTCGCGGATGATGTCGAAGGCCCCGATGTAGGTGGCCGGGGTGGAGCGCGGAGTTTTGCCGATCGGGGACTGGTCCACTTCGATGACTTTGCGGATGTCGTGGGCGTTGGAAAGCGACTGGAAACGATGCGCTTGTTTTTTAGAATCACAGCTGAACACGGATGCGCAGGGATGATTACCCGGAAGGTTTTTTGGAGTCAGCGTTGCCGCTTGGCGAAGGATGGCATCCTGGGCGAGGGGGCGAAGCAGGTCGCGGATCAAAGTTGACTTGCCGGTGCCGGAGACGCCGCAGACAACGGTCAGGCGGTTTTTCGGGATCGCCAGATCAAAGCCCTTCAGGTTGCGCAGGGCGGCACCCCGGAGGGCGATCCAGTTGGAGTTGCTCTTCTTTTTGCGCGGGCTCCAGGGTGCCGGGAGTTCGCGGTAATGGCCGCGGCGCGGATGCCCCGGAGGCTGGCGCAGGTATTTCCCCGTGATGGACTGTTGGTTTTCCCTGAGTTCGGCCAGGGTGCCACTGGCGACGATTTCGCCGCCGTGGATACCGGCGGCGGGACCGAGGTCGATGATCTTGTCGGCGTGCTGCATCGTATCGGCATCGTGCTCGACCACCACCAGGGTGTTGCCGCGCTCGCGGAGTTGCTCCAGCGACTCGATCAGCCGGGCATTGTCGCGGGCGTGCAGGCCGATGGACGGTTCATCCAGCACGTAGAGCACGCCGGAGAGATTGGAGCCGAGTTGAGCGGCCAGGCGGATGCGCTGGGCCTCGCCGCCGGAGAGGGTGGCGGTGGCGCGGTTGAGTTGGAGGTAGCCCAGGCCGACCCGGTCCATAAAGCGCAGGCGCTCTTCGATCTGGGGCAGCAGTTCGTTGAGGACCGGCTTGGTGCGTTGGGTGGTTTTGATTGCTTTGAGTGCTTGCAGCAGCCGGGTTGGTGTGCGGGCGAGCAGCTCGGGCAGGGAGATGCGCGGGGCAGCGCCTGAACGGTGCCGGGCGTGCGCGAGCGAACCCGCCACGTTATTTTTCAGCGGCAGGTAAACGGAGCGGCTGAGCGGGTTGAGGCGGGTGCCCTGACAGTCGGGGCAGGTGGCACCGTCTTCCAGGTCGCTTGGGTCGAGGTGGCCGATGCGGCTGTTTTCCTCGCCGGCCATCCAGTCGAAGATCTGGCCGTAGCCGCGGCAGGTCGGGCACCAGCCGCGCGGGCTGTTCCACGAGAAGTGCTTCGGGTCGAGATCGGGAAAGGCCTCACCGGTGGTCGGATCGGTGCGTTGGGTGGAGAGCCAGCTGAGGGTCTCGCCCTGCGGACTCAGGAGCAGGGCGCTGCCTTTGCCCAGGCGCAAAGCTTCGGCCAGGCTGTGCTTGAGGGCGGATGGCGCCTGGCTGCCGGCGAGATCCGCGACGATGAGGTCGATGTCGTGTTCGCGGTAGCGGTCGAGCTTCTTGAATTGATTCAGCGGGACCATTGCGCCGTCGATGCGGAGCATGTGGTAGCCGTGGTCACGGGCCCAGTTGGCGAGCGGCTCGTGGTGGCCTTTGCGTCCGCGCAGGAGTGGGGCGGCGAGGTGAAGTGGCGGCGGCGGGTTGCCCGCTGTTTGCGGACGGCGGCTGTGCGGGGCGTGTTGGGTCAGCAAGAGCTGCAGGCGTTTGTGGAGCACCTGCGGGCTTTGGCTGACGACCGGTTCGCCGCTGGTGGGGGAGTGCTGGATCCCGATGCGGGCGAACAGCAGGCGTAGGTATTGAGCCACCTCGGTGATGGTGGCGACGGTGGATTTGCGCGTGCCACGGGTGACGCGTTGCTCGATCGCAACCGTGGGGGCGATGCCGTGCAGCTCATCCACATCGGCCCGCGGCATTTGCTCCACAAACTGGCGGGCATAGGCCGACATGCTCTCCATGAAGCGCCGCTGGCCCTCGGCGAAGATAATGTCGAAGGCCAGCGAGGACTTACCCGAGCCGGAAACGCCGGTGATGACCGTGATGGCGTTGTGCGGGATTTCGCAGGAAATGTTTTTCAGGTTGTGCTCGCGGGCGCCGACGACCTGGAGCACCGGGTGCTTGAGTGCCGCGCTGGCGGGGTGGTGGTATCGGGCCTGGTCTTCGGCGACGGCGGCAACCCCGGCATCCGCCAGCGGAGCCGCTGCGAGTGCCAGGGCCAGATACTTGGCGGTTTCACAGTCCTGCGCCGCGATCTGTTCCGGCGTGCCCTGAGCGATGACCTGGCCACCCCCGGCCCCGGCTTCCGGACCCAGTTCGACAATCCAGTCGGCGACTTTGAGCACGTCCAGGTTGTGCTCAATCACGATCAGCGAGTGCCCGGCATCGACCAGGCTTTGCAGCACCTGGATCAGCCGTTTGACATCCGCGCGGTGCAGGCCGGTGGTGGGCTCGTCGATCAGGATGAGCGCATGGCCGGATGAAGTGGAGACTTTTCCCAGAAATCGCACCAGCTTGAGCCGCTGGGATTCGCCGCCGGAGAGGGTGTTGAGGGGCTGCCCCAGCTTCAGGTAGCCGAGGCCGACATCGACCAGCGGCTGCAGGGCACGCACGATTTTCGGATGATCGCCGAAGAAGAGCACGGCTTCGGCGACATCGAGCTCCAGGATGCGGGCGATGCTGCGCTCGTTGTATTCAATCTCCAACACCTCAGGTTTGAAACGTTTGCCCTCGCAGGTTTCGCAGGGCACGAAGAGGTCGGAAACAAACTGCATTTCGATGCGCTCGTAACCCAGGCCCGAGCAAGTGGGGCAGCGCCCCTCGCCGCCGTTGAAGGAAAAATGGCCCGGCTGCATGCCGGCCGCCTGGGCGGCATCCAGCCGCGCGAAGAGTTTGCGGATTTCATCCCAGGCTTTGGTGAAAAGGGCCGGGTTGGAGCGCGGGGTTTTACTGACCGGGCTCTGGTCGATCCGCACAATTTCAGAGAGCGGCAGACTGGACTCGATGTCCTTGATCGCGGCCGGATCGTCGGCGACGAGTCCTTTCTGTGCCAGCAGGTTCTGGTAGATGACGTTGTTCAGCAGGGTGCTTTTGCCGGAGCCGGAGACGCCGCTGAAGCAGACCAGTTGCCGCTGCGGCAGGTGCAGATCGAGGTTTTGGATATTGTGCTTGCTGGCCCCGTAGATGGAGAGCAGAGGCAGCTTGGCCGTTTGAGGCTTGGACTTCGGACGCTGATGATTTGCGCGGCGCGCTGGTGGGACTTCGATCTGCTCCCGCCCGGAAAGGTAGCGCCCGGTGATCGTATCCGATGCAAGGATACGCTGGTAGTTGCCGTGGAAGGTGAGTTGACCGCCGTTGACGCCGGGGCGGGGGCCGATTTCGATCAGGTTGTCGGCAGCGCGCATGACTGCTTCGTCGTGTTCCACGACCACCACGGTATTGCCCAGGTTGGTGAGGCGGCGGAGGATGGCGATCAGGCGATCCATGTCGCGGGGGTGCAAGCCGACCGAGGGTTCGTCCAACACGAAGAGCGTATCGGTCAGCGCGGAGCCCAGGCAGGAGGTGAGGTTGACGCGCATGGTCTCGCCGCCCGAAAGGCTGCGTGAGCTGCGGTCGAGCGTGAGGTAGCCGAGTCCGACCTGTTCGAGAAAGGCGAGCCGGGTGTGGATACCGGCCAGGGCACTGTTGTTTTCGGTGGGGGCGAAACCACCCCTGCGTTGTCCCGTTGGTCGCCCGGCGACGCAGTTACTGGCCCCGGCAGGCGGGGAGTGTTCAAGGTTGGGATTGAGCCATTCGAGTAGTTCGCCGACGCTTTTTTGATACAGCTCGGGCAGGGTGTGGCCCTGCCATTTCCAATTGAGGGCTTCGGGCTGGAGGCGGGCACCCCGGCAATCCGGGCAGCGGTGGTAGCTGCGGAATTTGGAGAGAAAGACGCGGACGTGCATCCGGTAGATTTTACTCTCCAGCCAGTCGAAGAAGCGGCGCACGCCATACCAGCGGTTTTGATGGTCATTGTCCCGGTAGTCCGGCTCACCTTCGATGATAAAGTCCTGCTCGCTCTGGGTGAGATCCTGATAAGGCAGGTGGGTGCGGACTTTATGTTTTTTTGCAGCACGCTGCAGATCGCGCAGGCTCTCGCTATAAACTTCCCCCTGAAATGCGCGGATGGCACCCCCGTCGATGGAGAGGCTCCGATCCGGAATGACCAGGCCGTAGTCAATCTCAATGACACGACCAAAGCCCCGGCAGGTAGGGCAGGCTCCGACTGGTGAGTTGAAGGAGAAGAGCGCCGGGGAAGCCGGGCGGAAGGATGTGCCGGTGGCCGGTGAGTTCAGCCCCTGGGTGAATGCTGCGAGCAGCTGTGCGTTGGTATCGAAAATCCGGATACGCCCCTTGCCGAAGCTGAACGCTTGTTGAGCGGCTTCGATGAAACGGGCGCGGGCGGACGGCTCGATATTCAAGCGGTCCTGGATCACATGCAGCTGGTCCCCGGGCTTGAGCCGGGCAGGCGGCAGTTCTGCCAGGCGCACCAGTTTGTTGTGATGGACCGCGCGGGTGTAGCCCTGCCCGCTGAGCGACTGGAGCACTTCGGACCACTTCAATTTGCCCGGCCTGGATACGGCGAAGCCAATCCACAGCGATGCGCCCGGGTGATCTGCGAGCAGGATGTTCCAGATGCTCTGCGGGTTGTCATCCCGGATAGCTTCGCCGGTAGCGGGATCGTAGAGCGTGGCGACGTTGGCGAACCAGACTTTAAAATAATCACAGAGCTCGGTGATGGTGCCGACGGTCGAGCGCGAGGTTTTGATGGTGTTGGACTGCTGGATGGCGATGGAGGGCCGGATATTTTCCACGCTGTCCACCTCCGGGCGGTCGAGCAACTCCATGAACTGACGGGTGTAGGGCGAGAAGGTCTCGACGTAGCGGCGCTGCCCCTCGGCATGGAGCGTCTGGAACACCAGCGACGATTTGCCCGCACCGCTGAGGCCGGTGACGACGGTCAGCTGGCCGATTGGCAAATCCAGGTCGAAACCCTGCAGGTTGTTCTGGCGGACGCCGCGCAGGCGGATATGGTCTTTTTTCGAGGACATGTGTGCCGGTAATTAGCGCATGCTCCCGCGCAGGTCCAATCCGGTTTGCATTTAATGCGAAAAACACTGCCTTTCAAAATTGAACATAATGCCTTGTTCGCGGACTAATCTGTGTTAGCGTTTTCTCTAATACAAATTAGTTGCTGTAATTTTAACCTAAACCCCGCTTCATCTGCCATGAGACTTCCGATCCAAAAACTTTTCCGTGCCGGCTGCCTGGCCGGGTTATTGAGCTTATTTGCCGTTTCCGGCCATGCCAACGAGGGCGTTAAGCATCTTTCTTTGCGTAATGAGGTGGATCAGGTCATTCACCAGACGCTGACCCAGCTGGCACAGGAGCAAACGCTGGACGGGTATTGGGCGACCACGGATTTTCCGGGGATGACCGCGCTGATCCTGCGGGCATTTTTGGAGAGTCCGGTGGACAGCGCGCGTTGGCAGAAGTCCGATGCCGTGGCCAAGGGGATTGCATTCTTGAAAACATACGTGCAGGAGGACGGAGGCATCTACAACCGCGGGCTGCATTCTTACAACACATCGATTTCGCTGATGTGCCTGAACGTGTATTATCAGGTGGCCGAGGCGCAGGGTTTGTTAACTGAGCCGGAGCTGGCCGAGCTGAAAGCCGTGATGATTCGGGCGCGCGAGTTTGTGGTGAAGCAGCAGCAATTCTACGATGAGGAGGACCTGAAAATTCTTTCGGGCGGTATTGGCTACGGGCGCAGCAGTAACCACACCGATCTCTCCAACACTACTTTGGCGATCCAGGCGCTGCACGAGACCCGGCATCTGTTGGATACCAGTGACGAGCAGGCGGTGGACCTGAACTGGGAAGCCGCCATCCAGTTTCTCACCAATACACAGAATCTGCCCGCGACGAACTCTCAGGAGTGGGTCAGCGGCGATGCGGCCAACCGTGGTGGTTTCGTCTATCGCCCAGGCGACAGCATGGCGGGAAGTTTCGAGAAAGAGGATGGCGGCACGGGGCAGCGGTCCTACGGCAGTATGAGTTATGCGGGGCTGATGAGTATGATCTATGCCGGCTTGGATAAAGATGATGAGCGCGTGGTGGCGGCGGTCGAGTGGTTGAAGGCCCACTTCAATCTGGACAAAAATCCCGGCATGGGCATGGAAGGGCTCTATTATTACTACACGACCATGGCCAAGGCGTTGAATGCCTATGGCGAAGACCAGCTGGTTCTCCTGGACGGGACCGTGGTGGATTGGCCAAAGGAACTCGCCAAAAAGCTGGTCGCCGAGCACAAGCATCCGGGCTTCTGGATCAATGAGAACAGCCGTTGGATGGAGAGTAATCCGCTGTTGGTCTCTGCCTACTCACTGCTGGCACTGAAAAATGTGTATCCCAAGCTGTAAACGTCGCGATGAAATCTTCCAATAACATGATGGACCTCTATTTCATGGATGCCCGCTCGAAGTTGATCGACATTGCGGCTTTTATGGACCGGGTTGAGCGCTCCGGGGAGACGGAGGACTTTCGCTACAAGGAGTTTGTCAAGGCGCTGGGCGTGCTGCACGGCTCCGGTCGGGCGGAGGCGGTGCTGCAGCATTTCAGTGATCCTTCGGAGGCACCGATTGATCAAGCAACTGCCGGGCCGGCACTTGGCGCATTTCAATCGACGTAAAGACTATGCGTTATATCGAACCGCACGCGCACATGGTCAGCCGGACCATGGATGACTATCAGGCCCTGGCGATGGCTGGCTGCCGCGCTGTTTGCGAGCCGGCATTTTGGGCCGGGTTCGACCGCAGTTCAGTGGCCGGGTTTTACGACTATTTTTGTCAGTTGACGGAGTATGAACCCAAGCGCGCGGCGAAGTATCATATCGCGCACTTCAGTTGGATCTGCATCAACCCGAAAGAGGCGGAAGATCCGGCTTTTGCCCGCGAAGTGATCCAGCTCATCCCGCAATTCCTGCACAAGGAGAATGTATTGGGGGTGGGCGAGATCGGGCTCAACAAAAACTCCAAGAACGAGGCGGCTATTTTCCAGGAGCAGGTGCAGCTGGCACTCGACCACGATCAACTCATTCTGATCCACACGCCGCACCTGGAAGACAAGTTGAAAGGGACTAAGCTGACGATCGACATGCTGCGGCAGTTTCCGCAGCTCGATCCCGGGCGGGTGATGATCGACCATGTGGAGGAGCACACCATCCAGCAGGTATTGGATGCCGGTTTCTGGGCGGGTATCACGCTGTATCCCGAATCGAAGTGTACGCCCCCGCGGGCGGTCGATATGCTGGAACGCTTCGGCGACACCAACCGATTGTGGATGAACTCAGCCTGCGACTGGGGGGTTAGTGATCCGTTAGCGCTGCCCAAGGCGATCCTGGAGCTGCGCAAACGCGGCTTCGACGAAGCGGCCATCGACCGCTTCGTCTATCAGAATCCGCTCAAGTTCATACAGCAGAGCGGTGTTATTTGGGAGTGGTGATGCGTTTGAATGTTTTTGTTGAATATGGGCTGCTGGTTTTGATTAGCATAATCCCGCTGCAGGCGCGGACCTATTGGTGGAAGCCGGAACAGGTGCCGGGCTCAGCGCGCCTGGCTTTGGAAGATGTGCGGACGGTTGTCTTGCCGGCGCAGGCATCTGAGCGGCTGTTGGCGGCGGTCGAGGACTTGCAGGCGTGCTGGCCGGTCAAACTGGAACAGGCGGCGGCAGCGGAGGTGCCCTCGAAGCAGGTGCTGGTGCTGGAGCGAGAGGAGGCAGCAGCAGCGGATACCGGAGGATTTACGCTGCGCCGGAAGCGCACACGGGTGACGCTGCGGGCAGCCAGCGACGAGGCACTGGCTGACGGGCTGTATGCCATCTGCCGGGAGCTGTTGGGGGTGCGCTGGTATTGGGCTGGCGATGTGGGGCTGGAGTTTGTCGGTGTGAGGGCGGAGCATTTTCCAGTTCGCAGGTGGCATGAGCAACCGGCTTTTGTGCAGCGCACGCTATACCCCGTCGCGAGTGATTTTGGTCGGCGCAACGGCTTGAACCGGCGCTATTCATTCAATCACAATCTGGCGCGGATTTTTACGCAGGACGTTTTTGAAAGCTCGCCGGAGGCGTTTGCCGAAATTGAAGGCGCGCGGCAGGCACCCCGGCAGAGTGCAAAATATGATCCGCAGCCGAATTTTATCCACCCCCGCGCGGTAGAACTCGCGGCCCAGGCAGCGCGGGAGCGTTTCGAGGCCACCCCGCAGCCAAACAGCTTTTCACTTTCGATCAACGACAACTCGCTCTTTGATGAGGGTGAGGCAACTGCCCGGGCGGTAGCGCGGCACTCGGAGGACGGAAGTGCTCCGGTGAGCTATTTTCGGGAACGTCCGAACTATACAGATTTGGTGTTCGGTTTCATGAATGAAGTGGCGGAAAAAGTGTATGGACCGGTCTCCCGACCCTGGCCGCTGCCCTTCCTGGCCGCTGCCCGCCCGTCAGCGCCTTACCTGACAGCGCTGGCCTATTACTGGACGGAGCAGTCACCTTCATTCCCGCTGCATCCACAGGTGATGCCGGTGCTGACTTCGGACCGGGCACAGTGGCATGATCCCGTTTATCGCGAGGAGGACAAAGCGCTGATCCGGCGCTGGGCCGAATCGGGGGCGGAGCGGATTGCGACCTGGGATTATTATTTCGGAGCGCCCTATCCCTATCCGCGTCAATTCACCCGCTGGATCGGAGAAAGCATTCGCTTCCTGGATGAAGCGGGGGTGGATGTGTTTTTCTCCCAGTTGCCTTCGATCTGGGGACTGGACGGCCCGAAGGCCTGGCTGACGGCGGAACTGCTGCGCGACCCACAGCAAGATCCCGCGGAGCTGTTGGCGGAGTATTATGAAAACTTCTTTGGTCCGGCGGCAGAGCCAATCCGTGAGTTCTACCAGATCGCCGAGCAAACCCGCGATGAACGCGAAGGCACCGCTTACTGGATCAAGTTTTACAAAGACGAAGCTGCCATCGAACTCTTCCCGCCAGCGACGCTGACGCGGATGCGGGAATGCATCGATCTTGCGCTGCAGCGGGCGCAGGCAGCGGCACCCGCTGCAGCGTCTGCCGCTGCGCCACTGGAACTGGATCCGATGCGTTTTGTGCAACGGGTGCAGATCGTTTCGGAGGCCTTTGCATACACCGAGGCTTATGCGGCCATGCACCGCAGCCGGGTGCAACTGGTTGAGCAGGCCATGGCGGCACTGCGGCAACCGCCGGAGGGGGCAGCAGAGCCAGGGGCATTGCGGGCAACATGGACAGTCTTCCAGCAGGCAAAAGCGCATTTCGATACCTTGCAGCAGCATCTGGCGCGGCAACCGATGCATCAAGGTTTTTCAACGTTTAACCAGCTGATGCAGACCGACCCCATGCCACTGGTGTTGGCCGCCCTGGGTGCAGTTGGACCCGGTAACAGCGGTGCGGATGAGGCGGATTCTGTCAACGCGTTGCTGCGATGGACGCGTGCCTGGCATGCCGGAAAAGCCAGACCTGTTTCGGTGGGGTATAATCCGCAGCTCAAGCACCGCGGGCGGGAGCTCAGAAACTTTCTGGGGCCGGAGGTACCGTTGATCGATGGGTGGACATTCAAGTATCGGGCGAGTTATGGGCTGAAAATTGAGGCTGCCCGCGGACAGGAAGCTGCTGGCTGGCGGGTGGAAAATGCCGACATCGTTTCGCTGTCGCAGAGCTATCCGGTCATCGGGGAACGTGCTTATCTCCTGCAAATCGATGCCAGTTGGCAGGTAAGTCCCGACAATCGCAGCTGGGTGCAGCTGAATTGGCGCTCACGTTCCGGCGAGAAATTAGCCACGCAGATGCCGCTGCGCTTGCCCAATGGCCAGTTCCATGACCGACAGCCCCTGCAGTTTGCATTTATCTCCCCGCCCAATGCCTACAGTCTGCGGGTCTCGTTAGTCACCAACCGTCAATACGCCGGCGATTACATCGAAATCGAGCGCGTCGAACTGGGGCGGCTGATCGAGGTATCAATGGGGGATTAAGCGTCGATCACGAGGTCGGCATCGCCTGCCGGTTGACAGCAGCACAGCAGCTCGTTGCCGTCTTCCGGTTCGCCGGAGTGTCCGTTGGGGTATTCCACTTCACCGGCCAGCAGTTTTTGCTGGCAGGCAGTGCAGTTGCCCATCCGGCATCCGTAGTCGAGTGTGAGGTCGTTGGCTTCGGCCAGTTCAAGGATGCTCTCGTGACTGCCGTCCCATTCACACTCCAGATTCGATTTTTGAAAAATAATTTTACTCATAGCCGACTGTCATGCCGCAAATTCTGTAAATTGCAAACGAAGAAAAGACTTGAGCTGGCCTGAAAGCGATCACAGCGCGCAGCCCTGTGAGGTTTCGCAGTTGGGGCGCGCCACCAGTCCTTTGATGGGCTCATCCGGAAAAAGCTGGTTGGCGCGGCCCTGGTGGATGAGGTGGTGGTCGCAGATTTGATCGAGCTCGGCCTTGGTGCTGGCCCGGCGCATCGCGTGCAGGAACTGGCCGTCGACATCGACACCCAGGCCCACGAAGTTGAGGAATTTTTTCAGATGGTTGATATGCAATCGGCCCTGCCGGTCGGGCCGGGTGGTGGCCTGGTAGAGGTCTTCGATGTATTGGCGCACATCCGCCAGTGTGGGCGCGTAGATCGGGGCCGCTGCAAAATGCTCGCGCAGTTGCCGGAAGATCCACGGATTACGGATGCAGTGGCGACCGATCATCAGGCCCGCGCAGCCAGTCGTTTCGAGGACACGCCGGCCCTTGGCCACCGAGGTGATGTTGCCATTGCCCAGCACGGGACAGGCCAGTCGCTCTACCGCCCGCCGGATATAGTCGTAATGCACTTCGCTGCGGTAGCCCTCCTGCACGGTGCGGGCGTGCAAACTCAGCAGGTCCACCTGGTGCTTTTCAATCAGGTCTAGGATGGTTTCGAAGTTGCGGTCATCCTCGAAACCGATGCGCATTTTTACCGAGAATTGGCTCCGCGCGGCGGCGCGCAGGCAGCCCAGAATGGCATCCACCTTGGCCGGGTCGCGCAAGAGCCCGCCACCGACATTTTTCTTATACACCTTGGGGGCGGGGCAGCCCATGTTCAGATCGATCCCGGCCACCGGCAACCCGGCGGCTTCGATGGCGGCAACCGTTCGCTCGAGGTCGGGCAAACTCTCGCCAATCAGCTGGGCCACGATCGGCCGACCGGTTGCGTGGTGGAGGATCGAGTCCACGATATGTGATTCCAGCCGGGAATGTGCATGCACCCGGAAATACTCGGTAAACAGCAGGTCCGGCGCACCGTATTTACCCAGCAGGCGCATAAAGGGCAGGGTGGTGACATCCTGCATCGGTGCCAGCGCGGTGAGCGGCGGGCCGGGGTGACTATCAAGCTGCATTAGTCCTCCTGCTCCAGGATTTTGGCGAGTATCGCGGTCATGTCATCGACCGAGTCAAAGACCTTGCCAGCGGCAAACAGAGGCGCTTCGGAGGCAAGTGCCAGCACAATGGAGTCACTGGGGCGGGCATCGATTTCGACGATTTTATGCCCGAGTTCATTCTCCATCGAGAGGATGAGGCGGGCGTAAAAGGTGCCGCGGTCCACATCGGCGATGACGACCCGTTCGACTTCAGCTCCGAGGCCGTCCAGGATGGTCAGCATCAGGTCGTGCGTCATTGGGCGGTCGCTGGCTTCACCATTGAGCGCACGCTGGATAGCCTCGCCGATACCGGAATCGACATAGATTACGAAAATTTTATCATCATTGCCCAGGAAAATGGCACAGCCACTGGAGGTTGGCATGACGCCTTTTACGATGACTGGCACGACTGGTTGATGCATATTGGTAGCATGTTAGGGTAGATTTTGCAGCTGTCGATATTTTCCCCTAATGGTTTAACCGGAATGCGCTTGGCTGCATTTTTCAGCTTGAGGCGTTCTGTTTTGTCGGATTGCCTTTATCCGGCACAGGGCGAATGTGGTCCGTATCTAAAGACGATTTTACCTCACGTATTCGAAGGAGCATCCGACGCGACAGTTGGATGCGGTTAAAGTGCAGCGAAAGAGATACCCAATATGACACAAAGCTTCCAAGAACTGGGCGTGCCGCCCGATCTGATCCGCGGGATCAGCGCGCTGGGCATTGCACAACCGACTGAAATCCAGCAGCAGGCGATTCCTTTCTTGCTGCAAGACGGCTCCGACCTGATTGCACAGGCTCAGACCGGCACCGGCAAGACCGCCGCCTTCGGCTTGCCCCTGCTCGCCAGAATGGATGCGGGGAACCCGGCTATTCAGGGCCTGATCATTGCCCCGGTGCGTGAACTGGCCAAGCAGATTGGTCAGCAACTCTTTCGCTACACCAAGTTCTGCGAGGACAAGATCTTCGTCGAGGTCGCCGCCGGTGGGGATAAGATCGGCGAGCAGATCAAGCGTCTGCAGCGGCCCACCCACATTCTGGTGGCCACGCCGGGCCGCCTGATGGATCTGTTGGAGGCCCAGCTCGACCTCGGTTCGGTTCGCTACCTTGTGCTGGATGAGGCGGACGAGATGATCAGTATGGGCTTTCGCCGCGAACTCGCCGCCATTTTCAAGGAATGCAAAAACCGCCGCAGCACCTGGCTCTTTTCCGCTACCTTCCAGGCTAAAGTGCGCGAGATGGTGGAGGCGCACCTGTCCCCCCAGGCCAAGCGTATCGCGCTTGAAAAAGCCCGGCTGGTCAATCCCAACATCCGTCATGAATACGTGATCTGCGCTCGCGAGCACAAGGATGATTACATTGCTCAGTATCTTCAGCGCCACGCGGGGGAACGTGGGCTGATCTTTTGCCGCACCCGCGCGGGTGCGCTGCGTCTGGGTGTAGAGCTGGAAAAACGCGGCCTGGCCGTGGCCGTGCTGCAGGGCGATCTCGGTCAGCGTGAGCGCGACAAGCTCATGCGCGGCTTCAAAAAAGAACGGATCTGCTACCTCATCGCCACCGATGTTGCCGCCCGCGGGATTGATGTGGAGGGGCTCGCCTTTGTGCTCCACCATCAGTTGCCGGATCAGTTTCAATACTACACCCACCGTGCCGGACGCACCGCCCGCGCGGGCAGGGCGGGCACTTCGCTCTGCCTGATCGAACCGGATGAGCGCCAGGCCATTGCCACGCTCGAAGCGGAACTCGGGGTGCGCTTCAACGCGGTAGAGTAGGGCTGCCCGGCTTGGCAGCGTCGGGGGGAACAGGCCGGAGGCACTGTTTTACGTAGCACAGGCGTCCCGCCTGTTGCTCCCGAAGCCGTTAAACGCCGCGGTCCGGCGGCACCGTGGAAACGGCTTCCAGCAGCGTGCTGGTGCCTTCGGAGACTTTCAGTAGTGCATCCTGATGGAGGGTCTTCATGCCGGTTTGCATGGCAATCCGTTTGAGTGTCGCCGTCTCTTTGCCTTCATTGATGGCGGCCGTCAGCTCCTCTGAATTCGTCATCAGTTCGTGGATACCGACGCGTCCCTTCATACCGATACCGCCGCACTTGGGGCATCCGGTATTGGCGGCGCGGTAGATCGTCTCCGGTCCCCAGGCCGCGCCCAGCGCGGTGCGCATCATTTCAAGCTCCCGTCCCTCCGGCGTGTAACTGACCCGGCAGGTCGGGCAGACCCGCCGCATCAGGCGCTGTGCGCAGACCACCAGCAGCGAGGCAGAGATCATGAAGGGTTCAATTTCCATGTCGGTAAAGCGCGCGATGGTCGAAGGCGCATCGTTGGTGTGCAGTGTCGATAGTAACAGGTGGCCGGTGAGCGCGGCTTCCACTGAAATTTCGGCGGTCTCCCGGTCCCGGATCTCGCCCACCAGAATGATGTCGGGGTCCATCCGCAGGTAGGAGCGGAGCGCAGCCGCAAAGTCGAGCCCGATCTTTTTGTGCACCTGCATCTGGTTGATGCCCGGGATGGTGTATTCGATTGGATCTTCTGCGGTTTGCACGTTGACATCCGGGGAGGCGACTTCTCGCAGTGCGGAAAAAAGCGTCATGGATTTACCCGAACCGGTCGGCCCGCAGTGCAGGATCATTCCGTAGGGTTGAGTGATCAGCTGGCGGTATCGGGTGAGGTTTTCCTCCGAAAAGCCAAGTGCCGTAATCGGCAGCGCACTCTTGGTCTTATCGAGGATGCGCATCACGATCTTTTCTCCGAAATTCATCGGGCTGGTGGCCACCCGCAAGTCAATGTCGATGTTGCGCTTGGTGAATTTTTTGAACACGATCCGCCCATCCTGCGGGATGCGTTTTTCGGCGATATCGAGTTCACTCATGACTTTCAGGCGTGCCGCAATCGGGCCGGCAGTTTTGGCGGGCAGGCGCATCTTTTCTTTGCAGACACCATCAATGCGGTAGCGCACCAGCAGATCATTTTCCTGCGGCTCGATGTGGATATCCGAGGCTTCCTGGATGTAGGCATCCTCAATGATGCGGTTGGCGAGCATGACGATGGGGGCACTTTCCTCCTCCAGTTCGCCGCTGGCAACCTGGTCGGCAACATCTTCATATTTTTCACCGATCACGTCGATCAGGCCGGCGATGTCGCCCGACGCCTCGCCGATGTCACTGGCCTTGCCGCTGTGGGGACAGTGGGTTTTGATCAACTCATCGATCAGGGTCTGGGAAGCGACATAAACTTCGTCGATACTCATCTCAGTGGCCTCTTCGAAGATGTTTTGACTGGGGTAGTCGAAGGGGTTTGTCAGCACCGCGGAAATCGAGTTCGGGCCAAGATGAGCAACGGGAAAAATGCCGCTTTTCCGGATCAGGTCACCTCCAGCCATTTCGACCAGCTTGCTTTCAATGTCGAGTTCCTCAATTGAGGTGACGAGCTGCTCGCCGGTGAAGCGGGCGGTATATTTGGCGATCGCATCGTCGCTCATGGCATACTGGGGATCGACCAGCTTCTGTGTCAGCGGCCCCACATACTCCGCAACTTCCTCCAACAACTTCAGGTCTTTCCCGGTAAAGACATTTTTATTCGGACCGGAGTTCGGTTCCTTGTTGAGCACTTGCACCGCTCCAACGCAGCGGCTGCCTTTTAGCGGCACAGTCAGCATCGAATTGACCGTGAACCCGGTTTTCTCCGACAAGTCGTGCATCGCGCTGACTTCATCCGCATGTCCGGGGTAGATGATGGATTGGCCGCTTTGGATGACCTGCCCCACGATGCCGGTGCCGAGGGGCAATTCCATGGCCAGCAGCTGATCGCGCTTTTTGGCCAGTTCGTTGCGCTTTGCCGGGTCATTATGCGAGAGGCTGGGGGAGTAGTAGATGTATTTGAAGGTGATGTTGTTGCCGATCAGCAGATAAAACGTCATCGACTGCGCATCCATTAGCGTAACGATTTTTTCAGAAGTCAGCTCGATCACCGCATCAATGTCTTTCGCGGTAAGCGACTTTTGCGAGATGACTTTGACCAGCAGTTTTTTGCGAAGATCCGGGGATAGCGACGTGTTTTGCATAAGATAGGCGTTCGTGTGCGGAATGTAGGGGGCAGAGATTATTCCTCAAGAGTAAAGCGACCGCAGTAAAATGCAGCAGCGGGGCGAATACTGTTACCACATCGTTACCTGCCCGGAGTTGACAATTGGCTCCCGTTGCCTATTTCAATAGCTCGCAAATGGGAACAGCTCTCAGTTTCAGAGTTCTGGTTTTAAACCGGCTATGGCAGCCAGTTAATGTTGTTGGCACTCAGCGGGCCTTTTCGCTGCTGCTGCAGGATCATGCCCAAGTCATTTATACCAGGGATGGCAGTTTTCGGATAATGGATGCTGCTGCCTGGCTGGAGCTCTCGGAAGCGGAAGTGCCGGAGGATAATGAAGCCTATGTCAATACCGTCCGCCTGCGCATCCGGGTGCCCAAGGTGCTGCTTTTGCGTGGCTATGCGCAACTGCCGGCCCAGGAAGTAAAATTCAACCGGGAGAATCTATTTGAGCGCGATAACTACCGCTGCCAATACTGCGGTAATGGGTTTGAAGCCTCGCAGCTTAACATGGACCACGTCATCCCGCGCGATCGGGGTGGCCGCACCTCATGGGAAAATATTGTGACCTCATGTATCAAGTGTAATTCCCGCAAGGCCAACCGCCTGCCGCACCAGGCCAATATGCACTTGATCCGCAAGCCGGAACGTCCCCGCTGGCGCCCCTTTGTCAGCTCGCTGATTGGCCAGGACTACGACGCCGAGTGGGAGCACTTCATCAACCTGAAACAGGCAAGCTAACCGCTGCCTTATCGGCGTCCACTCGACCAGGCCAGCCCCAGCCACACCGCAAGCAAGCCGAGTCCGGCGCTGCCAGCGGCATACAGTCCGGCCAACTGGGCCTGTCCGCCTTGAATCAACTCCAGCACTTGCCAGCTGAAGGTGGAAAACGTGGTGTAGCCGCCGCAGACTCCGGTCATCCAGAAATGCCATTTATAGGGATGTGGTTGGCTTGCGCCTCCGCTCGCCCAGATGCCAGCCAGATAGCCAATCAGCAGGGAGCCGCTCAGGTTGATCACGAAGGTGGATACCGGAAAAACCGACCATCCGCATCGCAGGGCAAGCTGATCCAGCGCGTAGCGCAGCACCCCTCCGGTTGCGCTCCCCAGCGCGATCCAGGCCACTTGCCTCATGCTCCCCACCTCTCCATGCAGGCATAGCCCGCCGCCGCCGCCGCCAGGCATAGCAGAACATTGGCTGCGATATTTGCGGCCAGCTTTGCCCGCGACCCGCTGGAGAGCAGGCTGAGGTTTTGCAGGCTGAAGGTCGAAAAAGTAGTCAACCCGCCACAAAACCCGATCGCCGTTACTGCGTGCAGTGGCTCGCGAAGCCCACCGGAGTTGCCTGCTGAAATCATGTCCGTTCCCATCAGCGCACCCAGTAGGCAGCTTCCCAGCAGGTTGACACAGAGCGTCCCCCAGGGAAAGGCCTCACCCAGCCAGTGGCTGAGGCCGAGCATGCAAAGATAACGCACCACCCCACCCAAGGCGCAGCCCAGAGCTGTAAATAGAAAAAGCACAAATCTTGCTTGGCTTCAAAACCCGGCGATGTAAAGCACTCAGCCGCACGGCTAAAAAACTGCTTAAATAACCCTTGATCTTTGCCCGGTTGCTCCATTTACTCCTCCGCTTTCACTTTTAACCAAGAGCAACACCATGTCACAACATAACAGTTTCAAGGCCCTCGGCAGCGGCGGCAAAAAAAACCGGACAGTCCTCAAGCGTTTTGAGCGCATTGATCTGCTGCGCAAGCGTGGCCAATGGGAAGACGGCAACCGCGTGATCGGCTTGAGAAAAACCAAGCCGGAGGAATAAGCCGGCTCCTGCCAGCCGTGCATTAGTGCGGCCATAATCAAGCTTTACAACAGCCCTTCCAAGTGGAAGGGCTTTTTTGCGGGTCAAAGCAGCAGCGCATCCACCTCGGCCATCCACTTGCTGCGGGTGGGCGCATCCACTGCTGCCACGGCAAAACCATTTTTGGCCAGCTGTGCCAGTTCCCTGCGGGTAAAGTCCAGCTCCTGCGCCAACGCATGGTATTCCGCTTCCACCGTGTTGCCAAACGAAAATGGATCATCCGTGCTGATGGTGCAGCGCAGCCCGCGGTCGAAAAATTCCCGGATCGGGTGCGCCGCCAGCGAGTCCACAACATCCAGCTTCACATTACTGATCGGACAAACATCAAAGGTCACGTCCTGATCCAGTGCCAGTTGCACCACTGCCGGATCCTCCACCGCGCGCACGCCATGTTGAATGCGCCGCACACCAAGGTGCTCGATCGCTTCGCGCACATGCCCGGACGGACCAAACTCCCCGGCATGGGCTTTCGTGACCAGCCCCGCCGCCCGCGCCCGGGACCACAGCCGTGGCGTCCACGCCTCCAGCGGCAGATACTCCACGCCATGCAGATCAATGCCGGTCAGCCCTTCCCAGTTCACGCACTCCTCCAACACCGGGCCAAGTTGCTCCGTGTAACTGTTGCGCGACATGCCCATGAATACCCGCACCTCCAGCCCGGCGGGAACCGCACTGCGGATGGCCGCGAGAATTTCCGGGCCGGGGACGCCGGTATATTCGATCATCCCGGCGTGGAAGGATGTCTCCACGTAGCGCACGTTTTGCTCAAGGTGCTGCTTGAAGATCAAATTGGCCGCCTCATGGTAGCGCTCCGCGGAAGTGAACCACAGCAGCGCATGTTCGATCAGATGCGCCTCGAAGTCCTCAAAGCTGCCCCATTTGAAATCCGCTGCCCAACAGGCCTGAGGCGCAGCGAACTGAGCCGGGTCGAGGTGCTGCAGTAATGCGTAGGGCAGTGCCCCCTCGATGTGCAGATGGCTTTCCGTCTTCGGCAGACGATGAATAAATGCAGACAAACTGGCGTCGTTCATAATCAAAAAATTTCCGTTATATCCTCATCCATGGTTCACCCGCATTCCAACAAAAATGTGAAAAATTTCACCTCCGGCGTAGCACAGCTGCAACTAATGCACGCCCGTCACGATATGTAGAATAAGCAGCAATGATCGCTGTGAAACCCAACAAAAAAAGGATTCAACCATGAAAACAAAAATCATTCTCTCCACTCTGATGGCAGCTCTTCTCCCCGGTCTCGCATTCGCGCTGCCACCAGCAGGAAAAGGTATGCGTGAGATCGATACCAACGGCGACAGAATCGTCACCAGAGATGAAGCCACAGCAGCCGGAGCCTCCAAACTGATCGAAGATTTTGACGAAATCGATGCGGATGGCAACGGTGAGTTGACCCGGGCAGAAATGAAGAACTTCCACCAACAGCGCCGCCAGGAAGGCCGGCAGCGCGCAGAGTCCGCCGATACCGATGGCAACGGTGCCCTGTCGCTGGCTGAGGCCAATGCCGCTGGTATGCAGCGACTCGTTGAGGACTTCAGCATCGTCGATCAAGACGCGGATGGTGAGGTCACCCGCGAGGAGATGCAGGCCATGCACCGGGAAAGGCGCGCGAAAATGCCAGCGGGAGGTCAAGGCCGTGAGGGCAAAGGCCAAGGCAAGGGGCCGCGCTAAACTGCGCCTGAAATCGTCTGGCGTGCTCGATCTTCAGCCCGGTGCATCACGCACCGGGCTTTTTTTAGCTATTCGAGGAATTTTGTGGCACCTTCCGATTCCGGGCATTTATCCAACTGGCATTGAATGAATTCGCCGTAATCGCACTGCTTCAGCCGTGCGACCCGAGTGGAGACTGCGGAGCCGCATGCACGTTCAGGTTGACCGGCTAAAGCGGATCAACTACGTGAACCAGATGTAAAAAAAAACTTCGCTGCCAGTATTTCTCATGAATTTTTGCGCAGAGCCTTTCTTTATTTGGTTCCGCACTTTTCACGCGTCTTCGGCTGATCTTCGCAGTCCAGATCACCCAATACGTATTGCATGCCGTTGAGCAGGAATCCAAGCAGCTCAGGACGCTCAAAACTTTGTGCGTTATGTGAGGGTGAGCTGAAAAAGACGCGACCTTTTTTATGCGGCTTAATCCAGGCGACATAGCGCGGTAGCTCAGCCAGCTTTTGTTTGTCCTTATCGGAGTTGAGCTTAAGTTTCGAAACATCCATCTCCAGCATGGGCCTGAAGTTAAGCTGCGCGTAGGCGCGGTTCATAACATAAGGCTCATCGAAGTGGACGAAGGGCTTGCCACCGAAGGGCAGCAACACCGGGTGCCCGGGCTCAACCGGATAGAGCGTCACTTCCTGCTGCTGCGGATGGTAGTTAAAACTGCCGCCCGCGAGCGCACTGAACTCATCCGAATATTTGAAATTGGTGATGGCACCATGCAGCAGAACCAGTCCGCCGCCCTGTTCGACGTAGTCCACCAGACTGCGGTAGAGCATCATGGCCAGGGCTTCGCGTTCCGCCAGCGGCATGTCCTGATATTTCTCTCCGGCCGCGCCGATCTTCTTTACCAGCACATCGTGAAATAAATCACGTTTCTCACGCGTGGGGCAGTTATTGTTCAGCACCACTGCGTCGAATTCTTTCAAGCGCTCGGGGCGGAAGATCTCGATGTCCTGCGACGTGACCGATGTGTAGGCTCCGCTCTCTTCGCCCAGGATTTCAATCACGGCTTCGGTGTGCGGGATGCACCAGTGCACGTAGCCGGTCACCAACGAGAATATCAACACCTTGTGCGGCTCCTTTGGTTCAAACAGCGGCGTCTTGGGTGCGCGCTCTGCGATCAGATCCTGCCACGCCTGATCGAGTTCAAAAGCCGGTGCCTTACCATGGGTTACGCTCACCAGGCAGGCGGCGAATAAGCTATAGATGATTTGTTTACGCATAGTTTTCAAAAGTGTAAGGCGCACGCATTGGCACCTGGATGAGTTGATTGGCCTCGGCATCGTCCACCACGGCTTCCTGCGCGGGGTCCCAGTTCAATTTCCGCCCACCCAGCTTCATGGAGACGTCATGCAGCACACAAATCGTATTTGAACGGTGCCCGACTTCGACTGGACAGATCGGTTCCTGCCCCGTCCGGGCGGAGTCCAGGAAGTTCTGCATGTGGTTTGAACTGTGGTATAGATTGACCTCATGCTGGGTGGGTTTGCGCCGCAGCAGGCTGGGATCGCTGCATTCCATGCCGCCCCGCTTACAGTAGGCCCAGCCGTTTTCGGTGATAAACTTTACGCCGGGACTGCCATTGTTGGAACGCAACACTACCCCGTTGGCATAGTGCGCTTCACCAGAGTAGCCCACATGCACATCGAAATGACCGCGGTCGGGGAATACCCCGTTCGCCTGAATGCTGGTCGGCCCGCTGTTCACATCCGTGCCGTTACCCCACTGGGCAATATCATACATGTGTGAGCCCCAGCCGGTGATCATGCCGAGGCAGAAGCGGTTGACCTGCAGCCAGCCGGGGCGGCTGTACCCATTATCCGGATGCACCCGTGATTCGATGTAAGGCATTTCCGGGCAGGGGCCCAGCCACATGTCATAGTTGAAATCCTCCGGGGGCGGGGTCGGTTCGCCATCGGCCCGCCCCTTGTCGGTGGGGATTTCCACTTCGATACGCTGCAGCTTGCCCAACCAGTTATTGCGAACGATGGTGCAGACCTGACGGAAATATACACTGGAGCGCTGCTGCGATCCAGTCTGCAATACGACCTTGTTCCGGCGCACTGCTTTGACCAGTTCCTGCCCCTCCGGGATCGAGTAGGTCAGCGGCTTTTGCAGGTAGATGTGTTTGCCGGCGTTGGCAGCAGCCACCCCGATTAATGCGTGCCAGTTCTCAGGTGTGGAGATCAAGACCCCATCAATATCTTTCCGGCTCAAAATCCGGCGGAAGTCGGTCTCCACCTGGCAGTCCACCTCGGCTTCACCCTTTTCGGTATAGGCCTTGCGCACTTTTTTTTCGGCATCCAGCGCCCGGGAGCGGTCCACATCACAAACCGCGACCATACGTGCATTGACCTCCGGTTTCCAACCATTGTTCAGCGCATTCATCATATCGCCCTGACCCATGCGGCCCGTGCCAATCTGCGCCAACTGCATGGTCGAGTTTTTCTTGCTGCTGGCCCACAGCCCGGAGGGCAAAATGGTCAAGGAGGCACCGGCGGCCAGTGAGGTTTTGAGGAAGGTTTTTCGTTTCATATTATTTGGGGAGGTGCAGGGGACGTGTCAGCTGGGGGGATATTGAACTAACGGGTAAAGGATAAGTGTAATCAGGATTTCTATTGAAATCATAGGACAGTCAAATAGCGGAATGGTTCATTTTACGGGTAAAAAGTCCCATCCAAGAAGCGGCCCACCAGTTGCACTGTAGATTATCCGAGGATTTCCTGCCGGATGCGCTTCAAATAGGCGACGCTGCGCTCGGCCTGATCCAGGGTGCCGCACTCGACGCTGAACACGATATCCTGCGGCAAGTCGCGGCAAATTTTGAAAATGGCCTCGTAATCGACCAGACCCTCGCCGCAGGCGCAACCGACCGCTGTGCCCATCACCTTGCCGCGCTCGGCTTCCGACTGCTCGACCGAAATATCCTTGGCGTGCACATGGATGACACGGTGCTTGACCCGGTCGAACCACTCGACTGCATCATGGCCGCCGAGGTGGGCGTTCCCCGTGTCGTAGTTGGCTCCGAGGTTTGGTGAATCCACCAGGTTCAGGCATTTGTCATATAAGTCCGGATCCAGCGTATAGGTCTGGTGGGTCTCAAAGCCGATCTTGATGCCGCGCCGCTCACACACTTTGAGCGCTTCCATCAGGGTGTAGCGGATCAGCACAAAGTCTTCCTCAGCCGTCGTCCAGGGCTGCTTGTGCCCCTCGTGGGTGCACAGGATCGGTGCACCGGCCTCGGCTGCAAAGCGTGCCGCCTGCTTCAGATATTCCACCCCGATCTCGGGCTTGGAGGCCTGGCTGTGCGAGGAGAAGGCTGACAGCTGCAAGCCATGCTTCTCCACGCAGTCCCGGATGCGATACGGATCGTCCAGCATCGAAACGCTGTGGAAATAACGCGCCTCGCTCAGCAGCTCCCGCCCCCAGTGCACCATCGGCTCCACGTATTCATAACCGAGGTCAGCGGCAAACGCGATGCCCCATTCGAAGCTCTTGTGCGAGGTCCGAACGGCCTCGAGATTTAATCCAATTCCAATTTTTCCCATATTAGTCGATAAGTTAAAACATAACTATAGCTTCAATGCATCCTTGAGCACAACCTCATTTCGTGCATTGTTATCTTCAATTTATGCAAGATGCGCCGAAAAGTATTCCCAGCGTAGCCCTCTTCATCCAGGGCGTGCGGCACTACGAGCGGGAACTGCTGCGGGGTATCGCGGACTACGCGAAGGCACATGGCCCGTGGCAGTTTTACCGTAACGTGCCGTATCTTTTTGGCCGGGTGGCCGACCCGATGGCCTTGATCCAACAGTGGCAACCGGATGCGCTCATCATCCGGGAAAGTTCGCCCCATCACTACGATGCCTTACTGACTAGCCCGCAGCCCGCCATCTACAGCCCCACCACCGAATGCAGCGACTGCCTGCCCAACATTGTGGTGGATGACCTGGCTGTCGGACGGATCGCTGCGGAGCACCTGCACCTGAGCGGGCTGCGCCATTTCGCCTATTGTGGTGTGACGTCATTTTTCTGGTCGCGCCTGCGGGGCGACGGTTTTGCCGGGCGGGTCCGCGAATATGGCGGCAGCTGCGTGCGTTTTGAAACTAGACATGGCCGCGAATTTTTCAGCTGGGATGCCAGTCACCGGCACTTTTCAAGCTGGCTGCATGCGCTGCCGCAACCGGTCGGCATCTTCTGCTGCACCGATGATTTTGCGCTGCTGGTGCAGGAGGCCTGCCTGGCGGCGGATCTGCGCATCCCCGACCAGGTGGCGCTGATCGGGGTGGGTAACGACGAGTCCATCTGCGATCTCGCGCAGGTCTCCATTAGCAGTGTGCAGCTCAACATCCGCCGCGGCGGTTACGATGCCGCCCGCTATCTGGCCAGCCGGATCGGGAGCCGCCGGAAGCACCGGCCGCCCTACCCGAATATCATGATCGAGCCGACCGGCGTGCGGGCGCGCCCTTCCACCGATGCCGCCCAAAGCCGGGACCCCGAAGTGGCCAAAGCCATCGCATTGATCCGCAGTCAGATCGACACCCGGCTGCGGGTCGAAGACGTGGTGCAGGCCGTCAGCCTCTCACGCCGCCGCCTGTACGACCGCTTCAAACAAATGACTGGTGTGAGCCTTTACAGCTACATCCAGCAGCAGCGGCTGGAGCGTTTCGCCCGCCTATTGCTGGAGAGCGATCTCACGGTGGCGGAAATCGCCTATGCAATGGGCGAGTCCTCAGATAAAAACGTGGCGCGCCAGTTTAAGGTGAAATTCGGAATGACACCGCTGGCTTACCGGCGCACTCATGTCCTTTGTTCATTAGCCCCACTAAAGCAATAGCAAGTTAAGATTTGCCTCACCTGACTCATCCTTGAATCTAACACGATAACTCCCCGCATTCATGAATATCCGACATGCTTTATTTTTGATCACTCTTAGCTGTGGTCTAACGACCGCTACGTCTGCCCTCCAAATTGATTATACGGGCAACTGGCAGACATACTGGCGTACTGGCAGTGCGGTGTTGACTCTGGAACAGGACGGCGACCAGGTGCAGGGCTATTACCAGCCCGATAATGGCAGTATTGCTGGCAGCATCGAGGACGGGGTATTGCGCGGCACCTGGCAGCAGCCAGGCTAAAGCGGGCAATTTGTATTCGCACTTTCTGCAGACGGGCAGATGTTGACTGGACGTTTTGGCAACGGCGAGTATTGGAACGGTTACCGCGAAGAAGCGTCCACCGGTAGCGCTGGTTGGCAACTGGCCAACGGGACGCCGCGGGTGGTGCTGCGCAGTCTGCTACTGGCGGTCAATTCTGCGATCTATGACGGTGATGCCGGTGCGCTGCGCCAGCTGGATAATTTATTGTATTATGCGGGGACGGAGTCCAAGCCCGGCGGTAAAGCCAGCCGTCGGCAGCTGATGTTTGATTTATTGGACATGTCCACTCTACGCATCGTGCATGTGCCTGAGGCTCCGGCAGATGGAGATGCCAAACGGGTGTGCTTTGACATCGGTCCGGTTGCGATCACCGATAAAATGACACTCGAATTTATACCTTCGCCGGAGGGCGGTTGGCGTTTGATGCTACCGGATGCTGCCACCTTGGCGGCCCACCGCAGCCGGTTCTTAAGCGCGCTGGGGCACGATAACATGGAAGCATTGAATCAAGCGCGGGCCAATTCGCCACGGGCAGCCTTGCGCGAATTTATTCAGGGAGCCCGCACTTGGCATGACGGTGGTCGGCAGCGGGCATTGGCGGTAATGGACCTCTCACTGATACCGGAGAGCCGGCATAATTTGGAAGGCCCGATTTATGCCGATTTTCTGCGACGCATCATCGACCGGGTTGCTTATGTGATCTGGCAGGAGGTGCCGGATGATCCGCTGCGGAGTGTGCCCTATGTTTATTTTCAGCATCCTGCGGGCAATATCACGCTGGTCCAGGTGATGCAGCCTGCGGCGGATGCCCAGCCCCCGCAGAGCCATTGGATGATTTCCAGCGGCACTTTGTCCAGCGCACCTGCGCTGCTGGCAGCGATGCAGACCCTGCCAATGATCGGCGGTCTCGAAAACCCGCAGCCATTGTCTCCCTATTTTCAGCTCCGGGAAAAAGTGCGCGGCACCTGGCCGGAACTTATTTCCGTTTGGGGGCATCTTGAAATCTGGCAGTGGATCGGGTTGGTGGCTACGCTGCTGGCATCCATTCTCGCGGCTGTTCTTACGGCAGGATTGCTACGTCTGCTCTCGAAGCTTTGGCACAAAAGGAAAGCCCTGGCCAAACTCGCTGTGCCGAGCGGCTTTCTGATGGCCAGTCTGATGGCCAATTGGGGCATCCTGCGGCTGGGTGTCACGCAGGCAGGCATCCCCTTGGTGAGTGCGCTGACGGGGGTGCTGCTGGTGCTCGGAATCGCTGTGTTTGCATATCGTTTGGTGGCGGTCGCCGGGGGGTGGGTGCATGACAACGCCTCGAAAACGTCTTCTTACTCTGATGAAATTGCTACCTCGCTGGCAACTGGCTTCCTTAAACTGCTGATCGTTGTCGCTTCCGTCATTATGATGGCCGATGTGGTGGGTCTGCCTTACGAAGGAGTTTTGACTGGTCTGGGCGTCGGCGGTGTCGCCATTGCCTTTGCCGCCCGTGATACAGTCTCAAACATGATCGGTGGCGGCCTGTTGATTGCCGACCGGCCTTTTCAACGCGGCGACCTGATTGAACTGGACGGGAATTTGGCTACGGGGGAGAAAGTCGGCCTACGCTCCACCCGTCTGCGCGGACTCGACAATACCCTGCTGTATGTGCCGAATTCCCATCTCTCCGACCGGCTCATTTCCAATTGGGGCAAGCGGCATCGCCGGAAAGTATTCTTGCCGCTGGGCTTCACCTACGACACGCCCCGTGAGCGTCTGGATACCTTTGTGCATCGACTGCGCGAAGTGGTCCTGCAACAGCCCAAGGTAGATCCCAGCGATATTTACGTTGGCCTCAAAGGTTTCGGCGCATCCTCAATCGACATTGATCTCATCTGCCACCTGCGGGTTTTTGACTATGGCTCACAAGTGGAAGAACAGCACAAACTCATCCTTGATATTATCGCGCTGGCGGATGATATCGGCATCAGCTTCGCCTTCCCCACGCGCACGCTCTACATGGCAGCCAGCTGCGAATCAGCGCCGATCTTTCCGCCACAAGCCGAACCAGAGCCTGAAGCTTCCTCCTGAACTGGGCGAATGCGGACGAATTGTCTAAGAGAAAGGAAGGGCGGTTCGGAGTGTTGATTTCCAACGGGTAACATATTTTTGGGTTTCGCTAAAATGGTGAGTGCTCAATTTTGCCCAAATGACGGATTGTTAAACACTGGCCTCTGATCGCTGCCGCCCGAATCCTGGGTTTAAAGCTCCATGTGTTCAGGTTTTGGCTGATCCTTGAGTGCGTGAATTTTCTTATGTAGTAGAGCGTAGCTGGCAGCTGTGCGGCTGGCAATGATTCGATAGGCAATGCTGCCGATTATCCCGAAAAAAGTTCCCATGATGATCGCTCCGAGGCTGGTAACTCCAAATACACTCAGCAGGCGATCCAGATTCTCGCCCCAATTGCCCTGCATGAAATTTGCCAGTAGAGAGCGCACCTCTGCGCGCGCTAAAGGACTTGCCTCGACGCCCAGCACACCCAGAAAGTGGCGGCCGATCTGGTAAGCGGCGAACCAGATGGGAATCGCCGTCAGTGGATTGGAGACGATCTGCAGACCAACTAGAATCGGTAAGTTGGCCCGGAGCAGCAAAGCCAACACAAAGGCGAGTGCGATCTGCAGGCCATATATTGGTAAAAGCGTCAAAATAGCTCCTGCATAGATCGCCGGCACAGCATTCTCCACTCGGAAGCTCCAGAGGTAGATGCGCTTGCGGGCGGTTTCAGCAAAAAATTTCAGGATCGGGTAGCGGTGAATGGTCGCCCGCCGCGGCAGCGGACGCAGCCAGCGCTTCACGCGTCGAATCCGCCGCCACTTCGTCTCATGAAATGTATTTTCGTCTCCATTCATCCTGATGTGTCGGTTGAAAAACGGGTTTTATTAACCAAAGGCGAACCAAAAACCTCAGGCATAAGCTGCTTTGCCTAATGAGACCATTTAGCTGGAAGTTAGAAAATAAATTTTAGAATAAATTTTAGGGGACAGGTAAATTTTATTTGACACTGGGAAGGGCTAATGGAATAAAGTGTAGCAGTTAATAAGATTGGAAATTTATTATGAGGACACAGCGGTTGAAAGTTTTGGGAGGTGGATCAGCGGTTTACCATGTGATGACGCGGACGGTGAATGGGGAGCGCTTGTTTAAGGATCGGGAGAAGGAGGTTTTGCGTAAGATGATCTGGCAGGTGGCGGATTTCTGCGGGGTGGAGGTGTTGACGTATTGTGTGATGTCGAACCACTTCCATGTTTTGGTGCGGGTGCCGGAGCAGGCGGAAGTCCCGGATACGGAGCTGCTGCGGCGCTATCGGGTGCTGTATCCGAAGCCGACGAAGTATCAGACGGCGTCAATTACCGTGATGGAAAAAGAGTTGGCCGAGGACGGGGATGAGGCGGAGGTGATCCGGCGTAAGCTGTTGGCGCGGATGGGGGACGTCTCGGAATACATGAAGACGTTGAAGCAGCGTTTCTCAGTGTGGTATAACCGTTCACATGAGCGCTTCGGGACGCTGTGGGCGGAGCGGTTCAAGAGTGTGCTGGTCGAGGGGAAAGGAAATCCCTTGCAGACAATGGCGGCGTATATCGATTTAAATCCGGTGCGGGCAGGGTTGGTGGAGGACCCGAAGGATTACCGTTTTTGTGGCTATGCAGAGGCGGTGGCCGGAGTGAGCAGGGCCATGCAGGGCATTCGCCACATCTGGGGGGCGTATGCCGACGGGGCAGGGCGTGCGAAGCTGTTGGTGGCAGAGGCGCTGCAAATGCACCGTGAGCTGATCTTTGGCAAGCGTGCGGGGCAGGCTGGGCTGTCGGCGGTGGCGCGGGAGCAGGCGCTGAAGGTGCTGGAGCAGGAGAATGCGCTATTGCCGAAAGCGACGGTGCTACGTTGCCGGGTGCGTTACTTTACGGACGGGGCGATTTTGGGCAGTCAGGAGTTTGTGCACAGCTTTGCGGATGCCTGGCAACGAGATAAAGGACGCAAACATCCGCCCAAGATCAATTCAATGCGCGGGGCCGACTGGCAGGGCATGGCAACGATTCAGAGCCTGCGGAAAAATGTTTTTGGATAAGTGCGGACGGCCAAGGGGGCGTCCAGCCGAATTTTTGTGGCTGGAGCACTTTGTCTGCGCAGCGCATTTTTGATAGAGGGGCTACGTGTGTCAAACGCCTCCTGAGCCGCAATAGGCCTTTTCCTACTAAGCGGACTTAATCGCCTGCGTTTGGGGCAAGCTGGATGGTTCGTCCCTGTTCGCAGCTGCGAATTGCGCAGTCAACGATGTGCTGACCGATGCGGGCAAGTGCCGGGCTGAGCGGGCCTTCGATGGGCAGGCCGGCCTCGATGCGCGTCAGGCTGTATTCGATACCGTTGCTTTCGCCCGCCGGAAAAGGGTCCACTGCGTGCGGATAACCGCTGGGATTGGCCCGGGTCTGGATAAAAATCTCTTGTTCGTAATCGTAGCTGCTGATGGTGCCATCGGTGCCACGGATAACGAAGCCGCATTTTGGCTGCGGTTGGTGCGTCCATGGGTCGGTGAAAGTGCCCCAGCGGGTTTCGAATTTGGAGAGGTGTTCGCCGTAGCGGGCTACGGTAATGCTGTGTTCATCCACATCCAGTCCGGACGTTCCGGTCGCCAGGGCCGCCACCGCGTCAGGCATCTTGCCGCCATTGAACCAAGTGCCCAGGGTCACCCCGTAGCCGAGGTAATCGCGCAGGGAGCCTCCGTCCTGCGATTTCTGATACCACCAGCTCTGCTGCTTGGCTGCGGGGGAGGGTTCCTGCTCAATTTTATCGGCACCGTGATAGAGCGGACCGCGGTTGCCGTCGTAGTAGTGGATCTCGGTGACTTCGCCGATAGATCCTTCGCGAATCAGGCGATAGGCGGTTATGTGACTTTGCACCCAGCGCAGGGGCCAGTTGATGATGAGTTCCCTGCCGGTCGCGGCCAGTGCGGCAATCATGCGGTCGGCTTGCTGCAGCGATCCGGCAAATGGTTTTTCCACGAAAATATGTGCGCCGTAGGGGGCGATGCGCTCGACCCAATCCGCATGCCCGGCGGTGGGCGGGCAGAGAATGACCAGGTCCGGCTGGGTCGCCTCCATGCATTGCCGGTAGTCGGTGAATACCTGTGCGTCGCTCAGGCCGAAATTAGTTTTGGCCTCCAGCATGCGCCCGGGCTGTGCATCGCAGATCCCGACGATTTCCGCATTGGGATGCTGGTCCACACAGCGCAGCAGGTCACCCATGTGCATGTGAGAGAATTCGATACCGGCGATTTTCCAGTTTTTTTTGGTGCTCATAGTTGTGTTTGAAAACTGCGCCTATTCCATCGGAATAAGCTTAAAGGTGAAAAAACGGATCGTTAAGATGAATAATTAGTAAGAATGGTTGGCTCACGGTTGGATTCCAATCATTGCAGTCAGGATGAAAAATAAAACCGGATGTAGCAAATCTTGCGTTACGGTATTTCATCAGTTGAGCAAGCGTATCCCTGTTGGTTTGCTGAGCGGCGTTTATCCGCTGGGCACACGTGCCGCGATCAGGCCCATTTTTCTATCATTGCGAGGAATTCCCCCCTTATGTAGGGCTTGGCGATGTAATCCAAGAATCCGGTTTTAAGGAATTGTTCGCGTTCTTCCCGCATCGCATAGGCAGTCTGTGCAATAATTTTAGCTTCGGGGTTGATCTTCAGGATCTGCCGTGCGGCCTCATCGCCATGCATAACTGGCATACGGATGTCCATCAGTACCAGGTTGATCCCGGAGTGTTGTCGGTATAATTGGATGGCTTGCTCTCCGTTGGCGGCCCACAGGATTTGATAGGGTGTCGATTGGAGTATTTTTTGAATCAGTTTTTTATTCGTTTCATCGTCCTCGGCGATGAGCACAGTAATGGTTTTCATTGCTTTGCTGCGCTGATTCGTTGTGGCGGTTGTCGCTGGTTGCGGCGTGGTCGCCCTTGTTTCCAGTGGAATCTTCAAACGAAAGAGAGAGCCCTGGCCCGGTGTTGACTCGACGCTCAGCGTGGCTCCCAGTAAATCGGCCAGGCCCTGGGAGATGGATAAGCCCAGGCCGGTTCCCTCGTATTTCTTTTCCGTGCCTTCCAAATGCTGAAACCTTTCGAATATCCGGTTGATTCGCGCTGGTTCGATGCCAATGCCCTCATCTTTTACCAGGAATTCCACGGTATCATGCTTGTATTCAACGCCGAATACAATTGTGCCCTCATCCGCGAATTTAAATGCGTTGTTCAGCAGATTGGTGAGAATTTGCTGAATGCGTAGAGGGTCGGAGTAAAGCTGTAATGTTTCAGCGTCCTGCGGCACCTGTGTGACCAGTCGCAGCTTACCTTTGTCACCGCCCGCCTTGATGGCATCTTGTGTGGCAGCGACCTCATACATCAGGGTTGGAATATGGATCGGTTTTTTAGTGATCTCGATCTCGCCGGCTTCAATCTTGGCCAGATCGAGGATGTCATCAATTAAGTTTAACAGTTGGTTGGAGCAGCTTTCAATGGTGTCGATGTATTCGTTTCGCGTTGCGGTATCCAGATCTGCATCACGCAACAAGCTGGCAAAACCCACTACGCCATTCAAGGGGGTGCGTATCTCGTGGCTCATGTTGGCCAAAAACTGGTCCTTATAGATCTGGGCAGACCGCTCTTCTTTCAACGCCAGCCTGAGTTCGGCTTCGGTTCTTTTTATGTCGGAAATATCCTGTGCGACTCCCCGCAGCCGAACAATTCGATCGTTTTCGTCCCGTTCCGCCTCGCCGATTGAGCGCAAAATACCAATGGAGCCATCCCGGCGGATAATCTCCAATTCGATGTTGTAGGGACTGCCATTTTCTAGTGTGCGAGCGACCGCGGTCATCATGGCGTTCCAGGATGCTGCGGGATACCATGATTGCTGCTCTTCGATTGATGGCGCTGGGCAGTTGGGATCCTGACCGAAAATCCGATGCAGCTCCGGGTCCAACTGACCTCGCCACTCGCCACATCCAAGGTCCAGCTACCCATGGTCGCCATTTCCTGTGCCCGCTGCATGTCCGCGATCATGCGCTCGACCGCCGCCTCTTTCAGGCTTCGGTGTTGGCTATGTTCGGAGGACTGGTTCATGGATCATTTAATTATGCTCGTCTAAATCCTCAGACGTGACCGCGCAGTAAAAGCCCAGCCACAGGCACTGTGAATAGCGGTAGGTGAGCACCGGGATTGCGGCGGAGCCCAGAAAAGCGAGAATGATCACGGGACGTGCGGAAAGCCAGCCCAGCAGCCAGATCAGCAGCAGTGGTAATAAATAGAGCACACAGACGATGGCGTAGTTGATCGCCATTGCGCCGCTGTAAAACCCGCCTTCCCGCGTGAAGTCCATTGCGCAGTGCGGGCAGCGCGGGTGGCGCACAAACAAATTCTTTAAAATGGCACCGATACCGCAACGCGGGCATCGGTTGCCGGCTCCCCGTTGAAGAGGTTGAAATTTTGGTCGTGAGCTCATTTTAAGCTGGTATAGATTCGCGACGATGCTTGTCAAAAGTCGTTCGAGTTAAGGCGCACGGTCTCCCTGGTGCCAGCCTGCACGCTTGCTCTCTTTCCGTTGTAAACAACTTTGAATTCAGTGTCGGCTTGGGGGCCGAGCTGGATGCTGGCAGATTGCAGCTGGCCCTCGCTCCATGCGATATCCACAGTATAGTCGCCGCGTGCGCGCAGGCCCCTGACGTGGCCGGACGGCCAGCGGTCGAAAGGCAGGGCGGGGAGTAGCTTAATCTCGTCGTTGTGACTTTGCAGCAGCATTTCAGCGATGGCGGCAGCGGCACCGAAATTGCCGTCTATTTGGAATGGAGGGTGCGTATCCAGTAGATTATCCAGTGTCGATTTAACCAACATAGCATGTATATGATCGTAGGCTTTACTTGCATTGCTGAGCCGGGCCATGACGCCAATAGTCCAGGCACGGCTCCATCCTGTATAGGCACCACCATGGCTGAGCCGGTATTCCAGGCTCTTGAGCACCGCATCGCGCATGGCGGAATCTTCGTCGAGATGGATTTGGTTGCCGGGGTAAGCACCAATGATGTGTGAAATGTGGCGGTGCCCGGGTTCCTTCTCCTCGAAGGAGAAGCGCCATTCCATCAAGCGACCGTCTTCAGCGATGCGAGGCTGGTAGATTTTTGGAACGAGACTTTTGATTTTTTTGACGTAAGCATCATCATTGAGTTCGAGCGCGGTTGCGGCCTCGATATATTCTTCAAATACCTGTAAGATCATGAACTGATCAAAGCTGTTGCCGGAGGAGAGCTCGCCCGCTACCGGTTCACCCGCATCATTGGTGTAGAGAAAGGTGTTTTCCGGAGACGGCGTGGGGCGTGAGATGAGTGTGCCGTCCGGCCCTGGGATCAGCCAGGATTCGGCAAATTTAGTGGAGGCAGTGAGGATATCCCAATTATCTCGGAGCAACTGCTCGTCGCGATTGAATCGGTAGTAGTCAAGAATGTGAAAGGTCAACCATTGGCCGCCGAACATAGAGCCGCCCCATTTTGCCTTGGTGGACATCGGTTTGGCATAGCCCCAGAGGTCGGTGGCGTGCGGCATGGCCCAGCCCTGCATGCCCATGCGCGCCGCCATTTCTTTACCGCGCGGCTGATACGTGCGAATCAGATGGAACAGCGGCTGGTGCATCTCGGAGAGATTGGTGGTATCGGCCAACCAGTAGTTCATCTGCAAATTGATGTTGAGATGATAATCGGAACCCCAGGGTGCTTTTTCGTATGGGTTCCAGACTCCCTGAAGGTTGGCGGGAAAGCTGCCGGGGCGGGAGCTGGCGATCAGCAAGTAGCGGCCGAATTGGAAGTAGGTCTCAATCAGGTCCGGATCGTCGTGGGCACCCTGTTTGAGGCGCTCCAGACGTGCGCCGGTCGTCAGGGCAAGAATGTCTTCTGCGGTGGCTCCGAAATCAACTTTGACTCGATGATAATACTTTTGGTGGTCCGCCACGGCTCGGGAGGCGAGTGTGGACAGAGGCTGCCCCTGCACGGCGTCGAGGTCGCGGAGTGCCTTTATTTCCCATCCTCCCGGGAGAACCCGGCCCGGGGCGTCGCGATCCACATCGGTGGCGACTGAGAGGAGCAGCGTGATGTCCTGGCTGCCGCGAATCATCAGGCTCTCGTCGTTGTGCTCAATCCGTCCGTCGGCCCGTGCACGGACACGGCTGACAAATTTTGTGCCATGCGGGCCGCTGGCCTGACTGCGCAGGATCAGGTCACCCTGCTCAATTTCTGCGCCCTCCATGGCGACATCGATCTCGATGGGTTGAGTCGCTGTGATGTGCACCAGCACCAGATCGTCGGGGTGGCTGGCGAAGACTTGCTGGTTAATGACGGTGCCGTTTGCCAGTGCATAGTGGTTGCTGGCAATGCCGGTATCCAAGCCCAGTCTCCGCTCTGTCCCGGCGAGTGGCGACTCATCGGAGTAGCGCAGCTTGAGCCAGCCGACCAGTTGGTAGCTATTGGGGCGCTTCCCATCCTGAATGTGCTGCTCGAAGTATCGGTCGGCCTCGTGGTATTTCCCTGCTGCGTCCAATTCCCGAATCATTTCCAGGTGCTCAAAGGCATCCTCGCGGACTTTCATTTCACCCGCGTTGGCCCAGATCGTTTCTTCATTGATCAGAATCTTTTCATTTGGAAACGTGCCCCAGGGCATCGCACCCAGGCGACCGCTGCCGACTGGAAAGGCGAGGTCCCATTTTTCGGCCGGGCCATCGTCGCGGATGATATCTGCCGAAGAAGCTGTGCTGTAATGGGAGGAAAATAGCAACCCTACTGCGGCGAGAAAAAATAGGGAATGTTTCATTTTGGCAGACTATGGAGTCAACGCGAAGGTGTCCGGCTACAAGTTTGGATAGTCCATGGCATTAAAAACTTATTCGATGAAGCACTAGTTTTCAAGAGGCCAGCAGGGCTTCCGGTTCATCCTGCTCAAAGCGCAGGTTTTCGATGATGAACTCCTGGCGCTCGGGGGTGTTTTTACCCATATAGAAGGTCAGCAGTTCCTTGGTGGTCATCCCTTTCGGGATGATGACCGGGTCGAGGCGAATATTTTTACCGATGAAGTGCTGGAACTCGTCGGGTGAAATTTCGCCCAGGCCTTTGAAGCGGGTGATTTCGGGCTTGGGCCCGAGTGCCTGGATCGCGGCGCGGCGCTCCTCTTCGCTATAGCAATAGCGGGTCTCTTTCTTGTTGCGCACACGGAAGAGGGGAGTCTGCAGGATGTGGAGATGGCCCTGCTTGATCAGCTCCGGGAAGAATTGCAGGAAGAAGGTAATCAGCAGCAGTCGGATGTGCATGCCATCGACGTCGGCATCGGTGGCGATCACGATGTTGTTGTAGCGAAGATCATCCAGGCCGTTTTCGATGTTGAGGGCATCCTGCAGCAGGTTGAACTCCTCGTTTTCGTAAACGACCTTCTTGGTCAGCCCGTAGGAGTTGAGCGGCTTGCCCTTGAGCGAGAAGACGGCCTTTGAGTTGACGTTGCGCGCCTTGGTGATGGAGCCGGAGGCGGAGTCGCCCTCGGTAATGAAGAGGGTGGAGTCGAGGCGGCCGGTCTTTTTGGTATCCAGATGGACGCGGCAGTCGCGCAGCTTTTTGTTGTGCACCTTGTTCTTGCGGGCACGATCGCGGGCCAGCTTCTGGATGCCTTTCAGCTCCTTGCGGTTGCGCTCGGAGTCCTGGATCTTGTTGAGCAGGATTTTGGCAGTTTCCGGCTCGCGGTGCAGGTAATTATCGAGTGCCTGCTTGAGGAAGTTGCTCAGGAAAGTGCGCACAGTGGGGCCTTGGGGGCCCATGTCCTGCGAGCCGAGCTTGGTCTTGGTCTGCGACTCGAAGACCGGTTCTTCCACTTTGATGCTGACCGCCGCACAAATCGAGGTGCGGATATCGACCGCGTCAAAGTCTTTTTTGTAAAAGTCTTTGATCGTCTTGGCCAGCGCCTCGCGGAAGGCCGAGAGGTGGGTGCCGCCCATCGTAGTGTGCTGGCCGTTGACGAAGGAGTAGTAGTCCTCGCCGTAAGCATCGTTGTGGGTGAAGGCCACCTCGATGTCCTGATCCTTGAGGTGGACGATGGGGTAGAGCGGTTCGCCGTCGAGTTTGTTTTCCAAGAGGTCGCGCAGCCCGTTGTCGGATTTAAACTTTTTACCGTTATAGACGATGGTGAGTCCGCTATTGAGGTAGGCGTAGTTCCAGAGCATGTCCTCGACGTAGTCGTCGCGGTAACGGATTTTCCCGAAAATTTCCGGGTCAGGGTCGAAGCGGAGCGCGGTGCCGTTTCTGGCATCTTTTTCGGCGCGGTCCTTGGTGTCCTCGCGGGTGACATTGCCTTGCGCGAATGCCACACAGCGCGTCTTACCCTCGCGGTAGGCCTGGATCTCGAATTCGGACGAGAGGGCGTTGACTGCCTTGATCCCGACCCCGTTCAGGCCAACGGACTTCTTGAAGGCCTCGGAGTCGTATTTCGCACCGGTGTTGATTTTGGAGGCGCAGTCCTTGAGTTTGCCCAGCGGGATGCCGCGGCCGTAGTCGCGCACGGCAACGTGGGTGCCGTCGATGTTGACCTCGATCGTCCTGCCATTGCCCATGACGAACTCGTCGATCGAGTTGTCGATCACCTCCTTGAGCAGAATGTAAATACCGTCGTCCGGCGAGGAGCCGTCGCCCAGCTTGCCAATATACATGCCCGGACGCAGCCGGATGTGTTCTTTCCAGTCGAGGGATTTGATCGAGTCTTCGGTGTAATCAGCGGACATTTTTTTGGTGGGTAGGTGGAAAGATGGAAGGTGTGCAGGTGGGCTTTTGGGTGAAAGACATTTCAGATGGCGAGCTGGTCCAAATATTCCCGGGCGTTGAGGACGGGTGTGCCGGTGGCTTCAAAATTGAGGAAGTGTTTTTTTGTTTTCGGTGACAATGGCAGAGGCTTGATGGCGAAGCGCTGTCGTGCCAATATGAAAATCATAAATTCGTCCGCCGATAATTCTATGCTGGGCGGCATGGGTGAAGAGTATTTTACGCTCTTCGGTGTCGAGGATTTCGAAACCTAAATTTTGCATGATTTCTTCCTGTAATAAACGCCGCAGCAGTCTCGGCAGAAAGCCGGTATTTTTCAGGCAGTCGGGGGACTACGGAGTAGAATTCAAGGCAGCAATGCCAGGCACCCTGCCTTATCTATGGTGAGTGCCATGGTATAAATATGGTAGATATTTTGCCGTAAGTCAATTCTTCTGAGTCATCGGGGGTGACGCGGGTGCATCAGCGAATTGTCATGCTGGTGCGCGAAGAACGGAGGAAACCGGAACTTGGGCTGCTGGATACAAGTCGCTGTAGCGATGGCAGTCCTCTGCCATCATGCCGGAACTTGGGCCGCTGGATACAAGTCGCTGTAGCCATGGCAGACCTCTGCCATTATGCTGCCGGGTATCGAATTTTTTGGACGCCTGCTTCGGTAAGTTCACGGTGCTTTTGCTTGGCGGTCAGCTGATAATAAGCTGTTTTGTATTTGATGGAGGATCCGATTCATATTCGCAGGCACTTGGGGGAGGCAGCACAGTCGCTGGGCTTTCATGCTTTTGGCGTGACGGCGGTGCCGCTCGAGTTGCGGCGGGATTATTATCAAAAATGGATCGAATCCGGTCAGCACGGCACGATGGGCTGGCTGGAGCGCAATAATGAGCGGCGGCTGCACCCCGAGGCGCTGATCCCGGAGGCGCGCAGCATCCTCGTACTGGCGATGAACTACTATCAGCAGAATCCGGAACGGCCCTACCGGGTGGCAAAATATGCGCTCGGCGATGACTACCATAATATGATTCTGCGCCGCCTCAAGCAGCTCTGCCGGATCCTGCGGGACGACTACGGTGGGGCGCAGCGCCCCTATGTGGACACCGGGCCGCTGCTGGAGAAGCCCATCGCCGCAGCCGCCGGAATCGGCTGGCAGGGCAAGAGCACGATCCTGGTCGAGCCGCAGCGGGGCACCTGGTCCTTGCTCGGGAACATTGTCACCACGCTGGACTTGCCGCCGGATACGCCGGGCAAGGACCGCTGTGGGTCCTGCACGCGCTGTATCGAGGTTTGCCCGACACGGGCCATCACCGCACCCTACCAGCTGGATGCCCGCAAATGTATCTCCTATCTGACCATTGAGCACGACGGTGCCATCCCGCCGGAATACCGCGCGGCGATGGGGGACCGGCTCTTCGGCTGCGATGAGTGTCTGGATGTCTGTCCGTGGAACAAGTGGGCGGTGCCAACGCGGGAGGCGAAATTCGCACCGCGTGCATTGCCGATGCTGCGGGAGCTGCTGGCCTGGGATGAAGCCACCTTTCAAGTGCGCATGATCGGCTCGCCGATGCGGCGCTTGAAGCTGCACCGCTTCCGGCGCAATATCTGCGTGGTGCTGGGGAATATTGGAAAGATCGAAGATCTCGCCGCGCTGGAGCAAGTCGCTGCGGGCGGGGATGCCATGGTCGCGGAGCACGCCGAGTGGGCGATTCAACGGATTCAATCTCGCTGCAGCTGAACTGGCTGGAGCCAGGACATGTAAAGCTCGATCTACCCCGGATTGCACCCGATCCGCGTGGCAGCAGCGCACAGAGCTACTGGAGATGTTTATTGCCGCCGGTCCTTGCTGACGGGAAAACAAGCGTGCTGCTGCAAACTACTGGGAAAAACTGCGGAGCCGCGAAATTATTTCCTGCTTTACCTTGCAGGCTTTCATTGGGAGCTTCATTGCTTTTCAAGATTGTATGGTTATACCACTCGCACTGCTCAATTTACCCGCTCCCGAGTTGCCGGTCTGGCTGTTGCTGTTTTTGTTGCTGCTCGGATTGGCCGCGCTGACTTTTGGGGGGGATTGGCTGACACAGGGGGCTGCCGCGATTTCAATGAATCTCAGCGTGAGTCCCCTGCTGGTAGGTCTGACGGTGGTGTCGATGGCGACTTCGATGCCGGAGCTGGTGACTTCGTTACTGGCGGCGCGCGAGAGTCCGGGCCTCGCGCTGGGCAATATACTAGGGAGTAACGTGGCCAACATTGGACTGATTCTGGGGATTACTGCGGTCATTGCACCGCTGGCGGTGCAATCGCGCCTGATCCGGCGTGAAGTGCCGATCCTGATCCTGGTCACGGGCTTGTTTTTTTATTTTGCGCTGGGGGGCTATACGCGGATTGAAGGCATCATTTTGCTGGTCTTGACGGTGGTCTATCTGATTTACGTCATCCGCAGTGCCCGGCTTGAAGATGCTGCGATCAACGAAGAGTTTATGGGCGAAGTGGAGGCTGCCGCGAATAAGTCGAATCTGCAGGCCGTCAGCCTGGTGCTGCTGGGTGCGCTGCTGCTGGCTTTGGGTGCGGATGTGCTGGTCGGCAGTAGTGTTGAACTGGCCACACGCCTGGGGATCAGCGATGCGCTGATCGGTCTCACCATTGTTGCCGTCGGCACGAGTCTGCCTGAGCTGGCAGCTTCGATCGCTGCTGCGCGGGCCGGACACAGCGACATCTGCGCCGGCAATATTGTGGGCTCGAACCTGTTCAACCTGCTGTTGATCGGCGGCTGCGTCGCGACCATCATTCCCATCCCGGTCGCACCGGAATTGCTGCGCGTCGAGTTCCCCGCCATGTTCGTGCTGACAATGCTGTTGCTCTGGTTCTTCCGCTCCAATCACACGGTGAGCCGCCGCGAGGGTGTTGTGTTGCTTTTGCTTTATGTCTCGATTCTATCACTGTCCGCAGTTTCACAAATGGGGCTGCTTTGACAGGTTTTCCGGTTTTCGGTTGATTCGTTTTCAATTGAACTGACAGCTGATTAACCGATAACTCAACAACTTTTATTTTACTATGTCAGAACAATACAAACCCGTCGTCCTCATCATTCGTGATGGTTGGGGTGAAAATCACGATGCGTCCTACGACGCCTACAACGCCGTCAAGCTGGCGAACACACCGGTCGCGGACAAGCTCACGGCCGAGTGGCCGCGCACCGAGATCCAGGCCTGCGGACTCGCCGTGGGCCTGCCGGAGGGCATTATGGGGAACTCCGAGGTGGGGCACCAGAATATCGGGGCCGGCCGCGTGGTGGATCAGGAGATCGTGCGGATCAACAAGGGCATCGCCACCGGCACGGTTAAGGACAGCCCGGCACTGCAGCAGGCATTTGAGAACGTAAAGCAGCGGGGCAGCGCGCTCCACTTCATGGGCCTGGTCTCGGATGCCGGCGTGCACTCCATGCTCGACCATCTGTATGGTCTGCTGGCGATTGCCAAAGAGCAGGGTATCGCCAAGGTTTATCTCCACGCCTTTACCGACGGTCGCGATACCGGCCCCTTCACCGGTAAGACTTTTATCGAGCAGGCGGAGTCCAAAATGGCCGAAATCGGCATCGGCCAAATTGCCACGGTTGCCGGGCGTTACTGGGCGATGGACCGCGATAACCGCTGGGACCGCGTGCAGCGCGCCTACGACTGCCTGACCGGGCGCCGGATTGAAAAAACTTACCCCTCCGCCAGCGAGGCCATCCAGGCGCAATACGATGCCCCCGAGACCGAGGGCACCAAGGGTGACGAGTTTTGCCCGCCGAGTGCCGTGGTGGATGCGGACGGCCACCCGGTCGCTAAAATCCAAAACGGCGACTCCGTGATTTTCTTCAACTTCCGGGGTGACCGTCCGCGCGAGCTGACCCGTGCCTTCATTGAGGATGATTTCGACGCCTTCGACCGCGGAGAGAAGCTGGACCTGTTCTTCGCCACCCTCAGCCAATACCAGAAAGGCCTCTGCCCGAACGTGATCTTCCAGAAACCGGCTAAAATGGACGGCATTCTGGGGGCTTACCTGGCGGAAAAAAGCATCCCGCAGTTTCGCTGTGCCGAAACGGAAAAATTCCCGCATGTCACTTTCTTCTTTAATGACTACCGGGAAGAGCCCTTTCCGGGAGAGGATCGCGAACTGGTGCCGAGCCGCAAGGACTGCGCCACTTACGACGAAAAACCCGAAATGTCGGCTTACGGCATCCGCGACGCTTCGGTTAAGGCGATCAAGTCCGGTAAATACGGGCTGGTGGTGATCAATTTTGCCAACCCCGACATGGTCGGCCATACCGGCGTGCTGGAGGCCTGCATCCAAGCCTGTCAAGTGGTGGATGGCTGCGTGGGCGATTTACTCAAAGCCATCGACGAGGTGGGGGGCGCTGCGCTTATCACTGCCGACCATGGGAATTCCGACCAACTCTGGAGCCACGAACGCCAGGGCCCGCACACCGCGCACACTCTCAATCCGGTGGAAGTGGTGGTTTACAGTCAGCAGTTCAAGCAGGCGAAACTGGCCGAGTCCGGAGCACTCGGCGATATCGCGCCGACGCTGCTGCAGTTAATGGGGCTGGAACAACCCGCGCCCATGACCGGCAAGAGCCTGATTCTTTGAACGCCTAAGGGTATTTAATTTACCGGATGAAATGGATGCAGTCCACCTTCGCCAACCGCTACGTTTTCGAGTTCAGGCAGACGGGCGGAGATGGGGAAACACCAAAAATTTAACCACTAAGGTAATGAAATGACGCCTGCTTGCGGAAATTTCGATGAAGCTTACCTAGTAACGGCCGTGGCCGACGCGATCGGGCTGCGTGGTGACGAAGCCTGTCAGCGGCTGGTGAGTTCCGGTGCGGATGGGCTGCCGGGCTTGATCGTCGAGCTTTACGGGGATCTGGTGTGGCTGGAGCTGCAGCCCGGGCCGATGCGGGCGCAGGCCGAGTTGATTGCCGGTCTGGTGAACGAGATTGTGCATCCGGCGGAGATCGTGTTGGATACCGGGGCGGGGCCGAGGGTGTTCAGCGGCCAGGGACTGAAGGGGCGCTGGATCGAAGTGGACGAAGTCTTTTACCGTATTGATTTGATGAATACGGATAAACCCCGCTTTTATCTGGATCAACGGGAGCAGCACTCGCTGGTCGGTAGCTTGTGTGCCGACCGGACTATGTTGGATCTCTTTTCGCACAGCGGCGCCTTTGCGCTGCAGGCGATGCGTCATGGGGCGTTGCGCGCGGTCGCGGTGGATCGTGCCGACAACTACGTCAAAGCCATTGGTGCCAATGCGCAGCAGAACGGCCTGGTGGTGGAGACGGTCGTGGGCGATGCGCTGGAGACCTTGCGCTCGGTCGAGGCGGGCGTATTCGACGCCATTGTGCTGGATCCGCCGGAGCACTATTTTGATTCAGCCGACCCGTCTGCCGAGCTGCACCGGCAGGCCTTTGGCATTCTGCCGCCGGGAGGTTTGCTGGCGACTTACTGCCGTGATGTGAGCACGAATGATTTTGAGGCAATGGTCGCACAAGCAGCGGCTGACTCCGGGCGGGATGCACGTATTTTCGCCCGCACCAGCCAACCCTTTGATTTTCCAATGCTGCTGAACTTCCCCGCGAGTCAAATCCTGAAAGGCTTGATTTTGCAGGTGCTGTGACGGGTAGTGGGTGGTAAGATCCGTTCCGCTTGCGGCTTGAAATGGCTTGACTTGTCGTGGTTCCGCGCCGCTGTTGTGTCGCAGCTATGAGAAGGGAGATACCGGCTTCAAAATTGACACTCAACTGACTTGAACTAGACTTAAAGGCGTAAAATGAAGGTGTCTCTTAACTTCCTGTGGATTGCTTTTATGTGGAGCGGGTTGCTCATGGCGGTGCCTGCGCCCGGGCCGGATGAAAATTTAAAACCGTTTATCCGCTGGTTGCTGGAGGATGGGGAACGCCTGGAGCATGTGCGCTTTGCCGATGTGGTGGAAGCGGTCTCCGGATTTCGTGTGTTGCCGGTCGATGCAGCGGCGGAGCCGGATGCAGCGTTGCTACAGTGTATCCATACTGTGGTGACCGCAATGCTGCTGGATCTGGCCCAGTCCGGGCATCCGGTGCACCAGGCCAAGCGCATCAACGAGACCAGCCGTTATATTGAAGATGAATTACTGACGCGTTTGAACCGTGAGCCGGAACTGGATTGCCGCATCCCGCCTACTGCGGCGGGTGATTTCCAGCGTTCCGGTTACCCGGATCTGCGGGTCCAGCATCTGCCGAGCGGACGGGTCTTCTATCTGGATCCAAAAGTCTATCAAGAGGGCAGTGAGACCAGCAGCTTCCGCACCTTCTATTTCGAACCCAAGCGGGAGACCAATAAGATCCTCGAAGATGCTTCGCATCTGATTCTCGGCATCAGCCACGGAGGTAAGGTGAATGGATGCTGGCAGTTTGAGGCCTGGCAACTGGTGGATCTGGTGGACTTCCGCGTCCGGTTGAAAGCCGAGTTTCAGGCCAGTAACCGCGAGCTGTATCGCGGCGAAGCAGTGAAGTTGCAGTCGCAGCCGTAGCCGCACCGCTTGCATGTATCTGTTTCCCGCCTGAATTTTAAGGCGGTGAATTTAAAAAGACAGGACTTTCTTTAAGCCTTCCGCCACTGCCTGGCCAACCAGTCGTTGGAGCTGTTGGTCCCAGAAATGCACGTCCTTTTGCTGGCTCCAATCGGCGAAGGCATCCGAATCCCGGATGTAGCTGTTGATATCGTTGATGACGATATCAGGATGCCGCTCCATCACCTCCCGGGCCGCGCGGTTGTAAACGAGATCTTCGTCCTTTTGCCGACCCATTGTTCCTTCCTGCCAGCGACCCACGGAGTCCTGGGGCACCGGGGTGGTTGGGCACCAGACCAGGCGGGCACCGGTTTTTTTCATAATCCGAATCTCTTGTTCCAAATTCCTTTTGTATTCTTCAATCGGCACCATGTGCGCTCCGTATTGGCCGGAGTCTTCGTCATACCATTGTTTCAAATCGTGGAGCCCGTGGTTGAACTGGATTACGTCCCATACCATCCCTTCCTGCGTGTAATCTCCGAGCCAAAGTTCCATGCTGGTGACGCCACGCTCCGAGGATCCCCCGTTGCCCTCGATGCGATGGTAGTTTGCGATTCCCTCCAGTGCCGCCTTGGCGGCGCGGTGGTAGTTCATGCTGATGGAATCGCCGACCACCAGCACGCGGGGAAGTGCGGGGTTGTCTCCGGCACGTGGATCTTCAGTTGGGTAAAGATCCAGTCGGCTGGCAACAAACAGGCCATCCGGGCCGTAAGCACCGGAGAGCCCGGTTTTCCAAAAGCCCCTTGCGATTGTGCTTTCATTGGTGTTACTGCGCACATCCACCCGCGCGCGCGGCCCCCGTAGTCGTAAGGGTACTTCCACTCCATCCAGCGTGAGGGTGCCCGTGCGGTCATCCCGGGCTTCTGCGGCGGCTTCAAAGGGAGCGAGGATCTCTCCCTCTGCGGGAGTGAATTCTGAACCGTCTTCGCCTGCGGCCAGGAGCGTAACTTCCAAAGTGACGATGGAGCGTCGTCCCGCCTTGGCGGTTGCCTGCTCGCTTTCTTGTTGGAGAGGACGGACGAGGGCGATACGCTTCCCCGCCAGACCTTTAAAGCTGTTTTGGCGATCCACGCGGACAAAGCGCGTGTCGCCGTCCCAGAGAATGGTATGGCGCGAGCGCCCCTCATCGGTTTTGGGATCGAAAGCTGTTTCCTTTAATAATTCGAACTGGCGCGCGCCGGGATCTACCCGGAAGACTTTACCCTGCACCCCGTTCAAGTCTTCGAGTTCGGAAGCCGTGGAGCTTGCGCAGCCAAGGAGTGAAAGAGCGAAAAGCAATGTAGCTGAATATTTCATTGGTGTGTCTGTATTTGTGGAACTGCTATTTGCAGCAGGTCATCATTGCCGGAGATGGATCGCAATGCAAAGAATTATGATGAATTCACGTATGAGTCTCTAGTTCCTCCCTGATATGAATAGTTCCACATGTTCTTCATGGACGGCGTCCTGTGGGTTGTTTACATTTTGCTGTGGTTTCCCTTCCGCAGAGTGTCTGAGCGCTAAAGTTCGAAGCCGAAGTAGTTTGCGGCATTATTGTAGCAGATGTCCTGAGGTGGCCCCGAACCTTGGACAGGTTGCAGTGATTGTTTAGATGTAGTCCAGTGGAGCTTCGGAGGGAAGTCCAGTCTGGAAGGTTGTTGGTTGAGGTT
>Ga0100393_10000433_pt1 | contig 45749 bp, 48 predicted proteins | sample CryGeymeta201517_FD_81546 | JGI IMG/M metagenome (GOLD analysis project Ga0100393, IMG submission 81546) | Groundwater microbial communities from Crystal Geyser aquifers in Utah, USA - Crystal Geyser metaG 2015-17 | ecosystem: Environmental > Aquatic > Deep subsurface > Groundwater | place... | reverse complement strand
TCTTATTTAACGATAAGTACACATTCTATGGACATACAAAAAGAATGCAAAAAGTTAAAGATACTTTTAAGTTTGAAGTTGGTTTAGGTTGCTGGTGGATTTCTAAGTAATAGAAACTTAGAAATTTAGGAGAAGAATTTGTTAAACTATATTATAAGAAGATTTTTGATTATGATCCCAACTTTCTTTGGGGTCACAATTCTAATGTTTGGAATGATCAATCTTGCTCCTGGTTCACCAATTGAGCAAAAAATCCAGCAAATGAGATTTGGTGGAATGGGTGATGCTGGAGCTGGAGTAAGTGGTAGTACTCATAAAGACAGTGCTGTTTCTGAAGAAGTTATTGAGGCTTTAAGAAAACAATACGGATTTGATAAGCCACTATATGAGAGATACTGGATTTGGTTATCAAATCTTTCTCGTCTTGATTTCGGGGAGAGTTTTACATATGAAGAACCAGTTCTTGATGTCGTAAAAGGAAAACTTCCTGTCTCAATTCAATTTGGTGTCATTTCATTTTTCTTTTCATATTTAATCTGTATTCCTCTTGGAGTATTGAAGGCCATTAAGCATGGTTCAAAATTTGATGTGACAAGTAGCTTTCTTCTATCTGCTCTTTATTCAATACCTGGCTTTATGTTAGGTATTTTACTCCTTGTATACTTTGCAGGTGGAACTTTCGTTGATTGGTTTCCGATTGGAGATCTCTATTCAGATAACTATGATGATCTAACATTTTGGGCGCAGATGGGAGACCGTGTTTGGCACTTCTTCCTTCCTTTAATTGCCTATATGGTTGGTCAGTTCACAGTTCTAACTCTCTTAATGAAGAACTCAATGCTTGAAGTCATTAGCCAAGACTATATTAGAACAGCAAAGGCAAAAGGACTTTCTGATAAGATGGTTTATTTAAAGCACTCTTTAAGAAATGCCCTTGTTCCAATTGTAACTGGCTTTGGCCACTTTCTTTCAATGTTCTTTGCTGGTTCACTATTTATCGAAAGAATTTTCAATCTTGATGGTCTAGGTCTTCTTGGATACCAATCACTACTTGAAAGAGATTATAATGTTATTATGGGATTATTCTTCATACAAACAGTACTAATGTTCGTTGGAAACTTAATTAGTGATATTTTGTATGTCGTAGTTGATCCAAGGATAGATTTCGAATGATAGAAAAATATATTGAAAACGAACTAACTCTAAAAAGATGGAGAAGATTTAAGAAGCGCAAGACTGCAGTTATCGCTTCGGTACTTCTTATCCTATCTTTCATTATGACTTTTGCTGCACCATTAATTGCAAATAGCAAACCTCTATATATGAGCCATAATGGAAAATCTTACTTTCCAGCTTTTGTTGATTATCATCCAAAAGATTTTGGTATCACAGATAGTTTCTATGTCGATTATCGAAAAATGACTCTTGCTGAGGACACGCTTGTAATATGGCCAATAGTTAAATGGAATCCATATGAGAGTAATGATGTCGTGGAATCTTATCCTTCAAAGCCAACATCTTCAAATTGGTTTGGAACAGATGATAGGGGACGTGATGTATTTACTCGTCTTCTCTATGGCTACAAGTACTCTATTGCTTATGCAATTCTGGTATGGCTAATATCAACTGTTGTTGGTGTGATGCTTGGTGGTCTCATGGGATACTTCGGTGGAAAAGTTGATTTCTTCGGACAGAGAGTTGTTGAAATTTTTAATACAGTACCGGTTTTTCTACTTCTTTTAACAATGATTTCTATTTTCAAGCCGAGTCTCTTCTTACTTGTTTTAATTTCATCAATTTTTGGTTGGATGGGAGTTAGTTACTATGCGCGTGGAGAATTTTTAAAAAATAGAAACCTTGAATTTGTTGAAGCGGCTAGAGGTATGGGAGCGAGCACTGCGAGAATCATTTTTAAGCACATCCTTCCAAACTCACTTGGTCCAATTATTACATTTGCTCCATTTACAATTGCCGCAGGTATCTCGGGCCTTGCAGGTCTTGATTATCTAGGCTTTGGACTTGAAGTTCCTACTCCATCATGGGGAGAATTACTTGCTCAGGCCCATAAGAATTTTACTATCGCTTGGTGGCTTGCAACATTTCCATCGGCAGCACTATTTTCAAGCTTATTCTTATTTGTACTCGTTGGTGATGGTGTAAGAGACGCTCTCGATCCTAAGATGCAATAAATATAAGAGGGTAAGATGAAAAGATTTTTTCTATTTCTCTCCCTCTTACTCATTTGTTCAAATACGTTTTCTAAAGACTTAAGAATTATTTCTACAATGCCATCTCTTACTGAGATGGTTTATTTCTTGGGCATGGGTGATTCATTAGTTGGAGTCAGCCCTTATTGCCAATATCCTGAAGAAGCCAAGAAACTTCCAAAAATTGGAACGGCTCTAGTTCTTGATCTTGAAAAAATTATTCAACTAAAAACTAATCTTGTACTGCTTCCGACGACCAAAGATTCGAGGTCCCTCGAAAACATCAAGTCGCTTGGACTTGATCATGTCTTAGTTGGGTATGAAAGACTGACTGATATAACGAAGAGCTTATGGGAACTTAATGCTAAGTTTAAGGGCCACAAGGATATTCAAATTAAAGAATTTGAAGAATCATTTATTCAGCATGAGAAAATCTCTAAACGCGTTCTCATTATAATTTCAGAAGAAATAAAATCAGGGAAAGTTGTCTCCGTTAGAGCTGCTGGATCAGAAACTATTTATGGTGATTTATTAGATAAGCTTGGTGTCGTTAATAGTTTGTCTGCTTCCTATTCGCTTTATCCTGAGCTTGGATTAGAGCAGCTATTAAAGCTTAAGTTCGATTATATTATTAGAGTTGGAGCAAGAGAGAATAGAGCAGCGAGAAGTGCTTGGAAGGATTCTCTTTTTGCTTCGAAAATGAGATTTATTTTTAAGGATTATGCCGTTGTGACAGGGCCAAGACTTCGTCTATTATATGATGACATGAAAAAGGTTGTGAGATGATAGACATTGAAAATGTGTCGGTAACGATAGCTAACAAAGAAATTCTAAAACCGATTAACCTTAGTTTTAGTAAAACTGGGGTTGTTGGGATCATTGGCCCAAATGGCGCGGGTAAAACGACTCTCGCTAAAGTCCTTTGTCACTTAATTGAGTTTAATGGACTTGTTAGACTTGATGGAAAAAATCTCGATGACATTGATGCTACCTCAAGGGCCGCAATTATTAGTTACTGTGGAGAACTGCCATCTGATATTGAATTGAGTGTTAAAGACATCATTTCATATGCAAGGGTTAATAAAGTTGAAGACAAGCAATTACTTCAAGATATTTTAAGTATATTTGACCTTGAACCAATCTTAGATCAAAAGATTTACACTCTAAGTGGTGGAGAGAGACAAAGAGTTAATTTGGCCGCTGCTTTTTATCAAGATAGTAAGGTTATCATTCTTGATGAACCAACAAATTTCTTGGATCCTCTTCATATTGATATGCTCGAAAAAGCTATTCTTAAACAATCTTTAAATCACTTAGTGTTAGTTGTTTCTCATCATATTAATTTTATCTGCAATACCACGGGGAGAGTTCTAGGTCTTAAGAATGGTTCTCTAATATTTAATGAAGAGATTTCAAATTTATTTGAAGATAAACATCTCGATAATTTGTTTGAACGGGAATTTAAATACTCTCAAAATGAAGAAGGAGTATTTGTAAAATGAGATTGGTCCTTCTTGCCGTTGTATTAATGTTGAGCCTTGTTTCAATTTTTTATTCCGACGGAACATTTTTAAACCCACTTCAGTTAAATGAAATTGATGAAATAATTGTTAACACCTTGCGTGTCCCTCGCATTTTACTCTCTATTATTATTGGTGCCACTCTTGCCAATATCGGTTGGACATTTCAAATTATTTTTAGAAATAGCCTCGCAACACCTTATACACTAGGTATCTCTTCTGTTGCGGCCGTTGCGCTTGCTCTTTCGGAATTACTCTTTGAACTAGGTTACACTGGTAATAAGTTTTTCATCTTTGCTCTTATGCTCATCCCTTTATTCGTACTTTTATTAAAATTAAAAAAGGGAAATTTTCGTAATCAAATCCTCATGTTTGGAGTATGTATTGGAATTTTCTCTTCGAGTGCGATTATTCTCATTCAGTCGCTACTTGGAAACGAGAGTGTGTCAAAATTAATTCGATGGATGATGGGCAGTCTCAATATTGTTGGGCTTCGTGAGCTTTATTTTCTTTATCCACTACTAATTCTTACTGCAGCGCTTATGTATTTTAAAAGGAAGGAATTAACTCTACTTTCTATTAGTGATACATTTGCTCACTCTCGAGGAGTAAATACAAACTTTGTATTTAAGTACTATATTCTTATCTGTTCTGTTGCCGTCTGTGCCGTGGTTTGGATCTGTGGGCCGATTGGTTTTGTGGGGCTAATTATCCCTCACCTGACAAAGAGATTCTATGGAGCGGATATATCGAAATTTCAAATTCACAATCTTTTGATTGGTGCGATTTTCTTGGTTCTTTGCGATTTCTTTTCTCGCAATATTTTAACTGAAGTTCAACTTCCTATCGGGGCGATCACAGCAACAGTGGGGGCACCACTATTGCTATTACAAATTTTAAAGTCTCGAAATTAACGAGACTTTAATGCTTCTAGTTTGACCGATGTTTTCATTTTTTTCTTATCTCTAAGGTAGCTAACTTCAACCTTGTCTCCGATTTTGTATTCAAATAATATATTGAATATATCATCAAAACTGTTAACACTTTTGCCATCAATGGCAGTAATAATATCTCCGACATAAATATTCTCCCTGTCTTGAGTCATTCCTAAAAGTCCAGCTTCCGCAGCTGCACCGTCTTTAAATACAAAACCTATTGGTAAACCCTTTTCAACTTGGATACCGTAGTAATACTTTAATTCTTCACGACCTATTGGACGTATTCCTAGACCAGCTCTTTTCACTTCTCCGTACTTTATCAGCTGTGGGACGATTGATTTGATTGTATTAATTGGAACTGAAAAACCTATTCCCGCACTCGAACCAGAATTTGAAAAAATCATTGTATTCATCCCAATAACTTCACCTTTGGAGTTAAGCAATGGTCCTCCCGAGTTTCCTGGATTGATAGATGTATCTGTTTGGATCATATCAAATATTTTAACTCCACCAATCCCTGTAATACTTCGACCAAGGGCCGAAACAATTCCTTGTGTTAAAGTATTATCGAGACCGAAAGGGTTACCAATCGCCACGGCCTTCTGTCCAACCTGGAGATCTTTAGAATCTCCGAGAGTTACATTAGTTAACTGAGATGGAGGATTTGTTAATTTTAAAACAGCAACATCCTTTCCAGGTTCTGTTCCAACAAGTTTTGCTTCATATTCCTTTTGATCCTGATGAAGTTTCACTGTGAATTTTGAGCCACCTTGTACAACATGAAAATTTGTAACAATGTAGCCATCGTTATTCCATAGAAATCCTGTCCCTTCACCCTCGACAACTTCCATTGGATTGAGATCCATAAAAAAGCCACGCCTTACTTTTTTTATATTTGAGATGTGAACAACTGACTTAACATTTTCTTTGAAAATCGAAATCGTATTCTTTTCATTTTCAAGGAGTGCCTTATTTTCGTTAATTTCAAATAAAGCAAAAGATTGAACTTGCAGTAGAGCGACTAAAAAGGTGATCAGACTTAGATTTTTCAACAACGCCTCCTTTCTTTGACTGAGCTTCCTATATATATGTATAATTCTAAAAAATTTTATGCTCAAGCTAAGTTTTTGTAAAAACTTTGTTAAGCAGTAAACAATAAAGGGTAAGTTCTTGAAAATACAATATTTTAACCGTCCAAATGGTCAAGTCGAAACGGAAAAAGTCTACGGTGATGCTGGTGTGAAATGGCTTTATGAGTCTTTGGGGGGAAAAATTTTATCACCTCTTTTAGCGACTGCACCTATTAGTGTTATTTATGGATTAATGCAAAGTTCTTCTTCGAGTAAGAATAAAATTCCAGAGTTTATAAAGAATTTTGAAATTCAAATGGATGATTATCTTCCAGAAGAGGGAAGAGACGAAAATGATCCTTATTCGAGTTTCAATAAATTCTTCATTCGACAGTTTAAAGATGGAAAGAGAGACTTTATTCAGGCACCAAGTGAAATGCCTGCATTTTGTGAAGCAAGATACTTTGGTTACGACTCAATCAACGATGAAGATACAATTCCTGTGAAGGGGAAATTTCTAAATGCAAAAGAGCTCTTGGCCAACGACAAGTGGACCGAGACCTTCAGCGATGGGCCCCTCCTTCTCGCAAGGCTTTGTCCTGTAGACTATCACCGATTTCATTATCCTGATGGGGGAAAAGTTCTCGATTACTATAAAGTCTCTGGTAAGTATCACTCAGTAAATCCCATCGCACATAAAAAAAGAAATGATATTTTTACTACAAATATTAGAGAAGTTACAATTCTTGAAACAGAGAATTTTGGAAAACTTGCTTACGTTGAAGTAGGTGCCATTTGTGTTGGTCGAATTGTTCAGTCGACAGATTTAAAAACCTTTAAGAGAGGACAGGAAAAGGGCTACTTTCTCTTTGGTGGATCAACAGTGATTGTTATAGGAGAAAAAGGTAAATGGGCCCCATCCAAAGATATTCTTGATAATACAAAGAAGGGAATGGAAACTTACCTCCATATTGGAACCCAGGCCGGCGTAAAGCTCTAGCTTTTTCTAGATAAGTTCAATCGTTGCAAGAACAGGAAAGTGATCTGAGGGATAAATCCCTCGATGACTATCTCTGTGAAGATCAATCGCATCACAGCTAATATTCTTTGAAAGCATTATCCAATCGATTCTCGTGCCGTCATTGCGCTCGCCTGTGAAATTGTGGTGAGAGGTCTCTTCTTCCTTCTCATGATCAATCCACGGATCATAGAGGTCGAGTTTCGAAACGATAAGCTTTCTCACATCCTCTCTAGGGGATTCATTAAAGTCACCACAAAGTATCATATGAGTACAATCATTTATTTTAGAAATTTCGTTAATAAGCACACCAATCTGCGCTTCTCGAGTTTCACTATGAATATGATCTAAATGAACATCGACAAAGAGCAATGTTCTTTGTTGGGAACATTTAAACTTTGACCAGGTACATAGTCTTGGAAATGCACTATTAAATGACTTTGAGGCCACTACACCTGGAGTTTCGGAAAGCCAAATATCCCCAGAATCTAGAAGGTGAAGATCTTCTTTGCGATAAAAAATTGAAGGATACATTCTCTCATCAATCCAAGAACGATGCCCATCTGCGATATCAAGCTCTTCAAGAAGAGACTTAAAGTCATAGAGCTGCCACTGCCATCCTTCCTGAGTTCCTAGAAGATCAGGATTAAAGGAGTTAATAACATCCGCTAGGATTTCACGCCTGCCTTTCCAGTCATGATCACCGTCTTTAGGGTTATCGAATCGTATATTTGAGCTAGCAACTTTTAATTTCATTCTTATATGAGAACACATTTGTTTTTAAATGAGAACAATTTAAGGACAAGTAATCATAATATCAATGGTTTATGTGTCCGAAATGTTGGCATTCATTGTGCTTATAGGAAACTAACTTAATAGGGAGGAGATTGAATGAAGTCTGAGCAGAAGCGATTAATTGAAAGGTTTAAAGAGTTGTACGGAAATCCTACATATAAGGAAATGGCCGAAATTACAGATATTCAAATGACGAGGGCATTTAGACTTTGTAATGGTTTTGAAATGAAGCTCACTGAGTATCTTAAAATTAGTAAAAAAATTGATGAGAAGATTGCTGAGACTTCAACTATTAAAGATACATTCAACACATGCTTAAACGAGCTATCAGCAAATGCCTTAAAAGAAATTGAAAAATTCTGTGTACGTAAATTAGAAGTAAAGCAAATATTGAAAAGTTCTATTATCAAAGAAGTTGTGGCTTAAGGAGAAAATATGAAAGGTTTAGTTTTATTAGAGAGAGTCGTTTTAGAATCTATTTCAAAAAATAATAATAATGTTTCTCTGATTGCACGTGATGTAGAAATTGATTCATCGATCGTGCTCTCAGTTCTTGCAAGGCTAACGGCTAAGGGTCTCGTAACATATATTGCTGGAAATTATCAGATTGCTCAAAATCAAATTGCTTGGCATGCCGCTAATCGAATTGAATCTGTAAGAGATGAGATTAAGGAACTAAATGATAATATTGTCGATACTTGTTTCAGTGAAGAGAATAGTAATATCTATAAATTACAAAAAATCTTACTTAGTGAAAAAGAAGAGAAGATTTTGAATTCACTACTTAATAATGTTGAGTCTTATATAACGAACTTAAGAAATGATCGAAAAAAAGATAGAAAGTTTCACGATGTAACTTCTAAGCAGAAGGTTGTATTTTGGGGACATACAAATTATGGACAGGTTTTAAATAAATCAATAGAAAAAGTTAGTTAGTAACTCTTTGCGGATCTTATTCTTGGGTCCGCTTAATTCTTTCAAGTTCATCTCTAACTTTTTCAATATCACAGCTTCCGGCCAGGCCACAAGTTGGTGAGATTATTTTATACCCACTAAATTCGATATCTTCGTGCTTGCCATCTTTATCTACACACCCTGGGACAAGTTTCTCTTTTTCGCTGATATTCTCATGAAGATTAGGATTTAAGATATAATCATAAGAAAAATACTGGATATTTTTCAGATCATGGTCATCAATATTAAAATTGGATAAATTTGCACAAGTGTGAATACTTAGGTCTTTACCAATCATATTTATTTTTAAAAGGCTATCATGCTGCCAAACTGGCTCATCGATAAAGATGAGAACTTCTCCTGAGAAGTTGTGAGATTGTATCAGAGTCATAATCTTGTGGTAATGATTAAGCTCCAGCTTTGTTGTTGAAGGACCAGCTATTTGCACTTTAACGATCATCTTATTTTGTTTCGTGCAAAGGTCATAGAAGTCTTGAAGGTATTTAAAGTTAGCTTCTCTTGCTTGCGAAATCATATCGCCATGAATACTAAGTATTTGAGGGAAGAAGGGGATATCAAAGCTTAATGAATACTTCAACGCCTCTTTAATAGACATCTCTGGTAACGAACCGATTCCTGTTGTTTGGGGATTACCCAACATAGCCATGAGTCTTAAGCATATCGTCTAAAATATCTCTGAGTTGATACTTAATCATTTTATTTTCAGGGGACTGAGTACAGCAGCTGATGTAGCCAAGCATTTTTTGGAATGTCGTCGAGCGAGAATTATCTTCAAGCCAGTGATGAAATATTGAAATAGCTTCAATCCATTGCGAAAGTTCATATTCAGAGTCATCAACAAAGTCAAAGAGTAGAGAACCAGACTCTTTGTGGTTTGGATTAGATTTATAAGCAAGTGAGAGGTAGTGAAATAGAGGACGAAGGAATTCTTCATCCTGACATTCCGTGAGTAGTAGTTTTATCTTCTCATCAGAGAGAAACATTTGTGAATAAGTACTTCTTATATTATCGAAGTACTTATCTATGAATTGATGTGAACTGTTCTTAACCATTTTTTTGCTTCATCTAAACTCATTCCATTTCTATTTGCATAGCTTTCAAGTTGATCATCACCAATCGAGAGAATATTAAAGTACTTACTGTTTGGATGTGAGAATAAGTAACCTGAAACAGAACTTGCTGGCATCATGGCCATATTCTCTGTAAGTCTTGCACCTGTCGTATTATCAGCATCAAGAAGTTTCCATATCTTCAATTTCTCTGTGTGCTCAGGACAAGCTGGATATCCAGGAGCCGGTCTAATTCCTTGATACTTCTCTTTAATCAGATCATCGATATTGAAGTCATGCTCACTTTCGATTCCCCAGTGCTGGCGAGCTCTCTTGTGGATTAGTTCTGCAAAAGCTTCAGCTAGGCGATCACCAACAGCCTTAACCATAATCGCACTATAGTCGTCATTGATTTTTTCAAACTGCTTCGCAAAATCTTCTACTCCGTGAATCGTAACAACAAAGCTTCCAATATAATCTTCAATAGAAGTATCTTCATGAATAAAATCACTAAGAGAATAGTAGCTATCCTCACTCTTTGTCTTATTCTTTTGCTGTCTTAAGAAATTATATGTTTCAATTTTATTTCCATGATCATCAAAGAGGTGAACATCATCTCGATCACGTTGCGCGTTCCAAAAACCTAGGGCCGCTCGTGGAGTGAAGCGTTTTTCTTTGATAATTCTTTCAAGAAAGCTTTGAGCATCTTTAAATAACTTCTTTGCCTCTTCACCGTAAACGTCGTGAGAGAGAATTTTAGGGTAAACACCTTTTAATTCCCATGTCCAAAAGAACGGAGACCAGTCTATGTATTTTGAAATCTCTTCAATTGTAATATCTGTAATTTCTCTCTTTCCCGTGAAATCAGGCTTGATCGTCTTCTTTACATTTGGAAAGCGAGGTCTACGCTCATAGGCCTCTTCATATGAAATGACTTGATTTGTATTATTTTTTGAGTTTTCAAAATATTGTTTTAGGTTTGCTTGTTTGATTTTTAATTCTTTTAAATAATCTTCTTTGAAAGTATTACTTAATAAATTATTAGCAATCTCAACAACCAAAGAGGCATCAGGGACCTGAACAACTGGGTTGTTAGTATGCGGTGCAACCTTTACTGCTGTATGGGTTTGACTTGTTGTCGCACCCCCTACAAGAACAGGAATGTTAAGACCTTGTCTTTCAAACTCGGCAACATTATGAATCATCTCATCAAGAGATGGAGTAATTAAACCACTGAGACCAACAAGGACCGCATTGTGTTCTTTACATGCTTTTATAATGGCATCGCACGACACCATAACTCCTAGGTCAATAACGTTATAGCCGTTACATGCGAGTACAACACCAACGATATTCTTCCCAATATCATGAACATCACCTTTAACCGTTGCGATAACAAAATTCATTGCACTCGAAGTATCTGACTTATCTTTATCCATAAATGGCTCAAGATAGGCCACGGCCTGTTTCATAACTCTTGCACTCTTTACAACCTGAGGGAGAAACATTTTCCCTTGACCAAAAAGATCTCCAACAACTTTCATTCCCTCCATTAAGGGGCCTTCAATAACGTTGAGTGGTTTTCCAAGCATTTGTCTTGCTTGTTCAACATCCTCTTCGATAAATGTTGTGATCCCTTTTACAAGAGAGTGGGAGATACGCTCTTGAAGAGAAGATTGTCTCCATGTTAGATCATCCTCTTTCTTCTTTCCTTGAATTCCCTTAAACCTTTCAGCATAATCAATGAGGGCTTCAGTTGCATCAGGATTTCTATTTAATAAAACGTCTTCAATTTTTTCTTTTAGTGTCGATTCGATATTTTCGTAAATTTCTAACATCCCTGCATTTACAATACCCATATCAAGTCCTGCTTGAATAGCATGGTAGAGAAATGAACTATGCATGGCTTCTCTTACAACATTATTTCCTCTAAATGAGAAGGAAACGTTTGATACTCCACCTGAAGTTAAAGCGCCTGGACATTCTTTTTTTATCTCTCTGACGGCTTCAATAAAGTCGACAGCATAATTATTATGTTCTTCAATTCCTGTTCCAACAGTGAGAATATTTGGATCAAAAATAATATCATTTGGATTGAAGCCAACATCTTCAACGAGAATTTTATAGGCACGCTTACAAATTCTGACCTTGTCGGCTTGCGTCGCAGCCTGACCTTCCTCATCAAATGCCATAACGACTGTAGCGGCACCATATTCTTTAATGAGTTTTGCGTGTTTTTTAAAGGCTTCTTCACCTTCTTTCAAAGAAATTGAATTTACAATTCCTTTTCCTTGAATACATTTTAGTCCTGCCTCAATGACTTCCCATTTCGAAGAGTCGATCATGATAGGAACTTTGCAAATATCAGGCTCCGAAGCCACAAGATTTAGGAATTGAACCATACATGCTTTAGAATCAAGTAAGCCTTCATCGAAGTTGATATCAATAATATTTGCACCATTTTCAACTTGTTGTCTTGCAACGTTGAGTGCCTCATCGAAATTGCCTTCTTTGATAAGTTTTGCAAAGCGAGGAGAACCAGTAACATTTGTTCTCTCACCAACCATAATGAAAGGACGACTACCTGTCGAACTTAAATTTAGTGGCTCAAGCCCTGATAGCTTTAACTCTTCTTTAATCGTTCCAATATGTCTTGGTTTAATATCTTTTAAATGTTTAACAATTGAAGCAATATGCGCAGGAGTCGTTCCACAACAACCACCGACAATATTTATTAGTTCACTTGAAGCAAACTCTTCAAGAAAGCTTGCTGTCTGAGCAGGTGTTTCATCATAGCCAGTATCACTTAATGGATTAGGAAGTCCGGCATTTGGATAGCAACTGATGTAGCAATTTGATATTTTTGAAAGCTCTTCAATATATGGTCGCATCTCTTGTGCACCTAGAGCACAATTAATCCCAACACTGAATGGCTTTGCATGTGACACTGAATTCCAGAATGCTTCAACCGTTTGTCCCGAAAGGGTTCTTCCCGACGCATCTGTAATCGTCACTGATAACATGACTGGGATATCTAAAGAATGCTCTTCAAGATACTTATTCATAGCAAAAATTGCAGCTTTTAAATTTAGTGTATCAAAAGTTGTTTCAGCGATGAGGATGTCTGCTCCACCGTCGATGAGTCCCTTTGTTTGAAAGTAGTAATTTTCGACTAGTTCATCAAATGTAACACCTCGATATGCGGGGTTATTAACATCTGGAGAAATTGAGGCAGTTTTATTCGTTGGGCCTAAAGCCCCTGCGACATAGCATATATGCGAAGGATTCTCTTTCTTAAAATCAACACATGCTTCTTTTGCAATTCTTGCGGCATTAAAATTGATATCGTACACAGCATCTTCAAGTTCATAATCCGCTTGCGCTATCTTAGTCCCTGAGAATGTATTTGTTTCAATAATATTTGCACCTGCTTGCAGGTATTTTGTGTGTATCTCTTTAATGATCTCTGGACGTGTAATATTGAGGAGATCGTTATTCCCCTTGAGATCAATTTTAGAGTCGATAAAACGATCGCCCCTAAAGTCTTTTTCTTCTAATTTATACTGTTGGATCATTGTCCCCATTGCACCATCAAGAAATACAATTTGGGATTTTACTAAATTTTCTAATTCAATTTTTATACTCATTAAAAAAACTTCTTTACGACTTGGGCCACACTCTTTGCATCATTCATAACGTAGAAGTGTAGGGATGGGACTTTTGCATTTACTAATTCTTCGCACTGTTTAATTGCATATCTAATACCAATTTCTTCGACATGGTTAGGGTTTGCATGTGCTTCTTCAACAAATTCATCTGGGAAATCGACATAGAAATTACTCGGAACCGAATTAAATTGCTTTAAGTTCTTTATAACTTTAATTCCTGGGACGATTGGGACGTTAATTCCCGCTTCACGGCAAAGAGAAACAAATTCAAAATATTTATCATTTTTAAAAAACATTTGAGTCGCAATATAGTCAGCTCCAGCATCAACCTTGTCTTTCAAATGTTGAATATCGAGTTTTAAACTTGGCGCTTCGAAATGCTTTTCTGGGTAGCCAGCAACACCAACTCCAAAATCGAGTGGAAGCGATTGCGATAACTCATCAAGGAACTTGCCATTTTTGACGTCGTTAATTTGTTTTACGAGATCAATGGCGTAATGATTAACTGATCGAGACTTGTCATACTGCTTATTGTAATTTAGTCCGTCACCTCTCAAGGCAAGAACATTGTGAATTCCAAGAAAGTTAAGTTCAATCATGGCATCTTCAGTTTCTTCTTTTGTAAATCCCTGAGTCAAAAGATGGGTTACAGTATCAACTCTAAATCTATTTTGAATAACTCCACAGATACCAATAGTTCCTGGACGTTTCTTATATATCTTTCTCTCAATTGTTCCATCTGGCCTTTCGTTGTAATAGGCCCCGGCCGGGTGAGCTGTAACATCAATCCAAGATGGGTTATGTGGAAGTAGTGTTTCAACTACATCGGTAACTGCAGTAATTGTTTTTCCTCTTGGCGGAGGTACAATTTCAAAACTAAAAAGTGTGCCATTTGATTTTGAGATATGCTCAATAACTTTCATATTCTTTCCAAAGCTGATTTTAAAGGGATTTAAACCATTATTTTACATGGAAAGGGTCGAAAAAGAAAGTGAAGGTTGCTTGTGCAGCCCTCACTTTAGATGAATTTTTGGTAGGATTAAAGAGGAAGGGAAATGGTGAATTGGGTGATGACATTTGGGATTGATCGACATGAAATATCGCCCCCCGCATTTCTAATTGTAGTAATTGCATTTGTTAGTCCTAGTCCTTGCCCTCCTTTTGTATAGGTTTGACCATAGTGGCCAATTTTTGAAATCGTATTTGCGTCAATTCCTTTTCCCGAATCAATAACTTCGATCTTTAAAATACTTCTCATAATCTTTGCGCGTAGAGTAATGCTTGTGCTATTTGCGTTCACTGAATTGTTGATTAGGTTTGATAGAATATTCTTTAGCTGTTCTTCACTTAAATCTATTGTTATCCATGGATTATTAAGTAAGATCGCTGTACTTATTGAGCAGCTAAGTTCTAGTTCTTTTTCTTTCTTTAGAGAGTTGAACATATTGGCAAGGCAGATCGTTGTTGTTTGATTTTGCTTTCTTGCTGAATTTTCAGTAAGTGAAACAATGCGGCTCATGCAAGACTTATACATTTTGTCAGACTCTGTTGGTGTAAGTCCGTGCTCACTTGCTAATGCTTGAAGAGCTTGTAGAGGAGAGCGAATATCGTGAAGAAAATCTTTTACTGGATTTGACTGAATCTTTGCTGCTTGAAATTTTCTACTATTTAGTTCTACGATATTTGCTGTGTTCATGTTTCCCCCAAACTCATCTTGTTAATGTGCCTGGAATGTAATTCAGCTTCACATTTATTGCGAAAAAACTTCGTACTGGAGCAGCATTTTGTAACCCACGATGGGATACTTCATGTGATTTAAGCTGCTTAGTGGCATTGATGGACTAGGCTTGTCGGTTACTAAATCACTAGGAAAATAGTAAGTATGTGATTTTTAATAAATATTAGATATAATAGAAGTGTGGATAAATCATCTTTAATTACTATTGAAAGTGAATTTATCAGCGCGACAATATCACTTGTAGGCGCTGAGCTTAAAAGTTTACTTGATCTTGAATCAAGGGTTGAATATATCTGGCAGGAAAAGAAGGCCATCTCTCCAATTTCTTCTCTATTTTGTTTTCCCGTAGTTGGTAAATTAAAAGACGATAAGTATCGAATTGGACGAAAGTATCATCAGATGCAAAAAAATGGTTTTGCAAAAGATATGAAGTTTCATGTTAAAAGCCAAATGAAAGATCAAGTTTCACTAAGTTTATCTCACGATAATGATACTCTCTCATGCTACCCATTTATGTTTAATTTAGTGATTACCTTTACTGTTTATGGTCCAAAGCTTTCAGTTTCCCTAGAAGTTAAGAATATGGATAAGAAGGAAATGCTTTTCTCTCTTGGCTATGGAACAGTTTTCAATGTTCCTCTATCTGTTGAAGCCCTTGAAGATTACTATTTAGAATTTTCAAATAGAGAGGAGAGGGGAGCATATAATCTTGATAATGATCTTGTAAATTTTGAACATGTCGACAATAAGAAAATTTTAAATGATAAGAGAATTAATTTTAACTATGATCTCTTTAAGCACGGAGAACTTGTGTTTAGAGACTTATCTTCCTCGTCAATTGCATTGAAAAATAGAGTCAGCGAAAAATCAATTGCCATCAACTTTGAAAGTGTTCCGTATATCTCATTTCGCTCTTTTCCAGGAGCTAATTTTGTACAAATAACACCATCATTTGGTGTTACCGATGCAACGGATACAACAGGTGATCTTTTGACTAAAGAAGGTATTATTGATCTTGAGCAGGAGAAAACATTTAAGATGGATATGGTTTATCACATCCGTTAAAATGGAAGTAATTCTTCCGCTCTCGTTTCAAGACTGTAGTATGGATTCTTCTCATTTAAGCTTTCACCTGAAATAACTCTTCCATATAATTTTAAATATGATTTTGTGTATGCTGATATTGCAAATTTACTTTGTGCATACTCAATAATTTGCTTAGCACCGAGATGAAAGTTAAAATCGGAAACAGCGTCAATAAACTCAGCTCTACTTTTGCATGATCTACCGGCAGGGCCGATGACTTCTGGTAAACTGCCATAGTGTGAACCAATAACTGGAAGTCCTTGTGACATTGCTTCTATCATCGCAAGACCAAAAGGTTCATGCCATCTTACGGGAAAGAGAAGTGCATCACACTTTCGAATAAGTTTTAGTTTTTCATCACCGCCAATGAGTCCATGGTTATGAATATATTTTGAAAAGCTAAATGATCTTCCTCCTGCAATGTGGAGGTGCTTCTTTGATTTTATTGCTGCTGTTTTACAATCTTTTAAATTTTTAACACTCCATGAAGCCTTGGCCAAGAAGAGGAGGTTGTTACTTGATTTATGTAAGTGTTTTGGACGCGGGTACTCATCAAAATCAATCGCATTGTAAACAAATGAGTTCGAGCTGTGAAGTTTAGCATGTGCTCCCGAAACAAAAACTGCATTCTCATGAAAGATTTCGCCAGGCTGTCCATTACCGTGAATTGTACAAACTTGCGGGATATCGATAATTTCTTTCGGTATTTGGTAGCTGATTTGAAGATGGATAAGATCAGCATCTTTAGGAATAAGTTTTTCCCAGCCATTTCGTATAATAGACTTATCAAGAGGAATCAGTTTGATTCCGTAATCCTTAACATTAGATTCAGGGTGACCAAGAAGAATAACCTGATGACCAAGGCTTGCTAGTTCTTTCATGTGCCAAAACATTATCCGTTCTGTTCCACCATAGGTTTTAACTGGTAGTGGTGCGTGGTGGTAGAAAACAATTTTCAATCTATTCTCCGCTGAGTCTGTAAGTCATAAATTTTTGAAAACTTTAATAGGGCCGAAAGAGAGTTGATGCAACAAATGATAAAGCCATAGCGTCCATCAAGAAAGCCTCTCTTTAAAAAGTAATCTTTTATAAATTTTAATATCGGTCTTGTCACAATTTTAAAAACACTTGAGCGAACACCACGAGAGTAAGCCTCTTTTGCAGCTATCGTTGTAAATTTATTTGTCTGAGAAATATGGTCTGTAATCGAGTCATAGCTATAATGAAGTAAGTTTCCAGGAAGATACTGAGAAGATGAGTCTGGCGCCATTTCGATAATGTCGTGAGGATTAACTCCCGACCACGTCGCCTTCTTTTTATTAAATAATCTAAGTTTCTTATCGGGATACCAGCCACAGCGGTAGATCCACTGGCCATTATAATTAGTGAGTCGATTAAAAAAATATCCATCTTTATTGAAATTAGATTTGAGCGCAATAATTTGAGCACTTAATTTTTCATCAAGAGCCTCATCAGCATCAAGAGAAAGGACGATATCATGACTCGTTTGAGTGAGCGCAAAGTTCTTTTGTTGAATATGCCCTGCGAATGGATTTTCGATAAATTTAGTCTTATATTTAAGACATATTTCTTTTGTCTTGTCGGTTGAGAAAGAGTCAATAACGACTATTTCATCGACGACGTCCATTATTGATTTTATGCAGCGCTCAATGTTGTGTTCTTCATTAAACGTTATAATGGCAGCAGAAATCTTAATCATTGATAGGCCTTTATGAAAAACGATTCACCCACAATCTTAGTTGTTAAATATCGAGCACTCGGTGACTCGGTAATGGGTTTGTCTACTATCTCCTATCTTCGTTCAATTTATCCAAATAGTAAAATTTATTATGGAATTAGAGACTGGACAGCAAAGCTTTACAGTGAAGTTCAAACTGATGCTGATGGTATTATTCCAATCACGATTGAGAAATTATCTGATTATTATAAGCTGTACAAAGTACTTAAACGATTAGAAATAGACCATGTTCATGAGCTGCATCTGAGTGGAAGAACGAAGAAGATTTTTACTTTATTTAAGTACATACTAGGCTTCAAGTATACTTTTCATAATCACCACGAAAAATTTGGTGACGTTATTGACCAAGGATTAATTAAGCCGCTTATTCAACGAGACCTTGATGGTGCCTATAGCTATCTTGGCCAGAATAGAGCGATACCGACATTCTTAGATTTTGAGCCAAGCTTTAATCATTTGAAAAAAGATGAGCATAATAGAGTGATCTTTGGAGTAGTTGCAACTCGAGAAACAAAAATGTGGGCAATGCAAAGTTATGTTGAGCTTGCAGCTCTGATAAAGAAAGAAAATCCTGACACTCAAATTATTGTCCCGCTTTCAAACTCGTTAGAAGACAAGAAAATTGAAGGCGAAGTTACGAAACTTGATGTTGAGGGAAATCTTGAAGTTGTCAGGATACCGCTAGAGAAACTTCCAAAGTACTTTGCTGATTCAAAGTTATACATTGGAAATGATACAGGTCTAAAACACATTGCAATTGCGAGTGGAATCAAATCATATACATTATTTGGGCCAGAGCCACCAAATGAATGGCATCCATATTCCGAGCAGAGACACCCTTTTTTCTACATTGAAGGACTCGAGTGCCGCACTAGAAAGGCTCACTACTGTGGGTTGTCGACTTGTGACTCTATGATATGTATGTCAATGACAAGTCCTTCGCACGTGTATAACGAAATTAAAAAGGAATTATCAAAATGAAAGTTTCAGGGTTTACATTTATAAAGAATGGTCTGAGTCTAGGATATCCATTCGCAGAAGCGATTGAATCAATTGCCCCACTCTGTGACGAAGTTGTCATCAATGTTGGATTTGAAGATCAAGAGTGTACTAAAGATGATGGTACTTACGAATTTTTAAAGAAAAAATTTCCCGAAGAAAAATATAAGTTTTTAAAATCTTTTTGGAACCCAGAAGTACAAAAGCAAGGTTTGATTTTATCTGAACAAACAAACATTGCTTTAGATGCAATTACTGGCGATTACGGGATTTATATTCAAGGCGATGAATGTTTACACGAAAAAGACTATGCAGTGATTAGAGAAGGCTTAAATAGATTAGAATTAAACAAAAATGCTAATGGAATTGTTTTTAATTATCATCACTTCTATGGCAACACAAATATTGTAAAAGTTACGAAGAAAACTTATCGCCATGAAATTCGTCTGGTCAGAAATAAAGTTGGAATTAAAAGCTGGCTCGATGCTCAAGGTTTTAGAAATCAAGATGATTCAAAAATTAAGTGTATTAAAATTGATGCGAATATTTATCACTATGGATGGGCTAGGCAAGAGCAGGTGATGAGCAAGAAAACGGAAGCGTTTACAAAACTCTATCACGGTAAAGATCACCAATCTGAGGAATTTCATTACTCACGCATTTGGGGACTTCGTGCTTTTAACGGGACACATCCGACTGTGATGTCTCGTTGGATAAAAGAGAACACGAATGATATTGATATTCTCTCTCTTCCTCTTGATCTGTATTTGAAAGATGCACGCGTAATTTTAAGTGACTTTATTGAGTACCTAACCAATATTAGAATTGGTGAATATAAAAACTTTATCTTGGTGTCTTAGATGTATAGAATTGAATTAGAAGAACTAAAGAAAGATATTTATAAAAAGCTTCATGAACTTAGAAGCCGCGAATTAAAAGTAGATATTAAGTCTGACCTTTCACCTGTTACTGAATTTGATATTTATGTGTCAGAAAGAACACAGGAAATTTTTTCAAAGAGACATGGTCATTTAAACTTCTATAGCGAAGAAAATCCTGAAAAATTCGAGTTTCCCGTTATCGTCCTTGATCCTATTGATGGTACGAGAGAGTTTGTCAAAGGGTATGGAGAGTGTGCTGTCTCATTAGCGATTTTAAACTCTGCAGATATAAACGATCCAAAGAGTTATGGTTGGATTTATAATCCGTTTACAGGTTTTGAAATTTCAAGTGATTTACATATTCCAATCGAACCTCGGACAGTTGTTCCTCCAACAATTCATGTGATGGTTTCTCGAAGTGAGTGGGAAAAAAATCTTGTCGACCATCAACGTAATGAACAAATTAGTTTGACTCCAATGGGAAGTATTGCTTATAAGCTTGGACTATTGGCAGGTGGCGCTTGTGATGTCGTTATTTCTAAGAGAAATAAGAATATCTGGGATATTGCGGCGGGAGTAATTATATGTAACTCACGTGGGATTAAGTCAATGTCAGAGGGAGAGGAAATTACTGAGCTTGACCTTAGAAGATATAAGTCTCCATTTATCTGGGGAAAGGCTAGAGAGATTGAACTGGCGAGCTACTTACTTTAGTTTTTTAAATTAATTACAGCTTCTTCCCTGATACTTTTGGCGAGTATTTTTAAACTGATAAGACTTTGAATCTGGTTGTCCAACGCGAAGATGAGAAATTTCTAAAAGTGCCGATCCATCTTTGGCCATTGAAATATTAAACACCCCACTATCATCATCTCCTTTACAAGAATACTTTGATCTTATTTTGTCGCAGAAGAACCAGCCCTGAAGCTTTTGTCCATCTTGTTTAATAGTGATCAATGAAAGTTCTTTCTTTGTTTTTAAGTCAATTTCGAAGGAATCTAGCTTTTGAACCTTGAAGCTAAGGCATTGAGCAAAACAACTAAAATTGATAAGTAGTAAGGTTAAAAATTTCATCATTAGTCCTCAGAGCACTTGTTTATGTCTTCCATTTTACTTTTTTCGCCATAATTAACTAATAGAGATGGACCATTTTTGGCGAGTTCTTCGATCATCCAGTAATTCTTTGAGTCTATTGAAGGACAACCCCAGCTTGATCGATAAGGAGAGACATGAAGATACTTCATGTCGTTAGAAGCGTTATTATTTGTTCCCTGAAGTCCAAATAGTTGTATTCCATGAGCATAACTTTTACCCGTTTGAATCTTTATAAAGGAGCGCAGTTTCTTATATTTTTCATTACCTGGTTGATAATCAAAGACTTGGTAATTCGTAAGGAAGGCACCAAGAACAGTTGATTTTTTTCCCGAAACATTTGCAAAGTCATTTGTGTACGTACCTGTTCCCATATTGAAGTAAGTCTTAACGACTTTTGGCTCGACACCACTACAAAGATCAATATAGTACATTGTCCCGCGGTACTGCATCTGCTTCTCGCGAGTGTCATTGATTACAATCTGGCACTTGTTTACAATTCCATTTTTAACTTTATTTTTAAATTTTTCTTCATTGGTATTTGCAAAGGAGTAATGATTTTTTGGTTCTCCCCACTTAAAACATTTACTCGTTTTAAAACTTGTTAAATTCTTGTTAAAAGATTGAAGCGTGAAATCGAGGGCGTCTTTAGGAATACCTGCTTCATAAAGTTTATCGCAATTTGCTTTCCATGAATCATCAAGTCCGTTATTGCAAAGCGGATAGGTTGCCTTGTAAGAGTTTTCTAAGCAGCTTGGGCATTCAGGTTTTGGTCCAGCGAGAATATCCGAGACTTGCCTCTGTATTTCCATGTCACGGGCGAATACAACACTTGAAAAATAGAAGATAAGAATTCTTAACATAGTGAACTAGTCGGTTTTTAGAGAATATTTCTTTAACAAAAAGTGCTCTTTATTAAGCTAACGTACTAAAATTAGTTAAATAAATCCTCAAAATCTTTCATTGTGAGTTTACCAGTGAATAGGTTCTCATCATCATCAGGAAGAAGCTCTTTAAATAGTTCTCGCTTCATATCTTGAAGTTTAAGAACTTTTTCCTCAACAGTCCCTTTGATAATAGGTCTAAAGACAGTTAGCTTATTTTGTTGTCCAATACGGTATGCTCTATCGATGGCCTGACTTTCTACCGCTGGATTCCACCATGGGTCCATAATAAAAACGTAACTTGCCGCCGTTAAGTTAAGCCCAACACCCCCGGCCTTTAATGAAATTAAAAAGAGGGGAGTTTCACCTGACTGAAAGGCATCAACAGACTTTTGTCTCTTCTTAACACTTTGAGAACCATCAATACGAGAATACTTCCAGCATTTCTCATTGAAGGCCGTTTCAATAATATCAAGATAAGTTGTGAATTGAGAGAAGATGATTGCTTGATGACCTTCTTCTAAAATTTGTTCAATATTTTCCATCATGAACTCAATCTTAGTTGATTCAAGATGTCTGAAGTGTCTGGTGGCATTATTGTCGTGGCTTTGCCATAAACAACTTTGTCTAAGTTCGAGAAGTCCTTTTAGGATTTCTCCATACTTTTTCTGCTTTGGAGAATTAACAATTTTCATCTTAATACTCTTGAGCTTGTCTTTGTAAAACTTGTCTTCTTGTTCGTTGAAGCCAAGGTAGACATTATTTTCAACCTTTGGAGGAAGATCTGTAAGAACTTGAGTCTTTGTTCTTCTTAAAATAAATGGAGCAGATGTCTTTCTTGCGAAAACTCTACTCTTTGGTGTTGAAGTCGATCTTAGAAATCTTAGATCTCCCCAAAGTCCCGGGATTGCCAAATCAAGTATGTTAAAGAATTCGGCAAGATCATTTTCAACAGGAGTACCAGTTAAGCAAATTCTAAAATCTGCTTTGATCTTTCTCGCGCTGTAGGCACCGAGGGAGCGTATATTTTTAAGATGTTGAACTTCATCCATGATGAAGACATCAAAGTTTTCTTCTTCAAAGAAAGAGTCGAGCTCTTTTTTTAATATCCCATAACTTGTAAGGATAATTTTCTTGTCCTTAGGGATTTCTCGATTCGTTCCATGGAAAATATGAACATCCATATTTGAAAATTTCTTAAATTCATTTTCCCAGTTGAGAAGAATCGATACAGGGCAAACAATCAGAACGCGCCCGATGCGATCTTGGATACTTTGTAAAAAGCAAATTGTTTGAATCGTCTTACCAAGACCCATATCATCAGCAAGACATGCTCCAAGTTTATTTTCATAGAGAAATCTTAGCCAGTTATATCCAGTTTTCTGATATGGTCTAAGCTCAGCATTAAATTCTGCTGGGAGGTCGTATTGAGGCATTGTTTCAAGATTTTGCAATCTTTCACATAGTTCAATCTCTTCAGGAGTTAGCGCTCCTTCAAGTCCAAGCTTTTTAAGTTCAAAAAGTTCAAAAACTCTTGCGCGATTAAATGGTAAAATGAATTTCTTGAATCGACCTTCATTTATCTCTTCTTTCGTCTCTAGTTTTGTATATTTTGTAACGAACTTTAAAAGATCTTTTTGTTCTTGAGTAAGAAGAACAACTCCATTTTTTGTAATGGCAATATTATTTTCAAGGTCAGCGTTGTTAAGAATCTCCATGTCTTCATCAGAGATCTCTAGTTCAAGGTCAAACCATCCGCTGCGACCGATCTGTTTTCTTTCAAAACGGATTCTTGAACTCCAGCTGCTTAATTCAGCTTTATTATAAAATACCTGAACTCCATAAGGAGCAGTTGCCGTATAAAACTTTGATAGACCTGTAACAATGGTATTCATTGATACTTGGTAGATGAGTTCATTCGTGTCTTTGTAATAGTACGAATAGCGAAAGAACTGTTCCCCAAAGTTATTGACCATTAAGTTGAAAACTAATTTTTGCAAATTATTCTCATATTTATAAAGAGATTTGTTTTCGTGATCAAAAGTTAGTGTGTATGGCCTATCTGCAAGATTTGAGATGGCTCTAATCCACATGTTTTTCTTGGACTTTCCGGAAAGAACTTTCTTATATGAGTCAGATTCAATTTCAAAGAAGCTTACAACTTCCTGAAGAAAAGAATATGACTCTGACTTCTTTCTGAAAATATCTAATGAACCACCATCGAAAGTTAATTGAGTAAGAAATAATGGAGGTCTTGTTCTGTTTTCGTCTTTGTTGTAATAATCAAATGCAAAGTTACTATAACCCTTACGATCACTTGTTGAAATATAAACTCTAAGTTGTGGTTCCTCTACTTCGGAAAAGTTAACTTCTTGGTCTTCGATTTGATATTCAAATTTATCTGCACAACGACTATCAAGAGAAAGATTTAAAAGATCATCAATTGATAGAGTGTAGATATTCGCGCGAACAGTCGAGAAGAATTCTTTTATTTCCGATGTTAGAAAATATGCTTCACCTGTTTCCCAGTTAAAGAGGTAGAGGTTTTCAAGAATCGATATTTTCTTATAAATCTTTCCATCAACGTTAAAATAATACTTAATGCTTTGTTTAACATCGTCCTGGAAGTCTGCTGAGAATTCCTTGTTTGGACAAATATTAATTATTATTTTTCCCTTAAAATTTTGAGGTATTGGGAAATCAATTGTTTTCTTCGTTGTAAGTGTATACCTAAGTGTGGAATACATTGGAGATAGGGGAGTATTCTCAAGGTCATTTGGGCCATTGATAATTGTTGAATACTTTGTAGGGTGAACACCTGTTGTTCCTACAAATGGAAGAGTTGTTCCATCATCCTGCTTTGTACCTTTCGTTGATTGATAATGAAGAAACAGGGCCGCAGTATGCTGGCAATGAGTTTGTTCATGCCATTCTGTACAGTCACAATTTGTTGAAAGTGGACCTTCTTCTGTCTCTTCTAATCTTTTCTTATATACAATTTTTGATTCGTGAGTTTTATTATCTTTTACAATTCCTGTGGCAATTAAAAAGCCATCCATATCACCTTTTTGAAAGGACAATGAGACCTTTCCTTGCTGAAGGAGTCTCTTTGCTTTTTGTATAATAAGAGGTGAAAAAAAGTCAGTATTGGTACTAATAATAAGCTCGTTTATTTAGTGATATTAAAGCTTCTATTATATACGAAAATTCCTGAAAGTTATATCAGGAACATATTAAACTTAATATCTGAGTGAAAAGCTTTTAAAGGGCAAAAAAAAAGCGCCCAATGGACGCTTTTTAGTTAATTTGATTTAGTTTTTGTCTAAGTAAGACTTAAGCATCTTCGCACGCGAAGGATGTCTAAGTTTTCTAAGGGCCTTGGCCTCGATCTGTCTAATACGCTCTCTTGTAACGAAGAAATCTTGACCAACTTCCTCAAGAGTGTGATCTGACTTCTCACCAATCCCAAAACGCATTCTTAGTACTTTCTCTTCTCTTGGAGTAAGAGTTGATAGAACAGCTCTGGTTTGTTCAGAAAGAGTAATACTCATAACTGCGTCTGCTGGAGAGATGATCTTCTTATCTTCAATAAAGTCCCCTAGAGATGAATCTTCTTCTTCACCAATTGGTGTTTCAAGAGAGATTGGCTCTTTAGAGATTTTTTGAACTTTCTTAACTTTATCAACTGGCATTTCCATTTTCTCTGCAATTTCTTCAGGAGTTGGTTCTCTACCTAGTTCTTGGATAAGTTGTCTTTGTGTTCTTACCATTTTGTTAATCGTTTCAATCATGTGAACAGGAATACGAATTGTTCTTGCTTGGTCAGCAATCGCTCTTGTAATGGCCTGTCTAATCCACCATGTTGCATACGTAGAGAATTTGTAACCACGACGATACTCGAATTTATCAACGGCCTTCATAAGTCCGATGTTACCTTCTTGAATAAGGTCAAGGAATTGTAGTCCTCTGTTTGTATACTTCTTAGCAATAGAAACAACTAGTCTAAGGTTAGCTTCAACAAGTTGAGCTTTCGCTCTATCTGCTTTCTCTTCACCCTTTAAGATAATTTTGTATACCGTTTCGATATCTTCAAAACTCATCCCAGCTTCAATTGAAATTCTTCTAAGTTTTCTAAGGATATCTTCTTGGTTTCTTACAAGTTGTTCAATCTTAGCATCTGTCGTGAAAAGATCTTTTGCAAGTGAGCGTTTAAACGCATCATCTTCCATGATCTTATCGTAAAGAACTTTGTACTGCTCATAGTCTTCAACTTCTAAGAACTTGAAGATTCTATCTTGTTGCTCGTAGAGGTCTTTGAACTGAAGGTAGTATCTCTTTACTGGCTCAACGAAGCTGTTAATGATCTTTCTATTGAAAGTCAGGTCAGCTAGTTGCTCAGAAAGGTCATTCATGTTTTTAGATTGTTCAGCTGTTAGCTTCTTAAGAGTACCATCTTCATCAATAATTTCACTTAATAGCTTTTGTACTCTGTCACAAATTGCAAAAATTTGGTCTCTAACTTTATCAACTTCTTTTTGTGATGATTCTTCATCTAAACCTCTAACAAGGTCTCTAACAAATTCAGTGTGACTTTCTAGAGATTCAATTTTCTCTTTAAGTTTAACAATTTCTTCAAGAGCGTGGGCAGATTTTAAAGAAGAAAGAATAATTTCTCTCTCTCCGTCTTCAATTTCTTTAGCAATAACAACTTCGCCTTCTCTTGTAAGAAGTGCGACTGAACCCATTCTTTTTAAATAAAGTTTAACTGGATCTGTAGATGCGGATTTTAGTTCTGCTCTTTCTTCTTTTGATAGAGTCTCTTCAATTACTTCTGTTCCGTCTAACTTGATTCCGTCATCTTCTTCTTCGAATACATCTTCTTGTACGTCAACTTGCGCTTCTTGAAGGGCAAGCATGATTTCGTCAACAAGATCTGGATCGATAATGCTTGCTGGAATTGCATCATTAATTTCTTCCGGAGTTAGGTAAGAGTTGTCTCTCCCTTTTTCCAGAAGCTTTGAAAAATCTCTCGATTTTAAAAATGTCATAGCGCTTGACATGGTATTCACTCCTAAGATCTTAAGCCCTTTTTACAGGGGTCCTTTCGGATTATTTAGACTGTACAGTTTCTTTTCTATTTGATGGATTTCCATTAAAAGGTTTGAGAGTTCTTCTTCTGTTTGGACATATTGTCTTTTGGTTTTTAGAAGCTCTTTTTTTTCTTTCAAAGTTTCCTTTATCAATTTTTTTTCAAGATCAACTAAGATCTTTTTTGCAGTATCTTTTTCAATTGAGAAATCTTGAGATTTGTTTACTCCTTTGAGAGCAACTTCTTCAAGACCATACTCTTTTGCAATGTTGACTGCAAAATTCTTAAACTCTTTTTGATCGATTTCAAATATGATTTCTCGCAGTTTAAGAATATATTGTTTTACCCTATCAGAGCCCATAAAATCAAGTAATTCGCTCATTTGATCGTGCTCAAGACAGTCGGGATGTTCAATTAGTGCTATTATTAAAGTTTCTTCCACTTTTGATAGCACTTTAGGCTCATTTGGCACTTCTCTTGCATATGCTTCCATCTCATCGAAGGCCATTGATTCGTCGTAAATTCTGTTTTCTTCTTCGGTGTTTTGCACTGGTGCTGAAGGGTATTCTCTTGAGTTACCTAAGAAATTTTCATAGCTTTCAATAATTTTTTCTGGAGCTGATTTTAGACCAAGTTTTTGGGCCCACTTCAAAACTCTTTCAGTAGCTCGGAGATCGGTTTTTAGTGGAGCGATGATTTCAAATGCTTGTTCGAGCACTTTTAGTTTTGTGTCAATGATATCTAAACCTGTTTCAGGTAGTAGTTTTTCGAATTGAACATCAATAAATGCTTTTGAGTTATCAATCCTGTCCTGAAGAGCTACAGCTCCTTCACTATTTAAGAAATCGTCAGGATCTTTATGTGGCGCGAAGTCAACAAAGTTTGGGATGATCCCATTTTGCAAAAGTTGTTTATTAACCCTAACCGAAGCATTGAATCCCGCTTGATCACCATCGAGTCCAAGAAAGATATTCGAAGTTAACGACTTTAGGGCACGCAGCGAGTTGTCGCCGAGCGCGGTGCCCATAATCGCAACTGAATGTTCAAAGCCTTTCTTGTACATTGTAATTTGATCCATATTCCCTTCAACGAGAATGACAGCATCTCGCTTTCTAATGAAAGGTTTTGCAAGATGAAGACCATACAAGAGGTTACGCTTGTTGAAGACAAATGACTCGCCTGAATTAAGATACTTAGGCATCTGATCATCATGAATCGAGCGACTTGTGTAGCCAATAACCTTTCCGTAATGGTCCCAGATTGGAAAGATAATACGATCTCTAAAGGTATCATATTGGGACTTATTTCGATCATTATACTTAAATAGACCAATCTCCAAACTCACCGCCATAACCTCTTCTTGAGCTTTCTTTGGCAGGGTCGAGATATAGTCAATGATATTATTTTTCTTCGGAGCGAAACCAAGTTTATATATTTCAACAATCTCTTGAGAAAGGTGGCGCTGCTTAACAAAATCTTTAAATGGCTCACAGGCTGATTGTCCGATTTTGTAATAGAGCTCGCTTGAGGCCTTGAGTATTTTTTCGGCGTAGATTAACTTTTGCGACTTTTCGGTCTTTTCAGTGAAAGACTCAAAATCAATTCCAAATTTTTCACTGATATCTTTTAATGCCTCTACAAAATTAAGATTGTGCAAGTTCATCACAAAATCAAAATGAGTTGTACCTGCACCACAAGCAAAGCACTTGTAGATTTTCTTGTCGTCAGAAACAGACATTGAAGGATTTGTGTCGCCGTGAAAAGGGCATACACCAACATAACCAGAAGGTTTTCTAGTTAAATTAATTCCATATCGAGAGATTAACTCCGATATGGGAATTTCGTTGACGATTTTTTCACGCAAGTTTTGTAGCGACATATTACCTGAATATTTTTTGTACTAAGAGCTCTTCTTTGATTTTAAGATAAAAGCCTTAATATTGATACCTTGTTCTAGGAATATCTTTTCAAACTTTGTTGTAAAAGTTTTCAAAAAGTTATCTTCTGTGTCATTCCAAAGATCAGTTGTCATCAGTTCGACATCAAAGAGCTCTTGGTTCTCAATCACTTCTTTCATCCACTCACCGTAGCCATCATGATCTGTCTTGATATAGAAGTAACCACCAGGCTTTAATACCTTATGAGCTCTTTCTAAGAAGTTGTGCTGGAAGAGTCTCTTTTTTAAATGTCTCTTCTTTGGCCATGGATCAGGGAAGAAGTAGAAAAGTTTATCTAATTCATTCTCTTCAAACATGAATTCAATTCTTTCACCCTTCGCTCGTAGGTAGCGAAAGTTTTGATATGGGTGACGTGCAAGTTTTTTTGCAAGTGCGTAACTTCTTTTAAATCGGTAGTCGAGTCCTACGAAATTATCTTCAGGATACTTTTCACAGTAATCCAACATAAAGTGACCATAACCACTTCCAATTTCTAAACATAGAGGGGCTTCTCTTTTAAAAATGCCTTTATTCCAGTTTCCTTTATTTTCTTCAGCTTCGTGATCACGAAGAACGAATTCGTCAAACTCAGTAAGTTTGTCGTGGTATGGATTTCTGTGAGTATACTCAAAATCTTCTGTATATGGCTTGTCCACTCTGTCTGCTCCCTAATTTATTGCAGTTTGTTATCAAAAAAGTGAGGCTTAGTCCATCATTTTCTATTTTCAAAGAGCTGAATCTTCACTGTAAGCCTCTGAATTTAGATTAATATTTATTAATACCTTAAAAGATGAACGGTTAAGGTATAATCAAATGTAAATTTTAAGAATGAGGTACGTCGATGGATTATCAAATAGCAGTAAAGGCAAATGGAGTTGGAACTTCTTGGTCGTGGGTCAAGAAAGTAATTTCCTTAACGAAGAAAGAATATTGGATGTTCTTTATGTTCTTCATCATCGCGTTTGTGATCTCGATGATTCTTTCAGCTGTTCCATTTCTTGGTCTTTTAAATATTCCTATCGGTGCAATCACTGCTGGAGGATATGCATACTGTGCCTACAAAGTTGATTGTGGAGAAGATGTCTATATCGAAGATTTATTTTCCGGTTTTAGAAGAAGGAGCTGGGATTACCTGAAGGCTCTCGCTGTTGTGTCCGTTGCAGTTGTTATTGCTTTAATTCCAACTTTTATTTTAGTTGGAACTTTTTTTGCTATTGGTGTAAATAGCCAAGAAAGTTTTATGGCCGTAACAGAGCAGACAGTAGGTATTGTTTTATTTATTGTTTCTGCTCTCGACGCTATTTTACTTTCACTTTTAATGATTGTGATTATGTTTATTTATTCGAATGCCATGGTTGTGATAGCTCTCTATGATTTTAGCGTAAAGGAAAGTCTTAAGTTAAGCTTTGAAGCTTGCAAGAAGAATTATCTCGCATATATTTTCTATAGTTTTATTTGGATTGTTATCTTAGCGATAGCTGCTCTTCCACTTGGTCTTGGATTACTCGCTCTTATCCCAACAACGATTTGTTATAGTTATGTTGTTTGTCGAGAGGTGATTACTTTAGAGCCGTCAGTTGAAATTAAAAAAGATGAAGAAGCTACTGCTTAATTTCAGGCTCTGCTGTTAAGAGATTACTAATCGCTAGAGCCGTTTTTTGTGCGACCTCTGGATCCTCGAGTTTAGATTTGATCAAGTCTTGTAATTCTTTAATTGAGATTGGTTCTTTTTCCATCCTATCAATATAGGATGTTTTATTTAGAGAGGGAAGGGGTTGTGAAATTATTTCTTTGAGTCTCCATTAAGAAGCTCGCTAATGATTTGGGCAGCTTTTTTTGCCATGGCCGGGTCTTGAAGTTTATTTTGGATAAGTTTCTTCATTTGCTCTACAGAAGCCTTATCCGCGACATTCTTAGTATTTGAATTCGTTGTATCTTTTCTTGCTTCCATATCTACCTCTTTTGTTTTTTTAGATGAAGCCTCAGTTTTTTTGGCTGAAGCTTCATTATTTTTAAATAGGTTTTGGAATTTTTTAACGCCCATGACTTCTTAAGCTGCTGCTTCTGGGTTACCTTTTTTAGTTGTTCTAATCTTTGATACTCTCGCCATGTGATCTTCGATAACATTGTATAGCTCTAGGCTTGTTGTATATGGGTCCATACCTTCTGGCATTGTTGAATAAACAGTTTCATTGTCGATCTCTGCAAAAATATACCAAGTGTTACCAAGTTTTTGGAAAAGTACTTCAGTGTTGTTGTGTAATTGAGTCGTCATAAGATCCCTCCTAGAGATTTGATTATTAGGCATCGTGCCCTTGTTATTAAACTTATCGAGGGAATAAAGATTTAATTTAGAAATTTAGAATTAATTCTGGGGCTAGGTATATTTTGCCGAAAAGTTAGTATCTAACTGTAAATCCAAGACCATAGCTAAGAGCGAAGTCAGCCTGGACGGCAAAACTATCAGATGGCCAAAGCTCTTCAATTTGAGCCGACGTCGAGGAATTGAGTGAATAGGGGGAATTGATTGTAAGTTGTGGACCATGGTAGAAATCGAGGTCTGGTGAATCAAAAATTCTTCTGTGAATGAAGCTTACACCTGTTCTCATTGAGATATAAGTCCCACTGAACTCTCTCTCTTCGGACTCATCAGTACTCACTCTTTCTTGTGAAACGAATGATCTTTGATAAGTGAAAGATGCATCGACATTAAAGTCTATTTCAAAACCATTTCTGCGATAAAAAGTGTAAAGAAAGGAAGGTCCGATGGAGATCTTTAAATGACTTTCTTTAGAGAAAACATTTTCACTTACTTGAATTTCGTTACGCTCCGTCTGACCACCGAAGTGAAATCCATAGTAAACACGATCTGTCTTATCAAAGCTTGGATTTCGTAGGTATCGCATATCAAGTGCAATCGTTGGGTTATATTGCTCTCTTTTTACTTGATCAGAATATTCATAGGTATTTATTGTCCCCTGACCATAGTCAAAGCCAATAATAGCCTTATTGTGGCTGTAGATTTTAAATGGATAAGATTCAGGCATCGGCTCATCAAGTCGATAGTCTGTAGGATCATTTGGATATGCGATATTATTTTCGAGCTCTAAAAGATTTTTCCTAACGATTTTTACAAATTTCTTATTAACATACGCCTCTCTGCCGTCACGGGTGAGAGTCAGAAAGTAGTCAGTATCAGATTCAAGCGAGTTGTCGTGAATGTGTATTTTTTCGCCTAGTCTCTTCGTTTGCAAAATTGGACCATTATCATTAGGCTCGCTTAGAAGTGGTATTTCAAGTGCTTTTACCAGTCCTGTTGCGGCATAGATATTTGTAGAAAAATATATTGCTAGAAATAATTTGTTCATAGTTGGATATCAAAGGAGTAACCAATTTTAAGCGTGTAGCTTGTTTGGTAGAGGTTAGTATTTTGTAATTTACTTTGTACTAAGTCGACATCGGCCGGAACAAATAGCCGCTCTTTTGAAAGATCGAGACCAAATAACCATTTACCATTTTGATAGGTTGCTCCAAGATTAAATTTATTTTCGACGAGGGTAATTGAATAATCGCTGAGATTTGCTTGACCAAATAATGTTCTCTGGGCTTCAGCAGAAAGAATAAATTTATTTCCACTTTCTAGTTCAAATGTTTTAAATAATTTCATTCCAAGATTGGCATATGACCAACTAAGAGAATCTCCTGATAATTGATTGAGGCTAAGAGTTAGAGCAAAAGGTATTAACTCTTGCTTCTTAAAACTTGCTTCAATAGTAAGGCCCGTTGAACTTTGTGTTTGTTCATCCTCAAAGAAATTAAAGAAGTGAGAGCCTCTTGTTAACATGGTGTTAAGGTTTAAAACCTTATTCACATCAATTTTTCGATACTCAAAATTTTCTTTGCTAAAAGGAATATGCTTAGGGGTGATATCTACAATATGATTGATTCTTTCAATGTCTGTCGAGAGACAAACCAACTTAGCCTGATTATTCTTATCGAGAATAAATGTGTATAAGCTTCCGCTTTCAACTTCTCTTACCCTGATAACGAAATTTGCGCTAGCAGAGTAAAAGTTCTTTCCTGCTAAGTCTTGGAGTAGAGCCCCTTTTCTTAACACGGCAGTAAATTTTTGAGCATCGATTTGATCTTCTTTATATTCAAATCGCTTCGGTGGAATCTGTATTTTTTCAATGACCTTGTCCTTGTCCATCTTGATCAGCTTGTCTAAAATTTCAGCTGCAAAGATAGAGTTGGCCAAAAGAAAGGCAAAAATCAGCTTATGCATTTTAACGCCCTAGTAAAAGCCTCATGGTTTGTTTCGAAGTGAAACTCGTCAGAGGTCATTTGTTGTACTTCCACCCACTTATATTCAGTGTGTTCATCAGGAGAAATTAAAATATCCGGAGAGTCTGAGAAGGCGAAGTAACATTTCTCAACGACATTTCTCTTCCAGCGGTCAAAGAATTCTATTTGATAATCTATTTGTGAAACATGCGAGTGAATACCAGTTTCTTCGAAAAGCTCTCTTTTGGCAGCATCGACGAAAGTCTCCCCTTCATCAACCGAACCCGTTATGTTTTGCCAAAACGATCCGCGCTCAGGTTTTGTCTTCAAAAGGAGACAGTAGATTTTATTGTTAGATTTTCTAAATACAACAACTTGGACTTTTCTTGCTTGATCACTCATATCAATAATTATAACAAAAATTGGTAAATTTTCTCTAAAGGCATCTTTTTCTTAACTAGTTCTTACATTTTGCGCTTTTTGCAACGCATATATTTGATAGTTTTAGTAAGTTTTGATATGAATGTCGGATGGATATTTCACTCTTTATTGAAAAATTAGCGCTCTGCCTCCCTGGCTTTCTATTTGCTATCGTCATTCACGAAGCAGGACATGCCTGGATGGCCATGAAGTTTGGAGATGATACGGCCAAGTATCAAGGAAGACTCACGCTAAACCCAGCTGCTCACTATGATTTAGTGGGAACTGTTATATTTCCACTTATTGGTTTAATGATGGGGCCAATTCCATTTGGTTGGGCGAAACCAGTTCCTGTTGATCCTCGCCGTTTCAAAAAAATGAAGGCCGGAATTTTTTGGGTAAGTTTTGCAGGACCCGGTGCTAATATTTTAATGGCACTGATATCAACAATTTTATTCGCTTTCTTCTATACGAAACTTCCATTGGATTTCATTGTTAGAAAAGAGCTTATTAAGATGAGTGAGTACTCAGTACTTATCAATATTGTACTGGCCGTTTTTAACTTGATTCCATTTCCGCCTTTAGATGGATCTAAGATGGTCTCAACTTTCCTTGATTATAATATGGCCAGAAAATATGAAGAACTACAAAGATATAGTTTTGTATTTATTCTATTACTTTGGTTTACAAATATTTTTTCATATCTCCTACAACCGGCGCTTTACTTAGGTTATGCGGCGATGAATTTATTTGTTTGGATGATGGGGTAGGCTAAATGTTAGATACAACGATTAATGTAAAAACTGATTTCTTTGATGGTCCACTATCACTGCTTTTGATGCTTATTCAAAAAGAGCAGATGTCCGTTAAAGAACTCGACTTGACGACAATTACGAAACAATACCTTGATTATCTAGCGGATATGAAAGAGCTAAACTTTGATATTGCAGGTGACTACCTCTATCTGGCTTCAACTCTTGTTCTTTTAAAGTCTAAGAACTGTATTACAGAAGAAGAGAATACTGCATTAATGTCGGAGCTTGGTGCAAATGACTCTTTAAATATCACTAGCCATGCGGAATTGATTAGAAGACTTGAAGAACTTCAGCATTTTCAAAAGATGGGACAAAAATTGTGGGACCTTCCAAAGAAGGGAACAGATATTTTTATTAAGCCAAAAGTAAATAGACAAGAAATAGTGAATTCTATTTTAACTCCAATGGACCTTGAGAAGTTAACTCTTTCAATGGTTGATTTTCTGTTTAGAGAAAATAGAAAGTATACAGTGGTTAAAAGAGACCGTTTATCAATTAAAGAGAAGCTAAATTTCTTAAAGAGTAATTTAAGCATTGGAAATAAATCAAGCTTAAATGAACTTCTTGACTCCGACGGTGGGAAAACAATTGATAACGTTGTTATTACTTTCATCTCGTTACTAGAGCTTGCAAGATTAAAAAGAATTGAGATTTTTCAAAATGAAAGTTTTGGAAATGTTTATGTGGACGTTGTTAAGTCTCTTGAAGATTTTGACGTTGAACAAGCTGATGGTTTCGATGAGGAAGATGAAGGCGCAACAAAGATCGATGCCGAAGACCTTCTCGCAGCAGCTGAAGAGGTTGTCGTACAATCTCGAACAGAAGAGTTAGAAAACACACAACAAGACGAAGATAGCATTCTACAGTGAGAGACAACATGAATGAGACACACACAACGGAAGAAACAATGGAAGTAGTAGAAGTAATCTTAGCTCCAACTGATGATGAGATGGAAGTTGAGCTTGTTATGTTTCCAAATAATGAAGACCTATCATATCCAGAAGAGCACTTAAAGCTTGAACTTGATTATATGGATGAGAAGCTTCAAGAAGATAAACTTTGGAAGGCAAGAACAGGTTTAAATGACGACACTATTTGTGGGGCCATTGAAACTATTCTGTTCATGAGCGATAAACCAGTTGCACTTCAAAAAATTAAGCAATTGATTGACGAGGATATGCCTCTTCGAGTTGTTCATGAGTCAATCACACGTCTCCAAAAAGAATATGAAAGTAAACACCATGGAATCAGACTGCAAGAAGTTGCAAATGGTTACCAATTTAGAACGAAAGCTACTTATGCAAAATATGTTCAAGACTTATTTAAAGTTAACGAATTAGTTCTTTCTCCCACTGCTCTTGAAGTTCTAGCTGTAATTGCTTACAAGCAACCAGTTTCAAAAGTTGAAGTTGAAAAAATTAGAGGAGTTGATAGTTCTCATATCGTTAGAGGACTAATGGACAAGAGACTTGTTCGTGTTGTTGGAAGATCTGAAGAAGTTGGTAAGCCAGTACTTTATGGAACAACAGAAGAGTTTCTTGAAGTATTTAACCTTGCAAACTTAGATCAACTTCCACCTGAGCACGAGCTTCAAGAAATGGCCGTTGCTAGTGTTGGTAAAATTACTGATATCTCAACACTTGTCAGTACAGATATTAAAGCAAAATTTGACGCTGATGAACTTAATGAACTGGATTCATTAAGTGATTCAATTAAGTCGATTGAAGCTGAGACTGAATTTATTAAGTCTCTTAAGGTTGAAGAGAGAAAGAGAATAAGAGGTGAGAGTGAAGTGGTTAAAACTGCTTTTGATCTTCTTGAGGAGTTTCTTGATAAGACTCTCGTTTCAAAAGAAAATAAGAACTCTGTTATCTCAGAAATTTTTACAGCTGTTACGGATCCAAAGGTTATTACTGACTTAACTGCTGGACCTTTCAATATCCCTGAGGCAATTGAAGAGGAAGAAGAATTTGAAATGCTTGATCTTGATACAGGTGAAGTAATCAAATTTGATAATGAGGAAGAGTCTGACATTGAATTAGAGATGGAAGATGATTCTTTGGAAGTTGAATTTGAACTCGACTCTGAAGATGTTGAGGCCCTTGTTGCTTCATCTCTTCAAGATAATGAAGAAGAAGTTGAAGTTATCAATATCATGGGTGATGATAGCGAAGACGAAGCACAGAAGTTGGCCCAGGCCCTTGATGATGCCTTCGCAAAATTACTTGGTGGTAACTCTTTAATTGAGAACGAAATGGACGAAGATGAGATATCAAGTGATATCGATTCGATGACAGATCGAATGATTGATGAGGCAAAGGACTTTGATATCGACTTAAGTTTCATGAAAAACAATGACTTAAGTGATTCTGACGAGCTTAGTTAATCTTTGAAAAATATATCTATGCACTTGCATAAGCCCGCACCTTAAGATAAGTTCGGCGGGCTTAATCTTATAATTTCAAACGGCCGTGATGGCAGATTGGAGGATCAAATGAAATCAGTTAGATTACAAAAATTTATTGCAGATTGTGGAATTACATCTCGAAGAAAGGCCGAAGAATTTATTTCTCAAGGGAGAGTAAAGGTTAACGGTATAGTTCAAAGAGAGCTTGGCGTTAAGGTTGATCCTGAGACAGATGCTGTTCTTGTTGATGGAAAAGTTGCAGACCTTGGTGCAGTTGAAAAAATCTATCTTGTAATGAATAAACCTCGTGGTGTTATGACAACAGTTAGCGACCCAGAGGGAAGAAAGACAGTTATGGACTTTTGTAAGGAAGTCAGTGAGAGAATTTATCCAGTTGGAAGATTAGATTATCTTTCAGAAGGACTTTTGATTCTTACTAACGATGGTGATGTTGCTAATACAATTATTCACCCAAGTTCTGATATTGTTAAAGTTTATGAAGTAAAAGTTTTTGGTGCGGTTAATGAGTTTCTTCTTAATAACTTAAGAGAAGGAGCATTAATTGATGGTGTTAAGCTAAAGCCAAAATCAGTAAGAGTTATCAAGCAACTTCCAACTAAGACTTGGATAGAGTTTAGAATTACAGAAGGTAAGAATCGTGAGATTAGAAAAATCTGTGAAGAAAATAATGTTGTTGTTGATAAGCTTAGACGTGTTGCAATCGGTGGATTACCTATTGAAGGAATTGGACCTGGTAAGTTTAGAGCAGTTTCAAAGAAACAACTTTTAAACCTTATCGGTATTGATGCAAATGGTGTAAAAATTGTTGAGGAAGCTGAGTACTTCTCTGAAAAGAAAACAGTATCTTTGAAGAAGAAAGGTGTTCAGTCTTGTACCGCTGCAGATGATAAGGCTTTTGAAAAATTTAAACGTGAAACATACTATGATTCATTGAAAAAAATTACAGAAACAAAAACTCTTAAGGCGAAGAAAGAAAGAACTGAGGCTTATGAAGTTAAAGAAGCTGAGCACAAGAAGAGAAAAGAAGCAAAATACAAGAGATTGAAAAAGAAGGCGATTGCCAAAAAACACTCTCACGTACAATTTGTAAAATAAGATCAGGCCTCATTAAGAGGCCTTTTTTTTTGCCTAACTTTAAAGGCAGTGAAGAGTCAATATTAGATAACCATGTCACTCCCATAACCGCCCGAAATAAAAAGTAAACTCAAATTTATATTTAACTCCACCCTTATTAAAACCGAGTAGGACGGTAAGGTATATTTATGTGAGGAAGACGATGAGTAAATACATTTTGAAAATATTGGCTGGGCTACTTCTATTTATGAGTACTTATTCATACGCTCTAGAGGAGAAGAACCTAAATGCAGAAGCCAGCGCAAATAAGTATTTTACTAATATCTTTGCTAAGAACTACTCTGATTTATTTTTCAAAAATATTGAAAGGTATAATGCTAATAGAACGAGTGTGAATCATCTCTCCCGTTTATTTAAAAATGAAGCAGATAAAGCAGCAAGTAAAGAATTCTTTATAAAAAATGGAATCAAGTACTTACCTCCAATTATTTTAAAAGGGACTACGGCTTATCTGAAATTTAATTCGACAAGGATTACTTTTACAGAGGAGTCTCTTCTTAATAGAACCTTGTACGTAAACGGTAACGAAGTAATTCTTAGTGATGGAGACTTTAAAGACCGTCTTGATAGCTTTAAAAAACAGTTAGGGGATAAGGTTACACATTCACGTTTTTTAGATCTACTAATTTCTGCTGCATATGCAGATGGAATGAAGAAGTTTGAACACGGTGTTTTTGGAGCTTTGATTGTTCTAAATGAGAATTTCGAAGAGAATAGTTGGTGTATTAGTTGTGAGGATGAGTATGCGGAGGCGACCAAGAAAAACTTCGACAAGATAATGTCAGAGGTCAATAGGCTCGCGAATGCTTGTGAAAATGGTGAATCAGTTGATAGTATTGTTTACGAAATAGAGTCCTCGATGCCGGATAGGGAACAATCATACTTAAAGCTAAAAATGAAGCAATACTTCAAAGACTATGATGACTCTCGCTTAAGTTGTGAGTCTTTTGTCAGCAGAATTAGTAAAGATGAAATCAAATCTCAAATGAAAGCAATTAATATTAGAACTGGATCGCTTCGGGAGGAATTTGAAAGAGAGAATCAGGAGAAGTATCAAAAGTTTATTGAAGGAAAATGTAGTCCGTATATCAAGTTAAGAAATTGCTTGGTTAACGATTCTTATACAGCTCGAGATGTTTACGATGATATGAGAAAAGAAGATGGTAAGCCTGTACTCAAGTATCGAGAGAAATTGAAGGATACCAATTATAAAACACAGAAAAATTATCGAGATATTAGTAAATAATAGGCAAAAAAAAAGCCAAGCTTAAAGGCTTGGCATATATTTTATTGAGATTGTGTGATTGGTTGCGGGGGCAGGATTCGAACCTACGACCTTCGGGTTATGAGCCCGACGAGCTACCAGCTGCTCCACCCCGCGATAAATTATTGAAATCTTATCAACTTCTTTATGGATATTAGATCGTTTCATATGGATTGTCAAAATATTAATCATAAACTTTAGTCGGACATAAATATCTAAAATAACATTAAATTCTGGCGATAAGAAAGGGAGCAAGGGATTTGGTCCTTAAAATTTTTAGCTGATGGAGTTTAATATGGGTTTTGGAAAAAGTAAGAAAGTTTTAATTGAAGTTGATGCATCTGAAATGTCGGCAGCTCAGGTACGACTATTAAAATCGATTAACTCGATGATTGCTAATGTCATTACCACAGATGAAGAGGCAGAGTTCTTTGAAAGTAGTGCTGAAGTCATGAGAATGTGCGCAGCCCTAATCAAGCAATCTCACTTTGCAAATGATCTCCAATTTAATGGTATCCCATACGCAGATCAAGCAATCGAATACTCAATGGATATTTTAACTGAAAATATGACGAATGCTAAAATTGTTCAATACGATAACTAGAACTGAAAGACTTTCATAAATATAAAGGGCCCAATATGGGCCTTTTGTTATTTTTAACTCCTAAAATTGTTTAAAATTCGATATATTAAAAAAAATAGGATTTAAATATGTCATCAAAAATTTGTTTAACAGGAATTAAACCAACAGGTATGCCTCACTTAGGAAACTATATGGGAGCGATAAAACCGGCTATCGACACCGCAAATAAGGGCGAATTTAAAGGGTACTACTTCATTGCTGATTACCATTCATTAATAACTATTCACGATGGTAACCAACTTAGAAGTGATATTAGAGAAGTCGCGGCAGCATGGCTGGCAAGTGGGCTTGATCCTAAGAAGGTTGTTCTTTATAAACAAAGTGATATACCAGAAATTTTAGAGTTAAATTGGATTCTTAATTGTTTTACAGCTAAGGGCTTAATGAATAGGGCCCATGCATATAAGGCATCCGTTCAGTCAAATACTGAAGCTGGAAGAGATGAAGACCAGGGTGTTAATCTTGGACTTTTCACTTACCCAATACTTATGGCCGCAGATATTTTACACATTAACTCAGATATCGTACCTGTTGGAGAGGATCAATTACAGCATATCGAAATAGCTCGAGATATTGCTTCAAGTTTTAATCATAGCTACAAGAAAGATTTTTTTAATCTACCAAAGGCAATTATTGCAGATGGAGAGAATAAGCTCCTTCCTGGGCTTGATGGTCGTAAAATGAGTAAGAGTTATAATAACCATATTCCATTACTGCTTCCTGAGAAAAAACTTCAAAAGACGATCAATAAAATAGTGACTGATTCTACTGGACCGGAAGAAGCTAAGGACCCTAATGATTCACTCATCTTTGATATGTATAAATTCTTTTCTTCAAAAGAAGAGCAAAATGAACTAGCAAAAAGATTTAGAGATGGTATTGGTTGGGGACATGCGAAGGCCGAGCTCTTTAATGTTGTAAACAGAGAAGTTGCCCCTATTCGTGCAGAGTATGAGAAACTACTCGCTGATCCAGGTTATATCGACAGCGTACTGAAAGATGGTGCAGACTCAGTCAGAGAAATCTCAAGTCGCAAGCTTTTGGAAATTAAAAAAATTATTGGCGTTTCAAGCTAACCACTCCCTTGCATCAATTTAATTTCTTGATACAATAGATTGTATTAAGGTGGTTGTATGGTCGTATTTCTTTGGAATCTAGAAAAACAATTTCTCTATGAGATAGAAGGTCAGGCCGTAATTGGACGAGTCATCGAAGCTGATATTCTCATCGAGGACGAGAGTTTATCTCGCTATCACTGTAAATTGTCTTTTAGTAAGTCTGAAAATTCTTATCTTTTGGAAGATATGGGATCAAGTAATGGTACCAAGTGTAATAGTTACCCAGTGGTTGAGCCTATTCCATTAACTCCGGGGGATATTATTACTGTTGGCGCAGTAAAGTTAATGTTTCTTACTCTTGAAAATTTAAAAAATAATAATAACTCTACTTTCGTAAATTTAGTTCCTGCCTTTCTAAACGAAAAAATTAAAGAACTAGTAAAGACTCGAGCACTTGCTCTGTATCGATATGCTGTTGCTCAGCTGGATTTGTTCTATGAACGAAGAACAGAACTGAAGGTTCAGTCGACAATCTTAAAAGAGAAAGATAGCGAACTTGAAGTTGTGAATAAGAAGAAGTTAGCGGTCGATGAAAAGAAGCGCGAGCTTGATAAGATGTATCAAGAGAAGCTTGCTGCTATTAATAAAAAGTATGCTGAGATCGAAAATATCAAAGATGAAGTTATTGAAAAGTATCGTCCCTCATTAGAAAAGGTTACTTCTGTAATTTCGGCTCTTGATGGAGAAATCGGTAAGTTTTCAACGATTTACTTTGTTGGTCTTCATGATGACGTAAAACATAATCACACTTTACTTCATGAATCGGATGAATAAAAAAGTGTCTAAACTTTATACGGCCATTATAAACTCTTCAAATTAACTGTAAATAGCAGCTCTATATCATAAACTTCTATTAAATATTATAGGAGTTGGCCTTGAATCGTTTAACAAAACTTATCGCAGTTTTATCTTTATTATTATCTCTTAGTTCGCATGCTTTAATTATAAAAGCAGAGGAAACTGAAGGAAGGTTTCTAAAAATTAATGAAACGGATAATGGTTATCAAGTTAAGACCTGTGAGTTAATGCTTGATACCTTAAAGTGTGATCCTCTTTTTGGAGAAAATGTCTATTTTTCTCGAGCAGATCTTGATGGAGTCTCTTCTCAAAATTATCGAAATAGCTTATATGCCGTTGCTGGTGATGTCGGGGCCGTTGTAGCGGGCTTTGTTGTTGGGACATATGTTGGACTTGGTGTTGGAATGTATCTTCTTGCTTATGATGGAGCCGCCCTTGCTTGTGGAGCATTTTTAACGGGAACAGTTCCTGGAGTTATTACTGGAGCCGCAGCTGGAGCTGCTTTTGATGCTCTTGATCCTTTTGTTCACCGCGATCTTGGTATTGCTTTTGATGCGGCAATTGAAACCGCTGATGAATCAGACCTTGAAGATGTTGATTCTCACTACGTTCAAGATGAATTAGCAATTGTTATTGAAGATATCAATTATACTCAACTAGAAGATAAATTTATTGGACAGCTGAAATCTAAAATTACAGCATCTTCAGAAAATGGAGAAAGCCGCTTCTTTCCTTGGATAAATCTCTTTTAGTTCTTGTGATAGGGATGACCATCAAAAATAGTCTTTGCTCGATAAACTTGCTCGACAAATAAGAGTCTTGCAAGTTGATGTGGGTATGTCATCGGAGAGAGTGATAGTTTAAAATCACAATCTTCTAAAAAGTCTTTTGGAAATCCTGCCGCTCCGCCAATTAAGAATGTTACACCTTTTTGCTTGTTCTCAATGACATCAAAAATAAAGTCTGAGAGTTTCTCGCTCGACATTGTTTTGCCGTGCTCTGTAAGTGTAACTATATATTGCTTTCCATGCTTTTCTTCAATTGATCTACATTTATTCTTGAGTTCTTTTACTTCAGCATCAACATCTTCTTGATGGCCTTTGCATTCATAAATGGATAGGGAGGGGGATTTAAGCCTTTTGAGGTAGTCATTTTCAAGAGAAAGGATATTTTTATCTTTTAACTTTCCAATAACTACCAGATGAAGGTCTTTCATTTTCTAGAAGTAGCCTTTAGAAGCTGTTTCTGGATTATTTTCTTCATTATCTGAAGAGTAGTAGTATTCATTTGGTATTTGAATTGAAGGGGCATCCCAAAGATTATCAAGGTCGTATACACTTCGTGCAGTCTCTTGGAAAATGTGAACGATAAAGTCTCCAAGATCAATCAGAAGCCAATCTGCTCCGTTATTGATACCTTCTCTTGAAAGAACTTCAAGACCAACTCTTTTCATTTGTGTTGTTATCTCTTGTCCCATTGCTGAGGCCTGTGTGAAGTTAGTCGCAGACGCTAGGACGAAGTAATCTCCAAGTGAAGTTGACTTCTTCATGTCTAAAATTTTAAGGTTAATACCTTTGAAGTTTCCGCAAATCCAAGCGCATGCCATTGCTTTTGCAAGTGTACTTTCTAATTCTTTATTAGCTAAAATTTCATCGATATTCTTATTTATAAATTCGTTACTCATTATCTACCTTATCTTTCTTGTTTGCTTCTTCTACTGTTTGTAGCATTAAACTCTTTAATAAATCAACATTTCGACCAGAAACAGACGATAAAGGCAGAACTTTTCTGTCGAGTTGATCTTCAAAGAATTTAACGTACTTATCAATTTCCTCTTCGGTCATTGCATCAATTTTCGTGAGACACACGATTTCTTTTTTCCAGTCTAGTGTGTCACTGTATTTCTTAAGCTCATTTCTAATAATTACGTATTGTTCAAAGGCTTCAAATTCATCAAGACACCATGATACGTCAACTAAGTGAACAAGAGACTTCGTTCGATCGATATGCTTTAGAAACTTAATCCCAAGGCCTTTACCTTCTGAAGCATCTTCAATTAAGCCTGGAATATCAGCCACAACGAATGATTTTTCACCAAGAGAGACAACTCCTAGGTTGGGCTCAAGAGTTGTAAATGGATAATCTGCAATTTTTGGCTTTGCTGCAGAGATCGAAGATATTAGTGTCGACTTTCCTGCATTAGGAAGTCCTACGAGGGCAATGTCCGCTAGTAGTTTAAGCTCGAGTTCAACCTCAAGATCAGTTCCAATCTTTCCGTCAGTATATTTTCTTGGGGCCTGATTTGTTGCTGTCTTGTAATTATAATTTCCAAGACCACCACGACCACCTTCAAGTAATAGTGCTCTTTGTTCGTGTACTGTAAGATCAGCTAGGACTTCGGCCGTTTCGGCATTACGCACGATCGTTCCGACTGGAACTTTTATTACAAGGTCCTCACCGTAGGCACCGTGCATCTGTCGTCCAGCTCCATTTCCACCATCTGGTGCCTTAAAGACTTTCTTACCTCTAAAGTTAACGAGTGTGTTTTCACCTTCGTCGGCCTGGAAATAAACACTTCCACCGTCACCACCATCTCCACCATCTGGTCCTCCGAGAGGGACGTGTTTCTCTCTTCTGAAACTCGAGCAACCGCTTCCGCCGTTACCTGAACAAATAGTAATTTTAACTTCGTCAATAAATCTCATGATAGCCTTAAGTAATAGTATTTTTCGCGAGTATAAAAAAAAGGGAATCTAATGACTAGATTCCCTTTCTTATTTACATGATTTAATTTTTTTAAATTATGCTGGAACTACAGAAACAATTTTCTTGTTCTTATTGTAGAAACCAAACTTAACTGTACCTTCAACAACTGCATAAAGAGTACAATCTTTACCTTCTCTAACGTTTTTACCTGGGTGAAATTTTGAACCAGCTTGTCTTACGATGATGTTACCTGGAATAACAACTTCTCCACCAAACTTCTTAACACCGTACATATTTGGGTTTGAATCCCTACCGTTACTTGTCGAACCACCGGCTTTCTTGTGTGCCATATCTTAAACTCCTGAAATATTTTAAAATAAATTATTTTCTATTATAAAACGACTTTTAAAATTAAGCTTTGATTTCTTTAATTTTTAAAGTTGTAAACTCTTGTCTGTGTCCGTTCTTTCTCTTGTAACGACCTGGCTTTCTCTTGAAAACGATAATTTTTCTAGATTTGTCATGTCTTACAACTTCTGCAACAACTTTTGCTCCAGAAACAAGTGGCGTACCAACAGTAAACTTTTCTCCACCTACGAATAAAACTTTATCAAGTTCAATTGTAGTTCCTGCTTCTTGTTGTAGTTTTTCTACATCAATAGTCATACCTGCTTCAACTCTGTACTGGTGTCCAGAAATTTCAACGATTCCGTACATAAAATAGCTCCTTATGAGTGCAAACTTAGGGGTTTCAAAGATGTCTTTGAAAGCTTGTGACCCCAAACTTGAATTAATTGGTCATCGAACTAGGATTTTTATAGCTTTTTGGGCCTTATGTCAAGTTTGAAATATCTTGCCACAGGGAATTTAAAGCGTTTTTAAATATATTTTAGTTAATGCTTAAAGATCATTTTGATTGTGGCGATAAGTTCAACGGGTCAATTTGTCATTTAGGCAAAGGGTAATGTTGATGAATGCTGTAACTACTGAAAAATATGTATATTTTCAATTTATTAAAAAATTGAATCTTCCAATTTATGTAAGATTTAATGCTTCCGATTTTGATCCTGATATTACGGGATTTTTGAGGACAATGAAATTTGATGAATTGAATGAGAAAGATTCTAAAGACGCTGAGCATAGCATTGCTCATAAAGCTGGTGCCAGAGTTCTAACGGTTTCTGAGGCTTCGGTTATGGTTGCAAGACAAATTGCTGCTTCACGTGAAAGCGATAAGTGGGGACCGGAGAGTTTGGTTCAGAAGCAGGGCTATAGTGTATATCGCTATCGCAATGTTGCGATGCTCGTCTTCTCACTTGGTACAAGTGAGTGGAGAATGGGCTGCTTTTCTGATTTTGGACACGTTGATAATGAGAAAGCATACAGAATTATTATGAATAGATTTTTAAGTTGGTCTTTAGTAAGTCACGGCAT
>Ga0100393_10000421_pt1 | contig 46257 bp, 34 predicted proteins | sample CryGeymeta201517_FD_81546 | JGI IMG/M metagenome (GOLD analysis project Ga0100393, IMG submission 81546) | Groundwater microbial communities from Crystal Geyser aquifers in Utah, USA - Crystal Geyser metaG 2015-17 | ecosystem: Environmental > Aquatic > Deep subsurface > Groundwater | place... | reverse complement strand
GCTTTTTTCGTCGTAAAACTACGACACAAATGAGCGCAAAATACGACCGCAATGTTGGAAAACACCCCAAAATCCTACGACCAGAATTTGGCCGAAATTACGATGTCAAAAAAAGTGCTTACATGTATGTCTTCTCTACAAAAGTCGCCGTCAAGACCACATCCGCATCCGGCATAGTAAACACCGTTTGCGCGGACAGCGCGGCTCCGATCAAATTTTGATACGTCGATGGACTGGCAATCCACCCGTTAAACGCCTGGCCTGCGGTGGACGCATTTGCCGCGATCTGCACCGTTTCGCCTGCCGCATAAAGATCGCTGCCCGAGCCGTTGATGACCGTCAAAGAACGGACCGGCTCCCAGTCGGCAAATAGTGTATGCGCCCAGTTGATTGCCACAACACTCGCCGAGGTGATTTGTTGCCCGCTCCCGTCGGGACCAGTCCACCAGCCCTTAAAACGGTAGCCCTCGCGACTCGGTGCGGGAATAGTTCCGTAAGGGGCAGCGTAAGTTACGGATAAGGTGTCCGCTTCAATCACACCCTCAGCCGCATCCAGCGTAACGCTGATGCGCTGCTGGACCCACTGCGCCGTCAGAGTCAAACTTGCTTCGGGCATTATTCCCGGGAACTCAGGAACCCAACCGACAAACGCATAGCCTACTTTTTCGGGAGCAGGCGGTGCGGCGACCACAGTGCCCTTATCCTGTATGATGGGAGGGATCTCCGAGCCTCCGGCGGCGTCAAAACTCAAGGCAACGAGATCCGGCACCCTCACCACGCGAAAACCTAAATCAGAAGCGGTGCTCGCACGGTCAAGCGCAAGCCAGAACGGCAGCGAAAGTGCATCCAGACGAGTCAGCCAGCTGCTCCCGCGGGCAAATGCAGCATTATCAGTCAGGGCATAGCTATCCTGACACCACTCCCATACATTGCCGCTCAGGTCGAAGAGATCCAACTCATTCGGCGCTTTCATCCCGACCGGGAATGTTCCCCTGCTTGCGTCGGGACCCGCATTGATCCCGGAGTTGCCCGGCTCGTCTGCATTATCCAGAAACCAGGCGACCTCATCCGGATTGTTGCTCCCGCTGAAAGTGGTATCAAGCCCGCTGGACTTGTCGCCCCCCTGCGCGGCAAACCCCCATTCAAAAAACTGGGGTAAGCGATAGCCGTTGACGCTGAAATCCAAAGTCCAATCGGTAAATTCGTAAGACGGGATCAAGCCTTCACGCATGGAGCGAAAGTTGCAATATGCTGCGGCGCCATACCAACTGACAAAAATACAAGGGTAGTTTTCCATCCCATCATCCACCGTAAAAGTGCCATTCGAAAAGCTGATTTGACTCGAGGGGGAGTCCAAGTCCAACAGCTCCATCGCCTCACCGGACAGGTTGGTAACCGCTTCGCTGGATGCCTGGATTAACCCGCCCTCGTCATAGGCCCATTGCATCACCGCAGCCATCTCCTGATTGGTGGTTTCGTAACGGCCAATGTAAAACGGAGTGTAGGTGGTTACGGGGTCACTTCCCGCAGAAGTGCCCGGCGCCACAAACACCAATCCCGAGAGCGTGATATCCGGTCCTCCATTGCTTCGATCCGTCGCAAAAATTCTGAACCTCAGGTCCGATAGTGCCCCGCCCCAGTCGATACTGGAGTCCCACACAATATGCTTGCTCCCAGGCGTGGTTAGATTCCCCACGTCACCAGTCAGGCTCGTCAATGGCACATCCCATGTGGCCCCGACGTCCCCGGATATCTCCAATTCCACATGATAGGGCAGCACACCCCCGCTTATATCATAGTTTATATCGTAGAATTGCCCGCCCGCACGACTCACCACTTGAAAATCGCCTATAACCGGCGACGAAAAAGCACTGCTGAACAGGGAAAATAATAAAATAAATATGGGAAATTTCATGTCACTTATATTCAAATAAATTTTGCCGGGTGAGCGTTTATACTACTAAAATTAAACTAATATAAACCATTATAATTTTTAATATGCGGAAAATTTTCATTGCAAGCATTTTATCCCCGCACGGAAGGAGACGGATACAATTGACGACCGGCAAATAACCGCAGACTCAACTTTTTTCACAACCGGTAACGCAATCTTAACGATTGTCACAGAGCTGTTCCGTGACGCTGCCTCTTATTTGTGGTAACTTCATACACTGTGAAACTACATGCCCGTATATTATCGTCCTGCTGTTTATTGTTTGCGCTCATATTCAATTCTGGTGCCCACGCCGACGAATTGCCCGAGCTAAACACGATCCTCAACCAGCACTGGGAGGCGATGGGCGGCATGCGGAACTGGAGCAAGATCGAAAGCATCCGTTTCAAGGGAACCATTGAGCGCGAAGGCCAAATCGTGGATATCTTTATCGTTAAAAAGCGTCCCAACCAGATCCGGGCGACGATCACCCTGCCAATGCCCGGCAGAGAGGATGAAACCGTGCAAATTATTCGCGCCCACGACGGTAAAACCGCCTGGACGGCAATCCGTCACTCCGGAGAAACAGCAATGCGTAAAACCGTGTTGCCGCCGGATGAGGCGGCTGAACTGTTGGCCGATGCCGGTGTGCTGCCGCCACTGATACAAGCCTGGCGGAATGGCGCGGATCTGCGTTTGCTGGCACAAAGCGACATTGACGGGCAGAGTATGTTTATCATTCAAGCACAAGCTAAAGACACTGGCCCGAACAACACCTACTACCTTTCGAGCGAGACCTACCTGCTGCATGCTTACGAAAGTCACGATGCAAGCAAAGGGACTACCCGCACATCCTTTACCGAGTATATGACGCATGCCGGCATCAAGCTGCCGGCCCGCAGCTCAATTGAGTCCAACCAAACCGGGCACTCCATCATGATCACCGAATCCGTTGACGTGGGCGTGGGGATTTTTCCGGAATATTTTAGCCCCGCAGCGGCGATGGAAACGGTCCAGAACATGAACTGATCAGGTGGCACTGGCCTGTCGGCGGGGCACCCCGGCCTCCAGTGCGCAATCAGTCCAAATGCGGGCGAAACCAGCGATAAACCGGGTTGATCTGCATGATTCAGACCGCAACTGCTTGACCGATATTGCCTGCCTCCGTTCTGCAAAACGCTTATTCCTAGCGCTCCTTTTTCAGGATCACAATACGGTTACTGTTCGTTCCTTTTGAATTATTCGATACGCCCCAGCAATTGGCAGTCTTCGTAAAATTCTGGGAATTGATCATAATGCACTCAGGGACAAGACCAGCTGCAAAACCAGCCCTTAAGACCTCGTTCTCCAACAACAAGAACCCACTACGCACTTCCCCCACCTCAAATGCAACGACCCCACCGGGTTGGAGAACCCGCTTCAACTCGCGGAAGACATCCGTCATGCGTGCGACCCATTCTTTCAGCGACTTGATTTGCCAAATGCGCTTGGGATCAATCTCCAGCTCGCAAAACCACATGCGCAGCCAGTTATCACCGATATAATCCACCGTATCCAGAAATGGAGGAGAGGTGACCACTAACTTGACCGAGTTCGGAGGGATGCCGGGGGTTGCATCTGCGGAATCGCACACCAGCTTAAAATCATCGCGGGCATAGTTTTTCGGCAACGCATTACGCAACAGTTGCTTCGACTTCTTTAATATCAGTGCCTTTGTATCCCGATATTCAGGAACCTGCTGTCGCTTCTCGTTGATGCGCCGCTGGGTTTTCAATGATGCCGCCTGATTGGGCGGCAAAGTGTAAACTGAAAAAAAACCCTTCGAGTGCCCCGTGAGGCGATTGCATGCAACCATCTGAATCCAGGCATCGGTTTCATCAAATAGACCCGCTTGCTTTCTCATGCGGAAATATAAACGCCAGCCGTAGAGCTCATGCAAAGTATCCGGCGAGAAAAAGGTGAGTAAATCCGGGTCAAACTCCGGGGGACGGGAGAGGTGAATCTCCTTTAAGCGTGCCTCAACCATGGCAAATGCCGGCGGGTTAAGGCGCGGAGCAGCCAGCACAAATGACAGGGGATTCGCATCGTTACCGAACGCCCGGCATCCCCGCAGCTGCGCCTCAATTAGGGTAGTTCCTCTGCCCATAAATGGGTCATAGACAACGTCGTCCGCTTGACAAAAGCGCTCGACGAAAAAACCCGGTAGCTGTGGCTTGTAACATGCCCGATACGAGACCTCATGCAAAGAGTGGCCATCCCGCTGCTTGGCAGTCCAAAACTCATTCTCGTAAACCGTGACTCGTAGATCCGCAAAATGCCGCTCTTCTGTCCCGGTAAAACGATTAAATTCAAAAAACGAACGCAGCTCAAAGTGCAGTTCGCTGGGGTCGCTCATAACCACTCTATTCTTTTTTTTTGGCATATTGAATGTCGATTGAGCGCGGCGGTCAGATTATAATTGGACGCCCACTGGGCGGCGTTTAAAATGGTAAATCGTTTTCGTCGTCAGACAACATGTCGCGCACTTCGTCAATGTGCTCCTGAATCTCGGTTTGAATCGCCTCCAGATGCAAGCGCAGATCAGCGAGCCACCCGGATGGAGCGAGTTTTTCGGCGGCGGCGGCATCGAGCCCGGCCAGGGCATCGGCGATGTAAGCTCTGGCTTTTTTTAAACGGACCAGTGCATGGCCGGCGTATAGCGGCGGCGGTGGCCAGTCCCCGGGTTCGCCATTGAGGGCCCCGGCCAGTTTTGCCCCGGCCGACCAAAGGCCATGCATCAGCTCATGCAGCGGGTGTTCTGCATGCGCATCTTCCGGCAAGAACTCGTTGACTTCAATCGTCTCGCGGACGCTGTAGCCGAGATCCTGGCATTGCTCAACCAGCGGGTGTGTCTCCAGCTCGGGCATGTCATCTTCTTCGGCCAGGATTCGTTCCATGGCATAATTCATGGCCTCGACCCGTGCCGCCTCCTCCTCAGGGCTGAGGGGTAGGGGTTCGGGCTCGCCTCGCTCCCGGCGGATGCGTTCGCGCTCCTCCTGCATGATGCGCTGGAGGTCGTAGGCATTGGCCTGCGGCTCCTTTTCGACGCGGGCCTGGATCCTGTCGTTCAGCAGATCCATGCGGGCGGCTTCAGCATCGGCCTCCGCCTCGGCCCGACTCTGGGGCGCATCGTCGTCCTCGTCCAGCGACTGCTCGGCTTCCGCAGCGGCAGCGGCCTCGAGCAGCGTGTCCATGAAGTTGACCATGGCGCGACTGTTGGCTTCCTGCTGAGACTGCTCCTCACCCGCAGTCATGCCCCAGGCCGGCTCCGGTTCGACGCGCAGTTCGTAGTCCGTCGCCTCGATCACCACCCGGCCGTTGCGGGCACTGTGCCACTCCAGGTAGAGACAGTTGCCCCAGTGGTAGGGCATGGGAATCTTATTTTTGTAATAGTGCTCCAACTCCCCGTCCGGGATGTCGAGGATCTTGACCTTGCGGGCGGCGGTCATATCGCCCACCACGCCGGTTTGCTCCTCGGCGAAGCCCTGCTGCAAGTGCTCCGGCAGCGGCTTCGGATCCGGATTTATGAAACGCAGGTATTGCCCTGCCAGATCGCGGTGGGGGTTGCCCGAGAGTTCCAGCACCACCGGATCATCCTGGCCGTAAAGCCAGATTATGCCGGTCACCCGGTCGCGGGTGCGGTTGTCGATTTCACCTTTAATAACGGAGTCTGCGATGCGCCATGCCATGAGGAGAGAGCTTCAAAAAACCGGCAGAGCATGTCAATGCTCTGCGGCGATGACTTTTGACCGATCGAGAAATCGTGCTTCCAAGCATACATGGAATTTCATTTCATGTATGCTTGGTTAACCCGATTTGAATCACTTGCGGATCTGATAGTCCGTCTTTTGGCTGATCGTTTGCTGGATCGCCTCGAAGGCGGCGTTGACTTCCTTATCGGTCAGTGTGCGGTCGGCGGCACGGAAGGTCATGCTGAGCGCGAGACTCTTCTTGCCCTCCGGCAGGCCTTGGCCCTGGTAGCGGTCGAAGATGCGCACACGTTCGCAGTCGAAGCCCTGGGCGGCTTTTTGGGCGAACTTGGCGACCTCGTTCTCGACCTGACCGGCCAACACGGACTGGTCCACGATCAGCGCGAGATCCCTGCTGGAGCAAGGCTGGTTGCCGATCCCCTGATGTCGGCCGCGCTTGGCTTTGCGCTCGAAGAACTTCGGCGTCATCAGGATCGAGCCGCCGAGGACTGGTGCAGTAATGTCCCAGCGCTCCTTGACCAGTGCGACATCCAGCATACCGGCAGTAGCGAGAAAACCCATTTTGGTGAAATCGCCACACTCGGCGGTCTGGCCCGGTTGCCACAGCTTGCACGTATTGAGGGGCTGGAAGTTCAGCTTGGCGGCGGACTGCCCGGCAAGTTCGAGAATATTCTCGCAGAGGGTGCGCACGGTGTAGAAATCCGCCAGCTCACGCTGACGCCACTCACGGCTGACCTGATCGGCCAGAATGACAAACCCGATGGAGACCAGCTCCATCATCCCGCCTTTCACCTCGCGGTAAACGTGCCCGCGCTCGAAGAAGCGGGTCGCGCCGGTGCTGCGGGAAATATTAAACTTGAGCACATCCAGCAGGCCGGTCATCAGCGTCGGGCGCAAGTGGCTCTGGTCGCTTTGCAGAGGATTGTCCAGCGCGAGCACCTGGTGACTGGCCTCGCCGAAGATCTCAGTGACCTCCTTCGGATCGCGCAGCGAGTAGAGAAAGGCTTCGTTGAAATTCTGTCCGGTCAGGTAATTGGCGGCGGCTTCGTTGACGGTGTAGATGCGGTGGTCCGCATCGCTGATGCCGCGGGCCACCACGGGCGACTCCGGAATCTGGTCGGTGCCATAGATCCGGACGATTTCCTCGATCAAATCGACTTCGCGCTGCAAGTCGCCGCGATAGGACGGAATGCCGACCTCCCAGCGCTCGGAATTGTCTGGATCATTGTGGATCGAAACTTCCAGCTCCAGCGATTCCAGCACGGACTGCATAGTGGCATGATCGATCTCAAAGCCGATAAATTTGCGCACGCGGTCCGGACGCAGGGTGATCTCGCTAATGGTCGCGGGCTCGGCACCTGCCACGATCATGTTACCATCGACGCTGCCGCCGGCGACTTCGAGGATCAGATCCACGGCGCGGAGTGCCGCATAGGTGGTGCCTTTGGGATCGATCCCCCGCTCGAAGCGATAAGAGCTGTCCGAAGCCAGACCCAGCTGGCGCGAAGTGGCCCGCACCGAGGACGGATCAAAGTAGGCGGATTCCAGCACGATATCGGTGGTGCCCGCATCCACTTCGGCATCGACCGAGCCCATCACACCGGCCACCACCAGCGGGCGCTCCGCATCGGCGATCACGCCCATGCTCGAAGCCAGAGTGCGTTCGACCTGATCCAACGTGGTGATTTTCTCGCCATCGCCGGCCAGCCGCACCACGAGTTTGCCGCCCTTGATCTTGGCCGCGTCGAAGGCGTGCAGCGGCTGGCAGGTTTCGTGCAAGACGTAGTTGGTCACATCCACCACGTTGTTGATCGAGCGCTGGCCAGTGGCTTCCAGCGCAGCCTTGAGCCACTTCGGGCTGGGACCGACTTTGACGCCACGGATGCAGATCGCGGTGTAGTGCGGACAGAATTCAGGGGCGCTCACCTCCACCGCCGAAATCAGCGGCTCGCCGGCGGTCTCGTTCTCGGTGCTCGACTTCACTTCCGGGTAGTTCACCGACAGCCCGAAGCGGGCGGAGAGCTCACGGGCCACCCCGAGGTGGCTGAGCACGTCCACGCGGTTAGGTGTGATCTCGAGGTCAAAGACGGTATCGCCGTCTTGATAGAATTCATTGAGCGGCGTGCCCAGTTCGACCTCCGGATCAATGATCATAATCCCCTCATGATCCTGGCCGATGTGCAGCTCTTTGGCCGAGCACATCATGCCCTCCGAAGGCTGGCCGCGCAGCTTGGATTTTTTGATCTTGAAGTTGCCCGGCAACACTGCGCCGGGCAGTGCGACCATGACCTTGTCACCGGCCTCGAAGTTCTTCGCGCCGCAGACAATCTGATGCGGCTCACCCTCCCCTCCGGTGGTGACGATGCAGCAGCGCAGGCGGTCGGCGTCCGGATGCTGGTCATAGCGGACGACTTGCCCGACCACCACGTTGTCTAGCTGCGGCGGGCCGAGTTTTTCATAAGACTCGATATCGAAACCGAGCAGCGGCAGCACCTCAGCGAGCACCTCGGGGGAGTGCTCCACCGGGTCGAGATCGATATAGTTATTAAGCCAGTTGTAGGAGATTTTCATGATGGATAAACTCTCTTTGGAACCGCGAATGAACGCGAATAGACGCGAATATTATTTCTCGGTTTCATTCATTTGCGTCTATTCGCGATCATTCGCGGTTAAACATTTGATTTTTAAGCAAACTGCTGCAGGAAGCGCACGTCGTTTTGGTAGTAGTAGCGGATGTCATCCACGCCCTGCAGGATCATGGCGATGCGCTCGATGCCCATACCGAAGGCGTAACCGGTATAGACTTCGGGGTCGATGCCGACGGCCTTGAAGACCTCCGGATCGACCATGCCGCAGCCCATGATTTCGAGCCACTTATTGCTGAGTTTACCGAGATCAGGCGAGTAAAAGTCCATCTCGAAACTCGGCTCGGTGAAGGGGAAAAAGCTCGGGCGCAACCGCGTCTTGGCCTTGGGCCCGAAGATGGTTTTGACGAAATGGTCCAGCGTGGATTTCAGGTTGAGCAGTGTGACCTCTTTGTCCACGTAGAGCCCCTCGATCTGGTGGAAGTTGGCGCTGTGGGTCGCGTCCGGGGTGTCGCGGCGGAAGCAGCGTCCGGGCGCGACGATGCGGATCGGCGGTTTTTCCTTTAACATGGTGCGAATCTGCACCGTCGAAGTATGGGTGCGCAGCAGGTATTTCTCGTCCGCGTGCTTGCTCACGTTGCTCACCTTGAGTGCATCCGGCAGGTAGTAGGAATCCTGCATGTCACGCGCCGGGTGGTCGGACGGAATATTGAGGGCATCGAAGCAGTAATGCTCGGTCTCCACCTCGGTGGCCTCGGCCACTGAAAACCCGATCCGGCGGAAGAGGTTGACCATTTCCTCGCGCACCTGCGCGATCGGGTGGATGATGCCGCGGCTCAGCTCCGGCGAAGGCAGCGTCGGGTCGATATCCGGCCCCAGCTGGGCCGCCAATTCAGCCGCCTCCAGCCGCACCAGCACGGCCTCGAATTCGGAGTTTACGGCCGTCTTGGCCTCGTTGATCCGCTTGCCCATGGCCGGCTTGTCCTCCTGGGGAATCCGGCCCATGCCCTTCAACACTTCGGTCAGCGAGCCCTTCGGGCCGGAAACGGTCGCCTTGTAGGCTTCAAATTCAGCACGCGTAGCGATGGTGGGCGCTTTCTCCCGCACGCTGGCAACGATGTTATTTAACTCTTCTTGCATGATTTTGCTCTTTTTGATGAAACTCTAAGGCTCTCCAGCTGTTCGATTTTGTCGAGCCGCTTTTCCCGCAGGTGCCATTTTACCATGCAATTGAATGTGATCTACCTGGACGCGCATTATGCCGCCATCGACAAACCGGCGGGCCTGCTGGTACACCGCAGCCCACTGGCGGCCGATGCACGAGTCTTCGCCCTGCAGCTCCTGCGTGATCAGCTCGGCCAGGCGGTGTATCCCTGCCACCGCTTGGATCGCCCAACCAGTGGGGTGTTGCTCTTCGCCCTGGATCCGGCGAATGGATCACTTTGCAGGCAGGTGCGGATGAAGAATTCCAGAGGATTCTGGCACAGCTGGGATTGTGACCCGGCATTGTCCGCTGCTGTTAGCCGACTCCAGGCTGCTGCTAAAAAAGATGGATGAGTTAAAAAAGCGGGGATGTTCGGCACTGCTCTGGTTTGGACAAGCTGCGCGCTCAAACTTGACGCAGCATTTTTAGGCAGATACATCTCCTGTCATGAAGAAAGTCTATTTCGGGGATCCACCGCAGTCCAGAACACCCAGAACCCATGCCTTGCACAGCCTTTGCGCCTAGACTCGATGCAAACGGATCGGCACAAAGCGGCAGCTTCAAATGATGCGGCGGATCGTGAAGGCCTGGCCGCAGATCAGATAAGCTCCGGCGGCAGACCGGGGTTTTTCATGCTCATCCTGCTGTCCGGTTGCGCGGCGCTGATTTACCAAATTCTGTGGATGCGCCAACTGGGGCTGGTGTTTGGCAATACCGCGCACGCGGCCGCGCTGACATTGGGGATTTTCTTTCTGGGGCTGGCAACGGGCAGCGCGTATTGGGGCACCATCTCACCGCGCTTGCTCCGCCCCCTGCGCAGCTACGCCTGGCTGGAGCTGGGCATCGGCCTGAGCGGCTTGCTGTGCCTCCCGCTCTTGCCGCTTTACCGGGCGATCTACCCCGCACTCTACGGGCAGTTTGCCGAGGGCTGGCTGTGGCTGGTTAAGGCATTGCTCGCCTTGGCGATGGTTTTTCCCGGCGCCTTTCTGATGGGCGGCGCCATTCCCTTGATGGGCAAGTTTCTGGTCCGCCAGCGCCTGGCCTTTGGGCGCATCACCGCGTCGATTTACGGGATCAATACGCTGGGTGCTGCGGCGGGGGCATTTGCGGCGGCCTTCCTGATGCTGCCGCACCTGGGCTTTCGCTTGAGCTGCCTGTTGGCGGTCGCGGTATCCGTGATAGTGGCCCTGCTCGCCCTGCACCTGGCACGGCAGGAAGCGACAGCTCTGCTATGCGAACTCTCACCGGCAGGCGAGGCAAGCGCACACAGCCAAGCACTGTTGTCACGCCCGGTTATTGGCCTGCTGGCCTTTGTCTCGGGCTTCAATGTGCTGGCGCTGGAAGTCCTCTGGACGCGGATGTTCGCCCTGGTGCACGAAAATTCGGTTTACAGCTTCGCGGCGATTCTGGTGGTGGTGCTGCTGGCACTGGCTAGTGGAGCCTGGCTGGCCTCGCGGCTGGCACGCTGGACGAGCGGAGCGGTGCCGATGCTGCATCTGCTATGCGTTTTGAGCGGGCTGGCAGTCTGGAGCGTCCCGACGCTCTTTATGCGGCTCACCAACGACCTGCAAATGCTGCCTGAGCAAGCCTCCTTCGCCGGCTACGTCATGCAACTCTTCGCCACCGCATTTGGTGCGATCGGCCTACCCTGCCTGCTGTTGGGGGTATTGTTCCCCTACCTGATGAAAGCCGAGGAACATTTCGCCAAACGGCCGGGCAAAAGTATCGGTTTGCTGGCAGGTATCAATACCGCCGGAGCCATCCTCGGCTCGTTGATCTGCGGCTTCTGGCTGCTGGAAACACTGGGCATGTGGCGCTCCATGCAGCTGCTGGCCGCACTTTACCTGGCAGTCGCATTATTTCTGCCGGCTGCGGGAAATCTGATCGGACAAAGTGCCAAAGTCGCTGCCGCAGTCATGCTCCTCCTGCTCTTCAACGCCTGGCATCCAGGGGAGCTGCCGGTCTCCGCGTTCAACCCCAATGAGGGTCCGCAGGAGGTCGTGGAGCGCTGGGAGGCCAGCGACAGCACGGTTACGGTCGTGCGCAAAGCCAACGGCGAGCACGCCATCCGCATCAACTCCAACTACAGCCTGGGTTCCAGCGAGGCCTATATGACCCAGATCTTCCAAACGCGCATCCCGCTGCTGGCTTTTCCCGAAACCAAAAGCATCTTCTACCTGGGCATGGGCACCGGCATCACCGCCGGAGAGGCCCTCGACCGACGGGATTTCCCGCAGATCGAACGCATCACCATCTGCGAACTCTCGCCCGAGGTCATTACCGCTGCCAAAAAATACTTCGGCGGCAGCCCCGGCCGGCCGGATCTCGTCAACGGCCTGTTTACAGACCCGCGCGCCCGGGTGCTGGCTGAGGACGGGCGCAATCAACTGATGGCCTCACCGGACCGTTACGATATGATCCATGCCGACCTGTTCCTGCCCTACCGCAGCGGGACCGGCAGCCTCTACAGTCTGGAGCATTACCGCACCGCCCGCGAACGGCTCAACCCGGGCGGCGTCCTGGTTCAATGGCTGCCACTGTATCAACTCACTGAATACGAATTCGGCAGTATCACCCGCACCATGCTGGAGGCTTTCGAGCACGTTACCCTCTGGCGCAATCACTTCCAGCCCGAAAACGAAGTGGTCGCACTGATCGGTCACAGGCAGCCCCCTGCTCAATCCTCAGCTCTCAGCTCTCAGCTCTCAGGCCTCAAAAACCCTCAGCCCGCACATGCTCTCGCGAGCGCCCAGCAGCAAGTGCGGGCGGTGCAGGGTGCCCGTGCCACCGACCTCCCGCAGGTGGTGCTCCCGGTCAACCAACAAACTATTCTACTCTTTTATGCGGGCAATCTTTCCGCATCCGCCGAGCGCTTCCAAAAATATCCGCTCAACACGGATGACCGCCCCGTTATTGAATTTGGCAGCCCGCGTTCTCTGCGCCGCGCAGCGGCGGGCACCCGCCCCCACTTTGTGGGCCGTCAAGTCGCCGACCTGGTCGATGAACTTCTTACGGCGGCGCCCCCGTCCGCCGACCCCATGCTGGCCACGCATCCACCCGCCGCCCAGCAACTGCCGCTGGCCGGAGCCGCATTTCACCGCGCCTGGATCGCCTTGGCCGGACGCGATATCGATGCCCTCGAAACGCACTGGGACAAGTTCCTGCTGCACTGGCTCGCCTCCGCTGCGGCCGGAGAGAATTAGCCGCTTATATCTGCAAGACATTACTGGCACACGGCCCACCTGTTGCAACAACTCCGGGCAGCGCGCCCGTATCCCAGCTTTACCGCATTTTTCCAACGTTGCCGCCACCGCTATCCCCGCCATCAGAGACAGGCTCACGATACCAGCTAAGCAAATCTTCATCTCCGGATCGATCCGGAATGATTAAAATTACAGCAACATCAAAAAGCACAAAAAACGCTGCGACGACCGGATGTCATGGATTGATGCCGCAGCAATAATGTTGAGATTCCAGTAAATCGACCTTTATTTGCCTATCATGTATTCCCTTAAAGCTCACCTCTTTGCCGCCTGGATCGTAATCGCGCTATCCGGTTGCACCGCATCACACGAACCGGTTCAGTATCAGAACGCGGTCGCCTGGCCGGACTTTCCCCGTGCGTCGGCCCTCACCGATTCAGGGCAACCCGACCCCTACGCCGAAGAGACCCGCGAACAGCGCGACGCCCGCATGGCCTGGTGGCGCTATGCCAAGTTCGGCATGTTTATTCACTGGGGCGTCTATGCGGTGCCGGCGGGCACCTACAACAACGAGCAAATCGATGGTATTGGCGAGTGGATCATGCTGCGCGGCAAAATCCCGATCGCAGAATACCGCAACTACGCCAAGGATTTTAATCCGACAAACTTCGATCCGGCAGCATGGGCGCGACTGGCGAAACAGGCCGGCATGCAATACATGGTCATCACCTCCAAGCACCACGACGGCTTTGCCCTTTTCCCTTCAGACGTTACCGATTGGGACGTGGCAGATGCCACGCCGTATGGGCAGGATCTGATCGGTCCGCTGGCGCAGGCGGCCCGGAAAGAAGGTCTGAAATTCGGCCTCTATTATTCCCAGGCGCAGGACTGGACCCATCCCGGTGGCTCGGTGGCCAAGTGGGGCGATGGAGGCGAATGGGATCCGACACATCAAGGCAACATGGACGATTACATTGATGCGATCGCCGTGCCGCAGGTTAAAGAGATCCTCACCCGCTACCAACCCGACGTGCTGTGGTGGGATACCCCGATCGGTATGAACGAAGAACGCGCGGAAAAACTGATCCCGCTGCTGCGCCTCAAGCCCGGCATCATCCATAACAACCGCCTCGGCGGCGGCGATCAAGGCGACACCGAGACCCCGGAGCAGCACATCCCCGCTACTGGCTTCGAGGACCGCGACTGGGAAGTCTGTATGACCATGAACGACACCTGGGGCTACAAAAGCTATGACCTCAACTGGAAGTCCACCGAGGCGCTGGTCCGCAAGCTCTGCGATATCGTCAGCAAGGGCGGCAACTTCCTGCTCAATGTCGGCCCCGACAAAAGTGGACGGATCCCCCAGGCCAGTATTGAACGCCTGCAGGAAATCGGCGCATGGATGGACCTCAACGGCGAGGCCATCTATGGCAGCAGTGCCAACCCATTTGCCCGGCTCGCCTGGGGACGTTGCACCAAAAAAATCCGTCCGGATGGTGCCACGCTCTACTTCCATGTCTTTGACTGGCCGGAAGACGGCACACTCACCATTAACGGACTCAAGTCCAAGCCCTCGTCAGTGCGCCTGTTGGCCAATGGCGAGAACTTAAGCTTCAGCACCTTTGCCGGTGCCAATGGCCCCGGCGTCACCCTGCACATACCCAAAACAGCACCCGCCGCGCTGGTGCCGGTGATCCAGGTCAAAATCACCGGCGAATTGGAAGTGGTAAAGGTGCTGCCTCAGCCGGATACTACCGGTCGAATCACCTTGCCCGCAACCCTCGCCGACCTGCACAGCCGCGCCTACAACGCCAACAATCAGCTGAAGCTGGAGTCGCACCAAGGCATCAAAAACATCGGCAACTGGCAGCGGCATCAGGACTGGATCGCCTGGCCATTTGAAATCGACCAGCCCGGTCGTTTCAACGTGGAGGCCGATGTGGCGGCCGCTGCGGACACCGCCCTGACCATCAATCTGCAGGGCCAGGCAAAACTGCCCGCAGCCATTCAAAACACCGGTGACGACAGAACCTACCAAGCCCGTTCCCTCGGCACAATCGACCTCCCCGCCGCCGGCGCCTACCAGCTCGAAGTGCGCGGCGTCAAAGACGGCTGGCAACCGCTCAACCTGCGCTCCGTCAAGCTGCTCCCGGTTACAAAATAAGCCGTAAACACGCAAAGCTGATTTAAATTTGCGGGTAAAAGAGCATTCATCGTGTCCTGATATAGTCCGATATGAGAAAACTAAAGCAATCAGGCGGCAGTGGCAACGGGAGCGCCGAGCTCCAGCTCGGCCCCCCGGAATAAACCTATGAAAAAAACCGCGATCATCGGCTCCGGCATCACCGCGCTGGCCCGGGCCTGGGAACTAACCCGGCAGGGGCACAGCTGCACTGTGCTGGAAGGTGGCGACCGCATCGGCGGAGCCATCCAGAGCCACCGCCAGGGCCCCTACCTGGCAGAAGCAGGGCCCAACTCGATCCAGGTCAATAGCCCGCAAGTGGATGCCTTCCTGCAGAGCATCCCCGGCCTGCAAGCACGCATCGTCACCGCAGATGCTGCCGCCAAAAAACGCTACATCGTGCGCAGCGGAAAACTTTACGCCGTGCCGATGAATCCCTGGCAGGCGGTCACTACCGCACTGTGGTCGATCGGCGGACGCCTGCGGGTGCTGAAAGAACCCTTCATTCCGCCCATCGCCGCCGATTCCGAGGAAAGCGCTGCCGACTTCGTCCGCCGCCGACTCGGCGACGAACTCTACCAATACGCCATCAACCCTCTGATCGGCGGCATCTACGCCGGTGACCCGGAACAGCTCTCGCTGCGCTACGCCTTCCCGAAACTCCATGCCCTGGAACAAAATCACGGCGGACTTATCCGGGGCGCCATCGCCAAAATGCGTGCAGCCAAACAAGGTAAAACTCCAAAATTCAACAAACGCATCATCTCCTGTAAGGACGGCCTAGCCGAACTTCCGCAACTCCTGTCGCAGGCTCTCCAGGGTTCCGTTCATACCAACGTATCCATCGATGCAATACGGCACAGTGATAAGCAGTGGACGATCACCTGGAACGGACAAAGCCGGACCTTTGACGAGCTCATCCTGACCCTGCCCGCGCATGCTCTGGGCAAACTACCCTTTGCCGGGACAGTGCGCCATGCCTTCGGGCCGCTCACAGCCATCGATTATCCGCCTGTCTCCGTGCTCAGCCTCGCCTGCAAACGCAGTGATCTGGCCCACCCGCTCGACGGCTTCGGCGCGCTCGTGCCGGAGTGCGAGCGGCGCAGCATCCTCGGCGTGCTCTTTCCCTCCAGCCTCTTTCCGGGACGCGCACCGGAAGATGAAGTGCTGCTTACCGTCTTCGTGGGCGGCGAGCGCCAACCCGAACTCGCCACCGAAGATACCGCCAAATTAACCAGTCTGGTGCTCGCAGAACTGCGTGAACTGCTGGGCCTGCAGGGCGAGCCCACCTTCGTCCATCACCGCCACTGGCCGAAAGCCATCCCCCAATACAAGCTCGGCTACGGTGAAATTCTCCACCGGATCGAACAAATCGAATCGGATTTCCCCGGCCTCCGGCTCGCCGGCAACTACCGCACCGGCATCTCCCTCACCTACTGCATCGAGAGCGCAATGTCCGGACCAAAACCGTAGCCGAGAAACGAAAGGATATCCCCTTTCCGCGAGGTGGTTCCCGCACACCCACTGAGCTCACGAAGCATCGATGTCACTGGCAAAACCGCAGCAAGCCCCCGGTTCCGCGACCGTGGCGTGCTCGCCATCCACCAATACACCACAGAATGATGAACTTGATTCGTTGGGCTTTCAAACCGGGCGCAGCCACTCGCTGGCTTTCGCCTTGCTCTCGGGTTGCAGTAAATCCCGTAATTCCGCCGCAGCAGCAGAGGCAGCTTGCGCCGCTTCACCCGTGCGGGCAGCGAGGATCTCGCGCGCCAAATTTTCCGGCGTAGCCTCACCCTGGATATATTCCCGATGCAGCGCCCGGCCGAGCAAGAGATTGGCAATCCCAATGTAGGGCACTTTGACCAGACTGCGCCCTAACCAGTAGCTCAGCGGATGCAACCGGTAGGCAATCGCACCGGGGATGCCGCTCAACGCCACTGCCAGTGACATGGTGCCAGAGCTCATCACCACCGCGCTGGCCAGCAGGCCGGTTTGCCCGTTGGCACTGAAGGTAATTTTGTCGCTAATTTTTGGATACGCTTCGAGTATCGATTTGAGTTGTTCCAGCATCAGCCGGCTGGGATACACCACACGTGCGGTCAGCTCCGGTGCCTGTGCGACGGCCCGGTCGAAACCCGCCAGTAACATGGGGAATATCCGCCCGACGGCTGCCGTCCGGCTCCCGGGCAGCAGTAGCACCGGTGCCTCGGCATCGTAAACGAAGGGCAACACATGACCGGGTTGCACAAAAGGGTGCCCAACAAACTCCACAGGCAAGTCCGTATCTTGATAACACGCCACCTCAAAGGGAAAAATCACCCCGACCCGGTCGAGCAAACGGGCCATCTTGAAGCGTCGCTTGGCTTTCCACGCCCAAATCTGCGGGCCGATGTAATAACTCAGCTCAATCTCGCCTCCGCCCTTGCGGCTGAGGCCCCGTTGATACAACTGATCCGCCAGCCGCAGGTTAAAGCCGGGATAGTCCACGAAACAAATCTGTTTAGGCGGATAGCGCCCGATCCAATCCAAGGTGGTCTCAAACAGGGCTTTGAAGAAATTGTAGTGCTTAAGCACCTCGACAAAGCCGACTATGGAGACCGCCGTCAAATCGAAGAGCAGCTGCGCCCCGGCCGCCGCCAGCTTCTCCCCACCCAGGCAGGCCACCTTGAGCTGCGGGTCGCGGACTTTGAGCTGCGTCACCAGTTGTGCGGCATGTTCGTCCCCGGAGTGCTCACCCGCGATAATCAGTAAATCCGGCGGACCGTTGATGGGAGCCGGTAAGTGAGTCGTCGCTGGAAGTGCTTTGCGCATTTTTTAAAAATTCTTAGCCACAAAATGACACGAAAACCCGCAAAAGAGCACGGCTAAAAACGTGCTGGCGGGAAGGCAGGGCGTCTCGCACTGCAATGATGGTGCGGTACGCCCCGCGCCCCCGCTCCCAAAGTGCCGAAACAGCTCGAACCGGGCTTTGCGTGTTTTTTGTGCCTCTTGGCGCTTCATGCTACGACCCGGGGTTATTGAACTTAACGCCCTCCGCTTGCCCGGCCTGAATCATCTCCGTGATCTGGATCGCAACATCGAGGGCGGACCGCCCCAGCTCGGCACCGACTTTTGGCTGGCCTGCCTCCCGCACGACTTGCGCAAAAGAAGCCAGTTCCAGTTTCAACGGCTCGTCCTTCTCGATCGGAATCTCCTCGCGCACCAGCTCGCTGCCCTCTTTGCGCAGAAAGTGCCCGCTCTGATGCATAAAATCCAGCGAGAGGTAGTTAGCCGGCTGGAAGACCCGGATCTCCCGCACCTTTTTCTGACTGACGCGGCTGGTGTTGATATTGGCCACGCAGCCGTTCTCAAAGGTAATCCGGGCGTTGGCGATATCCTCGCTGTTGGACAGCACATTCACCCCCACCGCATCGATCTGCCGGATCGGTGAGCGCACCAATGCGAGAATCACTCCGATATCATGGATCATCAGATCAAGCACCACGCCCACTTCAGTGCCCCGCGGGTTGAATGGAGCCAGCCGGTCTGCTGTCAAAAACTGCGGCTGGGTCACCGCATTCTCCAAATAGCCCATCACCGGATTGTAGTGCTCGATGTGCCCCACCTGCACAATGCAGCCATTAGCCTTGGCTGCCGCCAGAATTTGCTCGGCCTCAGCCAGGCTGGTGCAGAGTGGCTTCTCAATCAGCAGGTGGCAACCGCCCTGGAGCAAGGGCAAAGCCACCGCACAATGCTTGTCCGTGGGGACCACTACGCTGACCGCATCGCATAGCTCCGCCAGGTCCCCGGGGGTGGCACAGCGCCGACAATGATAGCGCCCGCAAATTTCCTCCGCCCGCGCGTCATCCGCTTCGACAATGCCTATCAGCTCGGTCGCCTCAAGCGCAGCGTAGATCCGGGCATGATGCTGACCGAGATAGCCAGTGCCAATCACTCCACAGCGAATCTTTTTATCTTCCATCAAGTTAATAAGCGCAGCATCCGGCCATCTGACAAGGCGCGAAATCGACACTACACAAATGTTCGCCGTGCCCCCCCCTGATCTACCACAGCATGAGCTAAGCTGTAGCTAATAGTCTGCTTACACAACTCAATGCGCTCTCTGTGGCGAGTTGACTTTATCCGGAGGGGGTGTGTCGTGCGAGGGCCGCCTGTGTTCGACCCTGGAAAATTATCTCCCGTGAATGAGAAAAATTCATTAAAATAAGACTTGCAGCGGGCCAGCGACTCCCTACTTTTCCCGGCTTCATGAGTGCAGACAAAAATAAACCCAACAGGTCCCTTAACCCGATGGACTACACGTTTAATGACGTGGAGATGCTTTCGCGTTTCGTCACCGAGACAGGAAAAATCCTGCCTCGCAAGATGACCGGGCTTTCCGCAAAACATCAGCGACGCATCACCAACCGCATCAAGCAGGCCAGAAATATGCTTACGATGCAGTAGCTTCTGCGTAACTTGGTGCTCACTATTATTCTCGATCCTTCTCTATTGCGGAGAAGGATTTTTTATGTTCACCCAGATTAAAGTGCCGCACGAAATTATCCTGAATTATAGTGAAGACACCCTGGAACGGTGTGCCCACCTGCTGCAACAGGATGAACTCGTTGCAGTGCCTACAGAGACCGTTTACGGCTTGGCGGGGAACGCGCTGTCAGAAAATGCCGTGCGAAAAATATTCAACGTCAAAGGCCGGCCACTCATCGACCCGCTCATCACGCACTTCAAATGTGCTGAAGCTGCCTTCTCCCTGGTCTATGCTTCTGCCGCGGCAGAGACACTCGCCGCAGCATTTTGGCCGGGCCCGCTGACGCTGATACTCGAAAAAAGAGCGATTATTCCCGATATCGTGACGGCGGGTCTCAGCAGTGCGGCGATTCGGGTGCCCCGCCAGCCAATGATGCAGGCTTTATTGCAGCGGCTCAACTTCCCGCTGGCAGCACCCAGTGCCAACCCATTCGGGTACGTCAGCCCCACGCGTCCGGAACATGTCGCCCACACACTGGGCTCAAAGATTGCAGCAATACTGGATGGCGGAGCGTGCGCGCATGGCATTGAGTCCACTGTCCTCGACCTGAGGGATTCCCGCAAGCCGCAACTGCTGCGCCCAGGACCAATTTATGCCGAGGCGATTGAGACCGTCCTAAGCCTTAAAGTGCTGCGTGCCGATCAAACACAGCAAAAGGGTGCACAGCTTTCGCCCGGCCAACTGACCAGACACTATAGCCCCAACACTGGAATTAACATTATCGAGCACGGGCAATTGCATCTTGATCCGCGCCCCGGCGAGGCGGTGATCGCCAACAGGAAGCCCGGGGGCACCACGAAGGATCACGTCTATTGGCTCTCAGAAACCGGTGATCTCGTAGAAATCGCCAGGAACTTTTTCGATCTGCTACAGAAACTGGATCGCATGGACTATCAGACGCTCAGCGTTGAAGCGGCTCCCGAACTTGGCATCGGTCTCGCATTTAATGATCGCCTGCGGAGAGCAGCTTCCGTATCAGTGAAGCAAGCAATACGTTAAGATTTAACTTCGAGTTGTTCTTTACCCGCTCGCTCAACAAGTTCCGTATCCGCGCCCTCATCCTGGTGCAAATAATACTGCTGGTAGGTGTTGTCCGAGTAATGCGAATAATAGTAGGTCGATAGCGTGCTGTTGATATTGTTCAGAATAGCACCAAAAACCGGAGTGTTGGATTCCCACAGGCGCCTAACATTCACAACAGCAGCTTTGCGTTTAACTGTGTTGAACTTGATCACGTAGAGCACGCCATCAACCAGCGGCAAAAGATTGAGCGCATCACTGACAGCCGCCAATGGAGGGGTGTCGATCACAATGCGGTCGTAGCGGTCACGCAATTCGGCCATCATCGATTCGAATTGTGCGCTGTTCATTACCTGAGTGGGATTCTTGGATTTACCACCTGTCGGTAACACATCCAAGTTTGGATAAACTTCCTTAATCACCAGCTCATCCAAGCTCACACCTTGCTCGATGTGGTTGAGTATTCCCTTTTCATTTTCCAACTGCAAGGATCGGGCTATATTCGGCAAGCGCAAGTCACAGTCAAGCAGAAGTGTCTTTTCCCCGTGATTGGCAAAGGTCAGTGCCATATTGGAACTGATGAAGGATTTACCCTCACCCGGTAACGTACTGGTCGATAGAATGACCTTGGCATTTTTACTCTCGTCGTTGAGTTTGAGTGCGGAGTGTATTGTCCGGAATGTTTCCGTAACATGTCGGTCCACATTCGATGCCACTGCCTGCGCTTTGCTGTTGGCATCGAGCTTCTTGATCCGAGGAACGACCCCAAGCATGGGCAAGCCAATGGTCGCCTCAATATCAAAGGCACTTTTGACACGGTCATCCAGAAAAGCGATAGCAAACACCAGCGCTGTGCCAACAGCAATCCCGCCCATGAAACCAGCAGCTAAGTTCATCACCACATTCGGCGAGGACGGACGATCCTCGGGTGGCGGTAAAGCTTCATCAATGATACGGGCATTGGGATTCTTTAAATTCACCTGCGCCTTCTCGGTTGTCATCCGCTGGTTCAAAGCCTGGAAAAAGTTTTGCTGGACCTCCAGATCACGCAGCAAAGTATTGTATTCCACCCTGGTCTTGCTGAGATCAATCAACTCTTTCTCTTTTTCAGCCAGACGTTTACTGGCAACTTCGAAGTTTTCCTTACTTTCCAGAAATCCTGAATAGACCTTATCTACTGCATTCTTAACCGCAGATCCTAATTCCTGCTCCGCTTCCTGCAGCGTCTGAATTTGCTGGATCATAATCGGGTGTTTATCCCGGTAGCGTTTTGAAAGCGATGAGATATTGATACGTGTGCTGGAAATTTGTGACAGCAAGTCTGCGACACGTGAACTTTCCGCAATGAAAGGGAGCTCCCAGAGTTCTTTAGCTTCGCGCTTGTAATCCTCGATCAGTTTCCAGCGGGTTTCAAAATTATCGAAGACATTTTTCGTGTTCGACTTGATCATGTTCAGATTGCCCAATTGCTCACGGGCAATGTTTTCCTGGCTGTCCAGTGATACCGCGTTATTTTCCTCACGATAATCCGCCAGTTTATACTCCAGTTCCTCCACCCGGTTGCGCTGTTGGTCGGCACGGATACGCAGATCCTCCACCGCCTTCATCGAGCCATCAATATTCAACTTCAGGTTGTAATCGATAAACTCTTTGGCAAACAAATTGGCAACCTCTGCGGCCACCACCGGATCCGGGTGCGAGTAGGCGATGTTAATCATCAGGCTCATGCGGCGCGGAATAATCTTGCGGTTGCGGCCTAGCACCTCAGCGGGTGTCAGGGGCCCCCGCAGACTAAACACATCTGTGTAGGGTGCCATGAAGCGCCGGCGCATGTCATCCTGCAAGCGCTGCTCCACCCCCATAATTATCGTGGAGCTCTCCAGAATACTGATTTGGGTATTCAAATCTTCCGCCGATTGAATCTGATTTTGCTCCATCTGCATGGTCACACCCAGCGCGGACGGATCATCCCGAAACAGCTGCACGGTAGCCGCAGCCGTATAGACCTTGGTCTTATTGAACGTATAAAGGATTGAGCCGGAAAAGATAATGAAGAATGCAACGATCAAATACCAGATGCGCTCACGGAACATCAGAAAATAATCCTTGAATGAACGCTGAGGTCCACCTCCACCACTTCCTTCGCCGTAGCCACCGTAGCTACCATAGCCGTAAGCACCGCCGTAGCCATACCCACCGCCGCTACCGTAGCCATAACCACCAGAATTGGGGTCAGGACCCCCTCTTACGTATTTATTCTTCATTCAGTTTAGTCGTATAGATTGTTAGGACCTGCTTAAATAATCCGCTCAGGCACCCAGATCGTGTCGCCCTCTTTTAAGACCAGATCATTAACATTCGGATCGGTGACAATCCGGGTAAAATTGACATCCATTTGCTGGGCACGGCCGGAACTATCCACCCGTTTCACTGTAATTGATTTGGGATTCCCCAAGCGGCTCACTCCGCGCACAGCTGCGATGGCTTCAGTCAATGTCAGATCGCGGTCGGGTGGGATCTCGACCACACCTGGACTGTTCACCGAGCCGAGAACATGGACAATCTTAGGGGAGAACGAGGTCACCAGCACCGAAACCTGGGGATTCACCAGGTAATCACGATTATAGAGATCGGTGATCAATGACTGTGCCTCCGCCACTGACATGCCTGCAATTTTCACCTTGCCAATCAACGCCAGTGCGACTGAGCCATCGCCCTCCACTCGGACCGTTTTCTCCAGATCTTTCTCCTGATATACTTCGACTGTAATTACATCGGATGGCTTCAAGACGTAGTTTTCACCAACGATGATACCGACACCACTGCCTGAACCACCTTGGCGGCCGCCGGAAGAACCACCACTGAAGCCGCTATCGGAGGCGGACCCACCGAAATCGCCATCCTGCGCACAAACGAGAGCGGCAGAAAACAGGAGTAAAGAAACGAAGTAAGATTTAAGCTTAAAAAGATGCATAGAGAAAAAAACGCCCCCGAAGGGGCATTGAAGAAAGTGCAACTACACGAAATCTGTCGATAGCAAATTTAGTAACGCAAGGAAGCGGAGATATCCAGGGTGTGGTCCGTGTAACTTCTGTTCGCTTGATTGGAGTCATTTTCACTGTAAGTATAGCCAGTGCCAAAGTTCCAATACTCATTCAGACGGTAGTTCAAGCGGGCACCCAGACGATACTGGTTATCTTCACGGGTGTTTTGGTAATCCCGCATGGTGTAGTCCGCAAAGACCGAAGCCATGTAGTTGGTGTTGATAGAGTATCTGCTGGACAGACCGATCGTCGTGTTTTCTGTGGCATTATTGGTGCCCCCTTCACTACCAACCCCAAAATCACGGGAAAGGCGGATGACATTAGTCAGCTTGGGTGTCGCAGCCCAGGTCAGGTTTGAATCCAGACCCAGTGTGTTGCTGGAGTTGGCTCCGGGACGATCGATGTCACGGGTACGGTAACCTACCTTAAAGAAACCGGTGAGTTTGGGCAGCAGGTTGCCGCGGGCACCCACGTTGAAGAAATGGTCTTCGGTAGTGTAAGCAGCAGCACCGACCGATGTAGCACTCACGTCGGTTTCGGAATAGGCATAACCAATGCTCAGATCCACTTTGGGTGTCAGTTCATAGAACAAATCCAGCGGGATACGGTAGCGTTCGCGGTCGGCCAGTTGTGCATCGAAAGGAGACTTATAATCCGTGTCCGTATAGTCGAAGCCGACGCCAAAGCTGAATTTTGGCGAGAAACGATACTCCGAGTCAATCCGGCCACCAGTCAGGTCCGACTCAACCAAGTCATTAGGGAAATTATTGTTAGCATCACCTGTGGCACTTTTTTGCTCACGAAAGAACGCAGATGCGCTCAAATCCAGCCGGCTGGTGCGATAAGCACCATTGGCCTGAATGTTTAAGAGCTCGGTATCCAGTTCGTTCAGATCCAGATAGCTGCGAATTTCGTAACGTGTGATCAGGCTGAGGTCCAGGTTCGAGGCACCGCGCCCGAAGTTGACTTCGAAGCCGGGCGTGACCGACCACATCAGATCCTCATCTTTATTGGTTTCATTCCGGAAAACATTGGAGGACCACTGCAAATTGGTAGAACCGTTAAAGAAGATGTCCGTACTGTCTCCGACAGAAACGAGTGGCGAAGCATGCATTTGCTGACTGGCAGCAGCCAGCAGTAATACCAGTGAGAGTTGAGTAGTTTGTCGTTTCATAGCTGTAAATATGGTTTGTCAATTGGTGTGAGAATCTACCTTTGTGTCGTTAGTCCGCCATGATTTCAAGCATAAATTAAAAATTCATTGTAACGCGCAGCAATTTGACTCATTTCTAGTCTAATTAAACTCTTCAACCCGTTTTCAAGCCCTATCCTTCAAAATCTGCCAATTAGCCGCCAGACCTTTATTTAAGCAATGAACAAGCCCATTAAGCCAACCCCGATTCAGCGAGAAAAACCAATCCTCCTTGGCTTTGCCGTACAGAGCAAGTCGCCGGACGGACGCATCAAAATCCGCTTCCGATGGGGGCGGCTGTTTGTAACATTTACGTTACTGGCGGTGGTTGGCTGGCTCAGCCTGGGAGGTGCGCTCTATTTTTACTTTAAGTATAACAAAGAGTTCGATGAGGTCTCCTACGTAAAAATGCTCACGGTACTGCCATTCGGCCTGGAGGCGCATCGTCAGGAGATGGGTGACTATCACATCGAGAAAGGCCTGGATGAAATCAAGGCAGGCAACTACCGCGATGGATTCAGGCTCTTGCGGCTCGGTGTCACACGATCACCGGCTAATCTGCAGGGTCGGCAGGTGCTGGCGGAATTTTATGAAATTGCAATCAAGCGCCCCGAGATCGCGACCCACCTGCTAACGGAGGGACTGCTCAAAGGCGGGCTCGAAGACCTGGACTATCTGAAACAAACTTTGCGGGTGTTGTTGCGTCACCAGATGGACGAAGAGATACAGGCCCTGGCAGACGAACACCTGCCGCAGGAGCCCGAGCTCACCGATCAAAACCGGATCATCGCCTTTGGTGCCGCTAATGCGAATTATCTAAGGGGCAACTACGATCGTGCGGAGAACTACCTGATGAGCTACGGCCTGACCGATTCGCTGGAGGGCTTGCTGCTCTCATCGCAGATTAGCTGGGGCCGGGGCGATCAGATCGCAGCTATTACCAAAATGGAAGCCTCGCTGAATAAATTCCCCAACTCCGAACCCCTCTTGCTCCAGTTGAGCCGTTACAACCGGGAACTTGGCAATCTGGACGAAGCCAGACGCTATGCTATCTTAAGGAACGTAAGTGCCCCGCTCAGCGTCGCTCCGCGGATTGAACTCCTGTATGTTTACAGCAAGAGCGGAGACCTCCAGAGCGAGAAACGGGAAACGCAGCGCATGCTAAAGCAGTTTCGCAACGATGAACAAGCCATGCAGGCGCTGGCTAATTTCGCTGCGGAAACCGGCAACATTGATCTCGCCCGGCGCACCTATGAGGAAGCATTGGAGAACGAGTTTGGCATCGACACATTTGCGCTGCTGTTGATCGAGGCTCATCTGGCGAGTCGGGACTTTACGGGCGCACTTTTCTTTGCGGAAGAATTACTCAAGGAACAACCGGACTGGTTGAGTGACCGCTGGGCCACATTCAATAGTTTACGGGCAGTCGCCTCTTACGCAGAGGGTCAACCCGACCTGGGCGAAATCTACCTGCAGGATTTCCTGCAGGGCAAAAACCATCCGTCAGAAACTTTCGCAGCAGTAGCCCGTTATTTTGCTGGAATCGACCGTCTGCCGCAGGCCCGCCAGGTGCTGCTCAGCGCATATCAAAATAATCCCAGTAACCAAATGATTCTTTCAGAACTCATTCGGACCGAATTGGAGCTGGGCTACACCGAAAATTTAAATCGCTTGCTCCCCCGCCTGCTGCAGATGCGCAGCCCGCAGGAGGAGCTGTTGGTCGAAGCTTACCGCAAGCTGGGTAGTGACCGTTTTATATTCACACCCAACAGAGAGGGCCTCTTGCTGGAACTCAGCGCAATGCTCAGAACACGCACCCAAGTGCCCTTGCTGGACTCTTAAGCCTACTGTCGGGAATAGCATCGGCAGGCCTCCGGAGAAGTCGCGGGAGCGACCGGTGCACGAACTACAGTCATTCGGGCACATAAGGCTATGGATTGCGAGGATCGTTCGTCTTAAGCATATTTTTGACTTTCCTGCATCCTGGCCATAAACTTAGATTGAAAATTTATGACGTTAGCAGAAAAAAAAGCCGCCCTGATTGAAGAAATCAACCTGATCCCGGACGCTTATGAACGTCTTGGCTACGTCGTGGAGCGGGGTAAGAATGCAGCTGGCCTGCCCGAAGACCTGCGCATTGACAGCTTCAAAATCGAAGGCTGCATGTCGCAACTCTGGGTCGTGCCGGAGTTCAAGGACAGCCGCTGCTACTTCAAGTCCGAGTCCGACTCGGCCATCGTAAAGGGTATCGCCTGCCTGCTCTGCGAATTCTACAGCGAAGCGGCTCCGGAAGAGGTCGCGTCCACAGATGCAGATTTTCTGGGCGAAGTCGGCATCACCCAGCACCTTTCGCCCAACCGCCGGAACGGCTTGAGCCGGATTGTCGAGTTCATCCAGCGCTTCGCCAAGTCCTGCATTGCAGACTAAGTAATCGCAGTCAAAGACACTCACCCTGGCTTACGCCGGTTCGCTACGGGTTGAAACCAGCTTGCTTGAACAACTACTGGTGATGCAACTCTTCGACGCACATGTCCATCTCAGTAATGCTCAGCTCAAGGCCGCCCTCCCCCGGATCCTGTCCTGCTACACAGGTATCGGGCTGGCAAAAGCCGTCATCGTCGGCACCTCTCCGGAAGATTGGCCGGAAGTAATTGAGCTGGCCCGTCAGGACGCGCGTTGCCTTCCCGCCATCGGTCTGCACCCCTGGCAGGTCAACAGCGCGCCGGAGGACTGGCGGACCCAGTTGATCGGCCATCTCGAAAACGGCGTGTCCGTGATCGGCGAAATCGGACTCGACCAGTGGCTCCGGGGCCACGACATCACGCGGCAGCAGGACGCCTTTAGCTGGCAATTGAGTCTCGCCACTGAGCGCAACCTGCCGACCTCGATTCATTGCCTGAAAGCACATCAGCCGCTGCTGCAGACATTGCGTCAAGTGCCGCTCCCGCAACGTGGCTTCAAGCTGCACGCTTACAACGGCCCGGTCGAGACCCTGGCAGCCCTGCTGGACCTGGGCGCCTACTTCTCCTTCAACGCAGGTCAACTCAAGCCGATGGCCCGGCGCGTGCTGCAGTTGATCCGAAGCGTCCCGGACGACCGCTTGTTGATTGAGACCGATGCCCCGGATTTTCTGCCGCCGCCCGAACTGCGCGAATTTACGCTGGAGCATCCGGAACTCTGCCACCCCGGTAACATTCGTGCGGGCTACTGCGCGATCGCGGAACTGCGCAGCTGCACGCTAGATGAACTAACAAATGTCGTTGCCCGTAATTTTGACCGATATTTTTTACAGTCGTAGTCTTACCACCCCTTGCTCTGCACTCCGGCCAGACACTCACTCCGGCGCACCGACCAGAATGACAATGATGTCGTTCACATTGGTCATGCTCACGAACTGGATGGAATCGTTCAAACTGTCGAAAAAGATCTCTGCGTCGTGTTTGTCCAAATAATGCTTCGGGTCGAGAGTGGCGCGGCTGACGGTTTGCCCGTCGGCGATCGCTCCGGACTTGCCATCGCCATCCACACCATCTGTGTCGCAACCAGCCACCACGATATTGTTGCGGCCCTGGATTTCGAGTGCTGCGCTCAGGACGAATTCGCGGCAGGGGCCAAATCCATTGCGGTCCGCCCAGTCAAAGGTGACGATCATCTCGCCGCCCACGATCAAACAGGCCGGAGCTGTAAACGGATTTCCCGAATCCTGAATCTCTTTGGCAATGCCCATGTAGGCTTTGGCGACAATCTTGGCCTCACCGGTATTTTGGCTGGTCAGGATGGTGGTGTGAAACCCTTCCCGCTCGGCAATCGCCCTGGCGGCCTCCAGCGCGGCCAGATTGTTACCAATCAGATAATTGTGCACTCCCGCCGGCACTTCCCGCGGCGGCTCCAGCGAGGCATCCTCCAGCCCGCGCTCCATGTGCGCACGCACCGACTGCGGGGCCTCCTCCCAAATGCCATACTGCCGCATCAACCGGATGGCGTCGGCAAAGGTGCTGCTGTCTTTGTAGCTTGGCCCCGAGGCAATCGCACTCAGATCGTCGCCCACCACGTCGGAGAGAATCAGCAAAATCAGCGTTGCGCCTTTGTTGGCCACGCGTTGACCAAACTTGCCTCCCTTGATCTCGGAGCAGTGCTTCCGGATGGTGTTAATGTCGTGAATGTTGGCGCCGCACTTCATCAGCAGCTGATTCAGCTTGAACTTGTCCTCGATGCCCACCGCTGCCGGCGCGCAGGAAAAGAGGGCGGATCCGCCGCCGGAAATCATCAGCAAGACCAGCACCTTTTCATCCGCGCCAATCCCATCAATCAAATCCAGAATTTCGCGCGAGTATTCGGCATTCTCGGCCCGGGGCTCGGGGTGATAGGCACGCCTCACCGGTATCGTCGCCACCTCCGCAATACAGATTTCCTCACCAATCTTAGTGATGACCAATCCGTCGTCCGGCTTGAGAATATTTTCAAAGGCCTGGCACATCGGCGTCGAGGCCTTGCCCGCCCCAAAAAGCAACACCCGATCATAGTCGCTCAATGAAAAGACCTCACCGCAGACGCTGAGCGTATCGCCCTCGACCTTGACATGACCCTGGATCGATTGGCGCGGATCGGCGACATTCACACCCGCCATGATCATCTCATGGGCGAGTTTTCGGTAAGCAACTTCTTGACTCATTTTGGTATGTCTGGGTGTTGAGATTTAAAAAGCATCAACTTGCTGCCTTCAGTCAATTGTCACAAGTTTTAAACTGCGGCAGCTGACCGATTATTGGCGCACCATCACCTTCACGGCGGCACCGAAACCCAGACTCACTTGCTGGCCGCTCCGGAGCCTGACCTGCACCGACTCACCACTGCGACTGCGGGAGATCACCTGTAGCTGCACGCCCGGATTGAGTCCGGCCGCAGCAATGTAATTCAAAAAAACAGCATCCTGATCACGAATCCGCTCGACCACCAATGTGCTGTCGAGGGCACAATCCGCCAGCGAGTGCGCACTCCCTAGCGCGAGTTCTCCAGCAGCCGTGGGAATCGGGTCACCATGCGGATCTTCCGTAGGGTGCCCCAGGTAGTAATCGATGCGCTCCAGTAAGCGATCAGAGATCACATGCTCCAACTGCTCAGCCTCCTCGTGCACCTCCGACCAATCGAGCCCGAGCACCTCGACCAGAAACTGTTCAATCAAGCGGTGGCGGCGCAGAACATGCAAGGCCAGTTTCCGGCCTGCCTCAGTCAACTGCACCCCTACGCGCGGCGCGTAGGCGACCAAGCCGGCATCATCCAGTGCCTTGACCATGGTGGTGGCCGTGCCCGGCACCACCCCAAGTGCGCCCGCCACCTGCCCCATCGGAATCTCACCGGCTGGAATCTTTTCCTCCAACAGGTAAATCTGCTTGATGTAATCTTCGACGGTGGAACTCGGCATGGCAGAAAACTATTGCAAAAACCATGGCCAGGCCAAGCCGAAATCATGGACGGTATCCTGCCCCGAAATCAGACCCTTACGCATTAGCGCGTGCCGACATCCGCAATTTCATGCTTTTCGTCCTTTACTCACACCCTTTAGATAAGAGCTATTCATGAGAGTTAACGTGCACTGCTTTATTTCAATTTTCACACTCTGTATCGTATGCACCTCCTACAGCTTCGCGCAATCCAGGCTGGCGGATATCGCCTTGCGGGAAGAAAACATTTACAAAAAGATCGCTGAAGATCCGGAATTTTACAGCTCCAGCGATATTGAGCGGCATGTGACGGACCTCATCGGGGCCTATCGTGCTTACCTTATCGACCACCCGGCTGATGTGCATGCACTTATCCTCTACGGAAAACTGCTGCGGCGGGTGGAACGCTTCGATGAAGCCTTTAACCACTTCCTCAAAGCCGACGAACTCGATCCGAATATCGCCGTGGTCAAACAGCAAATCGGGACCTACCTGGCAGAAAGCGGTAAAGCCAAGGCAGCGCTGCCCTTCTACCTCAAAGCCGTCGAGCTCGAACCGGAAACCGCCATCTACCATTTTGCGCTGGGTCAGCTCTTGCACGAATTCCGCACCGTTTACATTAATGAAGGCATCTTTACCCGTGATGCCTTGGAAAGGGAGATGCTGAAAGCCTTTAAAAAAGCAGTCGCCCTGCAACCGGACTCCTTTGATTTGCAGATGCGCCTCGGCGAAGCCTACTACGACCTGAGCAGCCCGGACTGGAAGTCCGCGCTGTTGCATTGGAACAAAATGCGCAAAGGGGTTCAAAATGAACTACAGGCGGAAATACTCGATCTGCACCGCGCCCTCGTTTTGGCAAAACTGGGCCGGACCGATGAAGCCATCTCTCTCGCCCGGCAAGTGCAAACGCCAGGTCTCCAACATTCCAAACAACAGTTGCTCGACGAAATTGCCCGGCATTAACCCCCCCCCCGCTATTGCGGTCGGGAATGCGCAAAGCCGTATTTATCCAGCATCTCGCGGACAACTGCATCCAGGGTGGTCAGTGCCGCTCCAGAGCCTGCCGCCGCTCCGGCGCAGTGCACATAGCCCAGCTGTTCCTGCATCGGGGCGCACCGCCGGTGGGCCTCCAACCACTCCTCCAGCACGATAAATGCGTCAATCCATTGGCCTAAAGGATAAGGGCTGTCATCGACCATCTGCAACAGTGCCTCCACCAGGCCCGGATCCGTCAAATGAGCTGCAATCCAGCCCTGCCGCGCCGGGACATCCGAAAACTGTCGCTGAAGATCTTCCATACTATTTGATTACTTAGGCCGGTCAGGTGTGGGTTCAAATACGTTTTTGCAGGATTGTGCCGAACGCCATCCGTTGAGACTTGATACTCCTCTCAGGTAGGTTTTGCTGTCAATTGACTCATGCAATTCATTCGAACAGCTGCCCGTGCACTCATTATCCACCAAAACAAATTACTCACCATCAAGATGCGTGATAAATCCGGCGTATTCTATATCCTGCCGGGCGGAGGCCAGCGGCACGGGGAAACCCTCCGGCAAGGACTAAAAAGAGAGTGCCTGGAGGAGATCGGGACCAGCGTCGAAATAGGCGAACTCCTCTATGTGCGGGAATATATCGGTAAGAACCATGAGTTCCGCAAGGCTCACCATGCCTTCCACCAGGTCGAAAACGTCTTCCGCTGCAGCCTGCCCGATCCCAGCAGTATCGGTCCGGGTAGTGAACTGGACAAAAAACAGGTCGGCATCGAATGGATCCCCCTGCATGAGCTGCCACAACGCCGCTTCCTGCCCGAAGTCATTAAGCCTTTTTTCACCCACGAAGGCTTTGAGGCGGGTACGCACTATCTGGGCGACGTAAATTAGCGATCTTGCTGGTTGCGGATTCTTCGTTGATCGTTATCGCCCATTCCGAACATAAACGCATTTTACACATGTAAAGAGACGAGGGTTCGAAGCTATGCCAGTTACCTCCCTCCTTCCCACCGCCCAACCTCCCCGCCCAAAGTGTCCCACTACCGCCGCATCTTCAGCAAGCAATACCAGCGCTTGCTGTATCCGGGCGGCGAGCTGCGCTTCGACTGGATCAATCCACTCTGCATCCTGCTGCTTTGTGCTATCGGGGTCCTTTTCATCTACTCGGCACAGCTTTCGCACGCAGCCGGTGGCGACTGGAAGAAGCAAATCTTCTGGATCGTGCTGGGGCTGATCGGCTACAGCATGATCAGCTCGATTAATTACAAAGTATTCCTGGAATACGCGCATTTTATTTATCTGGCGGGCATAGTGGGCCTGCTGCTGACCAACCAATACAGCCCGATCAGCGTCGAAATGATGGGCGCCCGCCGCTGGATTGATATCGGCATCACCACCGTCCAGCCCACTGAAGGGGCCAAAATCGGCACCCTCATCATGGCCGCCAGTATGCTGGCGCGCTCAGACATCGGCACCGTCCGCGACTCGCTCTGGGCACTCACCAAAATAGGCTTCATTTTTTTACTGCCTATGTTGTTGATTTTTCTGCAGCCAGACCTAGGTTCATCGCTTGTTTTTCCTCCTATGGTGTTTGCCCTCCTCTATGTTTCCCGCTTGTCGGAGAAGTTTTTCCTGAGTGCCTTCGCGGTCTTTGCCGTCGCGGTGGTGATTCTCGGCTTGGATATTTATGGCTACAGCCAACATCTTGAAAAACAGCGGGAAGCGGCACTGGTCGGCACCAGCATCGCCGCAGAATACCAATCCCCGCTGCCGATTCACAACTACCAACGTAACCGGATCTTAACCTTTGTCGCCCCGAAGGTGGTGGATCCAAACGGCACCGGTGCCAGCTGGAACGCGGTTCAAGCCATGATTTCAGCTGCTACCGGTGGATTTTCGGGCAAGGGTCTCTTTGCCGGCACCCAAGCTCAACTTGGCTACCTCCCGCAGGCGGTGGCGCACAATGATTTTATCTTCTCCGTTATCGCGGAGGAAACAGGCTTTCTTGGAAGCGCGTTCGTTGTCGGGCTCTTTTGCCTGATAGTCGCCAACGGCATACGTATTGCCGGACTCGCAAGAGACAGATTTGGAATGCAACTGGCCGTCGGGGTCAGCGTGTTGTTCCTCGTCCACTTCTTCATCAATATTGGCATGACTATCGGCATCACCCCGATCACCGGACTCCCGCTTCCGTTTTTAAGTTACGGAGGCTCCTTTGTTTTGAGCTGCTTTATTCTTCAAGGACTCGTGCAAAGTGTATACCGGTATCGAAAGGATTTTTCGTGATTTCGATATTCCAACTACACGCACCAGATCCGCAGAATTTGCAGCTTGAACTTGGGAACCCCGCTTCACCCCGGGAAACCAATACCAATGCAAAACACCACAGAATCATCTGATAATCATAACCAGGACGAACAATTCACTGAAGAACTCACCGCGCCGCCCGTCGAAAAAAAAGCCGAACGTATCGACACCCGCGAGTTGAAAGACGAGGCCAACCTGCGCAAAAAAAAGCAGCCGCTCATCGCCCGCATCGCACAGGCGATTAAGCGTGAGAAAAAAGCTTATACCGAGCTCATTATTAATTCCGAGCCTCTCGAAAAGCGCGTCGCCATGCTCAAGGATGGCGTGCTGGAAAAGTTCGAAGTCGAGCGCACCGGCGAAGCCCGTGAGGTTGGTGCCATTTTTAAAGGCCGTATCCAAAATCTGGAGCCGGGCTTGAAAGCTGCATTTGTCGATATCGGCGAGGAGAAAAACGCCTTCCTGCACTACTGGGATATTCTGCCCGCCGCCAACGATAGCTCAATAGAAGTCGTGCGCGACAATAAGTCCGAAAAGCAACGCAAGCGCGAAGCGGAAAAGGTGACCGTTAAGGATATCCCCAAACTCTACCCGGTCGGCAGCGAAATTGTGCTCCAGATTACCAAAGGTCAAATCGGCACCAAAGGCCCGCGCACCTCTACCAACATCGCCCTGCCGGGGCGCTTCCTGGTCCTGATGCCCCATACCGGCACGCTCGGTATTTCACGTAAGATTGAGGACAAAAAAGAGCGCAGCCGTCTCAAATCCATCCTGCGTGACCTGACGCTGCCGGAAGGCATGGGCATCATCGTCCGCACCGCCGGTGAGGGGAAAAAGGCCCGCTACTTCATCCGCGATCTGCATATTCTGCTCAAGCGTTGGGAGGTCATCCAACAACGCATTGAGACCAGCAAAAAACCAACCTGCCTCTACGTCGAGCCGGACATCGTCGGACGGACCGTGCGCGATTTCCTGACCGAAGAAATTGACCGCGTCATGGTCGATAAAAAAGACGACTATGATAGCATCATTGAGGAAGTGAACCGCATCTCCCCCCGCTCCAAGTCCAAAATTCACCTCTTTTCCGAGGATATTCCAATTTTTGAACGCTTTAATATCGAGCGTCAGATCGCCCAAACCTTTATGCGATGCGTGCCCCTGCCGGGCGGCGGCGAAATAGTGATCGAAGAAACCGAGGCGCTCATCTCAATCGACGTCAATACCGGCTCCCACAAGAACAAAAACAAAGACGGCAAAGACTTCATCCTGCAGGTCAATCTGGAGGCGGCCACCGAAATCGCCCGCCAGGTCCGCCTGCGCAATATCGGCGGCCTGATCATCCTGGACTTCATCGACATGAAAGCGAAAAAAGACCGTAACGCGGTCTATATGCGGATGAAGCGGGAAATGGCCGGCGATAAAGCCAAAAACCATATCCTCCAGATTTCGACCCTCGGTATCATGCAGATGACGCGCCAGCGCCACTCGGAGAGCCATTCCAGCGGCGTCTATACGGATTGCCCCTACTGCAACGGCCACGGCGCAGTTAAATCCTCCCGCACCATGAGCGTCGAGATCCAACGCCGCCTGATCAGCGTCATCCGTCACATCCGTGCGCGCGATGGCTACGACAAGGAAATCAACCTCCGCGTGCTCGTCCATCCCAGCAATCTTGAGCGCCTGCGCAGCGAAGATGAGGACCTGCTCCTCGAAATAGAACGCAGCTACGGTGCCCACCTTTCCTTCCGGGCCGACCCGATCTATCATGTCGAAAACTTTAAAATCATCGACACCGAAACCGGCCAGGAGCAACGCTAGTCAATCCATACACAAGACCAATGATGCTAGACAGAATCCTGAATAAACAAATTGTGCCCGTGGTTGTGCTGGACGATGCCGCATCCGCCGAACCATTGGCTGAGGCACTGCTGGCGGCCGGCCTCAACATCATGGAAATCACTTTCCGCACCGCGGCCGCCGAGGCATCCATTCGCCGGATTGCCGCAAGTTTCCCGCAAGTGCTACTGGGTGCCGGCACTCTGTTGGATGCAGATCAGGTCAAACGTGCGCGGGACGCCGGTGCCGTCTTCGGTCTGGCTCCAGGGCTGAATCCGCAAATCATTCAGGCAGCCAAGGATGTCGGCCTCGAATTTTCACCCGGTGTGATGAGCCCCAGCGAAGTCGAGCAGGCACTCGCACTCAACTGCAAGCTCCTGAAATTCTTCCCGGCGGAAGCCGCTGGCGGCGTCAACATGCTCAAGTCCCTGGCTGGCCCCTATGCTCACACCGGTGTCAAATTTATCCCGACCGGAGGCATCACCGCCCAAAACCTGCAGCACTACCTCAAGCTGCCGGTCGTGGCCGCCATCGGAGGCTCCTGGATGGTCAATCCCGCCCTGGTCCAAGCAGGCAACTGGACCGAAATCACCCAGCTCACCCGTGCAGCACTGGCGCTCGCCACTCAAGCCGACGAATCGAACAATTAATTTTCCCAATAAGCAATGGCGTGGCGTCTTCGATATAAAGGCCTGCCGCCGTTCAAGCGGCATTTATCCCAACAGTAAAAGTACATGCGTATGCCAGCGCTCCAGCCATAAACTTTAAAAACATGAGTTGAACTCTTCCATGAACGTTAGTGTCCATTAACGGTTTAAAAAATCCACTTTCTTTTAACTGCCTAACTAAGGGTAAAAACTCTGCCGGATGCCCCCATTTGCCCGTCCGCACTTACCCAAAAACCTTTTTCCGCAGGCTCTGAATCGTTGCCATGCCCTGCCAGTCGGCACCGCGCAAAGAATGCACTTTAGGTGGATACTTGCGCCCTTTATCTCGTTGCCAGGCACCCGCAAAGCTACGCACAAACTCCTGACTGCCCAAAATCGCCCCGTCCGTAAAGTAGCGCACCCGGCAGCGCAGCACCGTCGCTTTCGGCAAAAGCGCATCCTCCTGCTCCAGCACCTTCAGCGCCTGCTCCCGCGCCACCGCCGACAGCCCAGCCTGTCCCGCACGCTTGCCAAAGATCAGCTCCCGGTGCATTTGCAGCGCCTCTGCCACTGACAACTTTTCCCGCCGCGACCCATCGGCATATGCCCCCCAAATATGGCGAATGCCCTGCATGGCCCCGGTCACTCCGGCCACGGCCTCCGCAGAGCCACAAAAACGGTAATCCTTCGGGTCCTCCACCAGCCCTGCCCGCACCGGATTCAAGTCGATGTAAGCCGCCATCGTCTGCAATGGATTCCCCTTACCCTCGACCAGCACACTCTTGAACCGCTCCGCCCACAAGGTCCCAAAGCGCTCATGCGAACGGTTATACCACACTGAGAAACGCTGTTTTAACGTCTTCATATATTCCGAAACGTCCCCCATCCTCGCCAGCAGCTTCCCGCGAATCGATTCCGCCTCCTCACCACCTTTGGCCAGCGTCTTTTCCAAAACCTGAATCGATGCCGTCTGATACTTCGTCGGTTTCGGATACAGCACCCGGTAGCGCCGCAACAGCTCCTGATCTGAAACTTCCGCCTGCTCCGGCACCCGCACCAACACATGGAAGTGGTTCGACATCACACAATACGTCAGCACCTCCACCCCGCAGAAGTCCGCCACCTGCCAGATCATCTTTCGCAGCACCTCCTTCTCCCTATCCTTAAACAAACGCTCCCCATTCACCGTCCGCGTCATGCAGTGGTAAACCGCATTAACACCTCCCAAAACCTTCAATCTACGTGTCCTCATACATCCAGGCTGCATCCGTCACCTGTAACGTCAAATATTTTTTGCCAGTCCCTAATATATGGGAATAACTTGCTATTAGCTTAAAGGGTGCTTTGGCTGGCAGCTATGTCATTACCACACAGCGCACCCGCCTGCCCGACTCTCCTGGTGGACGGCAGCGGTGCATGTTTTTATGCCGGCGTGCTGGGGAGCGGGGGGCAGTGGCTGGCATTCAAAGCCGCCGATGAACCGGCACTGGAGAGTCTTTTCACGACGGTTGAACATGTGCTGCAGGAAGCGGGCATCGCACTGGAGGCCATCCAGTCCTACCTCTACTGCGAGGGTCCCGGCTCGGTGCTTGGCCTGCGGTTGTGTGCCATGGCGATCGAAACTTGGCGGCGGCTTCAGCCGACTCCGGGAGCGACCTATGGCTATAAGAGTTTGCAGCTGGCTGCTGCAGATTTACTACACCATACGCAGCTCCCGCAGCAGGTCCTCTTGATTTCCGACTGGAAAAAGGACACCTGGAACGGCCTCAAGCTCAGCACCGGGAACTTGCCTGAAGTCACGCCCGTCTCGTCCGGCGAACTCGCTGATTGGTCCGGTCCCCTCTACCACCTGCCCGCCCGCAAAGGCTGGCAGCCGCCGCCCGCAAATGCAGTTGAACTTAGCTATCAGCCGCAAAACCTGCCCGATTTGCTCAGCGTGCACGGCCTCGTCCGCGCCACCGAGGGCGTTACACTCTACCAAAGCGGGCTAAATACCTTTCAAAAATGGACGCCGGACCGGCACCGGGCCTGACGATTCCAATTCCCAGCATTCAAAAATTGATCCAAAACAGCACTACTAATTGATGACCTTCCCGCACCGCTGCTGGGCCGAGATTGATTTGGCCGCCTTCGAGCGCAACTTGAAGCGCATTCAAGCTGCCTTGCCTGCGCACATGCGCTACATAGCTGTGGTTAAGGCCGATGCCTATGGCCATGGCATGCCGCAGATGGTGCGGCGGTTGATGCAAAGCGGCGTGGATTATTTTGCGGTAGCCAACATCACCGAGGCCGCCGAAATCCGTCACATGGGAGCTGGCTGGCCCATTTTGCTGCTCAGCCCCCTGCTGCCCGGCGAGGAGAAGCAGGTGCTCACGCATGATTTGATTGCCACAGTCAGCACGGCGGGAGAGTGCGAACGACTGGATCGACTCGGCGACAAGCACGGGCGGAAGCTCCGCATCCACCTCAAGGTCGATACCGGCATGGGCCGGCTCGGTGCCTGGCACGAGCAGGCCGGACCGCTGCTTGCTTCGATCAACAACTACCCGCATCTGCAACTGGAAGGCCTCTACACCCACTTTTCCTCGGCCGACTCCGACCCCGAATTTACCCGCCTGCAGCGCGAGCGCTTTCTGCGTATCGTCGCCGGTATCGATCACCGCAACTTACTCATCCATGCCGATAATTCCGCCGGCATCGACAGTCTTACCCCGGACAGCCCGTTCAATGCGGTCCGCATTGGGTTGTTGCAATTTGGCATCGTCCCCTACCCTCAGTCGGCACTCGGAGCTGCCTCAGTCGAGCCGGTCTTTAGCTTTTACACCCGGATCGGGCTGATTAAGGAACTTCCGGCCCGGACCGAGATCAGCTACGGCCGCAGCCACACCCTAAGGCGCAAGTCCCGTATCGCCATCCTGACCGCAGGCTACGGCGACGGCATTCCCCTCCAGCTCAGCAACCGGGGCAGTGTGTTGCTGCATGGCCAGCGCTGCCCCATCCTCGGACGCGTCACCATGGACCAGACTATTATCGATATTACCGATTGCCCCCAAGCCAGCATCGGCGACTCCGCCACCCTGATCGGCAGAGACGGTCCCGGTGAAATCACGACCGCCGAGTTCAGCCGCTGGGCCGACACAATCGCCTGGGAAACCCTCTGTTCCGTCACCAAGCGCGTCACCCGCATCTACACTGGCCCGCGCGAGATCTAGCAGCTACTGCCAGGAGTTTAGTTTCAACACAGCCATCATGCAAACCGTAGTCCCAATCGCTTCTTCAAGGGGCACAATCCCTACGAAATCAAGATTGCGGGCGACTGGTTCCGAGCCCTGCCCAGAGATAGCGGCAACCGCTTCCACACCGGCACGGTCTATTTGAACGGCCATTGGCTCAAGGAAGCTCAGCGGCTGGAGGAGCTACACGAACCCGTGGGTGAGGAGCCCCTCTGGTATGGCGAGGTCGATGACAAGAACACCACCCTTTACGCCCAATTCCAAGGTATTGACCCGAACCGGGAAACGGTCGAAATCAACGTGCGCAAGGCGGTCTTCTATCCGGAAGAAGCCGGCATCAACTACATCACGGTGCGCGGCTTCACGCTGGAGCAGGCTGCACCCAACTGGGCCCCGCCGACCGCCGAACAGGTCGGCCTGATCGGCACCCATTGGTCCAAGGGCTGGATCATTGAAAACAACACGATTCGCTATTCTATCCGCGTCGGCCTGACCTTGGGCAAACACGGTGATGCATACGACAACACTTCGGCCAATTCCGCCGAGAGCTAGGTGGCTACGATTAAACGGGCTGACAGTCGCGGCTGGTTCAGGGAGAATATCGGCTCCCACATCGTCCGGAGCAACCAAATTCACCACTGCAAGCAGGCCGGCATGGTCGGCTCCCTGGGAGCCATTTTAGCACGATCAGCGGCAACACCATCCACGACATCAACCTGCGTGGAATGCTTGGTGGTGCTGAAATGGCGGGCATTAAATTTCACGCGCCCATCGATTGCCTGATCAAAAACAACTGGAGCATCACCACACCGTCGGTGCCGGAAAAAACCGTGCGCCACCGGCTTTGCCCGCGGCAACTTGAGGGAATCGGGCAAAATCAGCGGGAAAAACTAACGGCCAGCATGCCGTCGGCTGCTGCCGCATTGGCGCTCTACTCATCTTTTTAAGGTTAATCGACCGGCAAAACCATCACCTCTTCCAGCCCCTGCTCTACCAGGTCGCCACCGCCGGACTCTCCATGCCGGATATTGCCGAGCCGGTGCGTAGTATTTTCAAGGACCGCCGTGACGTCAATGTGCTGATGGCCGAAGTTGAGTCAATAGATGTGCAGCAGCAGCGCATCATGCTCAAAGATGCCGTACCGGTCGCCTACGATTATCTGGTGATCGGTCTGGGTATGGTTAACGCCTATTTCGGTCACAACCAATGGGCCCAACACAGTATTGGCCTGAAATCGCTGGACGAAGCCCGCCGCATCCTGGGTTCCTATGCTGAAGCATCATCGAGCAAGGCGACTGAAGATTTAAAACATCTGGGCGTCGAGGTCTTGACCAACGCAGCGGTCAAAGATGTCCGCGCGGGCCTGGTCGAACTTGACGGGCAGACTATTGAGGCGGAGTCCATCATCTGGACTGCAGGGGTCGAGGCCAACCCGGTCCTGCGCAGCATCCCGTCCGAGTTCGACCGCCGCGGCCGCATCAGCGTGGAGCAGGATACGTCCTTGCCCGGCTTTCCCGAGGTCTTTGTCATCGGTGATGTTGCCAACCTGACCGATGTCAAAGGCAAGCAAGTGCCCGGCGTCTCACCCGCCGCCATGCAAATGGGCCGCCACGCAGCGAAGATCATCCAACAGGAGTTGCAGCAATATCGCAAAATTCCGGTCAACGAACGCAAGCCTTTCACATATCTGGACAAAGGTTCCATGGCCACCATCGGTCGCAGCAAGGCGGTCGCGCAGGTGGGCGGCCTCAAGTTCTCCGGTCCCTTCACATGGGTGCTGTGGCTGGTGGTGCACTTGATCTTTCTGGTCGGCTTCCGCAACAAGGCCGCTGTCCTGCTCCAGTGGGCCTATGCCTACATCGGCTACCGCCCGGGCGCACGGGTCTTTGACCTGCCAAATGCAACACCGGCGGAGGAATTGAAAGCGACCGTTGACGTAAAGTTCTGAGCGCCGGCAGCAACGCGCGATTCACTTCGTGCTCCCGGCCCGCTCTGCGGTAAAAAATACCCTGCCGTTGCCTTTCGTCTTGTTCCTCAATCGCCCGCTTGCCAACTTGTGAGGCGACTCATGCAACCGATTATTCTCCAAGGCCGTCCGGCATTTTCCGATTTTCGTCTCACTGCGCTCCAGGACGCGCTCAACGATGCCATCAATGTGGCATCGCCGCAAACGCAGGTCCGAGCGCCCGAGTCCGATCAGTGCACATCGGATGTCATTGCATCCATCGACGCCGTCGAATGCTACTTCATCCAGTCCGAGGACCCCCTCGACGACCCGACCGCCGAACGCGCCTTCGCCCTGCTCTGTGCAGAGCGCCATTTCAGCCGCGCCGGAGAGGGCGGCTTCTTCGTCACTCCGCGCAAGGGCACCATCTCCCCCTGGTCATCCAAGGCCACCGATATTTTTCATAACTGCGCGCTGACGGACGTCCTCCGGGTCGAACGCGGGATTCACTTTGTCCTCACCACCGCAGCGGGCCTGGTATTGCGGATCGAGGACCTGGGCCTGGCCGTGCTCGCCCTGCATGACCGGATGACCGAGGCGGTTTACGAGGATGTCAGCGACTTTTTCCAACACCTGCAGCCGGCCCCGCTCCGCACCGTCCCGCTCATGGCCGCGGGCCCGGAGGCCCTAAAAAAGGCCAACGTGGACTGGGGCCTCGCCATGTCGCCGGAGGAAATCGATTACCTCGTCGCCGCCTACCGGCAGATGCGGCGCGACCCGACCGATGCCGAACTGGTCATGTTCTCGCAGGTCAACTCGGAGCACTGCCGCCACAAGATTTTCAATGCCGATTGGATCGTGGATGGCGAGCAGAGCGAGCGATCCCTCTTCAAAATGATCCGCAACACCCACGCCCTCAATCCCGGCGGCGTATTGGTGGCCTACTCCGACAACTCCGGCGTGCTCGCAGGATTTCCCGCCAACTGGTGGGAAGTTGACCAGCAGGACGGCAGCTTCCGCTACCGGAAAACCGCCACCCAACTGGATATTCTGTGCAAGGTGGAGACCCACAATCACCCCACCGCTATTTCCCCCTTCCCTGGTGCCGCCACTGGCGTGGGCGGGGAGATCCGTGACGAGGGTGCCACTGGAATCGGCGGACGCCCCAAGGCGGGCCTGGCCGCATTCATGGTCTCGAACCTGCAAGTGCCCGGCTACCCGCTCCCGTGGGAACAGCACATCGCCGAACACCCGGGCCGCATGGCCTCGCCCCTGGACATCATGATCGAAGGCCCGATCGGTGGCGCGGCTTTTGGCAATGAGTTCGGCCGCCCGCAGCTCTGCGGCCTGTTCCGCACCCTCCAGTTGCAGCACAACGGGCAACACCGCGGCTACCACAAGCCGATCATGGCCGCCGGCGGCATGGGCAACCTCAAGCGCGAGCACGTGGCTAAAAAAGATATCCCGCCCACCGCCCGCATTATTCAACTGGGCGGACCGGCCATGAAAATCGGTCTGGGCGGCGGCGCGGCCTCCTCCATCGGCGCCGGCTCGCAGTCGGAAGCACTCGACTTTGATTCCGTGCAACGCGGCAACCCGGAAATGGAACGCCGCTGCCAGCAGGTCATCGACGGCTGCATCGCACTCGGCGCGGACAACCCCATGCTTTCCATCCACGACATCGGCGCGGGTGGCCTCTCCAATGGCCTGCCGGAGCTAGTCGAGGCCACCGGCGGCATCTTCCACTTGCGTAACGTCCACAACGAAGACGCCTCCATGTCGCCCATGGAGATCTGGTGCAACGAGTCGCAGGAACGCTATGTCATGGCCGTCATGCCCGACCGTATCCAGGCCTTTGAAAAACTCTGCACCCGTGAGCGCTGTCCTTTCGCCATCGTGGGTGAGGCGACCAACGACGGACGCCTCGTCCTGGAAGACTCGCACTTCGAAAACAGACCCATCGACATGGAGATGAGTGTCCTGCTGGGCAAAACGCCGAAGCTGCTCAAGGACGTCACCCGTCTGATCGAAGATCACGCCGAGCTCGACGTATCGGATATTCAACTACATGAAGCCATTGACCGCGTGCTCCGCTTCCCCGCCGTGGCCAACAAGACCTTCCTCATTACCATCGCCGACCGCACCATCACCGGCATGGTCACCCGCGACCAAATGGTCGGCCCCTGGCAGACCCCGGTGGCCGACGTGGCTGTAACCTCAACCAGCATGGACAGCACCACCGGCGAAGCCATGGCCATGGGTGAGCGCACTCCGCTCGCCATCCTCAATGCCCCCGCCTCCGGACGCATCGCTATCGGCGAATGCCTCACCAATCTCGCTGCCGCCTGCGTCGGTGAGATCGGCAAGATCAAGCTCTCCGCCAACTGGATGGTCGCTGCCGGCGAACCGGGCGAAGATGCCAACCTGTATGACACCGTCAAAGCCGTCGGCATGGAACTCTGTCCCGCCCTCGGTATATGCATCCCTGTCGGCAAGGACTCCATGTCCATGCGCACCAGCTGGCAGGACAGCGCAGGCAAGGACCACAAACAGGTCTCCCCGCTCAGCCTCATGGTCACCGGATTCAGCAGCGTCGAAGACGTCCGCAAGACCGTCACCCCCGACCTCAAATCAGCCGACTCCGTGCTCCTACTCATCGACCTCGGCCAGGGTAAAAACCGTCTCGGCGGCAGCACGCTCGCCCAAGTCTATCACCAGATTGGCAATGAGGTGCCCGACCTCGATGACCCCAGGCAGTTCAAAAACTTCTTCGCCACTATCCAGCAGCTCCTAAGCGAGCAGCTTATCCTTAGCTACCACGACCGCTCCGACGGCGGATTACTCGCCACCGTAGCCGAGATGGCCTTTGCCGGCCGCAAAGGCATCAACCTTATCCTCGACAAATTAGCGGGAGAACAGCACTCCGTCGCTGCCGCAGACAACACGAACGGGTTCGGCATTCTCAGCGCCCTATTCTCGGAAGAACTCGGTGCCGTCATCGAAATCGACAAGAGCAAGCTGCTTGATGTCACCGCAATTTTGGCGCAGCATCAGTTATCCGAAATGTGTCATTTGATTGGCAACACCACGACGGAGCCCACTCTCAACATACAACTCAATAACCAACAAGTGTTCAGCGGGCGCCTGGCGACTCTGAATCGAGCCTGGTCTGAGCTGACCTACCACATGCAGGCCCGGCGCGACAACCCCGACTGCGCCCGCGAGGAATACGACAGCCTGCTCGACGAGGGCAACGCCGGCATCCTAATCCGCCCCAGCTTCGACGTCGCCGAGCTGGACAACCAACTCGCAAGCACCCGTAGCGCGCAGCTTCAGCCGGCGTCGGGCACTGGCACCACCTCAGGTCTCAGGTCTCAGGTCTCATCCCTCCCACATTTTGGCCGCCCGCGCATGGCCATCTTCCGCGAACAGGGCATCAATGGACAAAATGAGATGGCGTTTGCTTTTGCCCAGGCCGGTTTTGAATCCATCGATGTTCACATGACGGATCTCCTCGATGGCCGCCTCCACCTTCAGGACTTCGCCGGCCTCGTCGCCTGCGGCGGCTTCTCTTACGGTGACGTGCTCGGCGCCGGTGCCGGGTGGGCCAAGAGCATTCTCTATAACGCGAAACTCAAGGACATGTTCCAGGCCTTCTTCGAGCACCCCGATAGCTTTACGCTGGGCGTCTGCAACGGTTGCCAGATGATCGCCCAGCTCAAGGACATCATCCCCGGCGCCGAACACTGGCCCCGCTTTGTTCGCAACCGGTCCGAGCAGTTTGAGGCCCGCTACGCAAACGTCGAAGTCCTCAAGAGCCCGAGCCTCTTTTTCCAGGGTATGGAGGGCAGCTTCCTCCCTATCCCCGTTGCCCACGGCGAGGGCAAAGCCGACTTCTCCCAAACCGGCGACTTCGAGCAATGCCTCACTCACGACCTGATCAGCCTCCGCTACATCGACGCCAAAGGCGAGCCGACCGAGCAATACCCGCTCAACCCCAACGGCTCCCCTGCCGGCACCACCGCCTTCACCACCCCCGACGGTCGCGCCACCATCATGATGCCCCACCCCGAACGCTGCTTCCGCAGCGTCCAGATGAGCTACCGCCCCCCGAGCCAGTTTACCGGCGAAGCCGGCCCCTGGCTCAAGATGTTCCAGAACGCGCGAAGCGCACTCACCTGATCGGTCGGATCCGTCCGATCCCCAACCACCCAAATGCCCCGACTGCGGCGAACTCATGGCCCTACGCACCGCCCGCCAGGGCAATAATCAAGGCTCCCAGTTCTGGGGCTGCACCGCCTATCCCAAATGCAAAGGCACCGCTCCTCTGGAATAAAAATAGATCCGGCGGATCCCCAAAAAAATGAACCTACGCTCGCCACCGGACGAAAAGATCGCCTGCTTTCGTCGCCTCTTTCGGGGGCGCCGCGATGTTTACCCGCAGCGCTTTGATAGCAAAAAAACCGGTAAGGCAGGCTACTCTCCCGCCTGCGCCAACGAGTGGATTCGCGGCATCTGCGAAAAGCCGCGCATCAAATGCGCCAACTGCCCGAACCAAAGTTGGCTGCCAGTCGAAGATTGGACCGTTCGTTGGCACCTCTCCGGTAAAGACTCCGACCACAAGCCTTTCGTCATGGGGCTCTACCCCATGCTGCCGGACGACAGCTGCTACCTGCTGGCAATCGACCTCGACGGTGCGGGTTGGCAGGACGATGCCACGGCGCTGAAAACCGTGCTAAAACAACAGCAGCTCCCTATCGCTTTGGAGCGCTCCCGCTCGGGAAAGGGCGCCCACCTCTGGCTCTTCTTCGAAGAAGCCATTCCCGCCAGCATCGCCCGATCCCTCGGAACCTTCCTGCTCAGCGAGGCCATGAACCTGCGTCCGGAAATCGGCCTGGCCTCCTACGACCGCATGTTCCCAAATCAGGACACCCTACCCAAAGGCGGCTTCGGCAACTTGATCGCCTTACCCCTGCAACAGGCTGCCCGCGAGCAGGGCAATACCTTGTTTCTTGATGACGACTTACAGCCCTGGCCCGACCAGTGGGCCTTTCTCGGCACACTTCCGCAAATACAACGCGCCACGGTCGAAGCCCTGGTGCAGACCGCCGCACGCAGTCACCGCACACTGCCCGTTCGAGCCGCCCCCAGCGATAGCTTTACGCTCCAACCCTGGACCGCGCCGCCCTCCCGCCGGACGACTCTTGAGCCGATAAACG
>Ga0100393_10000409_pt1 | contig 46880 bp, 36 predicted proteins | sample CryGeymeta201517_FD_81546 | JGI IMG/M metagenome (GOLD analysis project Ga0100393, IMG submission 81546) | Groundwater microbial communities from Crystal Geyser aquifers in Utah, USA - Crystal Geyser metaG 2015-17 | ecosystem: Environmental > Aquatic > Deep subsurface > Groundwater | place... | reverse complement strand
ATTTTCACCCCAATATTCGTGAGATCTTTCTTTAAGAATCATCTCATTAAATACGTCAATATCTGAATAGTCTGCCAATAAAATTGGATCTAAACCTGCACGTTCTCTAATTTCATTAACTAAATTAATGGCTTCTTGGTTTGGCGTATTATTTTTATTAGCAATAGCTTCTGCTTTTGATAAAATTACATCTGCATATCTGTAAAGAATGATATCTATAGTTGTGAGCGTGGTTCTATTAGGATCATTTTCTATTTTTAATGGTAGAGGTCCCATTTGCATGATATTAGCTGGATTAGATCGATTATAGGTAACGCCATCAGTTCCTGTAAACTCTGCTATTAAGTTTGTCTTTCTAACATCATCTGGCTCGAATGAATCATAAAACATCCACGAACTTTGTATGGTAGCCCATCCACCTCCACCAGGATAATTGGAAGGTAACACCATCTGCTGCCATTGGTTTTCACTAGTAGCTGCATAATCTGCAGGAATGGCAAACATTATCTCTTTATTATCTACTTGCGATTTTGTGCTGAACATATCTACATAATCATCTACTAACTCATAATAATTCATTGCCATAATAGCATTTGCTTGTGCTTCTACGTCTGCCCATCTTTTTTCGTGTAGATATAACCTGATTAAAAGCATTCTAGCTAAGCCTTGACTGAATCTACCATAAGCTGCATCAGCTGGAGCAGGTAAATCTTCAGCTGCATCTAATAGGTCTTGCTCAATAAAGTTTACCATTTCATCATGGCTAAGTCTTGCCAATGGTGTTTCTACTAATGGATTTTGTAAAACCTCTAATGGTGCCACAACAATAGGCCCGTACATATCGAACAGTTCATAGCTTAAAAATGCTCTGGCGCATTTTAGTTCGGCAACTCCAACCTTTTTAATATTCTCGTTAACTGATGAATTTTCAAGTCGATCAATACTTAAAGTATTGGAACTAATTCTATTATAAAAATCGTCATAAAACCTAGTAACACCTTCACTTGAAGGCACATAACTTGTTAGCGTTGCTAATTGTTGTACTCCAAAATTTCCCTGAAGAATTTCTGTAGTGGCATCATTAACAAACATAATTCCTCGTTCTGAAGTAGTGTGTATCCCATTCCACCAAGAGCCTCTTAATGGATAATAGGCAGCAACAACCAGAGCTTCTACATCTGCTTCTGAAGCAGGAAAAATCGCTGGATTAATTTCATCGTAATTAATAGATTCCAGATCTGGGTTACAGGCTACAGTTAATAGCACAAACAATCCCATTAAATAAAAGTTTACGTTTTTCATTTTTCTTTTTTAAAATTTTAAATCTATACCTAATGTATAAGTTTTAACATTTGGATATGCACCTACTAGATTAGAAGGGTTTTGATCTGTGTCCTGTAATCTACTATCATATCCTGTTGTTTCTGGGTCAACACCTTTAAATGGTGTAATAAGAAATAAGTTTTGAGCATCAAATCTAATAGCCATGCTATTAAATACTTTACCAAGTGCTTTGGTAGGTAGGTTATAAGATAAAGATAAATTTTGCAATCTTATAAACCAAGCATCTTGAAGAAAGAAATCTCCTGCGCTATATTGGGTATAACCGTAATGTGATGCTGGTCTAGTATTAGTTGGATTATCAGGCGTCCATCGATTATATATGCTTCTTATGGCATTACGCCCATTTTGCCGAACGCCATCAGCTGAAACACCTAGTGCTACATCCGTTGCATCTTCTATTTGTCTTCCAAACATTCCATTGAAATGAAAGTTTAACTCAAAATTTTTATAGCTAATACTATTACTAAAACCTGCTATAAAATCAGGGTCTGTTGAACCTGTCATTACTATATCCGCTTCATCGATAATTCCATCTGGAGCTCCTGTAGCAATAAACCTTCCATTGTCATCTACAACAGGGTTACCAAATTCGTCTCTTGAAAAACCATTAAGATCTTTAACCTTTATTTGACCTGGAAATAAGTCTGGTTGAGCTGGTACAACTTCTCCTATTTGCATCACACCATCTGATAAATATGTATATCTAGCACGAATAGGATCATCAACTTTCTCAAAAATGCTTGGTTTCCAATCTGGTGCTCTTTCTTTCCAATTATCTTTAAATTTTGAAAATGTTAAGGTGCTCTTCCATCTAAAATCTTTAGTATCAACATTAATAGTATTTAATGTTACTTCAACACCTTTACTTTGTGTAGTACCTATATTTGCCCAAACCGTATTTATTTCGTTGTATGAATTAATTGGTTTTACTTGTAGCAAATCTGAAATTTCTTTATTATAAACTGTAACCGATCCTGATAATCTTCCTTTAAATAATTCAAAGTCAAGACCTATATTAATCTCTTCTGTGGTTTCCCATTTTAAATCTGGATTTGCTAATCTTGATGGGAATACACCTACCAAAATAGATTCGTCTGGATTTAAGTAAGCTGGTTGGGCATAATATGCTGCAAAAGCGTTTGAACCTATATCGGCATTTCCTGTTTCTCCGTAACCTACTCTAAACTTTAATTGATTTATATTATCACTTAAATTTTTTATAAATGGCTCTCCAGCCATATCCCAACCTAAAGCAACTGATGGAAAAACAGCAAACCTGTTATTTTCAGCAAAAACGCTAGAACCATCTCTACGAATAGTTCCTGAAAATATGTATCGATCTTTAAAAGTATAATTTAATCTAGCAAAATATGACACAATGTTTTGCTCGTATTTAGTTGAAGCCAATGTTCTTGGTCCTGCTCCAGCATTAATATTATTCCATAGAAATGAATCTGTTATAAAATCCTCATTACCTGAAGAAGCACTTTCTGATCTATATTTTTGTCTTGAATAACCAACTAAGAAATTAAAATTATGGTCGTCGCTAATTATTTTAGAGTAATTTAAAGTAAAATCAAAAAGATTGTCATTCTTTTTTTGATTTGCTATAGTAGCTTTACCATTGACCGTTTCACCATATAAAGTTGTTCTTGGCAAATAAGTGTTTCTACTTGTATAACCTTGATCAATCCCTGCTTGAAATCTAGCCACTAAACCTGGTAGAGGCTTAATTTCTGTATAAAAATTAGTAAGTGTTCTATCTATAATACCTTTATCTGTAATAGTAAGTAGTGAGTATGGATTAGGTTCTTGTGAATTATCTGGATTTATAGGGTAATAACCAAACTCATCAATAGCTTGTATTTGTGGGCCGTATTGTAAGGCTGATCTAATAATACCAGAATTCTCATAACGATCACCACCTAATTGGCTGTTGTCATTATTAATTCTACTCATTGTCATGTTCATACCAACACTTACATAATCACTTACTTTCTGATCTAGATTAAATCTTAAAGCTGCTCTATCAAAAGTTGAATTCTTTAACACACCATCTTGTTCATAGAGGTTCCCTGATAGATAGTATTTTGTTGATTCTGTTCCGCCTGTTAATGAAAGGTTATGTTGCTGTGTGCTACCATCTCTTGTTACCAAATCAAGCCAATTTGTACCTAGTCCAGCATTATTTATTTGGTCGTCTGAATAAAATCTTGAAAATGCAACGCCACCAACAGGATCTGCCATAGCTTCTTCTAAGGTTCTACTACTAGTGTTACCACTACTATATGGAGTTACTCTGTTTTGAAACAACCAATTTTCATAAGCAGCATCGTTTCTTAATTGCATCCATTCTGGTAAACTTCTTATCACATCAAAACTATCATTATAGGATTGAATTGAATAAGAAGACGAGTAACTTACTTGAACTTTACCAGAAACCCCTTTTTTGGTTGTAAGCAAAATAACACCATTTGCTGCTCTTGCACCATAAATGGATGTAGCACTTGCATCTTTTAATATAGAAATTGATTCAATATCATTTGGGTTAAAAGAGTTTAAAATACTTTGAGTACCACCACTATATCTGTTACCAGTTCCAGGTTGTTGAAAATCGGTAATAGGAAACCCATCAACTACTATTAAAGGTTGGTTACTTGCATTAATAGATCCTGCGCCTCTAATTTGAAAGTCTAAACCACCTCCTGGCTGTGCACTATTCTGAGTGATTTGTAAACCTGAAACTTTACCTCTAAGTACATCACCAATGGAAGAAGATGAAGATAACACCAACTCTTCGGTTTTAACAGTTGATATAGCTCCAGCAATATCCTTCTTTCTTTGAGAACCATACCCAACAACTACTACTTCATCTAAGGTTGTATTATCAATAATTAATGAAACATTTATGGTTGAACTTCCACCAACTATGACTTCTTGAGTAATATAACCCACATAGGAAAAAACGAGTGTATCACCCTCTTTAACCGAAACACCAAATTTACCATCAAAATCTGTTGAAGTACCATTTGTTGTGCCCTTTATTAAAACTGTTGCCCCTGGAAGAGGGATCCCAAATTCATCAGTTACTATACCTGTAACTATTTTTTCTTGAAGCATAAGTTTATCTACATCTAGGGGAATGATGTTTGTGTTCAGCGAAATCGTTATCGCATTAGTTTTGAAAAAAAAGACTAACAGCAATAATAGCGTTAATTTCATTTTTAAATCAAAACTTGACCTAGTACACTCTTTAATGAGTTGTTTCATGTTTTTTTTCATATTTTTGTTGGTGATTTATTAATTAGAGATTAAATTAAGTCACTTATTATAACCGGAAAATGCTGCAACATTTTTCGGTTTTTAAGTTAATGTTAGTTTGAGTTAGTGTTTTTTTCATATTTATTTCTGTATTTAGGATCTAAGCTTTTATTAAAATTGTAAATAGTATTGTTTCTTTTTTATTTAATGATTTAATGAGGTTGATATTTTAAGCGTTCACAGCTTTTGATGCGTTAAGAATTCTTGCCCCTGGATCTACTTTGACTTCATATGCCTCTATTCCACCGGCATTTTTAATCCCCTCTATAACTTGTTCTTCTTTACCTTTAGGAGCCAAAACCACAATACTTCCACCGCCACCTGATCCAACTATTTTAGCACCATAAGCTCCTGCATCTAAAGCCCCTTTAATCATATCATCAATTCGTGGAACTGTTATCTTTAAAACATTTTTCAATATATTATGATGCTGGTTCATTAAATCGCCAATTTTTTTAAAATCAGGCAGTTCCTTTTTAAATTCCAAATAAGCTTTTTGTGTTATGTCGTGATTTGTAATGGCAGCATATAAATAGCCTTGCATATCGTCAGGAACATAATTTAAATACTTTTTGAGTTCTTCTATCTTCGCTTTTTTTATATCAAAATCATGGATTTTATTTTTTACTTGGTGTATGGCTAACCATGTCTTCCCTCTTAATTCACTTAAAAGCCCCATTGTTTCTTTTGGAATTCCAGATTCGCCAATTATAATACCATCTATAGGTGTATGGATTGTTTCGCATGAAAAATCATCTCCAGTTTCTAGATATACTATGTTTCCAACCCCAATACTATACTGATCCATTTTGCCTCCAGGAGCCCCTTGTTCAAGTACTTCAGACTCATATGCAATCTGTGAAATTATTTCTGAAGTAACTTCTATATTGATTCCAAAAGCCTCAATTAAAAAATTAACCCAGGATACCACAAGAGCCGACGAACTTGACGTGCCAGCATTGATGGGTAAGTTTCCTGTTATTTCAATGTCGTACCCTTTATTTGGTATACAATCATATCTTTTCAATACTTTAAGCGCATATAATAAATGATCCCCTTTCTTAATATCAACAATCTCCTCGTCAATATTGATTATTCTCTTTTGGTTTATATCTGGCTTGTTAATATCAAAAATTCGCAATCCATTTTCAATGGCTGTTAGTGTTATATTTCTACTTATAGCACATGCAATAACAGGCAATCCTAAATAGTCTTGATGGTCACCAAACAAGCAAGTTCTTCCTGGGGCTAATGATATTATTTTTCTCATTTAAATTGTAAAACAGTGATTCTTTATAATTGAAATTGTGTTATTTTTTTATTAAAAAAACATCAATTTTAGATTAAGTTTTAACGAATGTATTTATTTATTTTTAATTAAAAAAGAAAAACACTAAAAAATGTGCTCGAACACACTAAAAAAGTGTTTTCGAGCACATTTTTGTCATATTAAACTTTAGTTTTATATATTTGCTTGATATGAAGAAGTATACCATTAAGGACATTGCTGAACTAGCAGGAGTTTCAAAAGGCACCGTTGACAGGGTTATCCATAAAAGAGGAAAAGTGTCAAAAAAAGCATTGGATAAAGTAACAAAATTACTTGAAGAGATTGACTATCAACCTAATCCGATGGCTAGAAATTTGAAAAACAATAAAGTTTATAAAATTTGTGTTGTTTTACCAAACCCTGAAGAGGACAGTTTTTGGGAGCCATGTGTTAATGGCGTGAATCAAGCTATGGAAGAATTTAGATCTTTTTTAATCGATATTAAGTTATTTTTTTACAGTCCCAATAGCACTAAATCTTTTCAAGAGGTAAACAATACAGTTTTAGGTTTATCCCCTAATGCCGTTTTACTAACACCTCTTTTCTACAAAGAAAGTATTTTGGTTGCCAATAATTACAAATCGGCAGGTATTATTGTAAGTACTTTTAATAACCAAATAGATTTAAAACAAGTGGTCAGTTTTGTTGGACAAGATTTACACCGAAGTGGTAGGGTTGCCGCTCGATTAATGCACATGATTATTTCAGAAAAATCAGATATCATTATTTGTCATATAGATGAGACATTTAATAATGCCATTCACATGCAAAAAAAAGAAAAAGGGTTTAGAGATTATTTTAAAGAGTTAGGAGAATTTGAGTATAACATCTTAACCCTTAACGCTAATAAGAAAAACCTTGATAAATTACTCAATAAATATTTAATATCCCACCAAAATGTTAAAGGTATATTTGTAACAACTTCAAAAGCCTTTAATGTAGTTGAAATACTTCAAGAGAACAGCTATAAAAATATTAAAGTTATTGGTTACGATTTATTAAGTGAAAATATCAAATACTTAAAAAATAATATAATATCATTTTTAATTCATCAAAGCCCAAAAGTGCAAACCTATCTTGCATTAACTTACTTAATTGAATATTTCCTCTTTAATAAAGAAATTCCCAATCAAAAGTTATTGCCTATAGATATAGTAAATTCTGAAAACTTAGGTTCATATATTGAAAACTAATTTAATTTTAAAACACCAAATGAAGAAGAAATATGAAAATTTGGAGTTTCAGTTTTGGGATTAATCCAAGTTAACCATATTGGCTCAAAGTCATTTTTTTTTGTTTTATAGTATTTAGCCCTATAAATGCCTGTTTCGATTTTACCATCATGGATTAAATTTAATTCTTTTAAAGAAGCTATACTTATTTTACCCTCTACACAAAACCCTTGGGGGTTAAAGCTAGAATTTACCAATAATCCTTCATGAGGCCAATTCCAATTAAAATCAAAATTTTTATTAGGATAGGCTTTAAAATCCATAATTCTTGAAGTTGGATCAATCTCAAGACAATAATAAGGGTTAAGTGATGCATTGGATCGAAAAAACAATTCAACTCGATCCGAAACATTGATACTATGGAAACTATCATCTGTTTCATCAATATGTATGGTATCATCCAAAACCTCAAAGCAAAAGTACAAACTATCTCCATCACATAAGGCCTTAAATTTAGTTTCCGTATCCTTTATGGCTTCCCATGGAGAATGAAAATAGCTTAAAATATTGGCTTTTTCCCAAAAAGGACTGTCAGCTTTTCCTGTAATGGTCAATTGATGTAAAGGAATACTATTTACATTATATGTTCTCAATGCTTTGCTCTTTATCATTAATATTCAACACTATATCATGGGTATTTATTTCAATAAAAATACCCAAATTTTGCACACTAGCAATTAATTTTATAATAATATTCCTTCTACTTCTCCTTATTCCTAATTAAATAAACAAACATCTATAATTGCATATTTATATCCAATATCTTATCAATAGGTTTCACATTACACTATTCCTCAGGGTCTTTAATGACAACCTTTGAAGATTTGTCTAAATGGCAAGAAGGCAAAAAAACTATATATTTGGATTAACTAACAGTTCTAAACTGGGGAAGCTTACATTTTAGAACAACGCTAAATTATCAAGCAAATTTTATACTTGAAAATACCTAAAATGCTTTAGATAGTGCGGTGAAAACAAGGTTGCTTATAATAGTACTACATTTTCACTAAGTATTTCGAATTTAGTTAAATATCTAACCAATATATTTCCATTTATCTTTATATACTCTGCTTTTCTGTTTAAAATTTCATTTGAGAAATTACAAATCACAAATTAGTATCTCTAATTACTAGAAATCAATCAGTTAGTAGAGAAACTGTTGATTGTCGAATTTATTAGATTGGGAATCGAGAAACCGAATCAAATAACACTAAAACGACGATTGCTCTAGTTTAGGCTTAAAGTCCCTCGGAGACGATATTGTCTATTAGGGTTAATGAAGTAATTTGGTTTGTGCCAGAGATGAGAACACATTTTCTTTAAAATGTAAAGACTGCAAAGCAGCACAGACTAAAGTTCGCCTTGGCGAATGTGTACACATAGCTATAGGTATGATTCATAGCTTTGTTTGAGCGATGGTTTTGAGCGGCTATGAACGATAGCTATTGTTACATTTTGACTACTTTGCTGTATTTGGCGTATAACTTTCTTTTGCATTATTTTTTACTTGATCTAAAGTCAAGTAAGCTGGTTTATAATTTCCTTCTGTATATCTTTTAGCTTGGTCAAAATAATTTGGGGAGGTTGGTTCACCGCTTGAACCAAAATAAATAAGCGATTCTACTTTAATATTTTGAGGGTCAAATTCAATAATGCTTACATAGCTATTACCCCCAATACCGTAGCGCTTTTTTGTGTCTCCATTTGGAAGTGTCCAGAATGTAAATGTGGCTCCTGTCCAAGAGGGAGCACCAGGCACTGGTAAACTAAATAAGGAATCATTGAAACGTAATTTATTATCACCTTCATCTTTAAATCGTTGTATTCTATTAATATCACCCCAAGGTATTTTCCATGTATCCCATTTCTCTTGTAATTTATCTAAGGTGTTTCTTAAGGCAATCAAATCTGCGTGATCCCTATCAACCCCTAATCTATATTTTTCTTCACTCCAATGAATATACAAAGTAGTGGCTACTGACTCTACAGTACTCACTTTATTCCAAGTACGGAGAAGCTCTATGGCTTCTCTCATGTCATTAGTCTTTAAATTTTTAGGACCCTTATCCCAAACATCAAAAAGCTGAGGCAGTTCCTTTTCAGCACTCAGAAGATAGGTAGAGTAAGAAAGCTTTCTCAAGCTATCAAAATTGAACACCGAGGTTTCTTTAAGAATCCTTCTAGATTGCTCACTACGATTATTGTCTTTTTCAAGGACCATATAAGAAGGATAATCTTCAGCCTTGGGGTTTTCATCTTGAGTTGCAAGAAAAGGAGTGCCATTACAATTTTGAATCCAACCCGAGGGAGGGTTTATCACTTTAGGGATTTCATCGAATGTATGATATCCATTCCACTCCGTTTCTATAATACTTCCGTCAACGGGTTTTGTCCAATCAAACTTTTCAGATCGTTTCGGTATAGCTGCATTATAAACATACATGATGTTCCCCTCTACATCTGCATAAGTATAATTTCCAAACTGCACTTCCAATACAGAAACAGCTTTTTTAAATTCCTGTAGATTTTGAGCTTTTGTCATCCAATACCATTGAGATAACCAGCCAGGAGTTTCATACTTTGCCATCTTCACAGATAGGAATTTCCCATTCTGTGTACTAATTAAAGGGCCGTGATGCGTTTTGTAGAAAGCATATTCTTTTGATGTTTGAACATTATTCTCTACCACTTTCAGTGTTTCTGTCCATTTGATAACTTGTTTGTGTGTTCCATTATATAGGTATGTAATATCTTCAGTATTGAAATCTATCTGCTCAATGTAAGCATCAACAATATCTGCTTGATTGTCAGTGCTTGACCAACCTATGTTTTCCCCGAATCCTACATAAGGAAAAGGAAAGCCAAATCGCGTATATCCAATAAAGTTCCAGCCTGACTCACTCATAATATGTGCCTCGTAAACTTGCGAATTGCCAAAGAACCCCAAATGAGGATTGATCAAAAGAAGAGCATTTCCTGACGCACTCTTTTTCCCATTTATCGCCCAAGTATTTGAGCCTTCACTCTCATTTTTTTTATCTTGAAATTTTAAGTCCTTAGGATTTGAAGAAACATCGTTACACAACTTTTGGTAAGCATCTATAAACCCTGACTCTGGCAGGTTAGAATAATGTACTAATAATACTTTCTGATAGTATAAATAATTGATAAAGGCTACAATATACCATGGCTCGAAATGCGTGAGAAGTTTTGGTTTTACATTTGGATTTTGTTTTAAATAAAAATTCAGCCCTTCACAATAACCTTCACATATTTCCTTTACTTCAGGAGAAAATGAGTTATACTCAGATTTAGCATATGTAACAATTTCTAATGACCTGTTAATCCAATCATCCAATAACCCATCACTTCCGATCACTTCAGAGCTTCTCCCCAGTGCATCAATGTAGTTGTTTTCAATAATCGAAAAATTATCCTCAGCTTGGGCGTATGCAAATCCAAATGAAGCACTTTTGTCGTCCTTACCATACACATGAGGAACACCAAATTGATCCCTATAAATAGTCACGGAATCTTCTAATAGGAGTTCTCCCATTTTTTTCTCCTGACAAGACATTAATACAAGTATGACGATGGTTGTAAAAAAAAATTTCATATCGGTGATTATTTCCTATGTTTTAACAACGTTTTTCTTTAACTCGTCCAAAATATGAAACAGTATATTAAAAAGTTCGGTTTTTCATTCTATCTACATGTAAACCGACAAGAATGCTGAAGCGAGTATTAAACGCGTGCAAACCACCGAAACCCAACTGTTTTATATTATGCATTAGTAATCATTTTTTAATTTATTTCAAATCTTAACTGTCCAATTATGCTTATCTTCTACTTTTCCTCTTTGTATTTTAGTTAATAAGTCATATAATCTTAATGTAACTTTGCCTGCACTATTATCGTTTATTACCATTTTTTCATCTCCAAACCATATTTCCCCTACAGGTGAAATCACAGCGGCTGTGCCTGTTCCAAAGACTTCTTCCAATTCGCCTTTCTTTTGAGATTGTATTATTTCCTCAATTGAAATCCTTTTTTCCGTCACTTTATATCCAATATCTTTTAATAATTGTATTACTGAATTCCTCGTAACACCATCTAAAATGCTACCATTCAATTCAGGTGTAAATACTTCATTATTTATTTTAAAAAACACGTTCATGGTGCCGACTTCTTCAATATATTTCTGCTCGACTCCATCCAACCATAATACTTGAGAAAACCCTTTTTTCTTTGCTAATGATTGAGCCATTATACTTGCAGCGTAGTTTCCCGCTGTTTTAGCTTCTCCAATGCCTCCGCGAACCGCTCTAACATAAGACTGTTCTACATATATTTTAATAGGATTAAATCCTTCTTGATAGAATGCCCCAACAGGTGATAAAATAATCATAAATTTATAACAGTAAGAAGGACGAACACCGACATTACCGTCAGAGGCAAAAACAAATGGTCTGATATAAAGACTAGTACCTTCTGCTATAGGAATCCATTCTTTATCTATTTTTAGAAGTTCTGTAATTGCATTTAAGACCATATTTTCATCAATCTCCGGAATGCACATTCGCACGTTTGATTTGTTTAATCGTTCAATATTTTTATATGGACGAAACAGTCTAATTTGATTATTTTCGTCTAAATAAGCCTTTAATCCCTCAAAGACAGATTGTCCATAATGCAAAACCATTGCAGAAGGTTCAATATTTATTGGTCCATATGGCTTTATTGTTGGATTTATCCATCCTTTTTCAAGGTAATAATCCATTTCAAACATATAATCAGTAAAATACTGTCCGAATCCTAAGTTATTCTGATTTGGTTTCGGTTTTTTTTCCTTTCTTTCTATTAATTTTATTTCCATAATTATCTTTTTAAATTCATAAAATTTATTCTCCTGTATGAGTGTACTAAAATCTTGAGAATAATGGGAGTAGTGTTAACATCTTTAATTTACTAGCCAATCAAGACTTTAGATGCAATTCAATTTGTCTGGTGTTGAAAAATATTAACATTAAAACAAGAGTGATAGTTAGCTTTTAAGTATTTCAAAGGTGTTATTCATTCACAGTTCAAGTATGATTAATTACATTGGCTAAGAAGTAAATAAATCGAACTACAGGAAAAAATAGTGTGTTTTTGAATAAACATAAAAATAGTAATTCCTAATACATATCTAAAATTGATTTTATAATTTCATTTTAATAGTTTACAGATTTCGTTTATTAATTTACTGATTTTTGAATGTAATGGAATCTGTTTTTACCAGATATATTTAAGAGTCTTTTGAATCAGAATTATCGTTCTTCATTTGAATATATCGAGTTACCAAGCGTACCCCTAATCTTGCAAATAGAATAATGGCTATGACTGTGACTATTTCGAATCCCTTAATACGTTTTTGCTTGTTTGATTAATTGCATATCTCATACCCTTCATTGCTTTGTTAACCTCTCCATTCTATTGCTATTTTTTTTATTATATAGAATCATTTGACTTTCAAATCTTGAATAAAAGAGACCTCATCATTTATAAACCTAAAGTCTCATTTCTAGTTAATTTTCGCTTAATAATATAAACTTTTATTCATCTTATTGAGATTTTAATAATTTCGTAATAGCATTGTTTAAGGGTTTCTTATTCTAACAAATATTTTCACTACATGTGTAATATCATATAATTTCTGATTTCTATGTCCTAAAAATTCTTGAATAATGTCTTAAAGCAACACTCCTTTGTTGTAAATGTGCTTTATTCCTGTGATTCACAGTATAAGGATTGTTTATACTTTAATTCGCCTCCTTACATAATTAACATACGAGAATTATAGCACATCTTTATATAAAAAGACCACCTAACACAGGTGGTCTTTTTTTTTATTGAATAAACTATTATTCATCTTCTAAGAACCCTGTTCTCTTATAACCGGAGTAAACAAAGACCCTAGTTGGAACATCAGAAAATACGGCCGTAAAAGAAATTGCATCAGTGATAGTACCACTCGGTGCTGTTGCACCATTTTTAATAATCTTTCCGTCCGTTACAGTAACAGTTACATCATAATACAACTCAGGCAAATCTGTTCCAGAAAAGCTTAATGTTTCTAAATTAAGGTTTACTTTAGATTTTAAACCCCATCCACTTTCCAAATCATCTAACCACATTTCAGAAGTTGTATTTGCAGCGGTGTTATATGTACTTATATGACCATGGGAAAAATCCGCACCATCTCTAGTGATATTTACTACCCATTCTCCGGCAACATTCTCAATTTCAGTCCCTCCTGAATCAGGATCTCCACCTTCATCACAAGAAACCATGAATACACCAATAGTAAATAATAGCAAAACTGTTTTAATTATATTTTTCATAATATTCTAAATTTAAAATTTTAAACTCTACTAAAAACCCTGAGCAAACTACCATAAAAACCACTGGCATTTAAAACCCAGTTGAAATGATCGTTATCAATTATATAACCATCTGCACTTTCAACGGTTATGCCACTAATGGATGCGTTTTCTTGTCTTGGTATATATAATAAGTCATCATCTACATTATAAAAAGTAACCATAAGTGCATTATCACCCACAACACCACCAGCATTATTATGTGTGTATTCTCTATCTGAAATACGCACAACTTCAGCTGGGCTACCATTATTTCTGGCCCAACTTCCTTCAAGATTATAAATACTGGGTGCAGACGATAAAACAACAACAGTTCTTGTTGCGGAAGCTGAATAACCTAGATCATTAGTAGCTAGATAAACAATTTTATAAACACCAGGTACATTCGTATTTGCAGTACCTTGAGTTGTGTATGGAAATGGTTCTCCTGCAAGCGTAACCTCTGCTCCTGCATCTGTATAAGTATCGCCTTGAGTAAGTACAATAAGAGGCTCACCTATTACTTCCAATACAGCAAAATTGGTAATTCCGTTGACATCTCCAGTCGTTTCTTTATCGCAAGAGCTTACAAATAGCACAGCAATACATAATATCCCTTTAAATATATTTTTCATAATTTGTATCATTTTATTAAATTATTGATTCCACCATATTGGCGTAGTGATTGGTACAACAGCAGGAGCATTTAAGTTTCTTGCTGTTTCTCCAGTTGGGTACAATAATCGTTGAGGGAATCCAGTACCAAGAACACCATTTACCGACACTGCGAATTCACCAGGAACATAACTAGCATCTGATTGAGGAACACTTGACGTTGCGGGAATTCCCGTTCTTTGCCATTCAAAAAAAGCTTCTGCGCCATTACCTGGATAACTTGCTACCCATTTTTGAGTAATAATTGCTTTTAACTTGTCGCTAAAAGTACCCGCAGAAGGATATTCATAAACACCGGAGGCAGCAACATAACTTGCACCATTTAAACCCCATTTATTGAAGTTTTCTATTACAGCAGCATCGTATAAAGCCTTTGCAGCAGCAGCATTAATACTATAGCGCTCTCTAGCTTCAGCTTGCATAAACAAGCTTTCTTCAAGACTTATAAAGTAAACAGGAGTTGTTGGACTTAAAATTGAGACTGCAAAAGTATTTGGTCCTGCAGGATTATTGTAATCTCCTTGATCTACCGAGTTTAATAAACCATTCCCAGTATAAAATAAATTTTGTCTAGCATCTGAATTATCAGCCAAGTAAGAATACATAGTGGTACTAGCTCTTAAATTTAAAGAGGTATTCAATTGTCTTTTGTCACTTTCGTATAAAGGATTACTAAGATTAGGTGCATCAACAAAACCAGTTAAAGAAGCATCTATATCTAATAGAGGAGCATTTGAATTTAATAAAGCAGTAATTCCTGCTTGGGCAACAGCTGGTCTTGCTTCTGTTTGACGTAAAAATATTTTTAATTTTAATGTATTGGCAAATTTAACCCAACTAGGCATATCACCACCAAAAACTAAATCATCTACTCCAGGTACGTCTCCAACAGAAGTACTTAAATTTCTACCTAATGCATCATCTAAATCTCTAACAAGCGCATCATAAACATCTTGTGCATCATCAAAATGAGGCTGAAAGATTAAACGGTCATTAGCTTCACTATATGGAATATCACCATACCAATCAGTTAACATTTGAGAAAGATATGTTTCTAACACGGTTGAGATTAAATAGTAATTCCAATTTTCAGATGCTAAAGCTTTTCTCTTAATATTTCTAATATCCGCTAAACCATCATAGGCATTTAACCAACCACCTGTTGAAATAGCATCTGTTGTCCCTAAAGTATAGTTATCAACTATACGATATTGGCTTGAACCAGGGCTTTGAGACCACATCTGTGACCAAATACCCCCAATAATTGCCCAATATGCTCCCTGTACACCAGCTACAGCAGTTATACTTCCTGGAAGTTCCACTGCAAAGGCTAAATCATCAGGTGTTAAATCATCTGGATTTCTGTTAATATCTAATTGCGAATCACAAGAGAATAACATTGCAAATATTACTAATGTTAATATTACTTTTTTCATAATGAATTTTTTTATTTATTAAAATGACATTTTAAGTGCCATACCATAAGTTCTTTGAGCGGGGTTTGCCGAAAATTCCCCAAATTCAGTCGTTAAATCATTACCTCCATAAGAAGTAACTTCTGGATCCACATATGGGTTCCCCTTTGGAGTCCATAACATTAAGTTTCTACCATAAAGACTTATTGATAAACTGTTTAATCCACTCTTTCCTATAAGACTCTCTGGAAAATTATACGACACTGATAAATCACGTAATCTAATAAATGTTTTATCAATCACATGATTGTATGCTTCTGTGCTCGGGTTATTGGTTGAACTATAATACCCCGTTATTGAGTTATAATCAATTGGAGTTGTGTTTTCCGAATAGGTGCCATCTCCATTATCATTAACAGAATTAGGAACAATAAATGGATTTCTATTGTTATATGTTGTTAATATTGATCCCCCAGTAAAACCTAATAATCTAGAAGTATAGGAATACATTTGACCCCCTTCTTTCCAATCAAAAGCAAATGACAATCTAAAGTTTTTGTATTTTAAAGTGTTTTGAAGCCCCATAACAAAATCTCGCTGAGAGTTACCTAAAGCCTGCTCATCTGTTGTTTGCAAAGGAATTCCAGTATTTGCGTCAACAACTGTTTGCCCTGCGTCATTTATTAAGGGAGTACGCCCATAGAAAACACCTAATGGTTCTCCAACAACAGCTTTAAAATTAATATTAAAAGCGCCATTGATGGTTAACTCATCTATCCCTTCTGGAAGTGATGTAACCTTGTTTTTGTTTTTAGCAAAAGTCCAATCGAGATTCCAACTAAAATTGTCGGTTTTAAGAGGTACAAATCCTAATGCCACTTCAACTCCCTTATTTTCTAAATCCAAATAATTACCTACAACAGACCCATAACCCGTTGAGTTTGGTAATAATAGATTTATAATAGACCCATCGGTCGTTTTATGATAATAAGCCACATCTGCATTAATTCTGTTATTAAAAAACCTGCCCTCAAAACCAATTTCATACTCGTCTGTATATTCGGGTTCAATATTTATATTTCCTAATTCACGAGCAATTTCAAAGGAATTAATCCCATTAAAAGGAAAATTAATAGTCCCAAAATAAGCACCAGCAATAGCTGGAAGTGCAGAACTTTCTGTACTGTACAGTCCGGGAGCATTAGCAAGAGATGCATAACCCCCTCTGACTTTTAAGAAGTGTTTACTATTGTCAAGAACAACCGCACTTAAATTAGCCGCTGGATAGAAAAATGAATTTTTACCTATTGCTAATGTAGATACCCATTCATTTCTGCCAGTAAGGTTCAAATAAATACGCTCTTTATAGGATAAGGTCAAAGCTCCAAAAGTAGAATATCTTTTGCTATGAGTATTTTGTTGAGCAGTATTTGGAGTTACCGCAGAATTTGAAATTTCATAAAAATTTGGAATATCTAAATTGGTAACACTAACAAATAATCGACTTCCATAATTATTGCTCATAGAACCTCCTAATTGGGCTTCTAAACCAAAATTTTCATTTAAAGCCGTATTATAATCAAAAGTTAAGAACGACTCGTAGAATTTATTTTGATTCGTGGTTTCTGTTACACCCCCAACATTATTGGTACCTCCCAATAAGGCATTAGGCGATCCAGGTGTATAATTAATCACTGCACCATGGCTATGACGTCCTCCATTCAAAATATCAGCTCCAACTTGTAATGTACCCACTAAATTTGTTGATAGGTCATACGATAAGTTTATATTGCCATAAAAACGCTCTCTAGATAAATTAGTTTTATTTTCATTGATTACCCAATATGGATTTCTAGAATAAGGCGTGTAAAAATTGTCGTTATTATTGAATGGATTTGTTTTATAATCCGCTAAATCAACAACACTTACCCCGCGTGGGATTTGCAATAATTCTTGCATAAAGGTTTCTCCTTCTCCAGCATTGTTTCCTTGACCAGTATTTACGGCATTCTGTCTGGTCTGAGCATAATTCCCATTAACTCGTAATCTAAACTTTTCTCCAGATATACCTGTGTTTAAACTTAATGTATTTCTATTAAGAGCATCAGCATCCGTTGGAATGATACCATCAGTATCTATCTTAGTAAATATAAGAGAGAAATCGGAATTGTTACTACCCCCGCTAAGTCTAACTGAATTAGTATATGTATGCCCAATGTCATAAAAGTCTTTTATGTTATCCTCTAGATTAGAATATAATTTTGTTTGTTGAGCATTATCAACTATTTGACCCCAAACTCGAAGTTGCCCATTAAATGCAGGTCCCCAAGAGCCATTTTCATTGGTAGCACCAATACCACCAGCTGGTAATCCTGAATAATCTACACCATTCCAACCTTGTCCGAATTTTTGTTGCAAATGTGGTATTCTGGCTACTTCTAAAAAGTCGAGAGAACTATTTATCTCTACTTTTACTTTTTCTCCAGAACGTCCTTTTTTAGTGGTAATAATAATTGCGCCACTAGAGGCTCTGGAACCATATAACGCGGTAGCCGCACCTCCTTTTAGAACATTAATGCTCTCTATATTGTTAGCGTCTAAATCATTTATATTGGTTCCCCCATCAAAGGATCGACCAACACCGGTAGATGAACTACTATTCGATGCCGAAGAAATGGGTGTTCCATCTATAACATATAACGGACCGTTTACTGCTCTTGTGGAGCTAAATCCTCTTAATATAATTTTTGTAGAAGCTCCTGGTTGATTTGGAGATGTTATATCTAGGCCTGCAACCTTACCAGATAAACTTTCAAAAGGATTTAGTGTAGAAACTTCTGTAAGTTTTTCACCTGAAACAGAAGTCGCTGCGTACCCTAAGGATCTTTTCTGTTTTGTTTTACCAAAAGCAGTTACTACAACTTCCTCTAATGCTTGCGCATTTTCAGAAAGTTGCAAATTAATGGTTTTTGAGGATTCAACACGAACTTCTTGTGTGTTATAGCCTACAAAACTAATGACAAGGATTGCTCCTTGATTGGCTTTAATGGAATATTTACCATCAAAATCTGTAGAGGTTCCAGTAGAGGTTCCTTTTACTAAAACTGTTGCTCCAGGAAGAGGTATGCCAGACGAATCTGATATAATACCTGAAATAGTTTTTTCTTGTGCTAATACGGATGTTATACCAAACATCAAAAGTACCAACAAAGAATAGTAGTTTTTTACTTTCATAAATTTAATGTTTTTTGAGTTAGTCAATGCAGAAGTAAAAAAGGAAGGCAGTAAAGAAATTTTTTTAAGGACTAATTCAAAAAAATCATATTTACAAAATGAAACCAAAGTATAGTGAAGCTTTGATTTAATAGTAAAGTCTTTAACTACCTTACCTTTTACAATTGCTAGTGTAAAAAAAGGGTATTTATGATATTGAATCTGAAGTAATGATAAGTATGAATCATATATTGATAAAAAGCATACATATTTTGATATATGTTTACTTTATATACTGAATAGTAAAATAAAAAAGAAGTGTTTTTTAGTTACTACCTTTAAAACAATATATGGTTAATGAGGATTTAATTGCAAGGAAAAGAGATTTTACCTTATTGAGTAAATGCCAAGAAGATTATTAAGCAAATCATGTAGTTGAGGAAAGGAAGCCATTCCTATCATAATAACAAAAAAATAGATCTCATATTTCTTGATATGCATTTATTCATTATGACGGAGATTAATTTCCAAAAGTAAATGAATGCTTTTTTGTAAGACCATTGATTCTATTTGTAACTACTTTTAATCATTTTTTTTACTGGAAGGTGTCATGCTTGGTTTCAATCTAGATCTAGCAATAGCACATGTCAGCTAATCGCTAATAAACATGCAGATTAAAGGCAATTTTTAAATTACTCGTTATTCTGTTTTAAATAATAACATGATCTGAAATATAGAATTAGACTTTTTCTTATATCCTATTATAGGTCTTTATTAACGCTACTTTTGTTAGTCCCACTAGCTGCAATTACTATTAGTGATAATATTAGTAAAACACTATACTCCATGCCTCCAGACTGATATCCAACAACAAACCAGCCGTTCTGTGCATGTACAAGCACTATTCCAAAAATCAATTGTAAAATAAACACCGCAGAAATCACTTTTCTAAAAAAGCCAATTGCCATTAACAAGCCACCTAATATTTCAAAAAATGTGAGGCCCCAAGCGATTCCCGTACCCACAAGAAATCCTTTACTATTTAAAAAATCACCAAAGCCACTTACGGTACCGGCATACAAACGGATAAAACCATGTGCTGCCAAAAACAAGCTTGTAGAAATTCTTAGTAAGTTTAAAGCAATCTGTTGGGTAATAAATGGAAATTTTTTCATGATTTTATATTATGGATTGTACGAGTTCTTTATAGCTTCTTCCGATTGGTATTTGCATATTATTAATTTCAACATCAGTAGCTGAAACTGCTTCTATTTTGTTTCTAGCCACAATAAATGATCGATGGATACGAATTATATTAGGTTTTGGAAGTAACTCTTCTATTTGACTTAGTTGAAATTTAGTCAGTATGGTTTTTTTTAGGGTCACTACTCGAATATAATCTTTGAGGCTTTCAATGTATAAAACATCATCAAGATAAACTTTTACCTTCTTTTTACTAATATTAAAAAACATATAATCTCTTTCAATCTCTTGATTAACAGATTGTACATTGTTTGTTTCATTGGAGGGCTTCAATTTATTTACAGCCACTAAAAAACGAGTGAACTCAATTGGTTTCATTAAGTAATCAACTACATTGTACTCATAACCTTGTAATGCGTATTCATGATAGGCAGTTGTTATAATTATTGGGGGTGGATTTTTAAGGGTTTTGATAAAGTCAAACGCTTTTAGCTTAGGTAAGTTTATATCTAGAAATATAAGATCTATTTTTTGTTTTTGTAAAACATCTAAAGCATAAATGGCATCTTCACTTATAGCAGCAAGTTTTAAAAAAGGAACCTGACTGATATAATCTTGTAATATTTCCGCAGCTAAAGGTTCATCTTCAACTATAAGACAATTATATATTTCCATCTTTCAGACTAATGTTAAGTTTTACAATAAATTCTTTAGCGCTGTTTACAATTGATAATTTATGTGTTGGATAAAGAAGTTCTAGTTGACGTTGAATATTTTTTAGTCCAATATTTTTGTCTATTTCCTGGTTCTTGGTTTCCTCCTTTGAGTTTTTAATCTCAAAGGATAGCTGTTTATCAATAAGTTTAAGATCAATATGAATATAACTTTGGAATCTTGACTCTCCTGCGCCGTGTTTAAAGGCATTCTCGACAAAAGGCAGTAGTATTAAAGGCGCTAATTTTTCTTTATAATTATCTACAGTATAATTGAATACCATTTCTAATCTTTTGCTGTAACGCAATTTTTCTAATTCAATATAATCATTAATTATTTTTATTTCATTTTCAATTTCTACAGGGCCATTAAATGTTTCATATAGCATATAACGAAGCATGTTGGAAAGTGTCATGACAACATCAGCTGTTTTATCTGAATTCTTTCTCGCTAAAGCATATATATTATTTAAAGTATTAAAAAGGAAATGCGGATTCGTTTGTGCTTTTAAAAACTGAAGCTCTATTTCTAATTTATTTTTCAGCAATTCTTGTGCATCTGCTTTTTGCTTTATGTTTAATCTGACAAGCTTTATGGCAATGGCTATGCCACTAACAAAGGATAAGATAAAAAAATAGTAGCTTATACTGCTAAGCGGATTCAAATCCATCCACATCCCCATTTCCCTTTCAAGGATCATCCCAAAAACAATATAATGATTGAGAAACAAATAACAAATTATAGCGATAGCAAATAAAATAGCAGCAGCCAAAATTGTTTTAAAAATAGACCATTGCTTTGATAGGTATTTGTCTGTTACATTAAATAACGCATAAACAAGCGGAATTTTTATAGTTACAAAGACCAATTGAATCCAAAGAGCTACCATGAATAATTCAATACCAGACTTATCATTTACAATGAATGACCCAGAATCAAAATTCAGGTAACTTTTAAAAAGCACGTATGCTACCCAAAAAGCAATATGGTATAAAATTCTTTTATTCATAAATCCAAATGTAAGAAATACAATTTAGTAATATTTGAAAATAAAATAATCAGGCAAGTAATACATTCGAAAAGCATTTTTTTACATATGTATAGCTTTTATATACTTATTTAGGTTATAAATAGGCGCCAAAGGGTTGTTGAGAGTGTTTCAAAAAAAGAAGTTTTTTATTTATCTATTTTTAAAAATTAACATTAAATTTTTTCTAAATGATGATTAGAATCGTTCAAATTACCCTATTTTTTTTGTACACAACAGGTCTATGTGCTCAAATTAATATCAGTTTAAATCATGTTCCTAATACACCCGAACTTTTTGAGACGTCTGTTATATCAACTGGAGTCAGTGAGCGTGATTTTGCTTTGTCTCCTGACGAAACAGAGCTTTTTTATACGATTCAAACTCCAAAAGGTATTTTTCAAACCATAGTGTATTCTATAAAAGACAGTAATGGTACTTGGACACCCCCTGAAATTGCACCATTCGCTGGTCATTATAGTGATCTTGAACCCACTTTTTCTTCAGACGGCACCAAATTGTATTTTTCATCTAATAGGCCTACTGAGGGAACTCAACTAAAAGATTTTGATATCTGGATGGTTGAGAAAGTTCATGGTAAATGGGGTGAGCCAAAAAATATTGGAAGTCCTGTAAATACAGATGCGGATGAGTTTTATCCTTCAATAACAAAATCAGGAAACTTGTATTTCACTGCGGCCTATAAAAATGCCATAGGCAAAGAAGATATTTACGTGTCTAAATGGGAAAACGGAAAGTATTTGGAACCAATCCCTTTGAATGCCAATATTAACTCCACTACATATGAATTCAATGCCTTTGTATCACCAGAGGAGGATATAATCATTTTCACATCTTATGGCAGAAATGACGATAAAGGTCGTGGCGATTTATATATGAGTATAAAAGATGATCTAGGAAACTGGATTCCTGCAAAGCATTTAGAATTGGTTAATTCTAATAATCTGGACTATTGTCCCTTTGTAAGTTTTGATAAAAAGAAACTATTTTTTACAAGTGAACGCCTAAATATTAAGGACTCGTTTGTTGAAGAACCAACAAATAAAACGGATTTAATCAACTCTATAAATGGGCCTCAAAATGGAGGAGGAGACATTTATTGGATATCATTTGATGACATACTAAAACAATTTAAATAGAATTTTTAGCATTTATTTTTAAAATAACCATAGTAATTGAAGGATTATTAGCTTTTACAAAAGCTTATTCTTGTTTCATATTTAAACTAAAAACAAACTAATAAGCAAGTTAATACAAGTGTTTATTACTGAGAAATTTGTTTGATTTTTAAAACTAAACTTCTATGAAAGATTATATGTACATAAAGCTAATCATTGTTTTTTTGTGCTTTACAGGTTGTAGCAAATTCGACAAAAAAGGTTATAAAACCTATTTTAAAGAAGAGCTCATTGGTACAGATATATCCATGAGTTTATTAGCTGCTAAAATAGGATTCAACAGCAGCATACTTCAATATTCAGATGCCAACATAGTAAAATTAAGCGAAGGCAGAGTCCCTATTATTGGTAAAACCGCTTTTGCTTCTTCTTTTAATAAAGAATCGGATTTAAAAACTATTTCATGGCACCCAATAGATGCTGAGGTTGCCAAATCTGGTGATCTGGGATACACTTGGGGTAACTGGCAATACATTGCAAAGGATACTATCTTTTATGGCAATTATTTTACCGTATGGAAGAAAGATATACATAAACAATGGAAAGTTGTTTTAGATGGTGGAAATAATACACCAGAACCACCTAATGAAAAAAATTTATGAAGACTAGATTAACGAACAGTATTTTAATAATTCTGTGTATCGGATTGTTTCAATGGTCTTACGGACAAGAAAACGAGCCAAATATTGATGCATTAGCGGCACCCATAAAAAATCAAAAGAAATCTAAAGTAATGATTTTGGGAACATTTCATTTTAACGATGGAGGGAATGATGCCTATAAGCCAAAATTTTCAATGGATATAAATTCTGAAAAGAAACAACAAGAAGTTCAAGAATTACTTCAAATACTTGTAAAATTTAATCCAACTAAAGTTGCTATTGAAAGTATGCCAGATCGGCAGACGTTTCATGACTCATTGTATTCCGAATTTTTAAACAATCGGTACAAGCCTGGAAAAAATGAAATTTACCAAGTGGGTTACAGGTTGGCTAAAATGATGAAACACTCTCAATTGTATCCTATTGATGCTCCAGCAAGAGAATACAACATTGAAATTGATGAAGATAGTTTAGTACTAACTAATCATCAGGAAAAATATAAGGATAAAATTTACAACAACTTATTTTTTTCAATATACGAGAAAGAAGATTCTCTAAAATCCATTTTGCCTTTAAAAGTAATGTTAGCTTATACTAATAACCCAGAGAGATTGCGTTTAGGGCTAGGACATTATTTAATAGGAAATATTAAAGTTAGTGCCGATGGGTATTACCCAGGAGCAGATGGAGCAACAGCTTGGTGGAATCGAAATCTTCGAATTTTCTCAAATATTTTACAATTAGCGGCAGAATCTAATGAGGAACGGATTTTTGTAATGATTGGCGCAGGTCATTTACAGATTCTTCGTTTTTTAGCTATGTCCTGCCCAGAAATAGAATATATAGATGCTTATGATTATCTAAATAATTAATTTATGAAACTATTACTTAAAAGGAGCCTTATAATATTAGCAATATGTTTAAATACAATAAATGTAGGTTCTCAAAATGATCAAAACATTCTAGAAGAAGCAAATCTGCCAGAAGAATTTATAATTCCAGAAGAAGCGAATCTGCCTGATTCTACCAAAACCATACTATTTGTTGGTAACAGTCTGACCTACACCAATGACTTACCAAGCCTCGTAGCAACAATAGCTAAAGAAAATGGTGTTGAGATTGTAGCAGAAATGATTGCATATCCTAACTATTCCCTTGAAGATCATTGGAATGAGGGAAAATTGCAACGCTTAATTATTTCGAAGAGCTATGATTTTGTTATCATACAGCAAGGCCCTTCTTCACAACAGAATGGACGGATTTCCCTGCTGGACTACGGCGCAAGAATTAAAACATTGTGTGACGAACACAATACCAAACTGGCATTTTTTATGGTATGGCCAGCATTTTCAAACTTTCAAACGTTTGATGGTGTCATAGACAATTATAGTAATGCGGCAACAGTCACTAATTCCCTGCTGTGTCCGGTTGGCCTGGTGTGGAAAAATTATTTTTCAGAAACCAATGACTATTCATATTACGGGTCAGATATGTTTCATCCATCATTAAAAGGTAGTCAAAATGCCGCTAAAATTATATTAGAAACCTTATTTGAAAAGCCATGATTCCCAAAATTATTAATGAACGATTAAGATTAACGAGGGTCATTGTTTTATTCGGAGTTCTGTTTTTATCAAGTTGTAAAAATAAGATGGATCAATCAAGTAAAAATATTTTAACTGTAAATGAAGTTATTGAAACTTCCTTAAATACGATTGGCGATAAAGCAACTAGGGAAAAAGTAAAGAACCTTGTTTCTAAAGCAAATTGCGTCTCTCCAAATGGAAATTATACAACCGAAATTCAGACAGCTACTAATGGATATTCCTATTTCAAGCAAGTCTTTAGTTACAAACCAGAATCTTTTGAAGCTGTTATAGAAAATAAAACATCTGGGTATTCCATAGGTGATTCCTTAAAGCCTCTTAGTAAAGAGTCTCTAAGTGTTATACGTGGGCACGAATTTCAGAATATTGTTCTTGAAGTTAATCAACGATTTCATGATTTTGAATTGATAGAAAATGAAGAAAAAGATGGAATAAATAATTACAAATTGAAAGCAAAGGATGAATTGGGAAAAACCAACTTTATATTTTTTGATGAAAAGACACGCTTGCTTACAGAAATACATTTTCCAAACCCAAGTGATGAGAATGAAATGATTAAAACCAAATTCTCAAATTGGAAAAAAACAAACAACCTTCAATTGCCCTATCATGTTGAAATTAATCAAAGTGGAAAATTATACACTTTTGATTACACTAAACTCATCCTTAACAGTCCTGATTTTAAATATAAAAATGTAAAAAATGAAAACTAAATTAACCAAGGTATTTATGCTAATCGCATTGACTATGACAACAGTATTTTTTAACAGTTGTGTCAAATCCCCAGATTTAGAAGTCGAAAAACAAAATCTACTGGCCCTACACAAAGCACAAGAGGATGCCCACTTAAATGAAGATGTTAAGCAATTTGTGAATCAGTTTGCAAATCCAATGATTTCTATTAAACATGGTAAAATCACAACTGTATCTCAAGATGCCGCATTAAAACGCTTTCAAAATTATTTTGATACAGTTTTAATTAAATCATGGAAAGATATCACACCACCTATCATTGACTTTTCAGAAGATGCGACAATGGCATACATGCTAGTGGACAAGCTTATAATATTAACTTATGAAGATGGAGAAGGTAAAACCATTGAAGAAAAAACACATTTTGCTTGGGGTTCTATTTTTAAAAAACAGGAAGATGGAGAATGGAAAATCGTTTGTAGCATTTCAACAAACGAACCCAAAGAAAATGAATGACCTATACAAAATGCCATTCATGGGTAGAAACCTGTTATCGGTATGTAACATGGTCAATAGTTGTAACATATTAAAAAAAGAACAATCTTTTAATCAATAGCTTAAATTTTTTTATTATGAAACTTAGAATAGCTTTCTTTTTCCTTTTACTTAATGTCATTTGTTCAAATTCTTTTGCACAAGAATGTAATTGTGCATCTCAATTAAATTTCGCAATTCATAAAATTGAAACCAATTATGCCGGTTTTACAGATAAGGTGACTGATGAAAACCGAATGATGTATGAAGATTATACAAAGAACTTTATAATCAAAGCTTCTCAAGAGAAAAACGCAGACAACTGTCTTAATCTGGTAAAACAGTGGATGGAGTTTTTCAAAGATGGGCATCTGCAAATTAGAACAAAAGCGAATTCGGTAAATACTGTTAGTAGCAAAATAACATCTGACGACAACAAAACCTACTTTAAAAAAATCAATGCCGAGACAAATCTTATTCGTATAGGTAGCTTTAATCATGTGTATAAAAAAATGATTGACAGTGTCATTCGTGCAAATTATGCCGCTATTACTTCTACAAAGTATTTATTGATTGATTTGAGAGGTAATCATGGAGGGAGTGATGTTAGTTATAAAGAGTTGATCCCTTTTATTTATACGAACCCCATTGAAGTGATTGGGATGTCTAAGCTTTCAACACCTGATAATATTGAAAAATATAATATTGCAGCTAATGATGACATCTATTCAGCTGATTCAAGAGAATATGCAAGAAAAATAGCTGAAAAATTAAAAGCAATTCCTGGTCAATTTCTTGAAGGTGAAACTGAAACCGTCAGTCTAAAAGAGATTTTGCCTTACCCAGCTTTAGTTGGGATTGTAGTTAATAATAAGTGTGGCAGTACTACAGAGCAATTTCTATTGGCCGCTAAGCAGAGTAAGAAGACTGTGTTTTTTGGAGAAAACTCAGCAGGTATACTAGATTATGCCAATATGCATTTTCTCGATTTCCCATGTTATAATTGGAGGTTGGGTTATGCTACATCACGGAGCATGCGATTACCAAAAACCCCTGTTGATAATATTGGTATCAGTCCCGATATATATTTAACTGGAGATAATCCTGACTGGGTAAGTTATGCTGCTAAATATATTAGCAAGATGCCATCGATTGGCTTAGATAATTTTAGCTATACAGATACACTGCAAGTTGATTTGAAAATGATGGCTAAAATGATTGCTGGAAATTCAACAAATACTTATGACAAAGTCAGAAATGTAGTTTGGTGGACAAATAAGAATTTTTCATGGAATTTTACTGATTACAAAAAAAGAACACCAAAGCAAATTATTTGTCAGAAAGGAGGTAACTGCAACGAACAAGCTCAGGTAGTAAGAGCTTTATTAACAGAATTAAACGTTAAAACAAGGCGTACTTCCGAAATCAATATTCAACTAGAAAGTGAGAGGAGACAAAAAGATGCGGAGCGACAAATTGGTCTGGTAGGCAACAGGGCTTCTGTATTTGGTTATCGACATAATGATCATGTATGGGTTGAGTTTTATGATGAACAAGAACAAGAATGGGTCCCTGCAGATGCAACAATAGGTAAGATAGGTCTTGATAGTTGGTTAAAAGCGAGAATTGGTTTTGAGCCAAGGGTAAATCATGCTGTAATCTTATCTGCTGAAATGTTGGTCCCTATTTCAGTTTTTGCCAGAAATCCTGACGGTACAATTGCAGAAAATCGCTCTACTTATTATTTGGTGGAGTCTTTTAACAAGGTCTATAAGAACAAGCTTGCGAACTTACCTGCATGGAAGCGATGGGTAGAAGGTATAGAATTTATTCAGCTTAAAAGCAAAAATGCATTTGAAGGAAAGGAAAATTTACATCTATATACAGATAAGATTAAGGAGTTGAAGGAGATATATGAAGATTTAAAAGCACAATATAATGAGATAAAATAGTTAAGGTTGCTCGAATGAGCAAAATTATCTATTTCAATAGTTTTTTATAGTAATGGATGGTAATAAAATGGTCTTTAAAGTAAATTAAAATAATGAAAAGAATATTTACATTAACAATTTTGCTCTTTTATTTAGCAAATGGATATGCTAATTCAAAATTAATTGACATGTCTGCAGTTGATTATTTCTGGAATATTGTTGCCAAACTTGAGAAAGATATTCAACCTTCAGAAGAAGAATGGAAAGCAATGTTTAAGTGTACAGGCTATAAGGCTCTTAGAAATGATGAAGATATACGATATAATATTGAATTGGTCTTTTTGCCTTCAAAAAAAGAAAACCTAGAAGTTTCATTAAAAAAAGCAGGTTATTGGTGGAAAAGGGATTTACTCCATTTAATTAAAGTGAAAGAGCAACAGGAAGAATTAAAAAAATTTCAACAAGATATAAACGTTGAAAAGATTTTAGAAAAGTCACTTAAATTAGCTGAAACTTACTTACCAAAGGGAACTACACAGAAGAACCCACCGCCACCTATTCAATTTGTTATTTTTTCTCCGGATGCCCGCGCTATGGGCGGAAATATCATTTTTGATTTAAAGTTCACTAAAGATATTGGCGAAGCATTACTCATTAAAACACTTGCTCATGAAGCACATCACCATTATTGCAATTTCTTACCTAAAACAATTAATCCTCCATCCGAAAAATCTCCTTATGATCCTATATATAGTACATTACGTCAATTACAAATAGAAGGAGTTGCCGATTTATTAGACAAAAAAGAATATATCACATATCAAAAAAAAGATACAGCCAGTAGTTTTGTAAAAATGTGGGATGAAGCAAGATTGCAACAGTCACAAAAAATGAAAACACTTGATAGTATGCTAACTCAGATGTCAGTGGACACAACTGGGATGTATGAAACAGGAATGAAAGCATTTAGAATGTTTCCAATCAATTGCCACCCAAATGGCAATTATATGGCTGAGTTAATTTTAAAACACTATGGCAAAAGAGCAATTATTAAGACGATGAATAATCCATTTGCATTTTTCAGATTGTACCATGATGCTTGTGCAATAGAAGAAGAGGAATATATACCATCCACTAGTACCATGATGTTTTTAGAAAGACTAGAGAAAATGTTAGCACAAAATGATAAATAACCTTACCTAAAAAATTACAATATGAATTTATCTAAAAATCAAATTCGCATATTAATTATAAGCAACATTTCTTGTTGGGTTATTATATTTTCATTTCTTCTTATGAGTTTCACTGAAGAAGAAAATGAAAAATTTAAGATATTGACCGCTGAAAGAATAAACATTGTTAATGAAGATGGTACTACTGTAATTGCTATTGCCAACAAGCAACGTATTGCTAATCCGGTATTCAATGGAAAATCATATCCAGTAAGATTGTCTGAAGGAAGAGACCTAATGGCAGGAATGATATTTTTTAATGAGGAAGGAGATGAAATGGGAGGTTTGGTTTTTAACAGTTTCAAAATGCCAAATGGTCGAACTGCAGGAATAGGACATCTATCTTTTGATAGATTTAAAGATAATCAAGTCATAAATCTTGAATATTCTGAAAATAAAAATGGAGTCAAATCAGGGCTTACATTTTACGATAGGCCCGGAGATGGTAGTTTTCCAAGAAGCCTTGATTTAATGAACGACTATTATTTTAATGAGATTGACAAAGAGCGTAAAAAAGAAATTGAAGATACTTTAAAAATCATGAGAAAAACACATGCCTTTGGCTCTGACAGATTGTTTATTGGCAGTGATAATGAAGTTCCTCAAGTGACGATGAAAGATGTGTTTGGTAACGAAAGAATTAAACTTTTTATTGATTCTTCCAATGTTGCAAAACTTCAATTTTTTGATGAAAAAGGAATAGTAATAGGTGAATTTCCAAATAAAAAATAAATTAAATAATAATAAAAATGAAAAAAAATCTTTTTATTCTAGCTACACTGCTATTATCCAATGGTTTGTTGAATGCCCAGCAACAAGGTTGTAATTGCTTTTTACTTACTGAGAAAAACAAAAAACTTGAAATTGAAAAAGTTTTCATTCAAGAAGGAAATACAGAAATTTTTAATGATACCACCATCATAACACCTGTTTTTTCCTTAGGGGAAGGTTTAAACGGGGATATGATACAAAAGGAAAGGCGCAAAGGCATCCTGATTGCTCAATGCAAAAACAATATGCTAAAGTACAGATTCAGAGATGCTGCCGGCAATGAAAAACCCTTACCTGACATGAATCCAAAGGAGTTAGAAAAACTGAACATAAGAGTCAATGTAAAAGGAACAAACGGTATTCAGAAAGCCTTTCTAATTGAAAATTACAATACAATTAATGAAGATAATGGCCCTGTAATAGATATGTTTGGCGGGAAGATCCCCTTACAAGATGAAGATTTTATCATAACTACCGAATCTAAAAAAAATCTTAAAACATCCGTTTTATCGGGCACTGTAATATTCAAAACCATCGATAATTGGATGGTGGTTCCGGTTAAAATTGGCTCTGTAGAAACAGTTGATTTTATTGTTGATTTAGCGGCTACATCTACCGTTATATCTAAAACCATTTTACCTGAAAGTGCTGTTATCAGAAAAATGGAAATGGTTGAATATTCAGCCAAAGGAAATAACACAAAAGAAGCTACCATGCAAGGTGCCACCGGTTCCACTCAAACGGGGACCCTGCTGGGAAAAACAAAACTCGAACAATTAGAAATTGGTGAAGTTAAAGTTGCTGATGTAGATGCAAGTGTACTAATAAACTTTCCTGAAAAATTACAAAAAGCAGGTATAGTTGGAATCCTGGGTTCTGATGTGTTATTAAGAGCAAATGTGCTTACTTTTCATGAAGTCACTTCTCAAAACGGCACCATGGTATTTGGAGATGAAACGGAAGTAAAAATAAATCCTTCAATTCAAATTCCATTTAGTATTGCAGGCGGTTTGTTGTTTGCTGATGGAACGATAGGAGAGGCTTTAATTAAATTTTTATTGGATACAGGTGCCAGAGAAACCATTCTTAGCAATGAGTTTGCAAAAGAGAACCATATTACTTACAGTATTGTAGACCATAATAAAACCATTACAGGAATTGATGGCAAATCAAAGAATGCTTTGTTGGTTGAAGTTCCTTCTATTGGACTTGATCGTTTCAAATTTCATAATGAAAGAATAGTTTTGGGTGACGTTGCTGCACTTCAATCCTTTGGATTAAGCAAAGACGCCGCGATACTGGGAATGACTTTTTTCAGGAAATTTAGCACAGTATCTTTTGATTTTAAGAACGGGAAATTTTCGCTTGTAAAATAATTGCATAAAACCTTCCCTTGAAAATGAATTTTTTGAGTTTGATGATATCAATTAACATATACTAACAACCATATAAATAATGACTAAACCAATTCTATTTATTATTCTTTTTTCATTGGGAAAACTTTCTTATGGACAAGAATGTGATTGCAATAAAGACTTTCAATTTTTGAAAAATCAGATTGAAAACAATTATTCTGGCTTCAAAGACAAAGTAACACCAAGTACGAAAAGAGTTTATGATTCTTTAACAAACCATTTTATTCATTTATCAAAATTAACCACAAAACGCAATTACTGTTTAGGGCTTCAAAAGCAATGGATAACCTTTTTTAAAGACGGACATCTTCAAATAGGCGAAAACAAGAGCGAAACCAAAGTGGACTCCTTACAAATAAAGAAAATGATTCAAGAGACTGAAACTATAAAAATAAGTTCAAAAAAGCTGGGCAAGCTAAAGGCATCTAAAGGTATTGAAGGCATTTATTATACAGTTGATTCTACCTATACTATTGCTGTTATTAAAAATAAAACAAGCTTTAGAGATTATGTAGGCGTTATTGTAAATTCAAAAACCAAACTATGGACTCCTAATCAGGTGAAACTGGAATTAAAAGAGCTATCAAAAGATAAATTCATTGCATATACCTATTACCAAGATCATAGTGGGCATATCACAGAATATAGTTTTGATGGCACATCACTTAACAATGGCACTTGGGTAAAATATAACGCTACGCCAAAGGATAACAATAGGCAACAATTCGCACCTATCCAAACTAAAAAACTAACAGACAAAACCTTTTATATCCAAATTGGATCTTTTGACCCTTGGAATAGCCAGGCAATAGATTCTGTTTTCAAGTTGAATGAAACCATTTTAAAATCTACACCAAATTTAATATTGGACCTAAGAGGAAATGGAGGCGGTGTAGATGATGCTTTTAAACCTATAGAGCCATACCTCTACACTAAACCTATAGTCAACATAGGTGTTGATGTTATCGCTTCAAAAGATAATATTAATAGTTGGAAAGCCTTATTGGATTACCCCGAATTAGACCAGTCAATTAAGGATTGGGTAAAGACCATAACAGATAAAATGGAATTAAATGAAGGGGAATTAGTGAATGTTGTTGTTGATGATGAAATAACTTTTGAAAGCATTGAACCCTTTCCTAAAAAGGTTGTAATTCTTATTGATGGTGAAAGCAAAAGTACTACAGAACAGTTTTTATTGAGAGCAATACAAAGTGAAAAAGTAACACTTATAGGACAAAATTCTGGGGGAGTTCTCGATTATTCAAATGTGAGAGATGCAATTTATCCTGATGGTATATTCACTTTATATTATCCAACAACAAGAAGTAGGCGGATTGATATGGGGGAAGGAATTGATTCTATTGGGATAAAACCAAACATCTATTTATCTGGGAATAAAGATTGGATAATAGAGGCTATAAATCATTTAAAAAATTAATAAATTATGAAAGGCGTATTATTTATAAGTTTAATATTCCTTCCAATTTTTGGGTTCGCACAAAAATTAGATACATCAATACTAGAAGAAATTAAACAAAAAGCAATTGCCACACATTCGGATGCTTTGATCATTACTCAAAACGGAAAAACAATCTGTAAAAACTATTATGGAGAAGTTGAAAAACCAATTTACATTGCTTCAGCAGGCAAGTCTTTAGTGAGTTTAGCTATTGGAAAACTTTTAGATGACAATCTTTTAGATTCTCTTGACCAATCCGTTTGCTCCTTATTTCCTCAATGGAAACAAGGAAATAAAAAAGATATCACTATAAGGATGTTATTGAATCATACCTCTGGTTTACAAAATAATCCAAATGCAAGTGTAGAATTAGAACCCGCCCCCACCTATAAGGTTCATAATATTATCGATTTGGCTCTTGCTGCCGAACTATCTGATTTACCTGGTCAAAAAGTTGAGTATAACAATAAAGCAGTTGCATTGTTAGGTGGGATTATAGAGAAAGCATCAGGAAAACCAATGGATTTATATATTGTTGATGAATTTTTCAAGCCTCTTAATATTGCAGATTATGATTGGATAAAGGACGCATCAGGCAATCCAACAGCACATGGAGCTTTTGTTATTAAACCATCAGATTTTTTGAAATTCGGAGAATTGATTCTTAATAAAGGAATTTATAATGGGCATAGAATATTGAGTGAACAGTGGATAAACGAATCCTTAAAACAAGGACAAGAATTCACGCCAATATGGGGGCTACTTTGGTGGAGATTGCCAGATTTTGAAAAAAGAATTATTGATGATGACATATGGAAAACTTGGGAGCAAGCTAATCTAGATAAAGAGTTTTTGAAAAATATGAAACCATTAAAAGGAAAATTATTCGAAACGAAATATGATTTCTTTGATGCTTTAGAAAAGACTATTGGAAAGGGTTGGAATCAAATTCTCAACGAAATGTTACCTGCAAATTTAAAATCTAGTAAAAGGATTTATGGAGAAAAAATCATCGCCTATTATGCCGATGGATTTAGGGGGAATTATTTGGTTATTGTACCTGAATATAATATTGTAGCAGTAAGATGTGCTGATCCGAATGGATTTAATTACGACACAGATTTTTATACAGATTTTGTTTCTTTAATCTCAAAATTAGGAAAATAAAAAGCCAATAAACAAATTTAAAAATTATGGAACACAAATTAGAACACTGGACAGTAGAATTATTCAGTCGGATTGACATAGAGGAGCCAATGTTAGGTCATCTTGAAAGATTCAAAGAAAAACTGAAAACAATAAACAAATTAAATAAGCTAATTAAAAAAATTATGCAGAGCAATAAAATTTCACATATAAATAAAATGAACACTTCTTTTAAGTTATTTATAATGAGTATCGCATTTTGCTTTAATCTAGCTATCAATATCTCTACTCATAAGTTATTTGCCCAAAAGCAAAACATTGTTGAATTAACTAAAAAAATGGATATCCCTGTCATTGAATTAAAAGGAGATGCCTATGCAAGAGGTCTACAACATGGGACGCAACTTAAAAATGAGATTAATGACGTTTTTATGAAATGGAAATTGAATATTAAGAAAACCATTAAGTCAAATCCAGACTCTTTGCTAACAACGTTTTTAAAAGCCAGTAATTTCAAACCCACAATACTCAAACATACACCTGAATTGATGGATGAATTAAAAGGGATTGCTGATGGTTCTGGTCAAAGTTTTGATGATGTATTTGCATTTCAATTAGTGGATGAATTTTGGGTTTATTTAGACAAACAACTTAACATTAAAAACCATCACTGCAGTAGCTTGGGAGTAGCGTCCACTAAAAATCACCCAGCTTATATAGCACAAAATGTTGATTTAGAAACCTATATGAATAATTATCAAGTTCTATTACATATTAACGCTACAAAAAATGAACCCGAACAATATATACTGAGCTGTGCAGGATTGATAGGTATAAACGGAGCCAATGAAAGTGGAATTGGTGTTTGTGTAAATACATTAATGGAATTGCAAGCTTCCTCTGATGGGCTGCCAGTAGCATTTATTATTAGAGCTCTATTAAAAATAAAAGACGGGGAAGATGTGTTAGAATTCATAAAAAATGTAAAGCATGCTTCAGGGCAAAATTATATTTTAGGGATTATCGATAATATTTATGATTTTGAAGCATCTGCTAATCAAGTAGTCCGTTTTATTCCCGAAAAAGGAAAAGATGATATTGTCTATCATACAAATCATGCATTAGTAAATCATGATGTCAAAGAATGGTATAAGGAATATCATCAAAGGATATTGTTTGGTAAGACAAAGAGTCGAAACACTCAAGTTCGCTATGCCTCCCTGGAAAATAGGTTAAATTTTCAGCCAGAAAATGTTTCACTTGATGTAATAAAGATGGCATTGAAGTCAAAAGATGATAAACTAAATCCTGTGTGTATACCTTTTGATGAAAAAGGAGGAGGATTCACATTCAGTTCAGTAGTGTTCACTTTAGGAAATAAACGATCCGTTCAGTTAACTTATGGATCTCCTGATCAATCTGAATATCATGAATATTTTTTTAAGCATTAAACACTTTTTTCTATAAAACTCTATATGAACAGAAACAAATCAAAAGGATACTAGTAAAATAAAAGGATGTGTAATTAAATTTTAATATATATGAAAACTTTAGTTATTGATGATGAGCTCCTAGCTAGAAACAGAATCGTTAAGCTTCTTAATGAATCAGAATTAATAGATTCAGTGTTTCAAGCCTCCTCTGGGAAAGAAGCTGTTAAAATGATTGAGAGAATTAAACCCTCCCTTGTCTTTCTAGATATTCATATGACAGACATGACCGGTTTTGATGTATTAAAAAAACTGAATAATATTAATAATTTACCAATTATAATTTTTGTGACGGCTTTTGATAATTTCGCTGTAAAAGCCTTTGAAGTTAAAGCGTTTGATTTTCTACTAAAACCATTCAAAAAAGAACGTTTTTTTGAAGTTTTAAATAAAGGCGTTGATAAAATAAATTTTGAAAAAGATAGGAGTTTTCGCTTACAAAATTCAAAAATGACAAAATTCTTAGTAAATAAGGAAACCGATTTCATTAAAGAAGAGAATGATTTTCTTGAGAGAATCGTTTTAAAAACTGGAAATAAATATTTTTTTATAAAAACATGTGACATAAAATATATAACCTCATCAGCTTATTATGCAGAAATTTTTTTAAAAAATAATGAAAAACATATTGATAGAATTTCTATGTCAGATTTCATAAAAAGGCTTGACCCTATGGATTTTATAAGAATTAATAGATCAACAATTGTAAAACTATCTGAGATTAAGGAAATTATAAGTGAAGGGATGGGTGATTATAGTATTGTAATGAATGGAAATAAATCATTTGTTTTAACAAAAAACTATAAGTCAGATTTTCTGAAGATTTTAAATATTAAAAAATAAAGTCATGTTTGAAAAAAAATTTAGAAAATTTATAATATATTTTTACCTGCTATGTTGTGCCTTTTCAATATTTATGGCCTTCCTACAAAGCCTATTTGAGAATCCTATTCCAAATTTAAGCCTTATGGGGTTTATTGTATTTAATCTTTTTAACTATTTTACAAAATTCATATTCATTTTTATTGCCATTATCATAACTAGAAAATATATTATTAACAAGGTACCAATTGTATGGAGTATATTAATTCACACATCCTTTTCAATCCTATTAACATTTTATTCTTCCATAATAATATTATCCTATGAAAAATACCTATTAGATTTTAATACGGCAATTAATATGCATGCCATTTTAGATCATTTTACCTATGGTTCAAATTTTAATTTCTTTGTTTACTTTACTTTAATTACCATTTTATATGCCTATTATTATTTTGATAAGCAACAAGGTCAGAAATTGGTTCATTCCAAACTCAAGGCACAATTATTAGATTCAAAATTGAAAGCATTGCAGTCTCAAATATTGCCTCATTTTTTGTTTAACTCATTAAATGATATTTCTTCATTAATAGAAATTGACACAGAAAGGTCGCAAGATGCCATTGTTGATTTAAGTGATTTATTAAGAATGACTTTGAGATTAAAAAACACTAAATTATATTCATTAAAAGAAGAGATCTTATTACTGAATAAATATATAAGTATTGAGAAATTAAGGTTTGACGAAAAGATAAGTTTTAAATTGGATTTAAAAAATGAGGTTTTAACATATAAAGTTCCTCCTCTTATCTTACAGCCTATTGTTGAAAACTCAATAAAACATGGATTCTCTTATAATCATGATGTTTTAAATATTTTGATATCTATTAGGCGAGAAAAAGACTGGTTAGTTTTTTATATTGAAAATGATGGGGAACCCATAAAAAATAACGGCATTAATTATGGAAATGGAATCTCTAATGTTGTTGAGAGAATGGAGACCCTTTATGACAGAAATTATACTTTTAAGATGGAAAATAATCCCAAAGGTGGTGTTTTAACAATTATTAAAATTCCCATAAGTAAAGATCATTTTTCAACAATTAATTGACAATTTTAATTATATAGATAATGTAAAATGAATACCTTAATATTCTTTTCTGAAATTTAAAATTTCAAAATTAATCTTGGATTGATTGTTGTAAATAAGTAACCGATAATTGTGGATTCTAAAACCCAGAGGCAATCATGAAACTCATTTGACAATTTTCTAGTTACATGTGTATATGTATACGTAATTTTAGATGCAAAAAGTATCAATTTGTACATGGAATATTTTACTTTACATTATTTGATTCACTCGTTGACTGTTTGACAATATCAGAAAAAGAAACACCTATATATCATTTAATCAGAGAGATATATCAAAATTTAATTTTTCCTGAAATAAACGGTTAATTTTATAATATATATCAATATACTTTGGTTGGTTTATTTGATTAATAGCTAGCAGAAACTCTTTAAAACGGGTTTCTGTTTTTTTTTATGTTTTAAAAAATCCCAAAGCGATTTTCAAATTAATTGTCTATAATAATTTTTTTGTTCTTTACTATACGGCTATTATTGAATTCTAAGTTTACAATATAAGTTCCTGTAGCTAATTGATTGGTATTAATATAATACATGTCATTAGACAAAAAATTGCCCTTGCTTAGTACAAGTTGCCCTAAAATGTCATAAAATTTCACACTCTTTAACCATAAATAATTAGGATTATGGATTATTAATTGAGACAATCGATTATTGTGATAAACATCAATACTTGAATCTTTATTTTCAGAAATATCCAGTAATTCATTTGAAAAAGTAATCTCAAAACGATTCGAATAATCACCTTCTAATAGATTTATGAGGTAGTCTTGTGACCTTAAATCTACATAGACACCTGCGTCCATATCATGCAGGAATATAGATTGGTTATTGTCAAAATTCTGAATGTCAAAGATTCTAAATCTAATAGATTTTTGATTTTCCAATTTTATTATCAATGGGATTTTTAGATTTGAGTCAAAATTAAAAGCTTGTGCAATATAAGGATTGCCTTCACAGACCCAATAGGCATCTGAAGCAACTCCTTTAGGGCTTTTTGATTCTAATCCGTAATCAAATCCATTGGTTGCGCTCGAATGAAAAGTTTGAACTAATTGTCTTGTGTATATATTATCAAAATCCACATTAATTCTAAACCGTTTAAATTCTTCTGGAATAATGGCCAGTCCATCTGAAGTATGCTTGATTTCATTTTTGTTTTTAATTGGGTTTTGGTCCTTAAAAAAACTACTATTTAATCCAGATTCTTTATAATACTCTCGATGACTATTTTTAGTTACAACCGAACCAGTTGAACCTATTTTACCTTCCACCATAAACCCTTGCCCAATGGGAATATATCTATAAACCTGCTTGCCTGAAGTACTCGTTAAGCCTATGTTATTTAATGATCCATCTCCCTTATAAGTATTAAATGTGGCAGGGACAAAGGTCTCTAACGTACCAGCAGAGTTTATGGTATATGTTGCATATCCACCTACGTAATCCGCTAAATAATGAGAATTAATCGATGGGTCTTGTTCCCAAAAATAGAGAGTTCCGGTGATTGCATTTACATTTTGAAGGTCCCAGATATAGTCTTTTGCATCCAGCGCTGAAGGATATGGGTTGCCAACTAAAGTCCAATTCCCATCCGTTACCATGTTATTAATAAGACCATTATTGGGTTTACCTCTAAAATCATATCGTTGATTATTTCCAGGATTGTTAATGCTAATTCCCGAAACCCCTTTCATAGTAAATCCCTCTCCAGGATTAATACCAATGTTTCCTTGGACATGAACCCATTCTGAATATTCATCTGAAGTTATGAATTTCCAAATCCAATAAGGTTCAATGTTAAGTGGGTTAGCGGTACCATTATAAGAGGACGAATGAACCATCGTTACAGGAACTGAAGTGATTATCCCTGTAATATCTTGCAATAATGAAATTCCAAAAAGATTGTTTATACTGCTGGATATATTTTCTGAAATTGGAGAACACCAATAATTGTATTGATAAGAACTGGTGTCCCCTTCTTGATAAACACTTAACTCCCCTATCCCTGAGTTTCCGTTTAAATCACTTCCTTGGATTATTTGAGCCTCATTTCTCAAAAATATTTTGCTGTTGACCTCATTGATATTTATATCGTCTTCAACAAAAATGACACAATCACTAACAAAAATAAAGTTTGAATTTCTTACAGAAAGTTGAGCATTCACATGGATGGATACTATAAAAAAAATATAAAAAGTTAAGATTTTCATGGCTTTGGGTTTTAGATTTGGGAAAGGGTCAATTTTTTAAAAGGAGTTTAGACACTTTATTAATTCCACTTTTAATGGTAATGATATAAGCGGCACTCTCCAAATGAGAGATATCGATGGGTAATTTTGAATTCAAATTTAAATCAACAAACATGATTTCCCTTCCGTTTAAATCATGTATGGCCAAAGAATCCAATTTATATCCAGTACTATTGTCAATAACAATATTATCTGTGGTTGGGTTTGGCAAAATCTTTAAGTTTGTTGCATTAAAATTGGTCGTTGATAAAGTTCTGAAATCATAGATACTGTTTAAATAATTTCTAACGTCCTCTCTTTCTGTGGTGTTTAAAGTTCTGTCGTATATAATAAATGCCGCTATTTCTCCATACATTGCAACATTTCCTGTGCTTTTAAAATTTGAAAATAAATATCCGATACGCATGCTACCACTTCTCGAAATAATACCATTAGTGACATTTTGTGAATTTATAACACATGATAAGTTATCCAAATCATCTCGGTGGATTTCTATAAGTTGCCATTGCTCTAATTGAACCGAATTGTTAGTGGATAACTGAACGGTTGATGTTGTCCCTGATATCCTAAGATTTAAAGAATTATTGGCTACTTTATGATTTAAAAGGGACGTTGCTTGACCAAAATAGGACCAATCACCAGTGACGGTTTGATCAATCGGTTTGCATAATAAAAAAATTGAAAAATCCTGACTCAAGGTCATGATATCTGGGACTTGCAGTTCTAAATATTTATCATGCAAAAAGGTTCCATAAGGGGGTCCTCCTTTTATGGTAGGATGTCCATTTAGACCATCAGGAACAAAACAAGGCTTTTCGGCATCATCTTGACCAAAATTTCTACCATTTATATATTCAGGAGCCTTAAAACCAGCTCCGGTTGGAACATACGTTGACTGATCTGGCCATCTTCTTAGGCAACCTGTACCACATGATGAGATATCACAATACTGTTTTGCAATTAAAGCTTGCTCAGTGTTTGGATGATTCAAGCAATCGATAGATTGACAATAAGCAACATGCAGGGATGGATCAATTTCAATGCTTTCCAAAAAAAAGATCAAATTATTAATGTCCTTTGGATTGGATTGAGCTTGAATTTTAAATTCATTTGTAAGCATAAATAACCAAAGAAATAAAATAACCAGAAGAGCCATTCTAAATATTTTTTTTCTATATGTTAATAATTTAATCGTTTCAATTATTTTCATATTATCCAATTTGATCATATCTACGTCCTCATGTATATTTAAATTCCCACTAGAAGTGTTCATATCATGATTCCATATGTTATTTATTTGTTTGTTCATTGTTTTTGAGTTTTTGGTTGGATATAATAATTTTTATGTCATAGCTTTTGTACTGTCCTAATAGAAAATCTTTAGTATTAAATGGTCATGTCCATTAAATAGTGAAGCTCTTTAATGATATAATCTTTTACCTTTTTTTTGTATAAATTTTTAGTCTTGTCACATGGTGTATTGATAACATTCCTTCTTAATTCGTGCTTGGTTGATCTAATGGAATGCCTTAATTGTAATAAGGAACTTTCGAAGTTTTTTAACCTAACGATTTTTTCGTTTTTTTCAGTCTTGGTCATATTTTATCTCGATTTTAATTAACAACTAATTTAAATTTTCCCATAAGGCACCAGTGAATACGCGTAATTTGTTGGTTGCTGCATCATAATAGACATCACCTGTGGAAGGGGATGATGGGGCTGTTCCTGGTTTAATATTGATAAGTGTATCTATTTTAGCACTTCCACCAACCGTGAGGGTATGGTTAAGTGTGGACGTATTGGTATTAATTCCTACACGATCAGTGCTAAAATCACCACCTATTAAGGGCGTTAATGTATTACTGTTCTCAATATATAATCTATTGGAATTTGTGTTTTGGTAACCCGCTTGATACCCGATAAAAACATTACCACTTGTGGACGTAAATCCTGAACTGTACCCAGCTTCATGCCCAATGATAACATTATTACTGCCCGATTGATTGTTATAATTTGTACTATCACCAATGGTTACATTATAATTACCAGTCGAATTATTAGTTGCTGACTCATAGCCTAATGCTATATTGGAAATTCCAGTGGTATTAAAATATAATGGTTTATACCCCAAGGCCATATTCCTTTGGCCCGTTGTATTTGAGTACAAAGCCGTATAACCCAATGCTATGTTAAAATCGGAATTATTTGAATACAAGGATTGAAAACCAAAAGCCAGATTATAATTGCCTGAAGTATTTTGATATAACGTTTCATTTCCAATGCTAATGTTATTGGTTCCGGTTAAGTTATTGTATGCAGATTTATTGCCAATGGCATTGTTATTACTTCCGTTGGTATTATTATATAAAGATTGATCTCCTAAAGCAATATTTTCGAAGCCAGAAGTATTTTTATAAAGTGATCTGTAGCCAAAGCTATTATTATGATAACCAATTGTGTTTTCATAAAGTGCTTCATCACCAATCCCATTGTTTTGATAACCTGTAGTGTTTTTATACAAAGTTTGATGCCCTATGGCTGTATTTTTAGTTCCCGTTGTATTAATATATAAGGCTCTATAACCAATACCAATGTTTTCATCTCCTGTGGTATTATTATTAAGTGCTTGCATGCCCACAGCCACATTATCATCACCAGTTATGTTATTCTGAAGTGTAAAAGCACCCAGTCCAGTATTTCTGTTTCCAGAAGTATTACTGTATAAAGAAAAGTTGCCAAAGGCAAAATTAAAATCCCCTATAGTATTACTATATAACGGCTTAAATCCAAAGGCCCCATTGCCTGTCCCTGAAGTATTTAGTCTCATGGCATCGTCACCCATACTGGTATTATCGGACCCTGTGGTATTGTTTGCCAAGGAATAACTGCCTATGGCCATATTTCTTGATCCTACCGTATTGTTATTCAAGGACTGATAACCAAGGCTTACATTTTCAGTACCAGTTGTGTTTGATTTCAGCGCATTAAACCCAATAGCTGTATTGAAAAAAGCCGTATTCAATCTTAACGCATCCGTTCCAATAGCTATGTTAAAGGATGACAAGGTATTAGTGCTTAAAGATCTATATCCTAAAGCGATATTATTTCCAGCTGTCGTATTTGAAAAACCGGCATTCTCACCAATAAAAATGTTCTGTCTATTGTTCAAATCATCATTTTCACCAGCATTATTGCCTAAAAACACCGATCTCCCTGTATTTAAAGTTTCTATTTGTCCTTTTGTTGTAATTCGAGTTCGAATGGCATTATTAGTACGGATATCTAAATCGTTGGCATCTATAGTGCCAATAAAATGAGTACCATTAATGGTTCCTGAATTGCCTGATAATTTCCAACCATTGGAACTTAGAGATGAACCAAACGCTATCCAAGTTGTAGTAGGATTATCCCAATAATAGAATCCAGGGCTATTAACACCAACAGCCGTCGTAAGATAAACCAACATAGCATCTTGAGCGAGGCCTGGGCTTATAGAAGGGAACGAATCAATTTTTGGAATTAACAACCCATCATTACTGGCCGGCAAGGCTTGATTGGAGGACCTAATATCCAACATGGCGTTAGGATTTGTTGTATTTATACCGACTTGTGCAAATGCAGATATAACGAATGCAAAGGTTATAAAGCAGTGAATTAATTTCATGGTTTTTGGGGTTTAAATGATTAATTTTTGATGTGAAACTATTTTTTATTTTGAAAAAAATCAAAATAAATAAAAGTCAAAATGAATAAAACATCTGTGAAGTGTATTATTTTATCGTTGAAATACAATAAGGCTCTTACTCCTATTCTGAAAGAAAACTTTTTATGATATAATATTTTTCCCTGCTTACAGGGATTTTAATGAGTTTATTTGCTGATAAGGTAATTTCAAAAATGTCTTGACCCTCTTTATACAATTCAATTATAGAATCTATATTTGCTAAAATTTTTCTAGATAGTCTTATAAAAACTTTTGGATCTAAAACCGTTTCCAAACTGTTAATGGACATATCAATGATATAAGTTTTACCCTTAAATAGTTCAATAAAAACAAAATCATCATCTCTATTAAAATAGGCAATCTCATGAGTTTTAATAGGCACATGTGATTTACCTTCTTTAACCAAAAATCTTTTTTTATACATGCTAAGCTTATGATTTGAAAATGTTTTATACTAAGTATTAAATAGGATTTTAAAGATTTCATGAGCTCTTGAAATCTCTCTGAGAATAAATGTGTAATGTTTCATTTCTTATTTGAATAATATTGTTGCATGGGGTACATATATAGCTCATACCATTTTTTTATGTATATGAGACCAACTTCAGGTGGAATGTTTAAATGCATAAATATAATTTTTGACTTATCTCTATATTTTTCAAAGGATAGTTCTAAAAAAGAATCTTCATCATGGATAGCAAACTCAGTTGTTCGCCACAAATGAACAATCCGTTCATTTTTTATTAAGGCTACAATTTTACCTGAAAAATAGCCATTGCAGGTGTAAAATTCAGCACCTAGTTTAGGCTCAATCAAAGCTAAACTTTGTGTAAAAAGTGAATGTCTGTTTGAATCTAACCAGTCATTAAATAAAATATGGATATCAGTATCCAAAACGACTTCCATTTTAAAACTATTTTTTCTCAATACTTTTTAGAAGAATTTGTTGTTGTTTTTGTAACCTATCTTTAAATTATTAATCTTCTTTAGAGACTAGGGTAACAAAAAATGAGTTTCTCTATATAATTTTGTGTTTATTATGAATAAACATTATGATTTATTACGATACATTTTGATGTATGAGTGAAAATAAAATATATAATAGAAATAATTATAATTTAAGATTTAAACACAATGTTTTGTGATATATCACACATACTTCTAGATAATTGCATAAATTTTGGAAGGGTTAACTTTTTTATTAAAATTTAATTTTATCGGTTGCTATCAAAAAATGATTTGATAGTATCATTTTTTGAATATGATATATTTTATGGGTTTACTTTGAATAATTGTAAAAAATGATGATATGAACCAAAGATTTATTGTTTTGATATGCTGCCTTTTAACATTAACTTTCAGTAATGCACAGCAAGATAAAAATGATGACCATTTTCTAAGACTAGTAAATATCCTTTCGATTCCAAATAATGCCAATAATATATCTGAGATTGATTCAAATATAAATTGGCTAAAAAAAGAGTTTAATAGCATTGGTTTTGAAACCAAAACATTGAAAAGTAAAAATAACGATTTGTTTTTTGCTTCTAAATTTTTTTCAAATAATTTGCCTACAGTTCTTTTTTATATGCATTTTGATGGACAGCCTGTTGATAATTCGAAATGGTTTCAAAAAAATCCTTATGAACCAGTTTTAAAATATAAAAAAGATGAGCATGAATATGAATCTTTAAAATGGGAACATATAAAGTTCAAGAATTTTAATATTGAAGATATTCGAATTTATGCCCGTTCAGCCTCTGATGATAAAGGGCCAATTGCCATGTTTTTATCTGCATTACACGATATAAATAAACAAGGTTTAATTCCAGAGTTTAATATTAAAGTGATATTAGATAGTGAAGAAGAAAAAGGAAGTCCCTATTTGAGTGTAGCTGTTAAAGAATATAGAGATGTATTAAATGCTGATTATTTTGTGGTATTTGATGGACCCATGCACGATTCTGGAAACCCAACATTATTATTTGGAGTACGAGGTATTACAACATTGACTATGGAAGTCTATGGTATGTATAAACCACAGCATAGTGGTCATTACGGTAATTATGGACCGAATCCCGTTTTTAGAGCCTCTGAAATCATTTCCTCTCTTAAGGATGGGAATGGTAAAGTCTTAGTTGAAGGGTATTATGATGGCATTACATTTAATGAGAAAACCCTATCCATTATGAAGCATGTTCCAGATGATTTAGAAGTTTTACGACACCGAGCAGGTTTTCTTTATCCCGAAAAAGCTGGAAACTCCTATCAAGAAGCCATACAATTTCCTTCATTAAATATTAGAGGAATACAATCTGGATGGGTTGGTGAAGAATCCAGAACGATTGTGCCAGACAAAGTAATAGTTGAATTGGATATTAGGACTGTGCCAGAATCTGAACCTGATGAGCTCGTTAGAAAACTGAAGCAGCATATTTCTAACCTTGGCTATACTTTCTTAAATAAACGAGCAACTAAAGAGGACCTTTTAAATATTAATAAACCTGTTTTTCTAACTTATAGAAATGAAATGTTTCCCTTTAGAACTGATTTTGAATCCATTATAGGTAATTGGCTGAGAAATTCTATCAAAACAACCAATAAGGATATTGTTCACATACGCATCAGTGGAGGTAGCGTCCCCCTATCCTTTTTCATCAATGAGTTAAAAGTTCCGACCGTATTGGTCCCTTTGGTAAATCCAGATAACAATCAGCATAGTCCAAATGAAAATTTAAGATTATCGAATTATTTTGATGGAATAGAAACTATCAAAAGGATTTTTACAACTCCTATCAATTAAATGGATTCAAAATCAGTTCTAAAATTTCAATAAGCAATAAAAGGCCTATTAATTAACGTGAGTTCGATTTAAGCAGCTAATCTTTTATCAATAATTTCTAGGTTTAGGGAAGGTTTCTTGGGAAAGAAACTGTATGCAATTAAACCAGATAGAAGATTTGAAAGGAAATTATT
>Ga0100393_10000386_pt1 | contig 48205 bp, 39 predicted proteins | sample CryGeymeta201517_FD_81546 | JGI IMG/M metagenome (GOLD analysis project Ga0100393, IMG submission 81546) | Groundwater microbial communities from Crystal Geyser aquifers in Utah, USA - Crystal Geyser metaG 2015-17 | ecosystem: Environmental > Aquatic > Deep subsurface > Groundwater | place... | reverse complement strand
TTGTAGTCGCTGGGACGGACCATTTCGCCGTTCGAAAGCGGCCTAAAGACGTTTTCGCCCGAAGCCGGACAAACGACCAATTCGCCCCGGCTCGAATAACCGCAGTTATCCAAGATCGGTGAGATGGTTGGGTCAGGCAGGTAACGCAACTCGCCGTCGCCAAAAACCACGGGAACGCCAGCGGCGACGAGGATCGCAAAGCCAGAGTCGGCCTCGTAGTCAACATCGCCCACGATTCGAACCGTAGCGCCAGCTTTGTGGGCGGCTACGATCGCGTTGGCAACGTCGTTGTCGTTGAGGCGTTGAAACGCTGCGTCGATGCGGCCCGTTGTTGTTCCGCGGATTTCTTTGACCAACTCTGCTCGAGACACATTGTCTTGGTTCAAAAAGAACTTGGCTTTGGTCTCAAGCGACGATTGGTACGAGACCTCTTCGGTCGAGCAGGCGGCCAATCCAACGAGGCATAAAATCAGGAATATTCGGTTCATTCGAAGTTCCCGCTTGAGGTGTTTCCGGAGTAATTCGGGCTGTTGGCAAAGCCAGGACTCGCAAGAGTCGACTTTCTGTACCCTTCAGAGATCGTGTTCACGCCGACATCGCTCGAAAAGGCGTGCCAGTTCACGGCAGACTCGCCGCTATTCGAGAAGATCTGCGCGGCTCGTTCCATCGAGCGTGCTGTCACCAAATCGTAGCCACCTGCGAACACGGGAATGTCCCGCGAACCGGCGCCTTCCATAAGCTTCTGGTCACAATCTCGGAGTTCGAGCTCAAAGAATTGTTTTCCGAGCTCAAGATCTTCGATGAACACATCCGCGATGTCTTTGAAGGCACCGTCACGTTTCTTCGCGATCACAAAATAAGAGTTCGATTCCATCGGGGCTTCGACGGTCGGGATGATGTAGCCATCCTCGGGGACATAACCACTGATGTCGCCATAAACATTGAGGCGCCAGCCGCTGACATTGATGGGGCGAGGGTGACGGTTCCACAATTCAATGAAGATATCATCGGTATCAAGGGTGCCGTCGTCCTTCACGCTGCCCGCAAAATGCACTTCGTTGATGAGCATGTTGCCACGCTCGCCAGACGAACATTCCCCGTCCTGCTGCCATCGATAGACGGGTTGAGAACTTGGAATCCCCGGATCTGAATTATCGCACCCCACAAGGAGTATCGCGATCAATAGACATCGTCGCATCAGACAACCTCAAAACTGAATGGACGTGCCGGCTGAAACGGCCCAGAAATTCGCAGGAGTCTTGCTTCCAAGAGCTGTACCTGCGCGTCGATCGATCTCGACTTTGTAGAAATCGCCGGGCAAAAAGATGGCGCCCTGTGTCCACAAAGTAAGGACCTCGTTGGGGCGGAAGCCAATTCGACCGTCCACTTCCATGCCGAGTGTCTTGCCGAAACGCTCTTGAGCCCTCAGGTCAAATTCGTCGTAACCAAATGGGAGCTCGGCACCGGCCTGGGTGGCCTGTGTGGTGTCGAAGTTGCTCGAAGACGTGTCGACGAAATAGTAGAAGTCGAAATCAAAATCGAGTTTTTGTAGAACTTCAGTGCCCACGCCAGCGTGCAAGAGCATCGTGCCTGCTTTGCGCTCGCGGTCGTTCGCCGATTCTGCGATTCCCTGAGTCGACACGTAGGCCGAAGGATGCCAGCCAGCGACTCGGTCGATGGCAAGGCCGCCGATCTGGCTTCCCTTGAAGCTCGTGAAGCCGTGGTTGTACTCAATGCCAAGGTCACCCGTATGTTGTGAACCATCGGCCATGAAAAATTGAAGGCGTCCCTTGATGGCCAGGTTGGGATCGACTCGGAACTCAGGAAGGACCGCCGCGCCAAAGGCATTGCCTTCGGTTTTGACGTCGTAAAGACCCAAGTTTGTTGCTTTGCGGTCGAGGCCACCCGAGCGAGCAAACTCGCCGTAAGCGAGCATCGTGAACTTGTCGCTGGCGATCTCGTAACCGATACGACTCCCTGCCATCCAGGTGTAGTCGTTATCGGCCATGTTGCCGTGAGCACCACCAAATGTGCGGTCCGAACCGGTTCCGTAGGGTCCTGTTGCACCGATGTCGGCATAGAAGCCGAATCCGCGCAATTGAAGGCCTTTAATGAGCTCGGTGTTTTCGTACACCGCGCCCATTCGGTAGGTCTGAGTGTCACCATCCGATCGTGCCGCCGACGTTGAAATCGGCTCACCAATGCTGTTGATCGCCGCACCGACATTCAGGTCGTCAGGGCGAAGGGCCGAGGCGTAGACGTCGAGTGCGAGCACACGAATCTTTCCGCCTTTATGGAAATCAGCTTCGAGTACGAGACCGTCGATCACGTCATCAAAGAAGAAGTCTTTCTGGGCTCCGCCGATCTCGAACGGCTGACGTCCCACAGTCGTGGTTAACTCGAAGCCCGGGGTCTCAAGGATTTCCCAATCGAGGTACAAACGATCGACAAAGAGGAAGCCACCAAACGCGTTGGTTCCGCCCACCTTATCGCCACCCCAAAGTCCGGAATGCGAGATCGAAAAAGCGACCGCGACATCTTCCATCACTTCGTATTCAAGGGCGGCCGAGACACGCGACGAGAATACATGAGCGCGGTCGTCGCTGTCGTAGACGTCGATCCAGGCCTCGGGCTGTGAAGGATCGTAATCCCTCAAATCCAGATTATCTGTGCCCACATACTCACTCGAGACCCCAAAATGAGTCCGGAAGGTCTCTTCTTCGGCTCCCGGTGCCATCGCAAGCGGGGCGCCCGAGGACAGCTCGGGTTCAGGAGCCGGAGGCGTGTCGATAGCTGCTTCGATGGGTTCATCGACAGCTTGCGCAAACGCGGCAGTTGGAACGAGTCCCAAGAGTGCAGCGGTAGCTAATGCACGCCGGAGCGGAGTGATTCGAGATCGAAAGTTCATGTCAGACCTAGATCAGTCGAGGAATTTGATCTGCCCAAAGCGGCTCACAAGCAACTTCAGACCGTATGAATTGACAACGGGACCAGTGATTTCAAGCTTCTGTCCAACCTCGATGATCCGAGGCTGGCGTTGGCCGATTTCTTTATCGAGAGACGCGAGCCAGTAGCCGCCCTCTCGTTCGCATATTCCGGACAACGCACCAGGAAAGGTCGTGCATTCGCCGGAAAGGCATTCCGTATTTGATTTACATGCTTTGGCGCAGGCTTCTTCCGAGGTGTCGTTAAGCCCGACCAAACACATTTCATTGAAATTGGTGTTCGTCGGAAGACCGGCGACCTTGGCGGTGATTCGTCCCACACGACCGACATCGGCGACGGTGATCGGACCGGTGAGCACGCGGTAGGGGACGCCGAAGTCTTTTTCGATGACTTCTTCTTCGTCGTAAACCAGTACGGCCTGGGTATCGAAGTATTTCATGAGGCCACGAACACGAAGACGTACTCGATCACCCATATTGAAATCTTCGACCCGTGATTCTTTCAGAATCAGAATGCCGCCCGATTTGTCTTCGAGGAAATAAGAACCGTAGAAACGCTCGTCGGACCCGCAGAAGCTGATTTTCTGAAAATAACGAGGCTGCAGCGTCACGATGCCTTCGATCGTGGTCGGTAGCTCGCTGACCGTCGCGACGTCGTTTCCACGCGCATCGCATCCCTGAGCCTGAGGGAACGGCGAGTCGGGTGACATGCCGTACCAAACATTATCAGTGCCGATCAGGTTGGTGAGCACGTCGTTGATCGAGGTTTCACCCTGCATTGTGAGGGGAGTGTCAATGAATTTGACGTACTCCTGCACGTATTGCGTGGTGCCTTCACCAAAGGATTCGTCAATCTCGGCTTGAGTCGACGGATCGGTTTCTGCTCCGCACCCAGTTATAAGGGTGACCAAAAGGACTGCCGCTAGGCCGACACGTCCAGAACTCGGATGGATCGATTTCGTCATGGTTACGAAGCAATGGTTCGGGAAAAAAAATGGCCAACCTTTTCAGGTTGGCCGGGAGCTTAGATTAGCGCTGCTCAAATGCCCAGTCGAAGTTGACTTGGTCGAGCTGGAGCGTCTTGGTGCCGGTCGCGAGTGACCCTGGGTTGCTGCTCGCAGGTCCAACAAAGGTCAAGCAATCGCCCATTTCGATGAACTGTGATTTGGTGCGGAAGGTCGTCGTTTTGTCGCCGTGTTGGAACGTGAAACACTTGTTGGTGCCGCCGCAGATGGTGCCTGCGTCAGTCACTGTACCGGCAATACGGACATTTCGTTCGACGTCGGCAGCTGTGAGGTCAGTTCCAGTAGCTTCGCGGAAAGGCACGGCGTTTCCGGCCGAGTCCACCACCACCGTATCCAGCAGCGCGATTTGAGGAGTTCCTGCGTAGTTCAGCACGGCGCTCACATGGAAGCTGATCCGTTGGCCGACCTTGATCACAGTTTCTTGAGTTGCACCGTCGTCCAAGCGGACACGAATTGCGGTGTCTTTGTCCTGCAACCAGAAGGTCGCATTTGCAAAGTTATCAAACGTTGTGGCGATCACGAGCGCGCCAGTCACTTGAAGGTCAACCTCGGCACGGCCTTCGTTGATGTCGGCCGTGTCCGTGTTATCGCTGGTCAAAGGGACAGAGTCGTAAACAGCCTTAAGGCCCGCATCGTAATCCAACACACCGTTTGCGTCAGGAGCACCACCCGTGTGCTCGCCGTCAGGATTGATCTGACCGAAGAAGTTCGGGAGCAACAGGCAAGCAGCTGGCGTTGTGCCGTTGTTGGTGTTGGTCGTACCGTTATTGGTGTTGGTCGTGTTGTTGTTGTTGGTCGCAACGTTGTTGGTGTTGGTCGTGTTGTTCGTGGTGCTCGTGTTGTTGGTGTTGGTCGTGTTGTTGGTGGTGCTCGTGTTGTTGTTGCTCTTGCTTGGATCAGCATCGTCACCACATGCTGACCCGAAGGCCACGAGGAGTGAGAGAAGAAGGGTGGTAGCTGTACGGTTTGTCATGTGTTTCATCCTTAATTTCTGGTCCAAGTGACTGGCCAGTACGGCCAACACCAAAATTTCAAAATCGCGAGTCGTAAGTCGTCGTTACGACCGTCGTTTCAGACGGGCGGATTCGTAACACTTTATGTGGGGCCATTCAATAGCTGGCTTGAATGGGCGTGGGGGCATAGAGCGAGGTATTCCGCGGTCGCGACGCCATGCGTGTAAATTGAGCAAAATCTTCTTACGATTGTCACGTTCGCAAGACGGCCAACATCAAAACCGTCGTGACTCTATTAGAGACATTGTGTTACGTGTTCGAGTGGACGGGCTCACCTTTTCGGATGAGCAACAGCCGGGCGAGAAGCCATGAAAAACGAGTTTCAAACCACCCTTCCTCGATTGCTCTTCGCGCTTGCGATTTTCATGATTGGATGTGGGGACGATCCTGCTGCCAAAGACGCTGATAAGGCGCTTGGGGCCGGCAGCGGTGAGGGCGGTCGCGCTCGTGCTGGGGATCTTTCTCGCAAAGGCCTTACGGTCGAACCTTTCGATTTGAACGCAGACAAAAAAGACGATCAGTGGGAGCTGAAGGACTCTACCGGGGTCAGGCGATACGAACGCGACATGAACTTTGATGGGAAGGTCGATGTTTGGCAGTACCCTGATAAAGCTGGGGTTATTGTCGAAGAAGAGATGGACTTTGACTATGACGGCCGCGTCGACCTCGTTGTTTTTTACGAGGAAGGCATTGCCGTCAAGAAGTTCATGTCTGTCGACTTCGCTGGCGTTCTGACCATCGCGAAATACTACGATAAAGCTGGTTCTTTGCTCCGAGTCGAACGCGACGAAGATGCCAACGGCACGGCGGATATTTTTGAGTATTACGAGAATAATCGTCGCGTCCGTGTTGGATGGGACGAGAACGGAGATGGTGCCCCGGACAGGTTTGATACCCTCGATTAGTTTCGGTCTGCGTCCCCCACAGTTGTTTCACGGGGCCGAGTGCCATGTATAAATTTGAAAATATTTTTGTTCCGGTGGACTTCTCATCGGCCAGCACCAATGCACTAAAAGTTGGGCAATCGCTGCTGGCAACCGGCGGACAGATGCATGTTACGCATGTGCTGCCTCGCCTTCCCGATCATGTCCGGGCTGCGCTTTTTCCCTATGCTCCGCTTGGTGAAGACGAGCCCGAGTTCGAATGGGAATTGCTCAAGATTGCCCAAGATCGCATTGAGGTTTTTCACAAGTTCGACGGGATCGATGTCCAACTTGGCGAACCACGCGCGTTGCTGCCGGATTTGATTCGACGCAGTGCCGCTGAGCTCATCGTGATGGGCGCGTTTGGTGAGGGGGCCTCGTATCCTGACGGCTTGGGCGCACTCACCGAGAGAATTCTTCGCGCGGGCAGGCAGCCTGTGATGGTCGCGCGCGAGCCTCAGGCCAAACAGATTTCTTCGATTCTGGTGGCCACCGACCTTACGTCTGTTTCAGGCGCGGTCATTTCGGCGGCGCTCGCCGTGGCCTTTGCCACCGACGCATCGATCGAAACCCTTCATGTGTTGCCCGATCCGCTCGACGACGATCTTCATGGTTTCCTTCGCGGACAGATCAAGTTTGACCGTCGACAAGCTGTTACGCGGTCGCGCGACAAGATCGACGCACTCTTCGAGCATATTCAGGACGGTCTCGATATTCCGTTCCCGATCAAAGACCGGGTTTCGAAGTTATTGGGCAAACGTAGAATTCATGCGGGTGATCCTTCTCAAGAGATCCTCGATCGGGCCCAGGCTTCGGAAGTCGATTTGATTGTGGTGGGTGGTCAGCGTCTGGATGACACCGGCCGTTTACGATTGGGAACAGTGGCTCAGAAAGTCGCGCGGCGTGCCTCTTGTCACGTGCTCGTCGTTCCGGTCGATCCCATCCCTGAGGCCGCGCAGGAAACATGATCGCTTTTGAGCCAACGCCCCAGCTTACGGTCGAGTTCTGGCGCCGCATGCATGATCATTTTGGGACTCGGGTCGTTCAAAAACCCAACAGTTTCTTCATGAAGGCGGCGGGACGTGGTTTGCAGACCATTCGTATCATGACGTCCCATACCTTCATGACCCGTTACACCACGGTGATCGGACGCACGATTTATCCCTGGTTCATCGTGGGACACGGAGACGCCGACGCCCTGTGGCGGCAGATCGTCGTGTGCATTCATGAACACCAACACATCGTTCAGTTTAAGCGATCGGGGATGTTGCCCTACACCATCAGGTACGGTGGAAGCACGCGGAAGCGCGCTCTACTTGAGGCTGAGGCTTATTGCTGCAATATCGAGCTGCACTACTGGAAGACCGGCGAGCTTTTGCCGACCAAGCCTCTGGCCAACATTCTTTTGGAGTACGGCTGCAAGCCCTCCGACGTCGATGCCGCACAGGCTGTCTATGAGGCATGTCACCTCAGGTTGCAGGCCGACGAATACGCCACGGAAGCGACGCAAGTGGCCCTTGAGATCCTTTCCGACCTCATCGAATCCTGATAGCGTCGGGCGCTTGAAAGGAGACAATAATGAGTGACCAAAGATACAAGACAGAAGACTTCGAACTCATCGACCTGTACATCACGTACAACCCGATGGAGGCTCAATTTATCAAGGATATGCTCGACGACAACGACGTCGCTTGTTTCATCCGCGGCATGGAAGTTTCACAACTTCCCATGAACGTTGGTAATATGGGGCAGACACGGGTGGTCGTGGAGTCGGAAAAGCTTTCAGCCGCGGTTGCGCTGATCGAAGAGGCCATCGAGGCCAACGCGATCACCTCCGAAGGTCGCTTTATCTATGAGGATTCCTGAAATCAGGATCCATTTCGCAACATTTTGATGGCATTGACCGATAACGGATTCGAACAGCCGATTGGGCGTTCGCAATTCGGTCCCGACGTCAGCGTCAAACGCAAGGAGCTTTCATGAGTCTCAACAAAGTAATGCTTATTGGTAACCTCGGTTCAGATCCCGACCTTCGATACACGCAGGGTGGATCGGCCGTGGCCAACTTCAATCTGGCCACCAACGAAAAGTGGACCGACAAGAGCGGTCAACTTCAGGAAAAGACGGAGTGGCATCGGATCGTCGTCTGGGGCAAGCAGGCAGAAAACTGCGGTAAATACCTCAAAAAAGGTCGTCAGATCTTTGTCGAAGGTCGCCTTCAGACCCGTGATTGGGAAGATAAGGACGGCAAAAAACGCTACACGACCGAAATCAAGGCTGACAACGTTCAGTTCCTTAGCGGTGGTGGAGACAGCCCCAGCGGCCGTGATTACGGCGGACCGAGCAGCGGCGGCGGTGGCGGTGGCGGAAATAACGATTCCGGCCCAGAGGCCTCGTTCGACCAGTCGTTCAACGACGACGATATCCCGTTCTAGGTTTTGGGAGTCGGGCCTGATGCTCGATAAAAGTCAAAAAGCGCCGCCTTTATAGCGGCGCTTTTTTTTGGTTCATCGAACGTATTCAAGAGCCTTGAGGGTGGCTTTCTCTTCCACGCCGGACTTCACCTTAAGCAGGTGGGCGTCCAAGATTTTTAGCGAGGCAGGGGTGTCGAGCTGACCAAGTGCATGAATCGCGGTCAAACGTCGGTCCATGTCTTCGCTGTGAAGCCATGTTTTGGCGAGCTCCAGCGAGTCGGGTCCAAAATGAACCACGAGGGCGCTCAAGAGGGAGTGCCGGGTCATCTCACGCGTATTCGGGGCATCGAGCAAAAAGAGGAGCAGGTCCCGAGCTTTGTCGTCGCCGATTTGTGCCAAGACCTGGATGGCTCGGGCTTGCCCGATTCCATTCGTCGTTCGCGCTACTTTCTCGACAACTTTTCGTGCGTTCGGCGAGATTTCTTGGAGCGATTCGAAGGTCGGGGTTTGATGCAGGTGATGCAGCTGCATGATCACATTCTGTTCTGCCGCATCGCCCGCGTCTTGCGCAAAGGTGATCGACGGAATCAACAAGAGGAGTCCAATCAGGATAAGTCGTTTCATTGGCCACCTCCTACTACGGCGGTCTTGGTCAATGGGTTGACTCCAAGGACAAAGGCCTGGTCTGGGGTAATCGTGGCATTGGCGGAGCCAGCGAACGGGAACATCAAATTATTCACATCTGGACAGTTGGGGCCGATATTCTGGCAGCGTGGTGTGTCGTCCAACACATCAAAGCTGCGGCCGGTGGATTCAGACGTGTGAAAGAGCCCAAGGTAATGCCCCACTTCGTGGGCAATGATTTGAGCGGTGTACAGATTGCCATCCACGGGGCTGCCGGAACCATCGGTGGTCTGTCCGCCCATGTATTCGGATGTGAAGATCACTCCACTGCCCTGGGTGCCATGAAAGCCCGCAGGACCCGGAAGTCCAAGCGAGATACCGATGGCGCCCCCGAGCTCCATCCCGCGAACAAAGAAGATATTCACGCTCAGGACATCATCGATGGTGTTGCCCGGCCGCTTAGTTTCCATCAGCAGTGAGGGCAAGGCGGCCTCGTCGCGCACGATCGCGAATTCCTGACTCGCAGCGGGGCTCGCATCGAAATAACGAATCTTGCCAAGATGATAACCGGCTGTTTGATAGATGGTGTCAAAGTCATCAAGCGTCGCCTGCAGCGCCACGTGCGTCGCAGCTGTGGCGGCTGTGAGTCCCGGCACACCGACCAGGTAAACATTCACGTCCAAGGTGTCGCCAGCTTCCGATTCTTCGAGCATGTACCAACACACTTCATCCGACGTGGTCGCCACTGTGTAGGTGTGCGCGCCAGTCTCAAATTGTGATGTGTACAAAGGGGCAGGTGGGACGATGGTGGGGTTCATGTTGCCATAGATTTCACTAGGAACCGATTGGAACGAGTTCTCGTTCTGCAACAGAGTCGCCGTGTTCGACGGCCGAATGATGCTGACCGGTGCGATGTCTTTTCCATCTGGGGTGAAGGGGGTAACCATATACGAGGTGCTGTTCGCAGCCACAGTGTACGGGATCTCTGCGGTTCCGTTGCGGGTATCTACGCAGGAAATCGCAAATGGATTGCCCGTCAACACCTCGGCATCGATCGGAATCGATGGGTCGGGTGTGCACATCCCCTGTGCGCCGTTCAACGGCTGACAGATGTAGCCGTCACGGCACTCCGTATCCGCCGTGCACAAACGCACGCAGAAATCCGGGCCACGAACCTGGAGACATCGATTTTCGTTGCCCAGACGCGAGCAGTCTTCGAAAGAACCGCAGTCCAGAGTGGTGCAGAAACCGCCCGGCCATTCGGTGATGCAGGTTCCTCCCTGACAGTCCGAATCCAGCGCGCAGCCTTCTCCATCGGCCACGCCGGTTGGAGCCTGACAACGTCGACCCTCAGGGGACTGAACGCATGCCAGCCCGTCGAGACACTGGTCATCGTTTCCGCAAGGCGTCGCGACACAAGAGCCGTCGTCGGCGCACGTGTCTCCGGGAGGACATCCATCGGTCTGGCACCCTGTAGGGGCGATGACCGCGACATCAGGTTCGTCAATGACGTCTGTGTCCGGCGTGGCGTCGGGCAGACTACCAACATCGGCCTCATTAGTGGCCTCGTCGATGTTCCAGCCCTCGTTGGATTCTTTGGTGTCGTCGGAACCACACGCGGAAACAATGAGCGCGGTGGCGCATAGGAATGCAACACCAGTGCGTCTCAATACCATTTCGACCTCTTTGGTCAGGGGAAGTGTTCGAAAAATGATCACACCCCTTGTGTAGCAAAATGTAGGCCGATGTGCGCGATGATAAATTCTACTTTGCGTCCATCCAGTTATCCCCGATCCCGACATCCACTTCCAGTGGCACATCAAGCGTCACGACGCTCGACATGACCTCGCGCACGATCTCTGCGAACTCGGTAGCGATGGCCTCGTCGACCTCGAAGATGAGCTCATCGTGGACCTGCAACAGCATCACAGCCGGGATTTTCTCGGTGTCGATGCGCTCCTGGATATTGAGCATCGCTTTTTTGATGATGTCGGCAGCCGTGCCCTGAATCGGCATATTCACAGCGACGCGTTCCTCAAAAGCACGTTGAGCCCCACCAAAACCGTCGATCTTGGCCAACAAACGTCGCCGTCCAAAGAGGGTCTCGGCATACCCTTTGTCGCGCGCCTCGTGCTGAAGCTGATCAAAGAAGGTCTTCACGACGCTGTATCTGTCGAAATAGTTCTCGATGTACTGTTTGGCTTCTTTGCGCGAAATCTTCAGGTCACGGGCCAGGCGATTGGCTCCCATGCCGTACATCACGCCGAAATTCACCGTCTTGCCGGCACGGCGTTGGTCGCTTGTGACCTCGGCCAATTCGATGCCAAAGATCTTCGAGGCCGTAAGGCTGTGAATATCCTGACCGGTTTTGTAGGCCTCGACCAGTTCTGGGTCGCCCGACATATGCGCCATGATCCGAAGTTCGATCTGCGAGTAGTCGGCGCAAATCAGCTTCTTGCCTTTTGCAGGCACAAAGGCTCGGCGAATCTCGCGTCCGTAATCGCTTCGGACCGGGATATTCTGCAAGTTCGGGTTCGATGACGACAAACGCCCCGTCGCAGTGACGGCTTGATTGAAATCCGTGTGGATTCGCCCCGTGTCGGTCCGCACCAGTTCGGGCAGCGCGTCGACATAGGTGCCCTTGAGCTTCGAAAAGCTGCGGTACTCAAGGATCAGCGCAGGCAATTCATGCAATTCCGAAAGCTGTTCCAAAACTGATTGGTCGGTCGAAGGACCCGTACGTGTTCGTTTTTTGATCGGAAGCCCAAGCTTATCAAAAAGCACTTCTCGTAGTTGGAGCGGGCTGTTGGGGTTCAACGGCTGGCCAGCGATCTCGTTGATCTGCGCATGCAGTTTATCAAGGTGTTCGCCGAATTCGGCGCCCAGAATCTTCAGCACCGACGTGTCGATCGAAATCCCAGCACTCTCCATGCGAGCCAAGATGATCGAGAGCGGCAATTCCATTTCGTCGTGGATATTGCGCAGACCGGCTTCGTCGATCGTTGGGGCGAGTTTATCGCAGATCAGCAGGGTGATGTCGGCGTCCTCGGCCGCGTATTGCGTGGCCTGTTCAACGTCCACCATCTCGAAGTTGATCTTGTTTTTGCCGGTTCCCGTCACGTCCGAATACTTGATCGTTTCGTGCCTCAAGTAGTCTTGTGCAATGGCATCAAGCCCATGCGAAAGCTTGCCTGGATCAAGCAGGTAGCTCATCAACATCGTGTCCCATTCGATGCCGCGCAGCGTGATTCCATGCCGCCCAAACACGATCCACTCGTATTTGTAGTTTTGGGCAATTTTCGGGAAATCCGGGTCCTCTAAGACCGATCGCAAGGCTTCCATCACGTATTCGGTCGAAAGCTGTTTAGGCGCGCCGATATACCGATGGCTGGTCGGGATGTACACACCAGTATGTGGCTCCCACGATAAGGCAACACCCACGATCACCGCATCCAGCGGGTCGATCGCCGTGGTCTCAAGGTCGACGGCCACCCTACCTGCGCGCCGGATCGCTCGCACAACCTCGGCCAAATCGGCTTCGGTGGTGACCATGCGATAACCTTTGACGACTTTGGATGCCATGCGCTCAGGCTCAGGCATCACAGGCGGCGCATGGCCTTCAATGAACCCCTTCTTTTTCATCCATGACTGGATATCGCGAAGCGGGTTTTTGAACTCGAGCCGAGTCATCAGCTCGGTCAGCGCCGGCACATCGGGTGCAGACATCCGAAGCGCATCCAGATCGAGCGGGATATCGCAATCATCTTTCAAGGTCACCAAAGCCAGCGAAAGCCTGGCTTGGTCAGCAAAATTGATCAGGTTTTCTTTCCGCTTGGTCCCCGAAATTTTATCGACGCTCGCCAGAACAGTTTCCAGATCGCCAAACTCCGCGACGAGCTTTCCGCCTGTCTTTTCGCCAATTCCAGGGACTCCCGGAACGTTGTCGGACGTGTCGCCAGACAGCGCCATCACGTACTTGACCTTGTCCGGAGTGACGCCAAATCGCTCGATCACGTCGACTTCGGTGAAAACCTTGTCGCGCATCGTGTCGATCATGCGAACTCGCGGGTCTCCCAGCAGCTGCATCAGGTCCTTGTCGGCGCTCACGATGCAGATTTTGAGGTCTTCCAAGAGCGCCTTTTTGGTCAGCGTTGCGATCAGGTCATCGGCTTCCATGCCAGGAACGACCAGCACTGGGATGCTCATCGCTTCGACAAACTCTTGAAACCACGGAATCTGCGAGCGCAAATCACCAGGCATCTCGTCGCGATTCGCTTTGTATTCAGGATAGATTTCCCACCGAAACCCTGGCTCTGGATGGCCAAAAGGATCGAAGGTCATCGCCAGATAATCTGGGTTCTCTTGCTCCAGAAGCTTACGCAACATCTGGATGAAACCGTAGATGGCGTTGGTCGGCTCACCCTTCGAGTTCGAAAGGTTCCTGATCGCGAAAAAAGCCCGGTAAATATATGCCGAGCCGTCAACAATATAGAGTGTCTCATTCATGCGCGGCACGTTAGGCCGGGACGTGTTTCGGTGCAAGACGGGGCGCGCAGTGAGCAGTGAGCTGAGCGGCGAGCAGTGAGCAGTGAGCGGCGAGCGGCGAGCGGCGAGCACTTTAATGCGGACGCTGGCGTTTGTGGCCGTCGTCAGTTCGTAGCAGCGGTCTAATTGGTACGCGGGCCTATGGCACTGCGATTGGCCTTTTGCTGGGCGGTTTTCGGTTTCAGTAGCTGGACCAAGTGTGGTGCATCGGCGGACCTTCATAATGCTCGATGTAGAGCGTATTTGGCGTGATCAGCGGATGGGTAAACCCGGACGGACAGCCTGCGCTGTAGGTCTGTGTGTAGGCCGAGCCATCTTCGTAGTTGGCGGTAGCCAGTCGACCCTCGACGTAGGTGTAAATCACCGGTGTGCCGAGTGTTGAAGCGACGATCGACCCGTTCGCGTCGCGCGTGAAATACCGTGTACCGTTCCTTCCGACCAAGAGTCCGTGGTCGTCGAAGTCGTAGCGCAGGCCGGCGAAGTCGTCCTCGGCTTGGCGGATCAGGTTGCCTTGCTCGTCGTAAATGAACCGCAGATCGCGAGGCCGACCATCTTGCACGGTATGGATATTTTCGAGCCGTCCGTCTTGCGACCGATAGGTGTACGTATAAATAAGCCAAGGCTTAAGCACGCCGCCCGAATACTGGTCTGTGCGGATCTTCTCGCCGTTGGGGTTCCAAGTGTAAACGACGCGTCGCTTCGAGGTCTTCTTGGTGTCGGCGTAGCTCGTGACCGCGTCGGTATCCCACTGAATAAGGCGGCTCGCTGCGTCATACGTGAAGGTCAAATCTTCATGGAAATAGGTGTCGTTTTCATACACCGCCATTCGACTCTGCCATGCGCCAAACGTCTGCGACTCGTTGGCTCGACTCCAAGTTTCAGCTTCCCCTCGCACCAAGCGGCCATTTTCGTAGGTGTTGACTCGTAAGCCTCTTGTGCCAGGCCCCACCTGAAATGCGTGGCTCACAAGGCCGAACTCAGAGAAAACGAATTGGTTTGTGACGACGCCCGTTGCAACGTCGCGACGTGTGACTTCGCAGGTTGTCTGGTCAAACGGCGTGTCGTCGACGTCTGTCGGCACACAAGAACTCATAAAGAGCATCAAAAGGAGAGCGTATCGCATACGGAGTCGACAACTGGTGATTGGAAAAGTTCCCGACGGCGCTGGTTTGACTCCATCTAAGTCGGATACCATCGGTGAAGCGCAAATCTTGATCCATTTTGTGGGGAAGCCATGAGGAAAACACCTGTGACCCATACAGGTTTCCATCGCGGATAAAGCATTCGAAAACGAGTCTCCATCGATTGTGGCGGGAAAATTGGTTTTAGAAAGTGTGGTCACAGTGCCAGCCTCAAGCGCCGATGGTGCGTTGATCACTCATGATGGAAAGGTTGGTCTGGTTGCCACAGACGCGATCTATTTTGGGGATGAAAAGCTTGTTGTGGATCCGCCGCTCGGGCCGATTATCCGGACATCTTCACAAGGGTTGGTCTTCACAGATGCGCCACGGACCTCCGGTCCGCAGCCACGAACAGTCGGGACCGACCTGCTGCCTGGCGTGAAGTTATGCGAGAAGTTGGAACCGAGATACTGCGACAATACGCCAAAAGAATAAAACGCCCGATTCGATGAACCGGGCGTTCTTGCTGATTAGGTCGCGGATCTTAGACGAAGAGTTTCTGGGCGAGGATCACGACGCCCATGACGAGGACGAAAACCGCGAAGCCTTTGCGAAGTTTGTTCGCGTCAATCCGATGGGAAACTTGCGCTCCGGCAAACGAACCGACGATTGCTGCACCGGCAAAGCTCAGTGCCAAGGACCAGTCGATGGGCACGTAAGAAGCGAAGCTCGCAAACCCAGCCAATGTGTTCATGGCAATGACCATCAATGACGTGCCGATGGCTGCCCGCATTGAAAGTCCGCCAAGCAGCACTAAGGCTGGGACCACAATAAATCCACCGCCCGCCCCGACGAGGCCTGTGAGCGCGCCTACGGAAAGACCTAAACCGCCGATTTTGAGGATAGGCAGGTGTGTTTCTGCTTCCGCACTTGGTTTCAAATCCGATTTGCCACGCAGCATCATGACGGCGGTCACGAGCATGAATCCTGCGAAGATGCTCAGCAGAACGCCACCCGGGATGAATTTTGCGATTTGTCCGCCGATGGCCGCGCCGCCCATCGAGAAGGCACCAAAGACAATTCCGATTTTCCAGGAAACATTGCCGGCCTTCGCATGGCCGATGACCGCACCAATGCTCGTGGCGCCGACGGCCAATAGGCTGGTCGCGATCGCGACCTTTTCGTCAACATGCGCCAGGTACACCAAGATCGGAACGGCCAGAATCGAACCGCCGCCACCCAGTAGCCCGAGCGTAAAACCCATTATGACTGCTGCTATTAGTACGATGATCGTCATGGCTCTTTCTCTGCTAGGTCAAACTACACGCTCATCTATTGAGCATCGATCGTGCCAGACTCTAAGGGGCCGCGTTTGCTTGAGTATTTTGAACCAAGGCCCTGTTGTGTTTCAACGGGCGTATCAACGTTTCATCAAATACGCTGCTCTCGCTCAAAAAAGCATGAGCACGTATTTCTCACCGAACATAGAAAACTGAATGTGGATATGGTCCAGCCAACCGTTGGCCGCCCCAGCAATGAGCCCCAACCAGATCCCGGATACGATCATGGCCAAGGGGGCGATCCACTCACCATGAAGGTGCCTTCCCCCCAATGCGGCTGCGCATCCTGCTACGAGGAGCGTTGGCGTGGTCATCAAAACGAGTAGCACCATCACCCCCGCTCCATGCATCGGAGAGGCCGTGGAAGTGGCGATGCTTAAGACCCAGAACATCAACATACAAGGCAGCAGCCCCATCATCGCACCCAGCATCAGGTAGCGCAGAAACCCCGACTTGGGTCCTCGCCGTTGCAGGGTCATCAATCCGCGTCCCAGCAGCGCTCCGCCCTGACTTGCCCATTTTCCACTCGAAAATTTATGGGCCCATGGAGGCAGGCGTGTCAGGCCCACCAAAACCAGCACGACGGACAAAACAAGCCCCGCCACCTGAGTGAAATCCCGAAGAGAGCTCTCAAACGCGCTGCCCACAAGGCCTGCGACCGCACCGATCACCGCGTAAGTTATGGCGCGTCCGGTCTGATAGCTCAAAACGCGACCCGCACGTCTGGCCAGCTCTCTGGGGCGTGACGAGTCCTTAATGTCGGAGGTGATCCCGGCGAGGATCGGTCCACACATGCCGCCGCAATGGAAAAAGACCCAGATGAAGCCGATCGAAAATACTTGTGCGTAATATGTGGCAAAATTCATAGGTCGAAAGCCAGCAATGCTCGTGCCAGTCAGGCCGCAAAAGGTGCGTGGTTTCGCAGGCCATTGCACGAAGAAAAGAAATCCTTTCCGCAGTCCGCGTCGAGGTGTCAGACGCCTGCGCTTATTATGCGCGGCACCAGCACAGGCGCAATTGATGCGCTTGGCCGATTTTTTGGCCGTATCGACGTCTCGTCTCAAATGCTCGCCAACAACGGTGTTTAGGAGATCTGGAATTTCGTGGTTGAGTATGGCACATATCTTGAGTAAGCGACGCATGCCCCGAACGGGCGTGACCAGTATTAGGAGGACTTGTGAGTGCCGTTACTACTCGGGCCGAAACGCCCCCGCAAGGATTTGAAGAGGTTGTCTACGACGACCGCATTACGCGAGCATTCGCGTGGGCGACCATTACCTGGGGGATCGTAGGCATGCTTGTGGGGGTGATTATCGCCACCCAGATCGCCTATTGGCCCGCCAATGCGCACGAGATGTTCTCGTTTGGACGCCTCCGGCCTTTGCATACCAACGCGGTGATTTTTGCCTTTGCTGGTAATGCCATTTTTACGGGTATTTACTACTCAACCCAACGGTTGATGAAGACGCGTATGTTCAACGATAAGTTGAGCTGGCTTCATTTCTGGGGCTGGCAAGCGATCATCGTTTCCGCTGCGATCACGTTACCGATGGGTTTCACCCAAGCGCGCGAATACGCTGAGCTTGAATGGCCGATCGACATCGCGATCACGATCATCTGGGTTGTTTTTGCCGTGAACTTCTTTGGGACCCTGATTCGCCGTCGCGAAAAACATATTTACGTCGCGATCTGGTTCTACATCGCGTCCATCGTGACTGTGGCTGTCCTTCATATCTTTAATAACCTGGTGATTCCGGTTTCGGGCATGAAGGGCTATTCGCTCTTTGCCGGTGTCCAGGACGCGCTGATCCAGTGGTGGTACGGACATAACGCCGTCGCCTTCTTCCTGACCACGCCCTTTCTGGGCCTGATGTATTACTTCCTTCCCAAAGCCGCGGAACGTCCCGTATTTTCGTACAAATTGTCGATCATTCACTTTTGGTCGCTTGTATTCCTCTACATCTGGGCGGGTCCTCACCACCTTCATTATTCGGCATTGCCCGAGTGGGCCTCTACGGTGGGCATGGTGTTCTCGATCATGCTTTGGATGCCAAGCTGGGGCGGCATGATCAACGGTTTGTTCACTCTGCGCGGTGCGTGGCACAAGCTTCGTGACGAACCGGTCCTGAAGTTCTTCGTGGTCGGTATTACGTTCTACGGCATGTCGACCTTCGAAGGTCCGATGTTGTCGATCAAGTCGGTTAACTCGTTGAGCCACTTCACAGACTGGACGATCGCACACGTTCATTCCGGTGCGCTGGGATGGAACGGATTCATCACGTTCGGCATGCTCTACTGGCTTGCTCCACGACTTTGGAAGGGCGACTACAACAAGCGTCTTGCGAACTGGCATTTCTGGATGGGAACGCTGGGTATCTTGATTTACATCATCGCGATGTACACTGCGGGCGTAACTCAGGGCCTTATGTGGCGTGCGTTCGATGATACCGGCAAGCTTATGTATCCGGATTTCATGGAAACCGTGATTCAGCTGATGCCGATGTACTGGCTGCGTGTTCTGGGTGGGACGATGTACTTCACGGGCACCTGTATTGGTGCGGTCAATATGATCCTCGCCGCTCGCGGCGGAGTTCGTCCCGACACGATCGCTCATGTCGCCATACCCACCTGGCGCAACGCGGACAAAGCGACCGACGGCAGCGTCGAAGGCCCTCAGACCTACGATGCAGCGCTCGCTAAACTCGACAAACACACCAAAGATGGCTGGCATCGGGCTCTTGAAGGCTGGCCCATGCTCTTCACCGCTTTGACCACGATCGCCATTCTGATCGGCGGCGCCGTTGAGATCATCCCGATGATTCTCGTCAAGAGCAACGTCCCACATATCGCAAGCGTGATGCCTTACACCCCGCTTGAGTTGGAAGGACGAGACATCTACATCCGTGAAGGCTGTTACAACTGCCACTCACAGACCGTTCGACCCATGCTTCATGAGGTCGAGCGCTACGGCGAATACAGCAAGCCTGGTGAGTTCATTTACGATCATCCATTCCAGTGGGGTTCAAAACGAACGGGACCCGACCTGCATCGTATTGGTGGGAAGTATCCTTACCTCTGGCACGTTCGACACATGCAGGACCCACGATCGACCACCCCGACCTCGATCATGCCGCCATTCGCGTTCCTTTTGGAACACGACCTCGACCTCTCTCACACGCAGAAGAAGCTTGAGGTCCAAATGATGCTGGGTGTGCCTTACACACCCGCGATGGCCGAATCGGCCGTTGCCGACGCGAAAAAACAAGCTGCGGAAATTGCGGCCCAGGTCGAGAAAGACGGAGGTCCGAAAGGACTTGAAAACAAGGAAATCATGGCGCTGGCGGCCTATCTGCAGCGTCTGGGTACCGATATCAAGAAGGAGGCCAAATGAACCGCGACGTGATGCAAGGTGCAGGTCTTGAGGTCTACGCCGAGATTGGAATTGTCATTTTTTTGATCGGCTTTCTGCTGGTTGTGATTCGTGTGGCCTTGATGAAGACGTCTGAAGCCGAAGAATGCGGAAATCTCCCTTTGGCCGATGGAACGGATGAGGTGACGGTATGAGTGAAGGTAAAAAAGACTCAGAATATCAGGATATCCTGACCAGCCATGACTATGACGGTATTCGTGAATACGATAACCCGATGCCATTTTGGTGGAAGGCCGTGTTTGCAGTGACCGTGATCTGGTCGCCTATCTATGTGTTTGGCATGGAGTTCGGCTACATCAACGATTACGGCCAAAACCTCCGTGAAGACACCCTGGAGGTGGAAGCTCTTCGGGCAACAACCAAGGCCGCGGCCCCGGTTGTCGACGAAGCCCTCATCATGGCCTCAGCTGGGGACCCTGCGCGTGTTGCCGCGGGTCAAAAGGTATTCTCGACCACATGTGCATCCTGCCATAATCAGCAAGGACAGGGCCTTATTGGTCCCAACCTGACGGATAAATACTGGCTTCACGGTGGAGGCCCGATGGACATCCATAAGGTCGTTACCGAAGGTGTGGCGGCGAAGGGCATGCCAGCCTGGGGCAACGTCCTCAGCGCCGACGATGCCATTAACGTGGTCGCGTTCATCTCGACTCTTCAAGGCACGAATCCTGCAGACCCTAAAGAGCCGCAGGGTGATCTATATCCGGCCGAAAAGTAGGTTAGCTCCATGGGTGATCCCAATATTCTGAATTCTCCTCCCGAAGACGTACTTTCGACACTTCATGCCGATGGGCGTCGCCGGTGGATGTACCCGGTGCCCGAAAAGGGCCGGTGGTGGAAACGTCGCTTCGTCGTGGCGTGGGCACTCATTCTGATATTTCTGGCGTTTCCGATCGTCAAGATCGGAGGCAAGCCGGCGATTTTCTTGGATTTGGCGCATCGAGAGTTCACGTTTTTTGGGCTCACCCTCTACCCGACTGACACCTTTCTGCTCACGCTCTTTCTGCTGAGTGGATTTGTGTTCATCCTACTCTTCACCACCGTAGCTGGTCGTGTTTGGTGTGGATGGGCGTGCCCGCAAACCGTGTACATGGAGTTCTTGTATCGCCCCATTGAACGGTTGATCGAAGGCAAAGAAACGGCACGTCGTCGGCGCGACGAAGGTCCGTCGTCGTTCGACCGGACATGGCGCAAGGCCTTGAAACTCGCCATTTTCCTGGTGATTTCGGCTGTCTTGGCCCACACCTTTGTCGCCTATTTTGTGAGCTGGGACGCGCTCATTCACTGGATGACCGGTCCCCCGACCGAGCATTGGGGCTATTTCGTGATGATGGCCATGACCACAGGTCTGGTCCTCTTCAACTTCGGCTATTTTCGCGAACAGATGTGCACGATCGCATGTCCCTACGCCCGCATTCAATCGGTGCTCCTCGATCAGGATTCGCTGATTGTGAGCTACGATAAGGGCCGCGGCGAGAAGCGTGGAAAACGTAACAAGAAAACAGCCGAAGTCTCGGGCCTTGGCGATTGCGTCGATTGCGGTGCCTGCGTGCGAACCTGCCCCACCGGAATCGATATTCGTGACGGCCTCCAGATGGAGTGCATCACCTGCACACAGTGCATCGACGCCTGTGACGCCATCATGATTCAGGTTGGAAAACCTGTAGGACTGATCCGCTACACCTCTGAAAATGCACTGGAAGATAAGCAGGCGAAATTATTGCGCCCACGTTCCATACTCTATGTGGTGGTTCTGACTGTGGTGTCGGCCTCGTTCATGTGGGCCCTTTCGCACCGCACCCCTGTTGACGTGAATATCGGCCGCGTCGTGGGCGCTCCGTTCACGATGCTCGGGAAAGAAAAGGTGATGAATCGTGTGCGCTTCCGCGTTCAGAATCGAAGCGGACATGACGCGACCTTCAGTGTCGCGATTTCTGAGCCAGAACATTCGGAACTCAAGATGATTGGGCCGGCGACGTTCATGGTCAAAAACGGTCATTCGGAGCGGGTTGAGGCCTTTGTGATTGTGCCCGAAGACGAGTTTCATCACGGACGTGTCAACGCAAGTTTCAACATTTCGAACGATAAGGGCGATAGCGAGGTCGCTGGCTTTACCCTCATAGGACCCTAATTATGATGCGCATCCCCGAAAAGTATTTCTGGCCCGGCATGGTGGTCGCCATTCTTGGTCTCAGCGTGGTCGCAAACATCATTTTGGTGAGCGCGGCTCTTTCGGACGGCGGACCTCAGGTCATCGATAACTACTACGAAAAGTCGGTGAATTGGGACGAGAGCCAAGCCGAACTCAAACGCGTCAAAGAGATGGGGTGGACGGTCGAAATTCTGGTGGGCCCCGTCGCACCGGATTGTGCCGTTCGTTTTGTCGTCCGGGACCGCACGGGCGCTCCCGTCGACGGTCTTTTGCCTCATGTCGTTGTGCACTCGCCAGCAAAGATCGCGGCCAAGGGTGAAGCTGACCTGAAGCCTGCGGGGCCCGGCATTTATGCCGGTGAGTTTCCCATCACCCATGTTGGGATCTGGGACTTCAATTTCACGGCACGTTTGGGGGATGGCGATTTCGTGACCTCGAAACGTGTCGAGGTTCTCCCGTGAATCCGCGTCGGGTTGCATGCGCTCATTGTGGCCTTCCAACCACTTCCGAAACCGAGCCAGCCTTCTGCTGCTCGGGTTGCGAAACTGTCTACCACGCCATTCATCACGCCGGACTTTCCCAGTATTACGATCTGGGAAACGGCGAGCGCACACCGCCCTCAAGCAAGACCGACGCGGCTTTTGACTCTTCCGCGTTTCAAGACTCCATCCGAAGACTGCCCGATGGCACATGCGAAACGGCCCTCTTTATCGATGGGGTTCATTGCGCAGCCTGTGTTTGGTTGGTCGAACGTATGCCCACGGCTCTCGATGGGGTCGTTGAGTCACGTCTGAACCTGTCGCGAGGTCGACTTGAGATTCGGTGGAGCCCCGATCAGGTCTCGATGCCGACCGTGGCCCAATGGCTTTCTCAATTTGGGTATTCGGCCCATCCCATGCACCGCGCCGACGACGCCCGTGGCAGCGCGGAACGAAAATCGCTGTTCAAGATTGGCGCGGCGTGGGCGTTGGCTGCCAATGTGATGTTGTTGGCGATTTCCCTCTACGCGGGGCTCGACACGGGTGTCGAGGCGGACCTGGCCATGGCTGCTAGATGGGCTTCGATGCTCTTGACCGCCATCAGCGTCTTTTGGGCCGGCGGAGAATTCTATCGCCGAGCATGGGCCTCGTTGCGCCCCTTTCGCGGCCTTCATCATTTGTCGATCGATGTGCCGATCACCCTGGGGATCTGGGCCGGATTTACGCACAGCGTTTGGGTGACACTGTTTAGCACCGGTGAAATCTGGTTCGATTCGATCGCGGTGTTGATCGCGGCGTTGCTGACCGCAAGATGGTTGCAGCGCAGAGGCACGCGCATGGCCACGGAGTCGGCGCAGCGTTTGTTGTCGTTGTTGCCATCGACGGCGCGAAGACTCGCGGAGGGCAGTGTCGAGGAAGTCCCGGTGGCTTCTCTTTGTGTGAACGATTTGTTGGAGATTCGCGCAGGTGACGTGATTCCAGCTGATGCGATTGTGGTCGAAGGTCGTTCCGCTCTTCACCGGGCGATCATCACGGGCGAAAGCCGAGCTGAAGATGTCGAAGTTGGCGCCCCCGTGAGTGCCGGCGAAACCAATGTTTCTGCGCCAATCATTGTGCGTGTGACCGCGGCTGGGCAGGATTCGCGACTCGGCAAAATCCTGTCGTGGGTCGAATCCGCGACGATTCGACGCGCCCCGGTGGTGCAGAAGGCCGATCAGCTTTCGGGTTGGTTCGTCCTCGGTGTTTTGGTGGCAGCCGCCCTGACTTTTTTGGCCTGGTATCCGACCCATCCCGAATTGGCGCTCTCGCATACGATCGCGCTCCTTGTGATTTCGTGCCCTTGCGCGCTTGGGATGGCGACACCGCTCGCCCTGACCGTGGCGATGGGGAAGGCGGCGCGGAAAGGGATTTTTATCAAATACGATGACGTGCTCGAACGCCTGGAGGCCGTCGATGTGGTGGTCTTTGACAAGACCGGGACACTGACCCACGGCAAGCTGGAAGTCGCCTCGATCGTGGGTGAAAACACCGCGCTACGACTGGCGGCGGCCCTCGAGATTCAAAGCACCCATCCTGTGGCTCGAGCCATCTGCGACTGGGTACGCGTGCATCCAGCCGGCACACAACTCGACACGGACGCAGGCATCCCCGCAAACCGACCTCAGGTTGAGCGTGCCACAGATGTCACCGAGATCGCTGGCAACGGCATGCGTGGAATGGTCGAAGGCCACCTCGTGCAAGTTGGTAGGCCTGCGTGGCTTGGGGTGGACGACTCGGAGCTGGTCGCTTTTGTGGCAAACGGACAGTCGCCTGTCGTGGTGGCTGTCGACGGAAAGGTCGTCGCGCTCATTGGTGTGGGCGACGTGATTCGAACCGAGTCGTTGTCGGTCCTTGATGCTCTGCGCGCAGCGGGGCGTCGACCCGTGATTCTTTCGGGCGACCATTCCAAAATCGCAGCAGCAGTCGGCGGCGCGCTTGGCTTTGCTCCCGAAGATGTGCTCGGCGACCAGAGCCCAGAGGCAAAACTCGCCTATATTCAGGGCCTTCAAGCCTCAGGGGCGACCGTGGCCATGATTGGAGACGGCGTAAACGACGCGGCCTCGCTCAGTATTGCCGATGTCGGGATCGCGGTGGAGGGCGGCACGGACCTCAACTTGGTGGCCGCCGATGTATTCCTGACTCGCGCAGGACTGGAGCCACTCAACGGGCTTTTTGACGTCTCACGCGTCGCAATGAAGACGGTCCACAGAAATCTCGGAATTTCCCTCGTCTACAACGCCGTTACAATGACCATGGCCGCGTTCGGATTAGTCACTCCGCTCTTTGCTGCCATCCTCATGCCTCTTTCATCACTGGTCGTGGTATTCTCGTCGCTGGTTCAGACGACTTCGCCTCGCGAATCGTCCAAAGCTCCCGACACAACCGCTCTTGGGCGGCCTACGGCGCTTTTTCAGGCCAAGGAGTAATCCAATGGAGATTCTGTATTTACTGGTGCCGCTGGCTTTATCGCTGGCGTTGGCTTCGGTGGTCGCTTTTAGATGGGCGACCAAACATGATCAATTCGACGATTTGGAATCGCCAGCAGTGCGTATTCTGAACGACGACTAGATGCCAGGCACCTAGAAGCTGAAGGCGAGCTGCAGGCCCGGCGCTCGTTCAAGATCAGAGACTTTGAGCGCTCGGCGTAAATCCGAGTTGTAGTCCCGGACGCCCACAAAACTGGTGGTTGCGCCAACGATATACATCGATCCTCCAAGCACGGCGCCGGTTACCGTCCAATCGGTCTGATCGGTGGTGAGTCCAAAGACCAACGCCGTCACTCCAAAAACCACCCCCATTCCAACGACCGTTCCCGTGACGTATTGCTGGGCGTAATAGTTGCCCAGCCCGGGGAATATCAGAGTGTAGCCGATGGCCTTAGCCTCTGATTTTTTGGACTTCTGGTAGATTTCACTGCGATGCGAAGCATTAAAGAATTCGCCGTTTGCGACCGTTCGCTTATGCGTTGTGTCTTGGGCGAAGGCAGTGAAGGGAAGGGAAATGAGAATGAAGATTAGAAATCGCATGCCGCATGTAAACACAGGCGGCTAGGCGCGACAAGCCTTGGGCTTACTGGGCGACACACGCTGAGTTGCTTCCGCTGCGACCACAGAGCCCGGTGCAACAATCGCCATCATACGAGCAGCTTTCACCAATATTGGTACACATGCCGTTGGTTCCAGGGGTGTTATTCGGTCCGCCCGTGGTGTTGTTCGGTCCGCCTGAGGTGTTGTTCGGTTCACCAGGAAGTCCTGTGATGGTGCTGTCACCTGGGATCAGCGTTCCAGGCACCGCTGTGCCGTAGCCGTTATCACCGTTCGGGTCGCCGTACGCGCAAAGGAAGTTGCCTCCGACCTGCGCGTTGCCTCGTTGAATCGTGTCGCATGCCGTGCCTTTGAGCTCGACACATTGTTTCGCACCAAAGCAGATCTGTTCGTCTTGGTGGAATACCCAGCCGTTATCGCCATAAGGCAACGCGGTACCATTGACCTGAATGTCAGCATGGGTGGCCAGTTTCGGGTCCAGAATGGCTCCATCAAGTTGGAAGATGCATTCACGTGAGCCCACGATGATTTTTTCGAGGGTCGTCTTCAACTGATCGGGGTTCGTGGCCCGGAAGAAAGGTGAGGGCACGCCGCCCATGCCGGCAGTCGCCATGTCGTCGAGGTGTTTTTCTCCGACCTGATTGCCAACCGAAAGAACCACTGTCTCGACACCCCGGCTGTAGGCTTCTTCAACCGCCGAGATCGACTCCTGGCGCGCGATTTCGCGCTCATCTTCATTGCGTGGATCGGGGATATCGCAGGTGTCAGGCTCACCGTCGGTGGCGAGCAAGAGAATCTTGGGTCCACGAACCTCTTTGTCTTCAAACTGCCGCATGGTGCCGATGATCGACGCACCTGTTGGAGTGTCGTCTTCGGGTTTGGCGTTTGAGAACACGCGATCGATGGCGTCGAAGTTGTTAAAGTCGGGCCGTACGTCTCGCAAATTGGGGCAGGTCGGTCCGCCGTTAAAACTTGTGTACAGGGCGAATCCAAATCGAAAGCGCTCCTGAAGAGTCGAAACCAATCCGTTATTTGGATCCATCAACGACGAATGAGTAGCTTCCCAGCGATCTTGGTTCCCGCCGAAATCAGCGGTCATCGAACCCGATTGATCGACCAGGAGAACCACCGTTGGAATCGCTTCGGTAAGTTGAACAGCCAATTGCGCACATTGATCCTGAGGCCCAATGGGGCCCGGTACGCGATAAGGGTTACCGGCAGGTGTGCAATCGAAATCACAATCGCCACAGGGAGTTGGGTCGTTGCAGCTTCGACCTTCGCTGTCCTGATATCCGTCGTCGGTCTGGACGAGTCCGTCTGGAAGGGGATCGCCGTTGGGAAGGAGACCGTCCCCGGCAGAATCCGAAGGTCCGCATCCCATTGCAAGTAAAAGGGCCAAAGGCAAAATGAGATAATGTGGTTGCATCGCGTGTCTCCTGATCAACGTCCGCGATGAACTACTTCAACTTCTGTGCCACCTTTGCCTACATGTAGGTGTTTTGGCCTGATCCCCGCACACCTTATGCCTGAGCGGGCACAACCCTCGTGAAGTGTTTGAAAGGTCAGCGAAATGCAGGGGAGGGATCGGGGTCAATCGACTGAGGCGAATATGCCACACACGATTGCGTTATTCACCAGGAAGGTCAGGAACGACATCCCCATCGAGCGCGAAGTATTCGACCTGAATGAGCAGGTAGAACACGCGCTGCACAAAGTCAGACTCTTCGTGAGGCATTTTCGAGAGCAGGCGATCCAAGGCATCACCCGGCTCGTAAAGATTAATGACACGCAACGCTTTGGTCGGCAGTTTTAGGCGATCCAGATCGACGGGATTCTCGTGAATCCGCACAGGTAGATAGCGATACGTATTCGAACTTTCGCGAATACGCTCGATCGGCACGCGTTGCATGCACCCCTCAACAATCGTGCTGTAGGCATCGATTCCAAGCGGGTATCCATGGGTTTCTGGCTGTTGGTTCTCGAAATAACCGTAGACGCCAACCTCCCAAGTAAACACGTCCAGCAGTTTCTCGCGCATTTGCTCCGAGAGGTGCCTGAACACCTCGTGAGCTGGAATGGCGCCGATCGCGACAAGCGCATCACCCAGTCGTCCGCCCCATTCGTTGAGCCGAGTTAGGCCCTCCTCAAGTTGCGCTTGTGTGATGATCTTTCGTGAGATGAGGAAATATCCAAGCAACTCTTCTTCGCGGTTCGAATCCACGAGAATGGGCTCCCCATGGTCCAGGAAAATCGACTTCTCGATGTCATCGCGCTGGACACAAATACGGCCGGTCGCCTTCCCACGATGAAGTCGCGCCAATAATCGAGCGAAGGGGGCCGTCTTGAGTTCACCGTCGTAGCTGCTGTACAGGCCACGCATGTTTCGGATGATCTCTTTGCCCTCTTGGCCTGTCGGCATCACAGCGTCGGGTGCGTGTTGCTCCATGACAGGGCTTGAGGAGTCACCAAGTTCGCGGTTATTTGAAGCCAGTTGGGTGTCTTCGTCGCCAAGGGTCTTGGGTTTGTACGAGGGTTTGTACACCGCCGCACCGACAGGAACTGACTTGGCCGCGTTGCCCGAGGGTTTCTTGAGGTACTCGGATAAAAAAGCGAACTCGTCTGGATTCTGCCAGATCCCTCCGTCCGCCGAGATTCGATCCGCGCTCTCAGGCGGCCGGTCGGTGATGATCCGAACCAAGGTTTTTTCGCCCATCGGACCAAAAACAAGGCCTGCCTCGTCCCGGTAGCGATATTTGGTCGCCGCTTGAACCCGCTCGACAAACTCGTCGATATCATCGGAATCAAACGAATCCGCTGGAATGAAGTTTTTGGAAGGCGTCGCCTGCTGCTCTGGTGGAGGCTTTGGCACCGAAATCGCCTCCATCGGAGGCGGGGTCTCTATTCGATGACGCTCACTCGCGAGCACTGCTGCACGGTGTTTGCCACCGTCGCGTTCTTCCGAAATTCGCCGAGTCTTTTCGCGCTCGATTTCAGCCGCGAATAAACGTCGCATGAAGTTCGACAGCTCTGATCCGTTGACCTTGATTCTGTGTTGATAACAGAAGTCCATGATCGCCTGATAGAACTCACCGGCAGTCTGAAATCTTTCTTCGCGATGTTTTGCCATCGATTTGCGAATGATCTCGATCAGCTGCTGGGGCAGCGGTCCTGCCTTGTGAAGCGCGTCGTCGATGTCGGCGTCTCGGACCCGCAACATCACATCGAGGTCGGAGTTGCCAACAAAGAGGCGCTGCATCGAGATCGCTTCAAAAAACACGATTCCAGCAGAGAAAATATCGCTTCGCGAATCGATGTCCTCGCCGATCACCTGTTCGGGAGACATGTATCCGACTTTGCCCTTCAAGGTGCCAGATTCAGTCATGTTGCGCTGAATCGCGGCCTTGGCCACACCGAAGTCGCCGATCTTCACGTCGCCAGAATACGACATTAAGACGTTCGAGGGGCTCACATCACGATGAATGATGTTGAGCTCTTCGCCGTACGAATTCTTGGCACGATGAGCGAAGTCCAAACCCTTCAAGAACTCCATCGCAATGTGCAAAACAAGGTTGAACGGAATCTTCAGGTCGAGCTGTGCGCAGCGGGCAAGGACGTCTAGAAGGTCCTTTCCGTGCACAAATTCCATCGCAATATAATACTGTGCGTCCATCTCGCCGAGGTCAAAAACCTGAACGATATTGGCGTGATACAGTGACACTGCGATCTTCGCTTCGTTGATGAACATGCCAACAAATTCTTTGTCGTCGGCAAGAGCAGGCAGAATCATTTTGACGGCGAACTCTTTTTCAAAGCCCGCCGCACCAAATGTTTTGGCACGGTAGATCTCGGCCATACCGCCCGCACCGATCTTCTCGAGGAGGGCGTAACGACCGAAAGTGGTCCATGCAAGATTTCCGGATTTGTCGACCACTTCAGCTCACTGACGGCAAAGGGGGCTCGTCTGTTTATAGACTTCCACGCTCGCCTTCGTTGGACAAGAATTTTTCTTGTATTCAGAGTAGCACAAGTCGACGATCAACCGATACACGGCGAGTGGATTCTATGGACTTTCGGGGCGTTGTGTGGTCTTAAAGCCAGCCAATAAATCTTCGTCCGGTGATCAGATGCAGGACACGTCCCTCGCAGTTACTTTTAACGCCCTTCTCTCCAAGGGCACGGATTCTCTCAGACTGGGTGTCGCAAAGGCGCTTTTTCGTGACGATATGTCCTTGGCACTCAAGGAGGCGAACGCGGAGTATGCCAATCGCGGTGCCCGTGATCTTGATGTCGCTTTGACCTATGCCATCCTGTTGACTCATCGGGAACTGACCGAAGAGGCCATCGGGGTGTTGAAAAAAGCGATCGAGTATCACTCTCATAATGCAGCGTTGCAGCTGGCTCAGATCGATTTGCTTTTGGCGCGCGGAGACATGGAAGCCGCCAAAGACTTGACCGAGGCGCTGTCAAACGTCTCGTTCAACGAGCCACGTCATATCGCATATTTGGGTGATGCCTACCTGAGCATGAACATGCTGCCGGAAGCTCTGGCCGCGTTCACATCGGCGCTAGACCTCGGCCTTAACGACGCAATGGTGGCCTCGAACGCCGCGCAATTGTTGGCGGAGCAGGGTGACGTTGTCGGTTGCGCGGAAATGTACGAGCGCGCGGGTCGAATCGCTGCAATTAACCCAGAATATTACCTTCGTGCCGCCGACGCTTGGCTCGATGCCGACGTCAACGATCGGGCGATCCTGGCCTATCGCCGCGTCGTGAAGATGATGCCGGACAACGCACACGCCTGGACCTTTCTGGGTTTTGCGTACCGCGAATCCGACGAGCTCGAAGACTCACTTGAGGCTTTCCAGCGCGCCTATAAACTCGAACCCGATGACATGGAGAGCCTGCTCAATGTAGCTCACGCTCTCTTGGAAGTTGGGCAGAGCGAGGAAGCGCGCCGTTTTTACGAGATGGCGTCGATTCGCGACCCAGAGGAAGTCGAGGCCGTAAACGGCATGGTCGCAGCGGCTTTTGAGCTCGGTGACATCGAAATGGCCGAACAGCTCGGACGTCGAGCCGTGGCGATGAATCCTGAGAATCCTGACAACCAGTACAATCTTGGTGTGATCCTGTTGTCGATCAATCGCAACACCGACGCCGAAACGCATTTCCAGGCCGCACTCGATCTCAGTCCTGACGAACCTCGCTATGCGATCGCTCTTGCACAAATCTTGTTGCGCAAAGGCGAAACGGAAGAGGCGATGAAAAGCGCGGCCTTGGTGACGCAGACAATCGTGGGTGATGCCACTGGGATCTTCGAGTTTTCTAGAGATCTCGTGCGATTAGGCGGAGCAGACCGCGTCTTGGAATTCATCAACGCCGTCGAGACTTTTGATCCACGATGGAAGCCGGTGAAATCTATAATCGAATATCTTGCCCACGGCCTTCGTCGAGAAGACAGCGCCTATGCAGCTTGTCTTGATGAATTCAGGGCAGCTGTCGAAGCGTCTCCCGAGATCATTCCGGTGATGTGGGATTTCGAAGAAATCGAGCGTTTAGCCCTTGGAATCGAGCCGGATCAAAAGAAGACCCTCGAAATCATGATCGCAGTGCTCGAAGGTAGGCGTGACCTCAAACACCTCGACCGAGTTGGAAAATGAGAAGATTTGCAATTGGCTTGATGCTCGCGGTTGTCGCTGTCTCGGCGTGTACTGAGGATAACCCGGCTTATAACCCCGACCCGCTCCTGCCAGGTGAATGCCGCGCCGGAACGGCCTCGACCGAGACGTTTCAGTCTTTCGAAAGGCCCGGGAAGCTTGATGTGCTCTTTGTTGTAGATAATTCGGGCGACGTCGAGGACCTGCAACAAGCCATGGCATTTGCCGCCGCTCAGTGGCTGCAAGGGCTTCAAGGCGACCTCGATATCAACGTTGCAGTCGCTACGGCCGATGGCACGGGACCACCTCGCCTCGCGCCTCCTGGGACTTTGGCCAGCGGATGTGAGGGAAACACCACTCAGATTGCGCGTTCTTCGCAAAGCAATTTCACGCGGCTGATCGCGTGCAACATCATTCAGGGTGAGGACGGAGACCCGTTTCAGCAGACTTTGGGCGTGTTAGACGGCTTGTTTTTTGACACCTCGCTCTCCGATTTAGGGTTCTTCCGAGCAGACGCACGCCTGCTGGTGATCGCCCTTAGCAACGAAGACGATTGCACTCATACCGAGACCTTGTCCGGAGACGGCCCGCCTCGTCAGATTTGCGTGGATAACGCCGAGAAACTCTCGGCGATCGGTGATTTTGTCGACAAGCTTGCCGACATCAGTGTGACGCCTCAGGGCTTTGCATTTGTCGCAATCGCTGGTCCTCCCTCGGCTTCCGACGCCGCCGAATTGCGACCTGTTTGTTCATCGAGCCTGGGCGCCTCGTACGCGTCGCCTCGTTTGTATGCCACGACACGCCTGCTCGGCGATCGCGGGCATTTCGTAAGTTCATGCGCCGAGGACTTCATCACCGTGCTCGGGGACCTCACCGAACGATTTGCCATCGCATCGCACGTGTCGCTTTGCCCTGCCAAGAAGCTTGCCCACGAACCCTTGGACGTCACCGGCTTTGATTCGGACGATGAAGCCAGCCCGATCAAGCTTGGAAGTGCCGGATTTCAATTTCTGGGACCCACAGCCTTCTGCCCAAATGGCGAGCTCGGATTCAACGCTGCAGCGCTGACTGATGTTGCACGTGTCGAAGTCACTTACTGCGTCGAGTAGCTTCTGCTACGAATACAGCCCCATGATCGAGGCGAGCGGTGAAGGAAAGACTGCATTTCGAAGACAACGGGGACGGTTGGCTCTTGGAGATCCGGCAATTCTGGAACCCTGAACACCTGGACACTTCTCGCCGTCCCATCGTCATGATTCCCGGCTACGGGATGAATACCTTCATCCTGAACTTCCATCCGCGTGGCGATTCGATGGTCAAGTTCCTGGCGGATCGCGGATTCGAAGTCTGGACGGCGAATCTTCGAGGCCAAGGTGGGGCGCGCTGCGTGGGAGGAACCCGCGATTTTGGATTCGCTGAATTGGCGTTGGTGGATTTGCCTGTCGTCTTCGACTTCGCTCAGCAAAATACACGCGTGAAAGGAACAGGAATATCGGCGATCGGGTGCTCTCTTGGAGCCACCTTCTTATACGCCTATCTGGCCCATCATCTCGACGATCATCCATTTGGCTCTTTGGTGGCGATGGGCGGGCCACTGCGCTGGGAAAAGGTCCATCCGCTGGCCAAAATCGCGTTTCATTCTCCGGCATTGGCTGGCGCAGTGCCTTTCTTTGGCACGCGGGAGCTGGCCCGGCGGGCCTTACCGATCGTGAAGTACATGCCCAAGGTGCTTGATCTCTACATGAACAAAGCGTCCATCGACTTGTCGCGCTCAGACGAACTGGTGCAAACCGTGGATGACCCTGTTCCGCACCTGAATCGCCAAATCGCACATTGGATCAAGAAGAAGGACCTCGTCGTTCGCGGCGTCAACGTTTCTGAACGACTTCGAGGTTTTGATTTGGCGACGCTCGCCGTGATTGCCAACGCTGATGGGGTTGTGCCGCCGGAAACGGCGCTTTCGGTGCGAGACCTCATGAAATCTGAAAGTGTCGATATTCTGGAAGTCGGTGATGCTCACCACTGGTTTGCTCACGCAGACCTCTTCATCAGTGACCACGCCCAAGCGCTCGTGTTCGCCCCATTATCGGATTGGCTCGAAAGCCGCCACTGATGGCAGTCATCCTCACCATCTTTATCGCGCTTTGTTCAGCGTGCATGGCGCTTGGAAGCATACGACTGCTCGGTGCGCCGCACGATATTCCCCTGACGATCCTCGTCTTCTTCGCCACCATCGTTATTTATACCGTCGATCGACTGCGCCCCAGCATCGAGGACCAAACCAACCCGGGGGAGCGACTCGTCGCCTATTTGAGAGAGCGAAAGGCCATCCAGACCCTCTTGGCACTCGGTTTGGTTGGGCTTGGGGTATCTGTATTCTTTCAACGGATTGAGGTGCTTGTTGCCTTGGTCCCGCTTGGTCTGCTCTCCGTTTGGTACACCGTGCCTTTGGGGATTCTCAGGCTCAAGGATATCCCCTACCTCAAAACGTTCATTGTGGCCGGTGTTTGGACGGTCGTGACAGCGTGGCTTCCCGTGTGGCGGCCTGGAACCGTGATCGACGTCTCGTTTGTCATTCATCTTTTGACCCGCTTTTTGTTCATGTCCGCGATCACCCTTCCTTTTGATTACCGCGATCGTGATCGCGACCTCGCCGCCGGCATCAAGACCTTGCCGCAACGGCTTGGAACCAACGGCACCAAGGCGATGAGCATCGCGATGCTCGTCGGCTATGTCGTCTTGCATGCGCTCTACCATCCCTCCGGCACTTTTTGGGCCAGCGCGATCACCGCCGTGGTCACATCGGCGATCATTGCGGCGATGACTCCACGGCGTGGCGACATCTATTACTCCGTGGGAGTGGACGGCACGATGATGTTGCAGTACGCACTGCTCATGATTTTAACCCCTTGAGATGCCGATGAAAAAGCGCTGGTACAGCGAATTGCACTGGCAAATTGCCATCGGCCTTTTTGTGGCGCTGGCATTTTCGCTGGTGATGCGAGGGCTCTTTCTGCCCGCGGCCAACGCCACTCCCGAGGTCTGGGAAGCCGCTCGACACACTCTGAATTCGATTCGCGAGCCCTTTCAATTTGTGGGCGACGTCTTCATTCGCCTGCTCAAACTCATCGTGATTCCCTTGCTGGTTTTCTCGGTGATCTCCGGCATCCAGACGATGGGCGACGCCACACAGCTTGGGCGAGTGGGTTGGAGGACGATCCTTTATTATACGGTCACGACGCTGGTCGCAGTTTGCATCGGCCTGGTGGTCGTTAACGTGATTGAGCCCGGCATGGGGCTCGGCCTCAGTATCCCTGGAGAACCTCCGTCGGTCTCGCCCAAGCCTCTTCTGGAAGTCTTTCGCGAAATAGTGCCACCCAATTTTGTCGGCGCGCTGGCCGCGGGGGACATGTTGCCCACGATCTTTGCGTCGATCGTCATCGGTTTGGCTCTTCTGACTCTGGGCAGCGAAGGTGATTTCCTGCGCAAGCTGGTCGAATCCGGAAACGCCCTGATTTTCCGCGTGACAGACTGGGTCATGAAAACCGCCCCAGTTGGGGTGGCGGCGCTCTTCGTTCAGACCTTGCTCGACCCCAAGCTCCTTGATCTGGGCGCGTTTTTTGAAAGCCTGGGAAGCTATATGTTTGCGGTCGTCGCAGGCCTTGGGATTCATGGGTTTGTGTTCCTTCCGCTCTTGCTCTTCGTGACCACCCGTAGAAATCCATTCAAATTCGTCGCGGCGATGATGCCCAGCCTGCTTACTGCTTTTTCGACCGCATCAAGCTCGGCGACCTATCCCGTCACGCTCGAATGTGTGACTGAACGGGCCGGCGTTTCCAAACGTGTTTCGGATTTTGTGTTGCCTCTAGGGGCCACGATCAACATGGATGGAACCGCGCTTTACGAAGCTGTCGCGGCGGTCTTTATCGCCAACGCCCTTGGGGTCGACCTGAGTTTCACGCAGCAAATTATCATTGTCGTTACCGCGACCCTCGCGGCGATCGGTGCTGCGGGCGTACCCAGCGCTGGACTTGTGACGATGATTATCGTCCTGGAAAGCGTCGGTTTGCCGGCGAGCGCCTACGCATTGGTCATTCCAGTCGACCGAATACTCGACATGTGCCGAACGACGATTAACGTCTGGGGAGACAGTGTGGGTGCGGCAGTGGTGTCGCATTCGATTGGTGACGACTAGGTTTCATGCGTTCTGACCGATTAGCCAGTATTATCGCAGTTCTCGCGCTCGTTGTGGCCGCGATGTATCTGGTGCGAACGCCTCCGGTGATCGGCCACCAAGTTGCGTCGCTCGCACGAAAAGAGGCCAAGAAACGCGGCGCGGATCTGGTGATTCAGTCTTTGCGCCCACACGGGCTTATTGGCTTGAGCCTTAACGATGTGTGGCTGCGCGTGCCCCGTGGTGATTGGGCCCTCGAAATTCATTTCGACGAAGTCATCATAACGCCTTCGATTCTGTCGCTGTTGGTGGGCGAGGTCGACCTCGGTGATATCGAAGCCAGCCACGGCCGTGTTCGGCTGATTCCGCGGCCGGCGGCGGAAACCCCTAAGATCGAACCCGTCACCTCAGCCCCGCCCACATCGGACCCGTCCAAGCCGCCGACTCAAAGTATCCCACGAACGCGTCCAGAGCTTTCCGTCACGTTGATCGACGTGGTCGTTGACGCACAAGGGACCGTTGCCACGGCGCAACCCCTGAAGATTGGGCGTGCGGATTTTGTGATCCGAGATTCGCAGGTTCATGGTCTGAGCGGGTACGCGACTCTTCCCGACGGCGTCCAGGCGGCTGCAAAGAGCCATGACGATGGCCCAGGCTCACGCACGATCGTGAAACTGGATCGACCCACTCAGCTGAATTCGTGGTTGAAAAGAGAGACGCCGATTCGTGTGCTTGTGGGCGGCTTCGAGTTTTGTTCGACGTGTGCCGAAGTGTTGCGGGTGCGAGACCTCGTCATGTCGCCGCGTAAATACCGCGAAGATTTCAGCCTCAGCGCGACCTACGCCGCGTTGAACCGTGATCAAGATTCGGTCGAACTTTTATCTCCTGAAATGGAGTTGGAGCACGTCAACAAAGCAGGGTTTGGAGCCCGGATCATGCGAACGCGCGTTGGGTTTGACACCAAGACCGGCTACCTGCGTGTTCGCTCCCGGCTCGCCGACCCCCAAGGCGGAACCCTCGACATTGATGCGACTTGGGATGACTCGATTGAGGCCACCGTCTTTGGTGAGAATTTCGATTCAAGTTCGCTGGCTGATTTTGTTGAGATCAAGCGTTTTCATCCCGGAATTCTGGACGGGTCTATTCGAGTTGGCATCGATATCGAGGTCAAGGTGGTCGAGGTCGAGACCGCGATTCGTTTGCGTGATCCGATCGTGATGATCGCCCGGCTTAACTCGGAACCGCTGGATTTCCCGTCGGTCGGGCTGAACATGCACGCGTTGGCAGATTTCGGCGGTCGGGCCTTCTCGGTGTCGCAGGGGCATCTGGTGCTTGGAACGGCAGACGAGATCGACTTTTCGGGACAGTTGGTCGATGCCGGAAAAGGCTGGCGCTTCGGAGCGCATGTTCAGGCCGATAAACTGGATGCTGTTACTTTTCGTGACGCAATGCCCGCGGGCATCAGAGATGTGGCAGAGGGAGCAATCTTGGACGGAAGCTTCGGCTTTCGCCTCGATGTAGCGGGCCACACTGCCTACCCCAAAGGCCTCGTCCTCGACGGGGAACTTCATGGCGATGTCGCGGTCTTACGGGATGGCGCCATGGATGTTCATAGCCTCATCACCAATGGCCCGCCGCCCCAATTGGAAAAGGCCGATCTTGAGCATTGGCGAAGCTACGAAGATTTGCCGCCCCACGTCCCGCAGGTCTTGCTCGCCGCAGAGGACGCCGCGTTTTTTGGTCACCCAGGTTTTGATTGGGAAGGGCTCAAGGCCGCCATGATTCATAATTTGGAGGCCGGCAGTCTTGAACGCGGTGGGTCAACGATCTCGCAGCAAGTCTCGAAAAACCTCTTTTTGTCCCCCGAACGAACGGTGGCTCGAAAGCTGGAAGAAGCTTACCTGACGTGGCGCATGGAGGCCGAGGTTCCCAAGGAGCGCATCCTTGAGATCTACATGAATCTGGCAAATTGGGGTGGCGTGATTGGGATTGAGCGCGCTGCGCAGCGATATTTTGGTGTGGGTGCTGACGAACTCACCGTTCCCGAGGTCGCCATGCTCGCCGCGATCCTGCCCAACCCGTCTAGGTTTGGTGGCCGCATCCGCAAGGGAGTCATCGACCTGGGACGTGCTGAAAAAATCATCAGGATTTTGAACAACCTGCGCTTCCTAAAAATCATCGACGCCGCTCAATATCAGGTTTGGAGCGCCGAGGTGGCCGGTGGCAAGATTGGCCGACTGCAAGTCGAAGTCAAATGAGCCGAACAACCGGGGGCGGACCGGCAAGGGCATTGCGCCTCAAGCTCATCGCGAGTAGACTCCCGCGACTCTGAAAAATGCCTGACTTTTAGATGAAAACATGACTGACACGCCAAATATCATTCCGATTAACATTGAAGACGAGATTCGACACTCGTACCTCGATTACGCGATGAGCGTGATCATTGGGCGCGCGTTGCCCGATGTCCGTGACGGACTTAAGCCCGTCCATCGTCGAATTCTCTACGCGATGCACGAACTCGGCAATCGCTGGAACGCTTCGTACAAGAAGTCTGCACGTGTCGTCGGTGACACGATCGGTAAGTACCATCCGCATGGTGACTCGGCCGTTTACGACGCTCTCGTTCGTATGGCTCAAGATTTCAACATGCGCGTTCCGCTTGTTGATGGTCAGGGAAACTTCGGTTCCGTCGACGGCGATAGCGCTGCTGCGATGCGATACACCGAAGTCCGCATGGCGCGAATCGCTCAGGAATTCCTGGGAGATATCGATAAAGAAACCGTTAACTGGGGGCCAACTTACGACGATTCGTCGCTCGAGCCCCTGGTGCTGCCTACCAAGGTTCCGAACCTTCTGATCAACGGTTCGTCGGGCATCGCCGTCGGTATGGCGACCAATATTCCGCCGCATAATCCCGGCGAAATTGTTCGTGCCACGATCGCGTTGATCGACAACCCAGACATGACGATCGAAGAGATCATGGCGATCGTGCCAGGTCCCGACTTCCCGACTGCGGCCATGATTTATGGCGCCGCAGGTATTCGCGAAGCCTACGAAACCGGCCGCGGCATCATCCGCATGCGCGCTCGCGTGAACATTGAAGAAGACGAGCGTACCAACAAGTCGAGCATCATCGTGACGGAACTCCCGTTCCAGGTGAATAAGGCAAGACTTGTCGAGCGCATCGCCGAGCTGGCGCGTGACAAGAAGATCGACGGCATCACTGATCTCCGCGACGAGTCCGACCGTACCGGTATGCGTATGGTGATCGAGCTTCGCCGTGATGTCATGGCCGAGGTCGTTCTCAATCAGCTCTTCAAAATGACTGCGATGCAGTCCTCGTTTGGTATCTGCAACCTCGCGATCGTCAATAATCAGCCCAAGATCATGGGGATCATCGAGATCCTCAGCCACTTCTTGGATTTCCGTCGCGACGTGATCACCCGTCGAACGATCTTTGAGCTCCGACAAGCTGAAGCCCGCGAGCATATCCTCGAAGGCCTCAAGATTGCGCTCGACCATATCGACGCCATCATCGCCTTGATTCGCGCCAGCAAGAGCCGTGACGACGCCCGTGCCGGTCTGGTCGCTGGGTTCAACCTCAGTGAACGCCAGGCTCAGGCCATCCTCGAGATGCGACTCGCCAGCCTTACAGGTTTGGAACGAGACAAGATCCTCGAGGAATTGGACGCACTTCGCATCGAAATCGGTCGACTTCGCGGCATCCTTGCCGACGAAGGTAAGCTCATGAACGTGATTCGAGAAGAACTCGATCAAGTGCTTGAGCTCTACTCGGAAGAGCGCCGCACAGAAATCGTCTACGGCGTCAGCGATATCAGCATCGCCGACCTTATCGCCGAAGAAGCAGTCGTCGTGACGTTCACCCATCAGGGCTACGTTAAACGAACTCCAGTTCACGATTACCGCGCTCAAAAACGCGGTGGCCGTGGTCGCCGCGGCATGGGCACCAAAGACGAGGACTTTGTCCAAGACCTCTTTGTGGCCTCGACCCACACCGACGTGCTCATGTTCACGTCGACGGGCCGCGTCTACAAACGAGTCGTGTACGAACTTCCGGCCGGCAGCCCAACCACGAAGGGTAAGCCCATCGTGCAGCTTCTGAACCTCGGAGAAGGCGAGAAGATCAAGGCCGTCGTGCCGATCGACGACTTCGAAGAAGGCAAATACATCATCAGCGCCTCGCGCAACGGTGTGGTCAAGAAGAGCGAGCTCACGGCATACAAGAACGTTCATTCCGGCGGCATCATTGCCTTGGGTCTGAAAGACGGCGACGAACTCATCACGTGCCGCTTGGTCACCGAAGGCGACCATGTGCTGCTGGTAAGTAAGCAGGGGCAGTCGATTCGCTTTGACGAAGATGACGCCCGTCCGATGGGACGATCGGCTGCAGGTGTGTTCGGTATGCGCTTCCGCGATGACGACGAACTTGTCGGCATGGAAGTCCTTCCGAAAGACATCCCAGACGAATCCCCGCTCAAACTGCTCACCATGACCCGTCGTGGTTACGGTAAACGCACCGAGCTTGGCGAGTACCCCTTGCAAGGCCGTGGCGGTAAGGGAGTCATCACGATCAAGACGACGGAACGAAACGGCGAAGTCGTGGCGGTTCGTCTGGTCAACGACGGCGACCAAATCATCGTGATTACGGACAAGGGGCAACTCATCCGGACGAACGTCGAGGGTATCTCGGTCTACAGCCGTAATACTCAGGGCGTCCGCATCATGAATATCGACGACGATGAAACCATCGTCTCGGTGGCTCGCGTCAAAGAAGAAGACATCGACGAAGAGGCCGATGAAGTTGTGGTCGATGGTGAGGTCGTGGAAGGCGTTGCGCCAGCCGACGGCGTAGCCAGTGAGGCCATGAGTGAAGCGGTGGCTAAGTTCGCCGACGGTCTCCTTGAGGCCGAAGCCGACGAAGATGCCGACGACGAGTGATCTTTGACTCAACGCCCCAAACCACAAAACCCCTGGGTGCGCGCCGGTATCTTTGGCGCACTCGGGTTTGAGTTTGTAGCGTTTACCCTTGCAGGTGTTTGGGGCGGGAACCTCATCGACGACTACTTTCAGTCATCGCCTTGGGGTTTGCTCGCCTGCCTCCTGCTCGCCCTCCTGGGCGCGGGAGTCCATGTGGTTCAAATCACGCGTCGATTCTTGATCGACGAGTAGGTAAAACCCTCGAAAATTGACGCGATCAACGCTGATCCCGTGGGGCAGAGTGTTTGACCGGTCTCCTACCCCTTGCACCGAATAATTCACCGTGTTATGGAGCGGCCCCGGACGGTATAACGCCCGGAAACGGTTGCAGCGCGTGATGGCGGCGACCGAGGCGAGCAAAGTGATGGCAAACCGAGAAGACGGATTTATCCGCGGAGCGATGAGCAACACGGCCGTCGTGGGTTGCCTGGCCTCAGTGGTCGCTTTTCTCGTCGAAGGCCCTTGGTTTGGAATGTCGGTGACGATCGGAATGGTCGTTGCGATTTCTAACCTCTGGGTGGTGATGTGGGTCTCACAGAAGGTGATCAAATCAGGCTTAGCAGGTCATACCAGCTCGGCACCTTGGTCTCTGCTGTTAGTCCTGAAGTTCTTTGCAATTTTTGGATTGATCGGGTTGCTTCTCGTGGTCGTCAAAATTGACGCCATCGGGTTTGTGACTGGATTCAGTAGTTTCCTGCCAGCGCTTACGTGGCAGGCAGTCATAGATAGGGACGACGATTCGTCCGACTCCGGGAACAGGGCCTAGACACATGTCAGATTACACGTATCTGGATTTGATTCCGCATTGGGCCGAGAAAGAGGCCGAACTTGCGCATCATCTTGGGCATCCACTGCTTAACCCCGCAGGACACGTTGTGTTGTCCCACGTGGTGTTCAGCGGTGTGGCGTCCGTGATCATCTTGGCGGTCGCTCTTGCCGTTCGAGGCAAGTTCACCAATCGCGAAACAGCCGTGGTTCCCGAAGGCGGAGTCACACTTCGTAACATGATTGAACTCATGCTTGGCTCCATCTACACGATGATGGCCGACATGATGGGCGCCAAGAAAGCCAAGCAGTTCTTTCCGTTGATTGCCACGCTTGGTTTTTGGGTTCTCTTTTCGAACTTGATGGGGCTTGTTCCTGGCTTTGCGCCACCAACAGGCAACCTGAATACCAATATCGCTCCGGCGATCGTGGTCTTCCTCGTCTACAATATCGCAGGCGTGGTCGAACACGGGCCGATCAAGTACTTCAAGCACTTCTTGGGACCCGTGTGGCCGCTCTATCCTCTTATGCTTGTCATTGAGGTTGTTGGACACGTGTTCCGACCCCTTAGTCTTGGCATTCGTCTTACAGGTAATATGACCGGTGACCACATGGTCCTCGGAGCATTTGGCGATTTGGCCACGGGGATCTTCGGATACCCACTCCTTCTCACACTTCCATTCTACGCCCTCGGGCTGATGGTGTGTGTGATTCAGACCTTGGTGTTTTGCCTGCTTTCGAGTGTTTACATCTCGTTGGCTGTTGAGCACACAGATCATTAATTAGAATTTTGTCCCTAACGTTTAAAAATAGCCTTGTTTCCATCGATTGGGTGCGTTATGTAGCGCCCCGTTTTGAGGAAGCAGTTCCGATTCAAGAGGATTTCAGATGAAGAAGCTTGTCGCATTCATGAGCACGTTCGGAATGGTTGCACTTTACGGTGCATCAGCATTCGCACAGGGCGCTGACGCCCCAGCTAACCATTTCTCGATGTACGCGATGTTCGCAATCGGTGCTGGTCTCGCCATTGGCGTTGCCGCACTCGGTGGTGCACTTGGACAGGGTCGCGCAGCAGCAGCTGCCCTTGAAGGTATCGCTCGTAATCCGGGCGCTTCAGGTAAACTGTTCACACCACTTATTCTTGGACTTGCGCTCATCGAGTCGCTTGTTATCTACGCATTCGTGATCGCGATCCTTATCGTGAACCGCATCGACCTTGCTGTTATCCCACAGTAAACAGTCGAACTCAGTAAACATCGAACTGTGTCGCTTTTGGACGGGTCGGATTTCCGACCCGTTTTTTTATGTTTGAAGCTCCTCAGACATCGCTTTCCAGACCACGAACCCGCCACCCCTCGGCGGCCGATGTCTTTGTTGAAAATTGGCCGAACCATGTTGGCCTGACCGCAACCCCCACACACAGATCTCTTCTTGAAGTCGCCGGCGAAGTCGTCGGCCTGGTTGGGTACGAGTCTGCCAGGATCGACGTCACTCGAGATCAGCGCGGCTACCATTGCGCAGGCATTCGAGCGCAAGCGCCTGATCCCAACGGAATCTGGATTCAAGAGGTCCGCATCCCCAGAGGCATCTGCGTCAACAGCGCTCAATCTCTGTTGCGCATTCCCCGTTTGGTCGCGATGGAGGAGGGGTTGGAGTGGGTCGCTTGCCGCGTTCATGGTCAGCATTGGCCAGAACGAGCATCGCAGGCCCGATGGCGTACCGATTGCGAGCCTTTTCTTTGGCTTTTCTGGCGAGAATCGTTCGTGGATGTGGCCGAAAACGATGGGTTAACGATGTTTTGGCGGAATCCAGCGTTTTGAGGCACACAATACTTGGACTCACGGCAGATCTGCTCTACGCTAACAGGCATGTACTTGCATGGAATTCGACTTGTGTGCTTAAATGCCGCGAGTTGTTATCCAACAAAATTAACTGCCGTAACCACACCGGTTGCCGAACGCCTTCCCGATGTTAATGGGAGAACAGTTCGCTCATGATCGTACAGTGCCCAGCATGTAATTCGCGTTACCGAATTCGCGACGCGAACATTCCACCTTCAGGTGGTAAAATTCGTTGTCCGTCGTGTGCGCACAGCTTCGTCGTCTATCCGGAACCCCCGGAAGAAGAGGACGATAGCGATCGCACATCCATCACCAATCCAAATGCACTGAGCAATCTTGTGAGTAAGATGTCTACGCCGGCGAAAAATGCGCCAGCGACGGACGACAATCACACGGCCACTTTGGACAAAGATGAGATGAATCGCATTCGTGCGTTTCAGGCCATGGCATCGGAGCTTGGTGATGCCGACGACGGCACACTTGAGATCAAGAACCCGATGGAGATTTGGCGCAACGCTCAGGCAGCGTTGGGTAATGTTGAAGAAAGCGAAGTCGACGAGTACGACGCGGCACCGACTGAAATCGTATCTGCGGATAATCTTCCCAATTTGCCCTTCCCTGGGATGAAGCAGAAGGTTCCCGCACCAAGCCTGCCCGCACCGCCGCCTATCGCTCAAAAGCCTTCCGCGAGTCCACCGACACCGTCGTTGCCACCGCTTAGGCCTCCGACCCCAGAACCGGTTCGCGCAACGGCGCCGAGCGCGTCTCCGTTTGACGATCCTTTTGCTCGCCAGCCTTCAGCTAATTTTGCTGCTGCGCCCGCACCTGTAGCGCCCGCACCTGTAGCGCCCGCACCCGTAGCGCCCGCACCCGTAGCGCCCGCACCACAACAACATTACGGCGACTCGACGCAGCAACTTTCCAATCCGTTCACCGGTATGGATTCGGTTTCTTCGCCAGATGTGTCGGCCGATATTATGGCAGCGATCGAAGAAGTCAGCTTGGCGCATGAAGATCCGCCAAGCGTGACGCCCGACGGAGGCCACGAGGGTCCTTGGAAACTCAAGACCGATTTTGGCCTGACGTACGAGTTTCCAGACGTGAAGAGCCTGCGAAACTGGCTCTCAAGTCGGGACGAAATCGACGGGTTTAAACTTTCGGCGGATGGGATCAACTTCTTTTCGGTCCCCGAATTTCCTCAGTTCGCGCGACGCGCACAAGTCTCACAGGTCGGCCTGAGCCAACCCAGTGAGTTGGGCTCCATGCCGAGCGACGGATTTGCGCCTGCCGCGATGCCCAATTTCAATCAGCCTTCGTTCACGCCCCCCCCTTCGTCGGCGTCACAGTCTGGCAATTTCGGTGGTCCGGTGGTTCCGGGGCAATACGCTTCCTATCACGGTGGGCCATTGCCGCCTGTGCCAACAGGGGCGCCTGTCCAGACCTCTTATCGGCCACCCTCGCGTGCCGCCGGTGAGCACAAGATCTTATGGGCAGTTTTTGCGGTGCTTCTGGTCGTGTGTGTATTGGTGGGGCTGCAAACATTTGGATTTGTGGATTTGGTGACGATGGCTGGCCTCGGGAAGAAGGTCGTGCCGCTTCAACCTCCTCCAAAGATCGAACTCGTGCAGCCGATCAATACGCCAAAGATTGAGGACGTGAACGCCGATATTGAGGGTTTGCTCAAAGACGTTCGTCGGGATTTGAAAAATAAAAAAATCCAGACCGCTCTTGATCGCCTGAATACGGTAGAGACGCTGGCGCCCGAGCGTCCTGAAGTCTTCGAGTTAAGGGCCAAGGCCTTTGATGCACTAGGCGATACCGAGAAGGCAGAGGTCGCTCGTGAGCGCGGTAAAGAACTTAGGGAAAACGCCGTAGAGGCCGATCCAACGATCACGCCAGATGGTGGCGTAGACTCCAACTAAACAGCTTGAGGCCGGCTCGAATGGACGTTCGTTGTCCGAAGTGTCAAACGCTCTACGAACTGGATGACACCCAGGTCAAAGCTCCACTTGTCACGCTAAAATGCTCACAGTGTCAGTACGTGTTTCGCTTCGAATCACGGCAGGCGGTCGTTCAAGAGAACCACCGACGCTGGATGGTACGAAAGCGAAAGACGGGAGACATCCTGTATTTCAACGCCCTAGACGCGTTGCATCAATGGATCATGCAGGGGCAAGTGACCCATAAGGATGAGATTTCACGCACCGGCAAGACGTGGACCCTGCTCGGAGAGATCGGCGAGTTTGTCCCTGTATTTCAGGTGGTCGAGAGCATCTCAAGTCTTTCAGGGCAGCCAAAACCCGAAGATTCTTCGATCGCTGCACGGAAGATCAGCGAAGAACATGCGATCCCCGTGGCACCGCAAGAACCGCGTGAGCGCGTGCGAACAGAGATTCAGTTCGGCAAAGTCGAGGCTCCAGAGGAGGTCACTCAACGCGCCAGACCTTCGCGAATGACCCCAAATTCGCTGCCGGCGCCTCTGCCTCCAAATCCACGAGTTCGACGAGACGAACGTTTTGTGACGCCGAATCCTCCAACCGAAAAATGGGAGTTGGGCGGAGACGTACCGCAAACTCATTTGACATCAGAAGTCACCTCACACACCGAACGCCCGCACAGTCGAGCTCCGCTTTTTGCGGTCATCGCCATCGTTGTTGCGGGTGCGGCGTACGTGTTTTTTTTCCAGCGGCCACTCCTCGATGGAATCATGGGGCAGGACGTTCCTCGGTCGGCGGTCTCACTGGGAAATACGCAAGGGGATGAGGGGCAAACCGCAGGAACAACGCAAGGAGCTGTTGAATCTGCTCAATCTGTCGAAGATGCGATCGCGGCCTCCGAAGCGGCCCAACACGCAGCCGCAGTTGCCAAATTTGAGGAGGCGCTCCAGGTCATCCATCCGAAAATGGATCAGGCGTTGGGAGTGGCGACCGAAGAGGCTGAACTCGCGGCAGAAAGCGAGAACGATCCCAAGGAAAAGCTCGCAAAGGCAAAACGCACTCTGGAAGGCGGCAGAGCGTCGCAGGCTCTTTCGATCTACAAGGATGTGCTCGACCAGGATGGTCGCAACGTCGAGGCGATCACTGGGGTGGCCTGGTGTTATATCGAGCTGGGACGGTTCAATGACGCTGCGAGCAATTTCCGTCGTGCGTTGGAAATCGATCCGAAAGAAGGCGATGCGTTGATCGGCCTTGGCACCGCTGAGCGGCAGCGAGGGAATCTTCGGGCTGCTTTTGACGCTTATGACCTGTACCTCGGTCGTCATCCCAAAGGGGCAAAATCCTCAATCGCTCGATATCAAATCGATGCACTTCGAAAGCAACTCGGGCTTTAGTCCGGTCGCCATCACCTCAAATAAACCGACATGAATCAGCGGATTGGGACATACGAACTCCAGCGCTTGGTCGCCACAGGCGGCATGGCTGAGATTTGGACGGCGCATGATGGCGACGGACACCTTGTTGCGATCAAACGGATTCTGCCGCACCTGGCTCGAGATGAACGCTTCACCGCCATGTTCATGGACGAGGCGCGCTTAGCTTCCGAACTTCAGCACCCAAATATCGCATCAATCCACGCGATCGGACATGACGGCGAGAATCAGTTCTTGGTCATGGAGTTCGTGGACGGTGTCGATTTGGCTGATTTGGTTCAGCTCGCCGAGCAGCAAAATCATTTTTTGCCGGTGCGTGAAGTCGTGTCGATTCTGGTCGATGTTTTGGTCGCCCTTGAGTTTGCACACGGGTTTCAGCGCGACGGCCAGCCCTTGTTGATCGTGCATCGCGATATCTCACCTCATAATATTTTGGTTTCCCGCGAAGGTTTGGTGAAGCTGGTGGACTTTGGAGTCGCAAAGGCAACAGAGCGACACCACAAAACCCAAACAGGAGTGGTCAAAGGAAAGCTCTCGTACATGGCTCCGGAGCAGATCCAACAAGGCGAAGTGGATTTGCGAGCCGATCTGTTTTCGTTGGGCGTGGTCGGTTTTGAACTTCTGGTGAACCAACCCCCCTTTGGTCGAGATCTGACCGCGATTTCTTCGATTCTGCATGATGACCCGACGTCGCTTTCCGAGTTACGCCCTGAATTGCCGCAAGAGCTGATCGACGTCTTTTTGCGAGCCTTAGACAAGGATCCCGCTCGTCGATTCCAAAGTGCAGAAGAGATGCGATTGGCGCTGACCCAGTGGCTTGCCACTCAACCGAAGGTCGACGTCACCGAGATCGCCCGGCTGGTGGTCGATATTCAAGGTGCCACGCACGATGCCGTTACGGTGCAGGGCATGGTGTCGCCGCCTCTTCGTGATCCAACCGCTTTTGTGGCGCTTCCACCTCGATCGAAGCCGACGACCGAGTTGCACCCTTCGAGCCCAGCCTGGTCGATGGGCGGGTTTTTAATACTCTTGGCGCTCGCCGCGTACGTGGTGTTTTCATGGGAGGGCGCCCCGGTCGACCAAGAAGCGACCCTATCGGTTCCACCCCCTCCAGTTCAAGGATTCGACTTCGCCGAAGAGTGGGTAGACGAATGGGGGCCATCGGACGAAGAGCTAACGCAGGCTGCCTTTGTCTGGCAAAACTGGGGGCCCGCCGACTTCATGACTCAAGACTGGATCGAGCGTTTTGTCGATCCGCCGCCGCGTCTGGATCCAGGTGACCCAGAAACGCTAGCCGAGCTCGATCTGCCCAAAGGGAAGAAACCCAGAAAGAAGCCGAAAAAGAAAAAGCGCCGTGTGAAAAAAAAAGTCGTTCGAGCAACGCCCAAACCCAAGCCCAAAACGGCACCTCGCAAGAAGGCATCGGCGCTTGAACGGGTGGATCGTGCGTTGCCAAGTTTCTGAGTCGCTTGGGTCGCACCAAATTGGTCGCTGAGTTAGATTAGCGAGAGCAATTCTTGTGAGCTGATATGCCTTGGTTTGATGATCCCGACCTTGAAGCGGCTTTTGACGACCTTCCACTCGACGAGTCGCACGCCGCCGCTGCCTCTTCGATTGTGTTCGCCGACTACGATCTGCTTGAAGTTGGGGACATTATCGGGGGACGGTACCGAGCAGAACGGCGCCTGAGCCCGGAACGGTTTTTCGTTCGCCACACCCGCCTTGATCACTGCTTTTTACTCCGTTTGCTCCCCGGTCTTTTTCCGGGGTCACAGATCCAAGATCGCCTCGCGTACGTGACCGATGTAGCAGGCCTCCTGAACAACGAGCTTCTGGGTTTTGTCGCTGAAATAGGCGTTTGTCCTCGTTTTGGAGGATTTGCGATTTGTGAGTGGGTCGAAGGGATATCTCTTTCCGAAATCTTCGTCTCAACTGATGTGCCTCAATTTGAGCTGGAAGAAGCGCTGGGCTTCATGGTCGATCTCGGTGGCGTCTTGGCTGAATTGCACGACGTTGGCGTATCCCATGGAATGCTCGACGGCGCAGACATCGTGCGCGATCGAGCGGGACGATGGAAGTTGCTGGCACCGGGACTTCCTGCCGAAAAGATTGATATCGGTCCTCCGCCCTACGTTGATTCTCAGATGGATGCGACCCCAGGCGGAGACCAATGGTCGCTTGCTTATGGCGTCTATGCGCTGCTTGTGGGCGAGGTTCCAGTGGGAGACTCACCGCTGCCGCCAAGCGATCTGCGCGTGGACATCCCGCAATCATTGGACGACGTGTTGTTGAGGGCCCTAGATCACCAC
>Ga0100393_10000381_pt1 | contig 48589 bp, 41 predicted proteins | sample CryGeymeta201517_FD_81546 | JGI IMG/M metagenome (GOLD analysis project Ga0100393, IMG submission 81546) | Groundwater microbial communities from Crystal Geyser aquifers in Utah, USA - Crystal Geyser metaG 2015-17 | ecosystem: Environmental > Aquatic > Deep subsurface > Groundwater | place... | reverse complement strand
CACGTCTCCCGGTTCCGATCACGTCGATCACGTCTCCCGGTTATGTTTTTGGGCGATGTCTTCCGGTCACGTCTCCCCGGTTTCCCGGTCACGTCTCCCGGTTTCCCGGTCACGTCTCCCGGTCTCCCGGTCTCGGTCACGTCTCCGGGTTCCGATCACGTCTCCGGGTTCCGGTGATGTCTGGCAGGTCCTGGGTGATGTCTCCCGGTCATGTCCCCATGTCCCGGTCATGTCCCCATGTCACGTCTCCCGGTTCCGGTGATGTCTGGCAGGTCCCGGGTGATGTCTCCCGGTCATGTCCCCATGCCGGTCATGGCCCATGTCTTCCGCGTCCCCTGCGTACGTCTCCCCGTTATAGTTCTGCCGATTACGTCTGCTCCTGCCGCTCATGTCTCCCGGTCATCGAGCCCATCATGTTGGTCATCGATCCGATCATGTCTCCCGGTCATGTTTTCTGATCCCGCCGATCATGTCTCCCGGTCCTCGCGAATCATGAATGATTGGCTTGCAGCGCTGGTCGGGGTATTCTGCACGAATGGAAAATGAAATCATTAATGCGACTGGTGTGAGTTCGGCCTACACAATCGCCATGTTGGTTCTAGGGGCGAGCATCGTCAGCATCCTCTTGCGTCGCGCGGCGGGCTTGCGTGCATCGTCGCGTGTGCGTCGATGGATTCCGCTCCTTCATGTGTCGATTTGGAGTGCGGTCATTGTGGGCGCGATGTTCACCTACGCGTCCGATCTGCCGGACTATTGGCTCGTGGTTTTGGGGCTCTTTGTCTTTCTGGTGGGGCTCAGCTCCGTCGGATGGCTGCGCAGCGTGGCCGCCGGCATCACCCTCGCCGCAGAGGGGCGCCTCAGCGTCGGTGATAATATTCGGATTTCAGGCGTGATCGGAGAGATCGCATCCTTTGGGTTTCGTGGTGTTCGGGTGCGTGCCGTCGACGGTGCATTGCATGAAATCCCGAACGAAATATTCATGACATCGCCCGTGGCCACGGTCAGTGGCGACGGCGGTGATTCGGCTTGCGAAATCACCATGAAGATTCCTCCCTCGGTTGAGCCTAATCGGGCGCTCGAGATCGCGCGAAACGTGGCGATTTTAACGCCACTTGCGTCTCCACGGCATCGACCGGAAGTCTTTCTTAGGGCGACCGACGAGCGAGACGAGACCTTCGAGATTACCATCCGCGGTTTTGCCTTCGACCCCACCCATCAAGATCATTATCGAAGTGATGTGATCGCGAGGTTTCATGACGGATTTCGTCGAGAGCGTTCGCGGGGCCTTGAGGGCGGTAGACCGTCAGTTCATGGTCTTGTCCTGGTCGACGATTGACGCCTGTTTTCTGGACACATTTGCGCACCGGTGCAGAGTGTCTGAAGTATGAAAACCAGCATTTCAAATTTAGAGCCGGGAGTCGAAGACCAGTTGCCCGGCCCCCCGCGCGTCGCCGCGATCATGATTTCGACCGTCTTGGTCTTCGTGGTTTGTTACTACATGCGGTCGATTCTGATCCCGACCGTGATGGCGGTGTTCCTTTCCTATGTCCTTAATCCGTTCGTGGCTGCGCTGAGCCGGATTCGAATTCCTGGCACTCGCTATCATTTTCCACGCGGCGCAGCGTCGCTGGTTGTGGTGATGATCGCCCTGGCTCTTTTGGTTTTCCTAGGGGTCTTCATTTTCGAACAGACCACGGAATTTGTGGGAGAGATTCCGAAGTACCAAGACTCAATTGCAGACAGCATGTCGGCAGCCCGAACCAAAATCCTGGCATTGCAGGATTACGTCGGTAGATATCTGGAGCCCATGCGAGCTCACGAGGTTGCCTCCTCCAGTGCGGTTTTGGAGGAGGCCCGCCTAGAATCCTTGTTTCAACAGGGCAGCGCTGACGTTTGGGCGTCATTTTCCAATTATATCTTTGGCAGCATCACGTCGTTATTGGAGTTCACCGGCCAGTTGATGATGTGTCTCTTCGTTCTGTTTTTCTTGCTCTACGAAGGACCGGTGCTTCGCACGAAGGCCATCAACATCGTTGGGACGAGCCTCCGCCGTCGTAGGATCGCGCTTGAGATCATGCGCAATGTGAATGAAGACGTGCAGAGGTACTTGTTTAATCGGGTGTTAACCAATCTGGTGCTCGGTATTGCTGTCGGAATTGCCTACTACGGTTTTGGTCTGAAGTACGCGTTTTTGCTGGCCGCGCTCGCCGCGATTTTCAATTTTGTGCCCTATGTGGGCCCGCTGGTGGGGGCAATTTTCCCCGCATTGGCTGCATACATGCAGTTTGGTGATTGGAAGCAGGTCCTTTGGGTGCTGCTGGCGTACACGCTTTTGACGGGAACAGAGGGCAATATCGTGACACCTATTGTCCTGGGCCGTCACCTCAAGCTTAACAGCCTTGCGGTGTTGCTTGCGTGCATCTTTTGGGGATGGATTTGGGGCCCCATCGGTTTGTTTCTAGCGGTTCCGATCATGGCGGTTTTTAAGGCGATGGCGGAACACTTTGATCCTATGACACCCGTGGGCGAACTCCTTCGTGGGTGAAGGTCGCCGCGGCTGAAGAAACACTCTAAGATGAACTTAACGATCAGCGGGATGAAGTGTGAAAGAACGAGACAGTCATCTTGGCGACGAGGACACCGAACTCGACCATACGATGGATGCGGCTCCACGTTTGCCCCGAGCGGGTTCTGTGGTGGACGGTCGTTACCTCGTCATGGAAGAAATTGGTGAGGGTGGATTTGGCTGGGTGTTTAAGGTTCAGCACGTTCAGTTAGGCCAAAATTTTGCGATGAAGATTCTGCATCCGCGGATCTCCGCCGACCCTGAATGGCGAATTCGGTTTCGAGAAGAAGCACGCGCGACGAGCTTGATCGGGAATGAAAACATCGTTTTTGTGACCGATTTCGGGGAGTGCCCGAAGTTCGGATATTATTTTGTCATGGAACACTTGGCCGGGTCCTCGCTTGCCCAGCACCTTGAAGGGGGCCCCGTCGATCTGCAGAAGACCCTGCGATTTGCGATGGCGGCTGCGAGCGCGTTTGGGGCTGTGCACGAACTCGGAATTGTTCATTGCGACCTGAAGCCAGGTAACGTGATGATGATCGATCGCCCAAATCGAAACGAAGCTTGGAAATTCTTGGATTTTGGGACAGCGAACGTCGTGACGCGCACCGTTGAGAGTGATTTCATCTACGGCACACCGGCCTATATGGCTCCAGAACAGGCCATCGGCGTCGATGTCGATCCTCGCGCGGATCAGTTTTCACTCGCCTGTGTGATTTACGAGATGCTCACGGGTTGTTTGCCCTGGCGAGTGGACTCTTGGTCCGATGCCCTGCCTGAGGTGCGTCGACAGAATCCACCACAGGCGTTGTCAAATTTCCGGAGTGACTGCCCGCCGGGCCTTAACGAAGTTATTCAAAAAGCATTGAGCCTACGGCGATCGGCCCGATTTGCGACCATCGCAGAATTTGTGAAAGCGATGAGCGACATGGTTCCGATTGATTTCGAGCCGACTCACGATCCCCAAGACATCAAGGGCACCTCAGACGACGGCTTTAAGCGCTCGCCCACCGCCCCACGTTTGCTCCAGCCGATTGATGCTGCGGGGGCGTCGATGGTTATTACTTTGGGCGAAGACAGCGAAACTGACGTGTTGGCCGTCGAGGTCAATATCGTCTTTCATTCCGCTGACCGACTTGGACGTGAGTATCGCCGAAATATCATCGCCGGCGGCATGTTCATTCCTTCGGGCAATATTTTGCCGCTTCACTCCGCGGTTCGAATCCACCTCACGCTGGCACCGCGAAAGCTCTCGATCGAGTTGGACGCGCGTGTTGTGTCTCAGACGTTGACGGGCGGTCAGGCAGAAATGGGTTTTGGAGTTTACCTTTCTCCCGAATCTCTGAGGCGCCTGGAACTCTGGATCAAGAATCCGGTCATCGGGCTGGAGCTTGAACCCAAAGACGTTCTGACACGACTTCGTGATTTGGATCCCAACGATTCTTTGGCTGCAGCTGAGGCGTTTATCGTATCGATGTTGGTCGAGCCAACCTCCGTGCAACGACTCCGCGCGATGTGTTCAGGCCTTCCGATCGATTTTAATGAGTGCATCGCGTCTTTGATTCAGAAGAACTACATCGATATTAAGTCGCCGCACTCTGCAAGCGTTGCTGATGTTGTGACCCCGGCCGCTCCACGGTTGGAGTTCCTGGCCGCAGATGTTGAGCGAATTATGGACCAGGCGGATTTCTTTGAGCGGCAGAACAACTTCTGGGGTGCCATTTCAACCCTGCGTCGTGCGCTCGAGATCGTTCCGGAAAAATCGGCGATTCACTATCGCCTTGCCCGCCTTGAGAACGGATTTTTGGCGCATCGCTCAGAGGCGTCGCGATTGATGCAACAGGCCATCGGGCTTGAACCGAAGAACCTCGAATATCAAGAGTTTATGACGTCGCTCGACCCGGTAAGTTCGGACGAAAGCTGAGTCAGGAAAGTCTCCAGAAACACGTGGCGTTGCTCTGCCATACGTCTTCCGGTCTTCGTGTACATCTTGTCGCGTAGAGTTAGGAGCTTGCGGTAGAAATGGTCGACCGCATAATTCAGGTCATCAAGTTCACGGTCACTGGCAAACGGGTCGGCCATGTTGACGATGCTGCGGCCCATCACTCCACTTACATAGAACGTCCGCGCAATGCCAAAGGCGCCGACCGACTCCAGGCGATCCGCGTCCGCGAGTGCTTCCGAAATCAGATATTGGGGTGTGATGCCGGCGGAGTGCGAGTGGGCGACGATTGCGTCTTGGAAGACCTCCAGGCGATCCTGGTCCAGTCGTGTCTGCGAAAACTGTGAGCCCAGTTCTGCCGATAAAGTGGACGCCAAATGGCGCTCGGGGTGGTTCTTGGGCAAGTTCACCGAATCGTGAAACAGAACCGCCATCGAAAGGACTTCCCAGTCCTCGATGCCTTCGTTTTTGGCGATGGTCGAAGCGTTTCGTAAGACGCGGAGCAGGTGGGCGAAGTCATGCCCCCCATCTTGCTCCATATGCTCGTCCAAGAACGCCACGGCTTCTTCTAGCCAATCGAAATCGACGAGTGGTTTCACCGCCTGAACAAACTCAGCGCCATTCATGTCGCGCTCGCAATGGCGTGGAAATCTGAGCTGATAAGCACCTGATGCGCCGCTTCGATGTCAACGTAGAGCACACGGTCGTGGTCCAAGGTCGGAACGCGAGTCCTGAGCAGGTTACGAGCTGCCGAGGTGTTTTTTCCGGCCATGTTTTCGCGCAGGTCGAGCGCCTGAGACGCGATCAGATACTCGATGGCGACGATTCGCTCGGAGTGGACGATCATCTCGAGGGCATGCACGCCGGCATGGGTGCCCATCGATACGTGATCTTCCATATTTGCACTGGTTGGAATCGAATCCACACAGGCTGCGTGAGCCCGATGTTTGTTCTCGGAGACCAGCGCGGCCGCCACATATTGTGGAATCATCATGCCGCTGTTGAGGCCTGGTTCTGCGACCAGAAAGGGCGGGAGTCCTTCAGAGAAATGTTTGTCCGTAAGCTTTGCACTACGTCGTTCCGAGACACTCCCTATTTCGGCGATGGCGAGCTTCAGGTAATCGAGGGCGAGCGCAACCGGTTGCCCGTGGAAATTGCCGCCGGATAGAATGGCCCCGGGCTGATCACCCTCAGGCACAAAAACCAGCGGATTATCGGTGACCGCATTGGCCTCGATGTCCAGAACCGATTCCACATGCGTCAACACATCACGTGACGCTCCGTGGACCTGCGGCATGCACCGCAGGCAATACGAGTCCTGAACAAACTCTGTCTTGCCTTCGACTTGTCCTGGCACCGCTCCAGCAAGCTGGCTGCCTTCCAGATGTCGTCGCACGTGTTCGGCGCTGAGCATCTGTCCCTGACGTCGTCGCAGCTTGTGGACTCGCGCATCGAGGGCCTCAAGGCGCCCGCCTACCGCATCAAGGCTCATCGCACCGACAAGGTCCGCGGCGTCCAGAAGCCTGCGGAATCGCCGCGTGACGATCACGCCCAACGCCGTCATCGCCTGGGTGCCGTTGAGCAGGGCGAGCCCTTCTTTGTAGGTGAGGCGTGTGGTGGCGAGGCCAGCCTCGGCCATCGCCTCTGCCGCTGGCATCTTCCGGTTCTTGTAAACCACCTCGCCTAGCCCAATCAGGGGAAGGCACATGTGGGCAAGGGGGCATAAATCCCCGCTCGCACCGACGCTTCCGAATCTGGGAATCACGGGATGGATATGATGATTGAGCATTTCGCAGAGCAGCCCAAGCGTCTCCCAACGAATGCCAGAATTGCCCTGAACGAGGGCTGCGATTCGCAGCGCCATCATCGCCCGAGTGACGTCTTCCGGTAGCGGCTCACCCACGCCACATGCGTGGCTCATGAGTAGGCGTTCTTGCAGAATTTCGGTATCCGCCGGCTTGATCGCCTGATTTCGGTTGGCTCCAAAGCCAGTTGTGACCCCGTACACCGCCACGCCCGAGAGCGCACTTTCGCGCACGTACTCGGCCGCACGGCGGACTCTGGCCTCCGCAGATTTGGCCAATTTTACTGGCGAATATTGAGTCGCGATTTCTTCGACGTCTTCAAGTGTGACGTCCCCTTCACCAATGACCACCATGCGTTTTCACCCTGCGAAATAACGGGGGGCGAAAGTGTCATAAACAAAGCAAACCTTCAATCACCGCGCTTAAACGGACCACGCGCATCCATCCATTCTACCTGTTGATCCACATGCTCGGCCTCGCGGGTCACAAAGTCCGCGATCGCGTCACGTAAGCCAGGGTTGGCGATCCAGTGGGCGCTGAGCATGGTCGTTGCCCGAAATCCGCGCTCAAATTTGTGTTCGCCACCCGCGCCCGGTTCAAAAACGCGGATTTGGTTCTGAATGCACCACTCGATGGGGGCGTACATGCACACTTCAAAATGCGTGAATTCTTCTTCGCGCCGGCAGCCCCAATAGCGCCCGTAAAGCCGATCGCCTTTCAGCAGGTTAAAGGCTCCCGCGTAGGCAGTCCCGTCCTGTTCGGCCACCAGCAGGTGGATGCGATCTGCAAAAGTGCTCTGGAGCTCTTCGAAAAACGCGTCGTTCAGGTAACGCCGCCCATAATAGAATTTGTCTACGGTCCGGGAGTAGTAGCGAAAGGCCCGCTTCATGTCCGAGTGTGTGATCGCAGAGCCGGTGATGACTCGCGTCGTTACTCCCCGATCGGCCAGTATGCGGCGCTCCCTGCGAATATTTGCCCGTCGCTTGGACCGGAAGACCGCAAGGAAGTCATCGAAGGTCCGGAAGTCCTCGTTGTACCAGTGGTACTGGACGCTTTTTCGGACCGGGAGATCTTTTTCGCCCAGGGGTAAGGTGTCGTTTTCATTGGTGAAATTAAAATGAACCGACGAAAGACTCAGTTCTTTGGCGATCGTCAGAGTCGCTTCCACCAATACTTCTTTCAACGCCTTTGGGTCGGCCTGACTAGGATGGATGAGAAGTCGCGCTCCAGTCACCGGCGTAAAGGGCACGGCAACCAGGCCTTTGGGGTAATAGCGAATCCCCGCCCTTTCGGCCGCCTCAGCCCACCCCCAATCAAAGATGAATTCACCTTGAGAGTGCAGCTTTAAGTAGAAGGGAACGGCTCCGATAAGCACGTCTGATTCCCACGCCGTGATGATCTGTGGAATCCAGCCTGTGTCTCCACCGACACAACCTGTGCGTTCCAACGCGCTCAAAAACGCCCATTCAAGAAAGGGGCTCCCGTCGCCCACAAGCGTATCCCAAGCGCTTTGCGCGATTTGGTCTACCCCATCCAATACTTTGATTTCGATTGAGCGAGTCACTGAACACCTCCTGTTCTGGGATGATCGTGACTCCGGGAAGATTCAGAGACGGTAGCCCACTGTGATCATTCCGCTATGAATTGTGTCCGTCGACGAGATCGGGTCGGGAGCATCAGGCGTCCCAATGACCTTAGGTTCAGGATAGTCGGGGGAAATCGTTGTGAACGTGTAGCCAATCCGTGCGTCGATTGCGTCGGTGACCTGGAACGACATGGCCGCCTGTCCTTCAATTCCAAAGGCGAGGTCCGACGACCCAAACGCAACACCACCTGAGTTATTGATGTCGAATGTTGGCAGAACCCCAGCACCAGCGCCAATGACGAGAGGTCCGGCCGTGTAGCTAAGGAAGCCACCAACGCGTGCCGAAAGATACCGATTGCCGGTGTAGTACGGGTTTTTGTCGATCGTGATGCTCCAGACTTCGGCCCCGCCAAAAACATCGAGCAACACTTGTTCGGAAAAGGCCTTCTTGAACACGAGCTCTCCGCCAAGGCGTCCGTAATCGCTGGCAAACTCGTCTGTGCCGTCAAAGAGCGTGGTGAAGGGAGCGTAACCGCCAAACACCGATGCGCCGATAGCCGATGAACCGTCTCCAAACACCGCGAACGTCGCATCAAGTCGGCCGGTCACGCCCACAAAAGGGCTCTTATGATCGAGTTTGAATCCGCCTTCCGATTCCATCGTGAATGAACGCGATCCCACAAGCGCCCCAAATCGAAACGTAAACCCTGGCTCAAGTCCAAAATCGCCGTTATTGGAGGCCACTGCACTGTCCTTGAGCGACGAGCTGTCTTCGTCTGGGTCTTCCTCGTCCGGATCTTCGTCAGCGGGCTCTTCGACCGGATCATCTTTGCGGGGTTCGTCGTCAACAGCATCCCATCCACCTGCGTCGCGAAATTCCCGAACCTGTGGAACGAGTTCGGCAAAGGCCTCCTTGAGGATGGTTTTTGATTCGGCCTTGCTGACTTTGCCGCGTTTAATATTCTCGCGAACGTCAGCAATGGTCTTGCCGCTGGGCCCAATCACGACCAATTGAAGCTTCTTCCCCTTTGAAAACACATCGAGGATCATGATCGCCTCGATGTTCAGGGACTTCATGACGCGTCGGAACTCACGTGCCGACGAATCTCGTCGCTTGCTGTTCCGGAAGTCTTTTCGAGACACGCCTTCTTCTTCGGCGGCGTCCCAAATTTTGTCGGAATCTTTGACCTTGATGTCGTCGCTGGCATCGAGAAACTCGAGCAACGTTTCATACGCATCGTCGCCGCCCTTCTGCGATGCGTTAATGAACGCAAGGCGCAACGGGTCTTCACTTGCCCAAGAAGGCAAAGCAAACGACAGAAGCAAAAATTGAACTGCGAAAATTATCAGGAAACGTCGAATCGTTTGCATGTGTCCGAGGGGTAGAAGGGCCTGGTCGCGCTACGATTGTGGCAACGTTTCGAGTGTAGTCAAAATACTCGCCAACGCCAACGTGCTTAGCGACCGATATGTGCAGCAATTGCAATACTGTGAGCCATGATCGTCATCTGAGGATTAACACCAAGCGATGTTGGATGCAGGCTTGAGTCAGAAATGTAAAGATTTTCAATATCATGCGTTCTTCCATCCGGTCGGACAACGCTTGTTTTGGGGTCGTTGCCCATTCTGCACGATCCCATCGGATGACTCGCATAAAGCATGAATTCCGCGATATCGTGGACGCTTCGGATGAATTGTCGCGCTTCATTCCAGCTGGTGAAGAACTTTGCGTGTGAAATCAGCGGCCTCACCGCCTGTGATCCAGCCAAGAAGAACATCTCGGTCACGAATTCCACACCCAGCATGAACTTGCGTTGATCATCCGGCGAGACGTCGTAATGGATGGAGGGAGGGCCGGTTTTTCCTGCCGAAATCGTACCGCCAGATCCGTCGCGAATCAGGAATCCGCATGCAGACAAGCGTTTGAAATCTCTCATGAAGCTCGCTGAATCATGCCCGACAGTTCCGGCCTGAGCAAAAAAGGCCTCGAGCGGAGCGCTGAAAGTTTCGGCCAGAATTTCCCGTTCTTTGGGATGTCGTGCGTAATAACCCTGGCTTGCTCCCGACCAAATCTTGACCTCGTCTTCCATGCGCGCCACGGCGCCGCAACCAGGTTGGACGTGCAGATTTTTTCCAACCCAACCGCTTGAGTTCGCCAATTCGTTGCGTTGCAAGAGCATTGGGGTGTTGACCGCGCCTGCGGCTAAGACGACTCGATCAGCTTTGATGTTGACCGTCGCAATCACTTTCTTGGTCTCGGGATCCAGCATTCGACCGATGACACCGACGGCACGCTTGTTTGTGGTGACGATGGTGTCGACCAGGGTGTTCGTAAAAAGGCGGGCGCCTTTCCTAAGCGCGCGGGGCAGCCAAGTCACATCGGAGGAAGCCTTGCCCGATGATGGACATCCTGTCTGGCAAGTTCCGCAGCCGACACATCCAGGGGTGTTTCTGGGCATGTAGGTGTGATGAACGCCAGGCATTTTCGAAAAACCTCGAATCGCTACATGCGTGTTTCCGCCCGCGACGTCCATCCGAGTGGGTTCGGGCCCGATCGCTTCCTCGACCTCGGTGTAGAGCCGATCACGATCGGCCCAGAACTCCAGTCCCCATTCGCTCATCCATTCGTCGAGAACATAGTCCGGCGTCCGAAAGGAGATGCCGGAGTTGACCAGAGTGCCCCCGCCAACTCCACGACCACTCGCCAGCGGGACAAAGGCGTTGCCCTGCATCACCCGCGCACCTGCATCTTGATAGATGTGCTCCAGCGCCCACGATTGTTTGCGGGTGAACGACCTGGGTTTCCAATAGGAACCACCCTCAACCACGATCACGTCCAGCCCAGCCTCGGCGAGCTTGGCAGCCGACGTGAGCCCGCCAGGTCCCGCACCTACGATCACGACATCGCATTTCAGATCAATCGGACCTTTCGTCCACGTTGCCGCGGATTGAATCTGGCCACCCACGTATTCTTGGGCACTAAAATCCAGCTTCATGATTTGCCTGTGCATGTGTAGTCGAGGCCAGCCGCTTGGATGACTTCCGGTCGTTCACAATATCCCATTCCAAAGATCAACTTGAGCGAGGTGAAGGCGCCACGCCGGGGCCCCAGCCACGATTCGTCCCATGCTCTCAAAATCTCGATGCGTTCTTCGAGGGGTCGAAGGTGGAACCGCGTGACCCCCATGTCGGCAAAAATGGCCATGTCATCTATGGCGTGAAGCAAGAGGCGCAGCAGGTTCGCGGTGGTTTCAGAGATGGTCATCAGATAATGGTCGAAGAAGTCCGGGAGTCCTACCGAATTGCCCGCAGGCATACCCAGATCTCCCGGAAACAGGGCCTCTGCCATCGTTTGTACGATCAGGATTTCGTGGCTGCTGAGTAACTTCATCTTTGTGGATGGGGTCTGGTCCCACCAGAATCCGCCAATTCGCATGCCAATCGCGCCGACAAGTGTCGCCCCTGTTCCGCCCAACGCCTTTAGAAATGTCCTTCGATCCACGTTCCACCTCGCAAGAAAGCGAGTGTATCAGAATCTCTTATAAACAAAACCGACCGGGCGGTTTTTTTGTGGATTCCTAATTGGTTGGACGGCCAACCTTAATTCTTGAAGATGGCACATCATATTGGTACACCCACGATATCGGAGGAAATATGACAGACTCAGCACTTACCCGTCTGGAAAGACTTGCGGCATCACTTAGCCCTGGTGTGATCGCACAAACCAAGAGCTTTGCGCGTACGCACGAAGCCGCAGGGCAACCTTGGTTCATCGCTGGAGTCAGCGACGGTATGGGCCTTCATACGGCCATCGCCGCAATCGAGTCCGGCGCTTTGAAAACCGGTGTTGGCGTCTATTGGGAGCCACCCCATTTGCTTGAGTTTGATGATGCAGGTCTCCCGGTCTCTCCGATTCACCGTGCGCGTGTCGAACACGCCAATGCGCTTGAAGAATTCGCAAAGCGACGTGGAGTCGAGTTTAAGACCGTATTTTCGAACTGCATCCTCGCTCCGGAACGCGATCTAAAGGGCCAACCCAAGGGGGCCGTCTCTGATATGCCTTCCGAGATTCTTACCGCGTTGGGTCAACCGGCTGGGAATTTGATCTTCATCAATTCGGTCGCCTTCGGAAAATGGATGTGCCCCCGCGAAGGCGCGGCCGCCAGCCGTGCACCGATGATTGGTTTTGATGGAACCCTCGATTGGGCTTCCGGCAAGCCCTATCACGCCCGTGGGTATCAAGAGACCCTTGATACGATGGGCCGCAACCACGGTTGGATGCTCGATTCGCTCAAAGAACATGGCTTTCTTGGGCCCCGTTCACTCTCGGCGTTTTTTACGTGGGCTGGTGGGTCTCAGCGAGTGTCTTCACTCGAGGGGATTTATGGGAAAGGAGCGCTCGGTGACGCAAAGATGTTGGCCGAGGCCGAGGTGGTACGCCGACGACTTGATGAAGAGGGTGCACTGGGAGTCCATGCCGTAGTGCGTTTGCCCGCGTTTCTTTCTGCCGCGCTCATGGGCATTCCTGGAGGCGGGTTCTTTGGGATGATTTCACGCCGTGTACTTGAATCCCACGGTTGTTTCGAAGGCATGCCTGAGCTCGCAAGCCGAATGGTCCGGGAGTTCTTTGGGAGCGAGTGGATTTCCGAAAATCCGATTTCACAGATCGAACTCGACCATGCCGAATGCCTACATTTGGATGAGATCAACGAACGTGTTGCCGAAGGAACGCGACGCCTTGAGGCGATGCAAGAAGGTCTCCCGGTCATCGCGGAACAAGTAAGCGCGCGATTCTCGGACCTCTTCCCCGAGCATCACACGCGGCTGCTCGCCTCGATGATTCCATCTGAACCGACTCATGTCGCACAGGTGGAATTACCGATTGAAGCATTGAGTGAAGGTCTCCCGGACTTCGTTTTCGAAGCCGTTGAGGTAGCGCGACCTACCTTCATCAGTGTGATTATGGGCAGCCTGGATGCGAGCGGAAAGGTGACCGCAAAGGTCTCCCGGTTCTCGGATCACGTGGTGGTCGAAGCGTTTTCAAACGGGCGTTGGATTGCGACAGCCACGGGCGTGTCACGCGTGCTTGGTGGACGACCGGAAGACCTTGGCACTCCGATCGGAAATTTGAAGCCTGGAATTCAAGGATTGCCGCCTGAGATTAAAGAAGCGGTCGCGCGAGCGCGGTCTTTGACGTTTGAGTGGTTGCCACGTCTCCCGGACCAGGCGTTGATGTATGTCAATTCAGTCGGACCGACTGTAGCCATGACGTGGGTGGATTCCGACGCCCAAACCTGCGGCCGAGTCACACTGACGGCCTGAAGGTCTCCCGGTCATGCGCAGGTCTCCCGGTCATGCACAGGTCTCCCGGTCATGCACAGGTCTTCCGGTCATGCACAGGTCTTCCGGTCATGCACAGGTCTCCCGGTCATGCACAGGTCTCCCGGTCATGCACAGGTCTCCCGGTCGTGTGCCGGTCATGCACAGGTCGCGCAGGTCTCCCGGTCAGTCCATCAGATCAGCGGACTGCCGGTCGATGAAATAACGTCGGGCGGCCACGCCCAATGACCGAGTTGCACCCGCGGCAATGGACGACGAAATCAATGTTCCAGCGACAGGAACAGTGTTGATCAACGCTCGGGCCACTTCCCGTAGCGCAAAGCTCGCCCCAACATTCAGACCGATTGCCCCTCCGAACTCTGCCGCGGATCGCGGAGTTAGGCCGCGGCCACTCAACCAGGCAATGCCGCCGATCATCATCACCTGGACGCTTGTAATCGGTATGCTTGAGGCGAAGGGCAGCGGTATCGTTGCGATCGTCGCATTTACCGAAGCGGCCACGCGAATCATGGAATCCGCCATCTGATGTTTTGCGCCGGTTTCCGGCGAGAGCCGGGCGACCGCGAATTGCAGCTCTTCCGGCAGACCATCAAGCAGTGCCCTGACGAGTTTGCCTTGCCTTGAAAGCTGAATCACGGACACAAAGTCTCTGGGAAGGCCGCCATCCACCAACCCCTTTTTAACGGCCTGCATGGTGACAAAATCCCCAACTTCTCGCTGATCTTCCCGTCGATAGATCGCCACAACCACAGGGGGGGTGGTGTCCCAAATGTCTTGAACCGTGTTTTGAATCGCAAGAATATCTTGAATCCATTGCCCCACATCCGATCGATTCGACGGCAATAACGCCAAGGTCACGTCCGGTCGATCAAACTTGAGAGCTTTGGTGTTGCAGTGCCTGAGGTCTGCGACATCAAGAGTTCCGCCGTCGAATGTCCACGGCTGCCAGCGACCTCGTCCCACCTCTTCGTGGACTTCGACATCGTGCGGATGACCTCCCAACTCTTGCCACATTCCTCGGATCGGAATCTGCGGATCACCGACGATGGCGACTTTTGGGATATGGGACGACGAGATTGTGCGGCGAATCAGGTCGAGGTCTCCCAGAAGTCGATCGCGCTCTTCGATCGACAGTGACGCAACCGCTCTGGACACCACGATCTCATTGAAGAGCCGCTGCGCAGTCGCCGCCAAATCGTCGTGGGGTTGGATCATGTGTACCGGCTGAGCTGTTCTGTGGTGATCGCTCCCTCGCGTTTGATTTCGACAGCGCCGTCATGAACCCCGATGATCGTTGAGGCTGAATGGGGCACAAGATCGCCGTCATCGACAAAAAAGTCGACTTGGCTCACGAAGGTCTTCCGGACTTGAGCGGGCGATGATTCGCCGTGGCGCTTTTCCTTGTTGGCGCTGGATACCAATAACGGGCCGCCGAACGCTTCCAATAATTTTTGGACCAGATCATCGTCGGGCATCCGCACGCCGATATGTCCATTGGCTTTGGTGAGCTGTTTCGCGACTTTCTTGGGAATCGAATCGCTCGGATAAAATAGAATCGTGAGTGGTCCCGGCCAGAACTCGGCAGCAATTTTTCCGACGAGTGGGTCGACGCTTTCGACGACATCGGCAAGCGAGGCCATATTCTTGATGAAAACGAGCGACGGAGACTTCGACGTCTTGCGCTTCGATTGCATCAGATTGATCACGGCATCTTCGTTCGAAAGGTCGGCAAGTATGCGGTACGTCCCACGACAGGGCACGCAAACAAGACCGCCATTTTGCAGGCATTTCGACAATTGTCGGATTGTATCAGAGGATGAGAGTTCGGCTGGCTTAATGGTTTTCATGACCACCTTGTGAAGGGGGGAAGCGAGTGTAACATGCCGATGAAACTAGGCGATAGAAAAGCTCGCACGATGCCGACGGTGACAGCAACGATCCCAGCGGATATGTTGAGTCGCGTTGATGAAAATTGATGAGGTTTCCATGGTCGATCCTGTCGTTCACGCCAAGATGACGATGCTGATTCAGCACGAGAAGAAGCTTAAGGCCGAACTCGAAGAGTTGAAAAAGGACATTCCCACCTGGGCCAAACGCGTAGAACTCGCGCAGGTCAAAGGAATGGGAGACCTTGCGCGCCAAGCCGGAGAGCGGCTGGCTTCGCTCGAAGCTCGTGTGCGTGAAATAGAACACGAGTTCGAGGTCATTCAGATGGATCGCGACATGCTCAAATATGAAGCGCGGCGTCCAAGTGGGGTTGAGGCCGAACGAGCCGAAGCGCTCTTAGATTCCATTCGGCTTGCGGGACTCGTTGATCCCGATGCCAACGAACACAAAACCGATAATATGACTTTTGACTTCACCGATGAGGAATGACTCCATGGGCAAGAAAAAACAAGAAGAAGACGCCAAGTTGATGAAGAAGAAGGCCAAAGAGGCGAAGAAGGCCGCCGAGGGCAAGAAGGTCGAAAAAAGCGCGAAAAAGGCCAAGAAAATCGAAGAAGCGGCAGAGAGTGAGTTTCACTCGATCGAGACCGTTGAAGATCTGGAAGATGCCGTTCGACGTGGTGTGACCTTCGAAGAAACCGATTTTTCGGGATCTGATTTGGCGGATGCCAAACTCGCTGGAATCGTACTTCGTGACTCCAATCTTGCGGGCGTGGACCTCAGCGGGGCCGACCTTTCGAAGGCAGATCTCTCGGGGGCCATACTGGCGGGTGCGATGTTGGCGGGCGCAAAGCTCGATAACGCGATCCTTGTTGGCGCCGACCTTTCCGGCGCTACGCTGACCAATGCATCGGCGAAAATGGCGGATTTCATGGGCGCCGACCTCTCGGGTTGTGATGCCGCTGAGGCGAATTTCAAAAACGCCAATCTCTACGAAGTACGCCTGTCGGGCGCCGACCTGTCGGAAGCGAACTTGGATGGTGCGATTTTGGTTCAGGCCGATCTCTCCGGAGCCGCACTTTTCAAGGCAAGTCTGAAAAAGGCACAACTTGAAGACACGGATCTTTCGGGCGCGGATCTCGCGGAAGCTCGATTCGACGGTAGCCTTTTGATGGGCGCCGATTTCTCGGGTTCGAACGCGGAGAAAACGAATTTCTCGAAAGCCAACGCTTCCGAATCTGACTTCAGTGGAGCCGCATTGGATCAGGCGAAATTCGACAAAGCCGATCTTAGCGAATCCGATTTTTCGGGCGTTTCAGTCATTGGCGCCTCGTTTAAGGGCGCTGAAATGAAAGGCATTGATATCGAAGAGCTTGACGGCGCCAAAGGGCTATAAAGGAATCACGTGTCTAGGAACGAACCGGTCAATATTCCCACGATTCGAGGTCGAATCGCGGAGCGTCTTCAACGAGCAGCCCCTCGCGAACGAGAAGAGCTTGAGTTTGGTGATTCCAGTGCGGAAGTCATCATTCGAACACCTTCGGAGCGAGGGGTGGTTGCGCTCGCGTGTTTGATTCTCGAGAACTTGAGAGAGTCAGGCGGGTCGTGCGCACCTGAACGTCCACTTGAAGCTGTGCTCAAGCGCACACTTGGAACGCTTGGGCCCAAAGAAGTCATGGAAATCGAGATCGAGGCCTATGAAATCCTTCTGTGGATTGGCTCGGCGATCGACTCGGAATGGAAAACCGAAGAGGTCTTGGACGTCGAAAATATCGATCCGCGCGCGAGTCATACAGACCTGCTCAGATTCGCGATTGCGACGGCCCAGGACCTTGAGCTCGACTACTACAGCCGCAACAGGGGCGAGTTGACGCATCGGCGCATCACGCCGATCAGCCTTGAGGCTGAGACCTACCTGCACGCCTACTGCCATCTGCGCCGCGACGAACGCATCTTTCGTGTCTCTCGAATCGGCGATCTCAAACCCGTGGGTGGCTGGAACAAATTCAAGAAACCCCGGAAGGCCGCGCGTGATGAAGAACCGCCAGTCGATGCCGGTCAGATGAGCCTTTTGGACTAATCATGAAAACCTATCGTCTCTTTATCGACGGCGTTTTTGTCGACGGGGCTAGCCGTTTCGAAGACATCAACCCGGCAACTGGCCAAGTCGTGGCCGAGGTTGTGGAGGCTGACAGGGAAGACGTCGATCTTGCGGTCGCGGCGGCACGCCGGGCGCTTAAAGGTCCATGGGGAACGATGCCGATCGAGGCACGTTGCGACCTTTTGAGTCGCGTCGCCGACCGGATCATGGAGCGTTTTGACGAGTTTCTGGCCGCAGAAATTGAAGACACCGGGAAACCCAAGAGCTGGGCATCCTCGGTAGATATCCCGCGTGGCGCCGCAAATTTCAGAATTTTCGCAAATCAGGCACGCAGCTTCGGAAGCGAAGCTTTCATGCAGGACACGGCCGATGGACGTGGGGCGGTCAATTACGTTCAGCGCCGACCGTTGGGGGTTGTGGGCGTGATTTGTCCTTGGAATTTGCCCCTTCTGCTGCTGACCTGGAAAGTCGCGCCCGCGCTGGCCGCGGGGAATACTGTCGTGGTTAAACCCTCGGAAGAGACTCCCGGTACTGCGACTCTGTTGGCGGAGGTCATGGCTGAGGTTGGCATTCCCAAAGGGGTTTACAACCTGGTGCATGGCTTTGGCCCAGGATCGGCGGGCGAAGCCATCACTCAACACCCTGACGTGAGCGCGATCACCTTCACCGGAGAAAGCGCAACCGGACAGGCGATTCATCGAACGTGTTCGGATCATTTGAAGAAATTGTCGTTCGAATTGGGCGGTAAGAATCCGGCGATCATTTTTGCCGACGCTGATTTTGATAAGGCTGTTCAGGGCACGACTCGGTCGGTTTTTGCCAATTGCGGTCAGGTGTGTCTGTGCTCGGAGCGTGTCTACGTGCATCGCTCGATTTTTGACCGGTTCGTCGAAGCGCTCGCCAAAGAGGCAAAGGCGATGAAACACGGGGATCCCTTTTCTGATCAGACCACCATGGGTCCCCTGATTTCTGCGCAGCATCGGGAAAAAGTGCTCTCGTATTATGCGCTCGCACGCTCGGAAGGTGCCGAAATCATTAGTGGTGGAGGTCTCCCGGTCGTTCAAGGTTACGAGGATGGGTTCTGGATTGAACCCACTATTTGGACAGGTTTGCCCGAATCAGCTCGCTGCATTCGAGAAGAAGTTTTTGGGCCGGTCTGCCATATCCAACCCTTTGATACCGAGGAAGAAGTCATCGCCATGGCGAACGACTCGCAATACGGGTTGGCGGCGGCCGTGTGGACGACCGACGTCTCCCGGGCGCATCGCGTAGCGCAGCAGATCGACGCAGGAATTGTGTGGGTGAACTCTTGGTTTCTTCGCGACTTGCGAACGCCCTTTGGCGGCGTGAAACTGAGCGGGCTGGGCCGCGAGGGCGGTATGTGGTCGTTGAATTTCTATACAGAAATTAAAAATATCTGCATCAAGCTCTAGTGCCCACTGACCTCTTCGAGTCCATTTGCGGTGGTGGTCGAAATGACCATATCTCGACGGGCACCATGGTCGGGATTAATCGTCCAAATCTTGGCGGGAGTCCGGTGGTCAAATGCGATCAATCCCGCGCTGTTCTTGCCGATCAGCGTGGTTGAAAGACCGATTCGGCCAAGGCTTCGTGAGGTCTTCCGGTCAAAGTCGTACGTGACGAGTTCACCCTCCAAGTTCATTCCCCATCCACGACGTTTTTCGACGATAAATCCCGCACTTGTGTCGATTCGAGTAACCTTACCCTCGGGCGTGAGGACGCGGGACTTTGTCACCAGCACATCCGATCCGGCGAGCGAGGTTCGTCCCGAAAAATCGACGAATTCGTCTGCGAGTATTCTCTGCGCGTTGGCGACGTTATGAATCCAAGTCTGTGAAACCTGTGATGTGGATTCGTTGACAGCGATATGGTCTTCACCCACCCATTCACATTTGGGACCGCGCTCAAAAGCCAAGTCCGCGACCCGTTTGCCCGACGGCAACGAAACGACAACGTATTTGGTTTTGGATGAACCATACGTGACGTTTCCGACGGCATCCCGTCTTTCGACGTCAAGCGTGCGCAGCAACGCGTGACCTCCTTGCGGTGAAAGGCTCACGAATTCAAACCCATGTTCACCTTGCACAGTCGCAATGGACACGTCTTCAAGTTGCGTGTCCACCGGCCCTTTCCACCTGAACTGCGCAACCTTGAGTGGCGACGGCGAGACCATCGTTACCGTGACATCGTTCGCGGCGACGTAAATGGTGCTTGGGAGTTCACCAACACTCACCTTGGTGTTCTTTGGTGTCTCGAGGATCTGCGCCGGCGGCGTAGTCCCTTCGTCGGCGTACCAAAAATAGGCGGCTTGGCCAGAGGGGCCAATCACATGCACGTCCGGACGTTTTTCGAGGTCGGCCCACGGCGCTCGGCTGGCCAGCGTCGTCGGCTCGAGGGTTTCGGCGCCCACGGTCGCGAACTCACCGGGCCGGGCCGCCAACACCAAATCGTACTGGGCGCCCGTGTTGGCATCGATCACGACCAACCGGGAGTCGGTGTAGACGACTTTCGTTCCCACGAGGATACAACCCGGCGTTTTTGTGTTCTCGCAACTCGTGAGTTCACGGTTCTGTTTTCCAACGGACACGTAGACCGTGTCGGTGTTTGCCACGACGTACGACGAAAGAGCGTGATAGTCGCTGGCTCCCGCACAAGCGTTCAAGCCCGTGAGTGCGAGAATTCCCAGGAGTCGTTTCATTTGGTTGCACCGCTGATGGGCCCGAATACGGTCGTTGGCAGACCTTCTTTTTGTCGCGTAGAGATGTGCATTTCCGTGATTTCCGAATCGATCAGGTAGAGCACGGTTCCAGGCAGAAGCGGGTTCGGTGAATAGACGACCAACGTTTCATCGACGCGACCGAGCAGCGTTGCGTAACCCTCGAAGCGCCCGACTTCCTGTTCTTCGCCGGTTTCCATGTCAAATTCGATCAACACGCGTTCGCCAGCAACCGGGTCATCGTACATCAAATAAATAAGCGTCCCGTCGATGCTCACCGAGCCAACGGGAGTTGGAAACTCGGCCATTCCTCCGGTTTCGCTGATAAAAATGATTCCGTCTGGTTGTTCAAAAGCCACGATCGGAGTCCCAACCATGAGTACGCGTTTGGCGAGGTCGATTTGCGTCGAAGGCAGCGGCGTGCGCTCGTCAAGGACTGTCACGAGTTCAACCCGAGGCTCGTCAGAATCACGTTCCACGGTCATCAGAAAGTCGTTGCTGATGAACGCGAAGTCCACTTTGTAGTCGAAGCTCAACTGACTCTTAACCGCTCCAGAATCATCCAGAACGACGATGTTTTTGAGATCGGCCGTTCCGTAGGCAATGAGTTCTCCCGATGGGGAAACACTGAGCTTGTCTAGGTTTTCTGCGGGAACTTCAAGCTTGAGGGCCTTGAACGAAAAGATCGACTCCGGCAGTCCTCGCGGCTGTTTGGCGACTCGGATCGCGCCCTCTGAAACATCCACGATACGCACAAAGGCCTCATCACCGCCAATTGCAACCAAACGGTCGAAATTGGCTGCAGCAAAACGCACAGAGTTTGTGACAGTCGCGATGCGTTTGCGTCCGGGTTCATAATAGACCCAACCCCCACCACTTAGCGGGGCGTAGGGGATATAACTCACGGGAAGTTCAGCGATGACTTCGACCACATTCACGCGTCCGGTGAACTCACGTGGGGCGAGCGTGGGATAACCCAGGAGAACCGGCGCAGTTGGTCCAAGCGTTAAGCCTTCGCCCGAAATTCGACTTTCATCGACGTTCACGACGACGGTCCGGTAGTCCGAATATCCCCGAGTTTCACGGCATTGGCGGTCCCCGGACATCGTGTCGCAACCCGTGAAGACCTCCGGATGGGCGACCTCAATCAGCACGAGTCCCCGCGCCGGATCGATCCACGCCGAAGTTGATTCGTAGCGGGTTTTCGAGATGGCGCAGCCACTCAGCGCAAGAATCAGTACAAGCAACATCAAACGATTCATCAGTCTTTCCGAGTCAAAGCGTCTGTGAGGTTACCGACAAGCAAGGCTTTTCGACAACCATGATGCGTTAGGCCAGGTTCCTATCGACGATGGAATGAGCGTCGAGGAGGACCTCACTAACCGTCACAACGTCGGCGGAGTGAATATCGGATGTCTCGAAGTGGAGATTTCGAATCAGCTGGTTTCGTTTGGGTCCACCCGAAAAGAGAATGCCTGGGTGGAGCTTAAGCGTCGCCTTGAGTCCTGCGTTTGGAAACGACTTGGAGTAGTCCGTGATCATGCCGTCGCGTACGTGAACCTCCCAGCCCCGAGCCGCAAAGTGCCCACGCAGCCAGCCACTTTCGATTGCGTGGTTTTGAAATGTGACCGTGGCTTCCCGAGGTCGCGAAAAGACCTGTCGGCCCATCTGTTCAAAGGGAGGAATGATCTCGTAATCAATCAGTCTTTCCTGCCACTCCATGCGACTCTCGGGCGGGATTTCCAAAGGATGTACTAGCCCAATCTGGAGGTCGTCAGGCACCGTGACATCGGTGTCATGGATCGACGCCAGGGTCTCTTCATCGGTCATGCGAAAGGTGAATCGCACTTTCCCGTGCACATCGAAGGCGGCCCAGACAACGCGGGTGGCCAGAAATCGCATGATCGGATGTGAAACGAAGGTTCGTTGCCACGCATCTGGACGCCATCGCCGACCATGGATCATGGCATTTTCTAGACGCGTTTTCTGGGTGCGCACCACCTGATTGACTCGCTGTTTGGTCAATGCAAAGTCGGCTTTGGCTCGAATCACCAATTCCGGGTCGTCGGATTTCCGTGCTCGGGGAAGACCGGGAGTCGTTTGGCCCGCCTCATCGATGGCAACAACCTTGAAGTTTGGTCCCAGTCCCAGCGTGAAGTAACGTGTCCCGTAGTCAAAATGCTGGCCGTCAGTGAGCCCGGCATCGTCAATCGAGCGATCTTCGAGGTCTTCCGGACTTAATCCACGCCGTGCTGAGATTCGGGCGAGCAATTGACCAGCAGTGGCTCGGACGAACTTCGCGCGTGAGGAAGCAGCGTGCCGACTCAGCATGGTCATCGAGGTTTCACTCTGGTGTGCCGCGATGGCCTGAAGGAGCCGTTCGGCAGCCTGGTATTTTCCGGCAAGTGCCCAATCCTCGGCGTAAGGCATCACGCGAAATAGGAGTTCTTCGTCGCCGAAAACCCCCACAGAATCGATGATCCAGAAGTGCTCCGGCTTGATTCCGTGCCTTGAAAACTCGTGGAATAGGGTCCAGATGAATTCACGAAGGCTCTCGAACTCGAAGAAGTCTTGTGCTCGCAGTGCCCAGTCGGGAAAACCGTCCGTGTCGAGTTGCTTGAGCCCCTGAAGGAAACCATAGATGACGTCTTTGTTGAAGGATGCCATATGCCCGGCGGTTTGCAGTTCCGGGAGTCTTTTCAGGCTTGCGTATTGCGGCAAGCCTGCGGGTTTTTCCGTTGTCGCCAGTTTGCGCAGCCATAATGGATATTCAGCTGCCGGTAGGCTGGGAAGATTTCTTTTTGAGGTCTGCCGGTTCTTGCTCTGTGCCTCGAAGGTCGCGGCGGCACGTCCGATCTTTCCACGGATTTCCTTGGCGGCCTCAAGGCCGTCAGCCACCCACTGGTCATTTTGTTTGAGAATATTTTCCGCAGCGCGAGACGTCTCGGGACGACCATAGAGCGCCAATAGCGGGCCGACCGTTCGTGAGTCTTCAAGGCTTGCCAACGCCTCGATGATCGGTTCGAAATCCAGGCGTCGTTTGGTGGCCAAAATACGAGTGGTCAGATAGGGGCCTGCGTCATTTCCAAGCTTCCGGAAGACCTGCTCCATCCACACGGCGTCGAGCTCCGGAGCGACGGCCTTCGCCCATTTCAACCAATCCGCCCTGTCCAATGCCTCCGCAAGTGCGAACGATGAACGACCGGGAGTCCTCTTGGACTCGTAGTCGTCGAGCAAGATCGCCAACGCATCCGCAGAGGTCCCAACGACCGCCACTAGGTTCACTCGAAGCAGGCGCTCACTTCGATTCGGCGGCCGGGCCGCAAGCCAGTTCCGCAAAGACTCCCGGTCACCTGCAGAGTCTGGCTTGCCCAAAAACTGGACTGCCGCTGGCCAAAATTTCTCGTCGTAGGACTCCCGGACAATCGCAAAACTGGTGGAAATGTCGAAGAAATACCGCAGAAGGCCGACGAGCGGGATTTGGGTGAAGAACCGATCTTTGTCGTAGTGCTTGTTGAATGCACTCTGCCAGTTCTTGAGTCGTCTAATCGCGACGTCGTAAGCGAGGTCTTCCGGTCGTTTCGCGTGCTTCAAAAACTTGGCGGTGCTTTTGAGTCGGCTCGTATCGACAAGGCGTTCGGGCGCCGTCGCCGCCATGAACCAGAATTGCGCGACTGCTTTGGTCATCGGCTCTTGCCACCGTGTTAACCAAGACTTTTCGTCCCATCGGTGCACATCGGTGTGCACTTGACCCGGCATGGCTCGGGTGTAGATGGCGAGTTCTGAGTTTAATTCTGACGGCATAGGCTAGAGCGATTGGAGGTCTTCCGGTCGTTGTCTTACCGGGCCAGAGTGAAAGGTCTTCCGGTCGTTTTCCTACCGAAGTCCCTGGAGCGATTCTGAGGTTATGTTGATGGATCCGCTCATGATCTGAGCGGCCAGAAGTTCGGTGAGCGGCGCGATGACGGTGAAATGGTCGTGGCCCGGAACTTTGAAAAACTTGAGGTTATCGTTTGAGTTGATGAGTTGCATAAACCAAAACAAATCCACCGACACTTGGTCAGCCCCTTCAAACACGTACATGGGAGTCTTCACGCTGTTTAGCCAGTGAATCGGGGAACGCAGGCGCATCTCTTGCCTATCCTCAGGGTCGCAATAAACTAAATCTCCCCCGTAAAGCGACATGCTCGCAGCGGGTCCTAGGGCAAAAACAGCGCGATATCTGTCGGAGTACTCTCCAACAATCATCGCCATGGTTCCTCCTGAACTGTGTCCGCCCAGGTAAATCTGATTTGCATCAACGTAAGGCAATGCCGCCAAATAATTGGTCGCAGCGAGTATGTCGTCGGCCTCGCCGTAGAAGCCTTCGCGTTGTCCTGGGTTTTCGTTTCCGCCGCGTTGGGATGGAAACATCATCACCATTCCAGCGTCACGAAACGCGCGCGCGGATTGGTCGTTTGATCTGTCTTGAGGCGACCATACGTCGCCGATCGAGTTGGTGTCTCCTCCTGTGATCCACACGATCGCAGGGTGTTTTTTCCCGTCGCCTGGATCGGACGTGACATACGCGGCCAACGGCCCGACTTGTGACTCGTATTGAATGAGATGGAAGACCTTTTCGTCGGGGACGTCAGGTGGACCCTCAGCCTCGCCCGATTTCACCACTTTTGTCGAAAACGACTGCCGGGCGTGAGCGAGCGTTTCGTCGGTCCCCAAATCACATGCCGCTGCCAGCATAAGGACCAGTCCGATGATCATTGTACGCAAGTTGAACTCCCTATCTTTGCTGAAAGTATGCCCAGTTTATTCAAGCGGCACTGCAGTGTACATGGTGAGTTCGCCCAATTCCGACTGCATCTCGTCAGTCGTCGTTTTCGTCTGAGCGATCATTCGCTACACTGAGCTAACCCAGCGCGACAAGCACATGATCTCCAATGACACATTATCCCCCGGTTTCCTGATCGCTTCCCCTCGTTTAGACGGCAGCGTGTTTGAGCGAACCGTCATTGTCATGGTTCAACATGACGTCGAAGGCGCCATGGGTTTCATCGTGAACCGACCCATCGAGGTGGACCTTGGGACCCTTCTGGAGATGGTCGATGTCGATCAAGACCAGATTTCGAAGGCCTGCTACGAAGAAACAGTGTTTTTCGGAGGTCCGGTTCGTGTCGAACAATTATGGGTTATTGAAGATCAGCAAAGCCAGTTCAGTCCGTCATCCGAGGACGATATCGAATTCCTTCCTGGCTGGAAGGTGGTGACCTCGGCTGAGACCATAAAACATATGGCGCTCGGGGCAGAGAAGGGCACGTTTCGACCTTATATGGGTTTTGCGGGCTGGGGTCCTGGGCAGTTGGAGGGGGAGATCGCTGATGGATCTTGGCTGCTTCTCGATTTCGATGCTGAACTCGTATTTTCTGCCGATCTGAAAAACGTGTGGAGTCAGGCGCTTGAACGCCTTGGAATTAGCGAGACGGTTTTCATGCTGATGGGCAAGGCTGGAGAAGCCTGAGGCTCTGTATCGCTTGACAAGGCTCCGTGAAAGTGAGTAACCGCTTACTTAGTCTTTTCCGGGGTTCCTGTGTCGACAAAGCGCCTTTCCGCCGAAGAACGGAGGAAGCAAATTCTGAGAAGTGCCATTCGTGTGTTCGCTGAGTCGACCTATCATGGCGCGACCACGAAGCGGATTTCCGAGGAAGCTGGAATCACAGAAGCGCTGATTTATCGCTACTTTGGAAGTAAACGGAAGCTGTTCACCGAGGCCATCTCAATGACTTCCGGTCGTTTGGTGATGGGCCTTGAAGAAACGCTGGCCGCGAACAGAGACGAGCCCCACGCCGCACTGCGAGAGTGTTTTCGCTTTTACGCCTACTACCTGGATAAACACCAAGACCTCGCCAAGATGATCTTTCTTGTGCTCTCGGAGCTTGACCAGGACGATGTTCGGGAAGCTTACCTGCCGCATCAGGAGCGGGCGCTGGCGACTGTGCGGTCCACCCTTGAGTACTGGGCAGAGCGCGGTTACCTGACTGGGCCGCTTGATGCTCAGACCGCGTCCTGGCTTTACTACGGCACGTACCTAATTTTGGCGTTGGTGAAACACACTCACGGCGGCATCGCCCTCGATGCCGAACGGGCCGTGGCGATGGCGCGCCCCTATTTCACGCCAGAAGTCTGGGCCGCGGGACGGGAGGATTAACTCATGCCGATCTACGTATATCAGGCGGATGACGACGAAAAAGCATGTGAATTCTGCAAGGACGGTTTTGAGTTCATGCCGCGGACCAATGAGGTCGTTTTGGAGCGCTGCCCTCGTTGCCGTTCCAACGTTCATCGAGTGATCTCGGCGGTAAACGCCATTTCCTCCGAACGTGAGTTGTTGGGGGACGCCAATCTCTCCAAGAAAGGTTTCGCGATCTATGAAAAGACCGACGAGGGCGTGTACGAACGCACGGTTGGTGAATCTGGGCCAAAGATCGTGAAGACCTGAGGGTCGGTACGACATTGATGTCCGAGAGCTCGCCCAGCTCTGGGGAACAAAAAAAACAGCATTCATAAAACACGTGTCAATTCAATCGCTTGTGTGCGAGCCGTATTGTTGGCACGGAGGCTGCTATATCAATAGTCGGAAGCCCAAGGTTCCCCAACCGATGCAGAGTGCTTCTCGAGAAAACGGACGTTAACACGTCCGTTTTTTTTGTTTCTCAGATCCACATCCACGTTTCCCCGTTGAAGTCAGATATCCACACACTTTGGAGCCTCTGATGAAACGCCTCTCACTTCTCTTGACCATGACTTTCCTGCTGGTGTCGTCCACGGCATCAGCTCAATACAACCGCGCTGCCGGACAAAGTGCGCCGAAAGCACAAGTGCAGGAATCGTATCTGGACGATAACGGCGAAAAACAGGTGCGCACGGTAGAAAGGGCGCCCCAGCGCGACGGCTTCGGCAACGCCAACGGCACTCAGTATGACCTCGCCGTCGATGGCGCGTTCGAAGGTCAAACGGTCGCCGTGATCCAGCTCTATGCTTTTCCCTTCGAGCAGGCGCGAGACGCTCTCAAGCAAAAGGGGTTTGGTGTCTATCGCTGGAATGGCAACGTTCCGACTCCCGATGAACTCCGCGAAGGGCTCAAGAAGTCTTGTCAGCTCTGGCTGATCTCGGATGCAACGTCACGGTTGACCGATGAACACATCAAGATCATCAAACGCTTCTTTGACGAGGGACACGGGGTCTACATCTGGGGAGATAATCAGCCCTATTATGCCGATGCCAACCGGCTCGGCACGGCTCTTCTGGACGCCACAATGTTGGGAGATACTTATGGTGACCAAGTTGTCGGTATGAAGGAGAAGAAGGAAGAGAAGACTGGAATCGTGCCTAATCTGCTTTTGTCGACCGGGATCGAGCAGATCTACGAAGGCATCACGATCGCGACGATTCAACCCAACGACGCACTTCAGCCACTCATCTACGGATCAGCGGGCAACCTGGTCACTGCCTTCTATGACCATAATGGCCGCCGCGCGATTTTTGATGGCGGTTTCACGCGGCTCTACAACAAATGGGACACGGCCGGCACTGGTCGTTATGTCAAGAACGCCGCTGCTTGGCTCGTAAATGCGGAGCGATTTGGTGATGCTGTTGTCGCTAAGAAAGCAGATGCAGTGAAATAGATTCTCTGAGGGGTTATCCGTGAAATGGTCTCAAATATCTGAGGCCATTTTTTGTATCTTGCCCGCTCGACCAACGAGTACGCGCATGTGCGGTGGTGTAGGCTTTTGGCACGCACGTTGCTGTTTCATTAAGTGGTAAATTTATGGAACGACGTGTCGATGACGCGGGTGGAGGCAAAATGAAACTAATCAACCCATTTGAACTATTCTCAGCACTTAAGCGAACCGGCCGTGCTGACGGACCCACGGATGTTCGGGTCTTTTCCAATGGGAGTTTCTTGTATGGATCTTACGATCACGGTCGCGAGCAAATCATCGACCTTCGGGCCCTGAAACCCGGCAGCCTCGAAAAGATGTGGAATGAATTTGATGGCGCCGCAGTGCTCGCAAACTTGAATTGGAGCCCTGGTGAGTAGTTAGTTTTGAAGTAACTCTTCTGCCGCGTCTCGAGTCTTTGAGGTGACGCGCGCTCCACCTAGCATTCTCGCGATTTCTTCGATGCGTTCCTCGGCACTGAGCGGCCGAATAATGGCCTCAGTTTTTCCGTCTTTCTCGACCTTTTCGACCAAATAGTGGTGTTGGCCACGGCTTGCAATTTGCGCAAGGTGGGTGATGCAAATCACCTGATGCTCGGCAGCAGTCTCGGCGATTTTGGCACCGACCATGTCAGCCGTTGAACCACCGATTCCAGTGTCGACCTCGTCGAACACGTACGTGGAAATCGAGTCTCGCTCGGCCAATACGCCTTTGATTGCCAACATGATTCGTGACAACTCACCACCGCTGGCCACGCGTTGGATGGGTTTCGGGGCTTCTCCTGCGTTGGCCGCCAACAGAAACTCGATGGCGTCCAACCCGCGTTCGCTGAGGGTCGCCGAATCCACGTTGGTCGGGATCTCTGGGGGTTCAAACGATACATCCAGTCTCGCATTGGCCATGTTTAACTCTGCGAGCTCCTTTTGAACTGAGCGAGAAAGCAGCAGCGCGGCCTGTCGTCGCTCCGAACTGAGCTTTATTGCCGTCTCGAACGCGGACTCTTCGGCCTTCTTTAGTTCGGCTTCGATCTCACTCCCCCGTTCTTCTGCATTCTCGAGGCGATGCAACTCTGCTCGCATCGTGTCCGCTTCTTGTAGAATCGAGGCGACATCCACGCCGAACTTTCGGCGCAATACTTTCAGGGTTTCCAGTCTGGCCTGAATGGAATCGAGGCGGCGCGGATTGGATTCGACGTTTTCGTTATAAACGGTGAGTGAATGTGCGACGTCGTCGACCACGCAGATGACCTCGTTCAACTGGTCGATGAGCGGTTGCAATGACTCGTCGTAATCGATGACTTTGGTCAGGGCTGTAACGGTCTCACCAAGTCGAGAGCTTGCGGAAGATTCGCCGCCATAAAGAAACGATTCGGCGCGCAACGTGTTGTCGACGATTTTTTCCGCGTATTTCAACACATGCAGTTCACGTTCAAGCTCGTCGTCTTCTCCGACCTTGAGCTTCGCGGAATCGATTTCCTGGAGCTGGTAGCGCAAGAAATCAATTCTGTTTATGCGCTCGCGTACGTTGTCTCTTAAGGTCGCGAGCTCAGCGCGCAGCGTTCTGACCTTGTCGAAGCGCTCACGCATGACAGCCCGCAGGTCGCCAAGAACGGCGTATTCGTCCAGCACTTCAAGATGACGGTCTGTGTTCATCAGGCTGATGTGTTCGTGTTGGCCGCTGATGTCCACGAGGCCGCGAGTTACGGCTGCCAGAGTGGTCAACGTCGTCAGGCATCCGTTGACGAACACCTTGTTGCGACCGCTGCGGCTGACAATACGCCGAATCAGCAACTGACTTTCCCCGGATTCGATCCCGAGTTCATCCAGCAAACCTGCGACTCGCCCGCCATCATCACCGAGTTCAAAAATACCCTCGACGACGGCATGGTCTTCGTCGGTGCGAATCACGTCGGTTGTCGCGCGCCCGGCGAGCAGCAGATTCAGAGCGTCAATGACGATCGATTTGCCGGCGCCGGTTTCACCGCTAAGCACTGTGAGGCCGCGATGAAAAGGGATTTCAAGTTTGCCAATGATGGCGAAGTTACGAATGACCAGATGTGACAACATGCAATTTCCCGCATCTATGTTCAGTGTTATATACTGAACATTCGTCTACTGAACAAGTACTGAACAGACGTTTTGTTTGCCCACGGTTCACGTTATCGGTCATTCGCAAAAAAAGTTGCGAATTGCTCTTTTTTCCATCCATGCGAATCTAAAGCCTGTGAGTCAGAAATTCGAAATTACATGGTGGGACGCAAAGGGGCTCGCCATCGCGCTCACCGTTTTATCGTTGTGGACGCTGAGTTTGGTGGGCCTTCTTGTCATGCCGATTTCTGTGCCACTGATTCTTCTGGGAATTCCGCTTCAGACCTTTCTCTACACGGGGCTCTTCATCACGGCCCACGACGCCATGCATGGGACGGTTACGCCTCGGGCGCCTCGTCTTAACGCTGCAATTGGTGCGATTTCCGTTGGCTTATACGCCCTGTTTTCGTACCGCAAGTTGCGGGCGTCCCATATGCGCCACCATGCTCATCCCGGCGACCCTGGCCAGGATCCTGACTTTCACGACGGAAAGGCGTCGGGATTTTGGGCTTGGTACGTTCATTTTTTGTTGGGTTACGTCACCGTCTGGCAGATTCTGGGCATGGCGCTGGTGTTCAATCTGTTGCAACACGTAGTCGGTTTGCCCGTCGGCAATCTGATCTTGTTTTGGGTCGTCCCAGCATTATTGTCGACCTTCCAGCTTTTCTATTTTGGGACTTACCTGCCGCATTGCGGCGTGCACACGAATCGTCACAACGCGCGCTCAAACGCTTATGGCACCTTCGTGTCGTTTCTGACCTGTTACCATTTTGGCTACCACCACGAGCATCACGAGTGTCCCTGGGTGCCTTGGTGGCGTCTGCCTACGGTGCGGCGTGCAGCACTTATCTCAGAAAAACCCACATCGCCGTCGCCAGAATCGCGATTGCGACCAGAGCGGTGAAGATGACGGCAGCCTTGGAGCCGTGTGCGTGTTCATCGCGCGGGTCGGCGACGGGGATGACGTGCTCGGTCGCGGCGAGGTTAAGCGCCGGCTCGTCTTCGGTGGCCAGTTTCTTGTTCTTAGAAAAGATTTGAACCGGCGGGGCATCGCTGTCCGCCGAAAGGTCTTTGATTTGCTGATTGCCAAGAGGGGGCGTGTGGAGTGAGGGCGCGGGTGTTTCGTGGCGAGTTTTCTCGGCCACCAAGTCTTCGGTATCGATCGTATCGTTATGATTCAACCAACGCCGAATATCCTTCGAAAACTCTGCAGCGCTCTGGTAGCGATCATCGGCCCGTTTTGCCAGTGATTTCCCAACGATGCGCTTCATGATGCGATCGATTTCGGTGGGCAATGCCGGAGGCTTCTGGTTTTGATGCGCGAGGATGATGGCGTAAGCGCTTTCTCCCTCGAACGGCAACTTACCGGCGAGCAACTCGTACATGATCACGCCGGTGGAGTAGAGGTCCGCGCGGGCGTCGACGTCGGGATTTAGCCCCTGTTCTGGCGCGATGTATTCAGGTGTTCCATAAATCTTCCCAACGACACTCAAATACGGATCGGACTGATGCCCACTGGCTTTCGCAATTCCGAAGTCGAGTATTTTAACGACCTCTTCTCCGGTATCTTTTCGGTGAAAATAGATGTTTTCGGGTTTGATATCGCGATGAACAAATCCGCTTTCATGAACTGCGCGAAGACCCGCAAGAACCTGCAAGATGATTTCGGCGACTTCACGTGTCGCGAATCTCCGTGAATACATGCGGTCAAACAGTTCTTCGCCGTGGAGCATTTCCATCGCGAGGAACGCGTGTTTATCTTCGGTTTCACCAAACTCGTAGACTCGCGTCACGTGGGTCGAGCGAATGGCACGAGAGATTTGTGCTTCGCGTTTGAAGCGTTCCGTGATGGCCCAATCGTCCAAGTACTCGGGAGCGATCACCTTCAGAGCCACGGGCCCCAGGCGTTTGCCGTCTGGCATGATGCGTTCGGCGCTATAGACTTCTCCCATCCCGCCGGCCGCAATAAACCCTAGGATCCGGTAAGGACCAAAGCTGTTCCCAGGTAGGAGCAGCCGTTTGATGACGCGCTCGTCTTGGATCTTGGATTTTTGCGCAAGTTCCTCAAGCGACGAGGCCTCAATCACTTCGATTGATTCCTCCTCAAGACTGAGGAGTTCGGGAGGTAGCTCGATGAGCGTGCTCTTCAACATCACACCACTTTTGCGCGTTGGGTCTTCGGACGCTTACAGTATACTGAAGGCGAGCTTTTTAGGCCAGCAAAGCCAGCAAACACGATGTGCATATGATGTTTTTGGATGAATCGCAGATAAACGCTCGACGTCGGCAGGTTTACATCGAGCGAGTACGGGCTGCCATTGAGCGAATTCGGGTCATTGATGGCATTAATGCCATCGGACTTGCGGAGGATCTGGTGGGAAGTTTTGACTTCGCACTGCGTCATCATCTCGCCGAATGGAGCCGAGTCGCTCTAAAGCCCCAACTTGGCATCGGAACTCAGGAGTGGGTTCGTATTCGTGGACGCGTCGCCGAGCGATCAAATGTGTCGATGCCAGGTCCCGAAGACGAGTCGTTCGATATTCTGGTTTCATGTTGGTATCGATTTTTGATCGCATCGCAGCCGGCCACCCCCGTTTTGGTCAAGCGTGGGGCCTATGAAGTGCTCACAAGCACAGACGAGGAAGGTTTTTTCGACGCGACGCTGTCGGCTCAACCCGCTCTGGGGGACGCGGATTTTCAAACCGAGATCGATCTCGGGGAAGAGGCCACCGTCCGTGCCGAGCGCGTGACCGGGAGATGTCTGGTGCCGCACCCGGAAGCTCATGTCGGGGTGTTGGTCGATGTGGATGGCCTGGTCCTGAACCACCCCATCCATCGATTCTCACAGTGTTTGGGCGAGGTTGTTTTGGGCGAAGTTCAGCGCCTGCGGCCGCCCCTCGACGGCGTTGACCGTTTTCTTCAGCGTGTCCAACAAGGTGTGACTCGCCCCAATCCAATCTTCTATTTGAGCAATGCTCCACGCCATTTGAGCAAACATCTTGAGGCCGCGATTCACTATGCAAAGTATCCGGAAGGGTACCTTCAGCTGCGCGACTTTGACTTTCGGTTACGTCAGTTGACGACAGAACACGTGAACGTGGTCGAGATGATGTTGGCTCTCGATCTCATCGACCAATTTCCGATACTTCCTTTTGTTTTTGTCGGAACGAGCCGTCGAGCTGCGTTTTATGAACCCCTAATCAACGCGTTGTGCCATCGCCTTAGCGCGGTTTATTTGATTGGTGAGGAAAGTCTTCCGGAACATATCCGCGCACTTACCGAAGAGCTCGGAGTCGAATGCGTCAGCGGAAGTGCCGACCGCATCTTGATGCATATGGTTCAGCGGGGTTGGTCCAATGCGTAGGTGGCTCATCGTATTGGTGGTGCTCCTTTTTGGGTGCCAGCCCAAAGGGTGCCAGACCGATGCGCCATCTAAGGTCACCGCCTTGAGTTCCACGCGTTGGGTGCCTGCCACCGCGAGCAGCGTGGTCCAAACGAGTCGATTGATAAGTCTTCTTGAGGTCTCCCGTGCCATCGTTGAACGTCTTCCGGACCATACTCGATTCCCGATGGTGCGGCAGGAGTGGCAACGTGTTCTCGGCTTGGATCCGCTTGATGAAAAGAGCTGGGCGCTGCTTGGCGTCGATATCGTGGGAAACGCCACCGCGTTTGAAGATAAAGGCTATTGGATCGTCCACGCCCACCTGGTTGCCCCGGAGACTTTGGCCCAATGGATCGATGCGCGACGGGTTGCGGGAACGTTTGAGGTTAACGTTGTCGATGAGCATGGCTGGAGCGTAACCCGGCTAAAACTGCCGCAGGGCGACGACGTGATGTCGATCGCGATTCGCGACACGGACGCTCTTTTCATGCCGGCGAACCGTCTTCAGCCCGGGCAGAATCAGAAGATCGACCGGCTGGAGGCGTTTCAGAAACTGATGGTCATGCCGCGGGAAAATCGTTACGAGAACCTCACTTGGGCGCGAAAATTTGCTTCTGAGTTCGGAAATTCAAATGTGGCGGGCGCGATTCAACCGTCGATGTGGATGCCCGAAACCTATGGCGTAGGCCAGGCTGCTTCTGTTTTTCAACGCCTTCGCAACCAAATGGGGCCCGTGGGTTTTACGGCGAGCTTTGCGCCGGAATCTGGTTTTTTGGAACTGGATCTGATGTCTCGAGCGGACCCCAGGGAGCCTACGTTTGTTCGTGAGTTGGTGGGAGCGAAGGGCACGCCGCCGATCGTTGGTGGGCTTGTAGATCCGGGAGTCCTTGGGGTCGCGCGACTGTCGGTTCAACCTCGTAAATTCTACGATTTGTTGCGAAGTCTTCTGCCGCCCGCGTCGCGCATCGAGTTGGATGGCTGGATCCAGAATATGGATGCCGCGCTCAACGTCGATCTTGTGGGCGATATCATGACGAATTTGAACGGTCATGCCATCGCGGCGATTTACGGCTTCGAACCGGAAGTCCTGCGTCTGGATAATCCGACTCTGGCGTTTGATATTTTGACACTCAGGGCGACCCGAGAGGCGGTGCTGATTCCGATCGCGGATCGACAGCGGATGGAGCGGGTCTTGGATGCGTGGACTCAGGCGTCGAAAGGAAAGCTAAATCGCCAACCCTCGGGGGACACGATTCAGTATGCGTGGTTGGAGGATGGTGCACTGGCGTGGGCGCTGATTCTTGGGCGCGATCATGTCGTGTTTGTCGACTCTACGGCAGCGTTTGACCATGCCATTGCGTATGAAAGGTCGGCGCGGCCCCTGGATGGGACGCTGATCGAAAAAGGTCTCCCGGTCCTCTTTGAGGAAGTCGATCGCTCCGGGCTTTACCTTGATACGACCAGTCTCTCGAACTTGCTCGCCGAAGCCGGAAACGAGGACCTCGCGGCCTATATGCGGCCATTTCGCTCGGTGATTATCACTTCAGACATGGTTCGGGCGACCAACCATATCCGCATCAAAGCGTCATTATCTCGATGATTTAGAATCGGGTTGTCTGCAGATCTTCCTCGAACGAGCACACGTCATCGTAGGTCGGACAGCGCGCGAAAACGCCCTGTCCATCGCCGTGAATCCCGCGCAAAAAGAAGTACACGTAACCGCCGAAGCGCTGCTCAAACGACTCCCGGTCGCGAAGCCCATAGAGCCGCGCAACGGCGAGCGAATAGAGCCTCGCTTGCAGGTCGTAATTCAGCGCCACGTGGGCCTCAAGTGTGGAGGCGTCGTAGGACGGAAGCGTGTCGGTCTTCCAGTCGGCAAAATAGACCTTGCCGTCGATCTCAAAAAGCAAATCGATAAAGCCCTTTATCCACCCGCGTTCGATGGAGAAGGTGCCGTCCGGGAGACCTTCTTTGAGCGACGGATGGGAGGTTTCGGGGATCGGAAAGACGAACTCAACCTCTCTGCGTTCGCGCGTTAAGTCGGCGACGCGGGAAAGCGTTGATGGCAAGGCCATTGGCGTAGTGAGCGTCTGATAAACAAGATAGAGCGCGTGCGGTTTATACAGAGTATCGATGGCAAATTTCCGATGGTTGTCATCAAAAATCTGGTCGATCTCGGGAAGGCTGCACCATTCTTCGAACGTGATCTCGGCCGCCGAAGAGAACCGGGAGTCCTCGAGCAGGGCGTGCATAAAGACTCCCGGACCTGTTCCACCCGGGAGTTCTACTTCAAGCCTCCAGGCGTCGGGCTGTTCGGATTTCTCGGTCTTGAATTCCTCCATATCAACGGCCGTCCGATATCCGCCTTTGGCCTGTTTCATCCTGGAGTATGAGCTCACGACTAAAGGCGTTCCGCGCAGCGATTGGTACGACCGGGAGACCTCTGTTGTGGCGCCTGATGTCTCCGCAATTTCGTAATGGACACCCACCGAACGCCCGCCTGTGGACGGGGCTTCGCTGGTGTCGGGAGAGATCTCCCGGACCTCAAAAAGCCCTGCCTCAAGATTCCCGCGCATCTGCTGCAGACGTGTGTTCAACACCGAGTAAGTGCCCGAAAGCTCGTTGCAGTCGCGCTTGTCGAAGTAGGGCAAGTAGACCCTTGCCCTTGCCCGCGTGACCGCGACGTAAAGCAACCGGGAGTTCTCGTCGCGGGTTTCCTGACGTGCTGCGTCGATGGCCATCGGATGCATGGGCGGACCGATATGTTTGATACGTTTGTCGTGGATATGCATGTCCACGAAGTCCATCCAGCCGTTCCACAGTCCGCCAAATAGAAAGACAACGTCGGCCTCAAGGCCTTTGCTCTTGTGCATGGTCATGACCTGCACGGCCGCCTTTTCGCTTTCGAGTCGCTGGATATTCTTGTCTTCGCCTTCGGGGGCATCGCTCTTGGTGACCCATTTCTGCAAGCGTTGAACGAGTTCGCGCATGTCCAGATTCGACGCGTGCGTCTCCTCAACCAGCTGCTCGATGATGTGCAGGTAGTTCGTGAGTTCCCGCTCTGAATCTTTGAAAAAGATCTCCCGGCGAATGATGCCGCTTGAGTCTAAAATATCCGTGAAGAGCCGCTCAAAGTCGCGCGCTTGCGCGATCTCGTGCCAGCGAATGAGTCGGTCTACGAGCGCGTCCGTTTCAGGTAAATCGCGGCAAGCGGCGAGGTCTCGCAATTCGATGCCAAAGAACGCGGTACCCCAGGCTCGAAAACGGTGTTCCTCGACATGGGGTTCGTCGATCGCCCGCAGCAAGTCTAGGACTTCGTAGGCTTCCGGCGTTTGATAGAGCCCCTCAAGCTTATAAAACGAAAATGGGATGCGCTCCCTCCGCAAGTACTCTCCGATCTGACGTTCTTCGTTGCGGGTACGGGTCAGAATGAAGATGTCCCGGGCCTCGATGGGGCGTGAGGTTCCGTCGGCTTCCACGACGCACCATGGGGCCCCTAGAATCTTCCGGATTTCCGAGGCGATATAGGGCCCGTAGGTGTCCCGGATTTGATAGGCAAGAACTTTTCTTCTGTCGGCATGAATGCGCACCAGTTGGATGGGGATGATGGGATTCCCATCGCCATCTAACGCTTTTCGCTCGCGTTGGCCTGCGGTTACGGGATGGTCATAAGTAATTTTACCCTGAAAGAACGGATGTTCTTGTTTTTGGTCGAAGATTTTATTGTACGCTTCGATCAGTTCAGGTGTGGACCGGAAGTTCTGCGTAAGGTTGATGGTCTCGATGCCTGCCTGCTCGATGGCAGAACGGGCACTGATGTAGGTGATAACGTCGGCGCCACGAAACGAGTAGATGGCCTGTTTGGGGTCACCAATCACGTAAAGCCGGTTAACGGGGCTCTCGAAAAAAACCCGTCGGAAGATATTCCACTGAACTTCGTCGGTGTCCTGAAACTCGTCGACGAGCGCGAAGCGGTATTGATCCCGCAACATGCCCACGAGGTGTCGGGCATTGGGATCGCGCGTGTCTGCCAGCCGTTCCCAAACCAGGCGCAGCATGTCGTCGAAGTCGAAAAAGCCCCGTGCCTTTTCTTGGTCGAGGACCTCGCGCACGGGCTCCATGAACGTCTGCAATGTTGCGACCCGCACACTGGCAAGTGTCCGCACAAATGCACCGAATTCGTGTGAATACTCTTCGGCTTCGCGTTGGAAATCTTCGATGTCGGGGTTCAATTCGACCAATAATTCCGAGAGGTCTCCAAAGGTCTGAAAACGTCGGCAAGCGTTGATCGCGCGCATGATACGGCCCGCGCGGCGGTCGGCTTCTTCGGGGGAAGCCATCACGTGGGCATTATAGCCGTCGATCCAGGCGTCCCAGTCGATGGGCACGCTCGCGATCATCTTGGCCGCAGCTTTGAATTCGTTTTCATTCCATTTGGGCCGAACGATGGCTGTTGTCCGCAGGATTTGCGAAAGGTCTGAAGACAGCTTGTCGACATCGTCGAACTGAAGCCATGCCACCAGATAAGGCTGCAGATGTGGCTCTCGGGCAAGCTGTTCCCGCAACGCCCGTTTGAACGCGCGGTCGAAGATAACTTGAGCATCGACGTGGGTCTGATCGAAAAGCTTGCGCATATGAAATGCATTTTCGCTCAGCACGCGTCGGCAAAACCCGTGGATCGTGTGAATGGGCGCCTTTTCGAAGGCAAAGAGCTGCCTCTCAATCCATTTCTGGTCGCCCTCATCGAGCTCCCAGACGGGGCCATCAGCAGGCGCATCGACGTGGCTGAGGATGCGTTCCAGCAATGCCCGGACGCGCTCGCGCAACTCGATGGTTGCACGTTCGGTGTACGTCACGATCAAGATCTTTTCGATCGGGACTCGCCCGCCTCCGTCCCGGCCATTCAAGAGGATCTCGACGATCAAGTGCTCAAGAGTGAAGGTCTTTCCGGTGCCCGCCGAGGCCTCAATCACGGCATCACGATCGAGTGGAATTCGCTCCAGAATTTCGGGTTTTGGATACCGTTTCATCCCTAAATACCCGCCAAGAAAGGTGGTTGTAGCCCTGATTCAGGCTCCACTTATACCCCCGGTGCAATTGACACTCCACGCTAAATATGCGACAAAACCGGTGCCGGGCTCCCAAGCTTTGGGAGTGTGGACTCGGTCTGCGGTTACGGCCCGCCGCGCCAATTTCTGACCCGCGAGACGACCGTCTGGTAACAGACGATTCGTGACGAGCCGCGGTGTGATTTTGGTGTGTGGCTGGTCAACTTAGCAATTCTTCTTGTCGACGAATCAGTTGGCCCGCGCACGACGTGTCGCGAATGGAGAATTATGAGCAGCGCTGAAGAAATCGACCTCCCCGAAACCCAAAAATCCCATGCAGCGCCTCCCGAGGAGCGCCATACCAAACCGGCGGTTGACCCGTCGACTTTGAAGCATCGTATCCTCAAGGAAGGCGAGTTCTGGCGGCATCTTTTTGATGTCGATACTGAGACGTTTCTTGACCATAAATGGCAGGTCAAGAATACCCTCTATCAGGAAAAGAAACTGATGGAGATGTTGCCCGGCATTGCTCCGGACGACTTCATCGAAGACGCTCAGAAGGGCTTCCGCTTGGCTCCAATGGCCGTGCGCGTCACGCCGTACCTGTTGAGCCTCATCGACTGGGAAGATCCTTGGAACGACCCGATCCGCACGCAGTTCATCCCGTTGGCTTCGCGCCTGACGCAAAATCACCCGATGCTTACGCTTGATTCGCTTCACGAGCAGGAAGACGCACCGGTGCCAGGATTGACTCATCGTTATCCTGATAAGGCGCTTTTTCTTCCGTTGAACACCTGTCCTGTCTACTGCCGTTTCTGCACACGCAGCTACGCCATTGGCGTCGATACAGACACGGTCGAAAAGGTCGACCTCAAGGTCAGCCCCGCACGTTGGGAGCAGGCTTTCCAATACATCGAATCTCGTCCGGAACTCGAAGATATCGTGATTTCGGGTGGGGACACGTACAATTTGGCAGCCAAACATCTTCGGGCTTTGGGCGAGCGCCTTTTGAATATGCCCAATATTCGTCGCATTCGTTTTGCGACGAAGGGTCCGGCAGTCATGCCGATGAAGATCCTCACCGATACAGATTGGTTGGATTCATTGACCGCCGTCAACGATTTGGGCCGCAAGTTGCACAAACATGTGTGCCTGCACACCCATTTCAACACGCCAAACGAGATCACCGGCATCACACGCGACGCCATGAACGTCCTGTACGAGCGCGGAATCACGACTCGAAATCAGTCGGTTTTGATGGCTGGCGTCAACGACACCAAAGAGACGATGGAGCTGCTTGTACGCCGACTTGGCGAGGTCAATGTGCATCCTTATTACGTGTATCAGCACGATTTGGTGCAGGGCGTTGAGGACCTTCGCACGAGCGTTCAGACGAACCTCGACATCGAGAAACACGTCCGCGGAACCTTGGCTGGATTTAACACCCCAACTTTCGTGGTCGATGCGCCGGGTGGCGGCGGAAAACGAGTGGCTCACTCCTACGAATACTACAACCGGGAGACCGGTATTTCGGTCTATACCGCACCGTCGGTTAAGCCGGGCAAGAGCTTCCTTTACTTCGATCCGCTTCAGTCATTGAGTCCTGAAATCCAGAAGAGATGGCAGGATCCCGTGGAACAAAGAATCATGGTCGACGAGGCTCATGCAGGTGCAAAAGCCGGCCGCTAAGATTTAATTCAGGGTTTTTCCCAGACATAAACGGCGCGTTGAATATCTGATTTTTTCTGGGTTTTTTCAGAGGAATCAGAAATTTCAGCGCGCTTTTTTAATGCCATTTTTTGGGCGAATGCCTCGAGTTCGGGCTCTGCATCTGCGGCACACATCGAGATCAACGCGCCGCCGTTATTCACCCACGGGCCCATCATATCTAGGAATTCGACGGGTTGGAAAACAGCTTTAGACGTCGCGATATCAAACGACCGAATGGGCATGTCTTCGATTCGTTTTTCAAAAACTTCGATATTATTGAGTCCCAAACGATGGGCCGCGATTTTTAAGAATTGCGCCCGCTTTTTCCGCGGTTCCACCAGACAGAATTGGACGTCTGGAAATGCCACAGCCAGCGGAATGCCGGGCAAGCCGGCCCCTGAACCCACGTCCACCGCTGTCTTGCCCGCGGGCCAGATAAATGCCGGGACCAGCGAGTCCAAAATCAGCTCGTCGATGATGAGTTCACGGCCCATCGGCCCAATCAGGTTCATCGACGCGTTAAATTGCAAAAGCAGGTCGACATAGGCCTCAAGTGTGGCGGATTTGTCGGCTGCGTCTTGGATATCGGCGAGCTCTAGGAAATCTTGGATGACGGCCATATCAGTGCTTCAACGTGAAGCCGACTGCGGCCTCAAGCCAGGCGGAGGTCTCACGAATCCCCTGCATCTTCACCCCAGTTTGGACGTCCATCGAATCCATCAGTCCGAGCAAGTTCTCGGTGCTCAGGTTTCCTGGTGCACCAGGGGCGTAGGGGCAGCCGCCAAGGCCGCCCACTGACGAGTCAAAATTACGAATGCCTTCCAGGAAACCCGCGAAGGCATTGGTCTGGCCGAGGCCGCGGGTGTCGTGGAGGTGAAGCGCAACCTGATCGGTGCCCCAACGTGTGACGGCACGTCTGGAGCCGTCGCGTACCTGAAGGGGCTGGCCCATGCCAGTCGTGTCGCCCAATGAAATCTGGCACGCGCCCATATCCAAGAGCGTGTCGCCGATGCTCAAAACGCGGTCAAAATCGACCTCGCCTTCGAACGGGCAGCCAAACACGGCCGAGATGTAGGCCCGGACTTGCAGGCCTTCTTTCAGGGCGATGTTCATGGTGGCGCGGATATTTTCGAAGCTTTGTTCGATCGTGCAATTGACGTTTTTCTGGTTATGCGTCTCGCTTGACGACATAAAAACGGCCACGTGGCGCATGCCCGAGTCGATGGCGCGCTCAAGCCCCTTAACATTGGGGACGAGGCCCCAATATTTGACCCCGTCGACTCTCTTGATGGTGCGAGCGACGGCTTCGGTATCGGCCATCTGTGGCACCCATTTCGGGTGAACAAAGGAGCCGATTTCGACGTTCGTGGAGCCTGCGGCCACAAGTCGTTCGATCAACTCGACTTTTTGAGAAATGGGCAGAATGATCGACTCGTTCTGAAGTCCATCTCGTGGACCCACTTCGAAAATTTGGGCGACGTCGTTCAAAGGAACCTCTGTATCGGTTTAGGCCGCTTGAAACGTAGCGTTGAGGATCTCGTGGTGTCAACTGACTACGTGGAGAACGCGGTGAGTTACGCTGGGATATGCGCGCCATCGCGAAAGAGCCGTACTTGCTTGGTGTCGGTGTCGATCGAGGCCCAATCGGCATGTCCGCACACCCAAGAACCGCTGTTTACGAAGTCGCCTTCTGGCAAAGCGATATGCCGTAATCGGTGGCTATGCCCCAAGATGACCATCGAAAAACCCTCCCGAAGCTTCCGATGCGCGCCCTGGCGCGAAAGGTCCCGGTCGTCGGCATCAACGCGCCGAAACTGCGATTCTACCCTTTCGTTCAGGGCGACCGCCGTGCCCATCGCCTCGGCCAGCGGGGATAAGCCCAGTCGAACAAACCAGCCTGCGGCGAAATTTGCTGACTTTTCCAGGCCAGGTATTTGTTTGATAAGCGGGTCGAATTGATGACCGTGAAGGATAATGATGGGCTTGGATTCGGTGGGAATGATGATCTGTTCTGGGACGCCCATCAACGCACGCTCGCGGTCATGATTTCCGTAAACCGCCTCCATCGCTTCAAGACGTCGCGAAAGCTCGCCCCATTGAAAATGAATGGCGTCGAGGTGCTCTTCCCACCCGCTAAATCTTCGTGGCCGACTCAAATCAAAAAGATCTCCGGCAATGATGACCCGATCGTGGGTCGCCTCAATCAAATCGAGCCATCGCGTGATTTTTCGTGCGTCGGGTGAGCACCGATTCATCAGCCCCGGGCCTAAATGTAGGTCGGAAATTACCGCAATTTTCAACGTATCTTCCTGTGCCGAATTCGGGCTTAAAAAATGAGCCTTCACTGATACGGAAAGTTCGGCGATATCGCAATGTCTACTGATTTATCCTACGGTCCGTGTATAGTACTCGCGGACTTGCATCGCGCGTGCTTTTGTCTGCCATTGAGTTCTTGAAGTTATCGGGGTTGAAATGTTTTCACGGGTTGGGCCACTCGTGAAATCTCTGGGGGAACAGGTTTTATCCGGAATGGGACTGCATGTCGTCGCATTCTCGGGAAGTGAAACTGCGTTCAGAATTGGCGTGCGAGAAGCTCCATACGAGGAGTTTTTCCGAGTCGATGTTCTGGGAACCGATGGTCGTCACGGCGAGTCGATTGCTCAAATCCTCGAAAAGGTTTTTGACCTTGAGGCCCCAACTCACGAAGAACTTACCGAGTACCTGACCCAACAGGGCGTCGATGTTCCCGACCATCAGGCGGATTTGATTCGTTCGTCGGTCTTACGTCATTCCCATGAACACTTGGGAATCGAGGTGGCCGAGGTCGCAGCGCAGGGAATTGTTCGCAAATCACGCGAACGGCCGATTCTATTGACGATCGACAACTTGGGCCTGGGGCATCTGGATCTTCGGCTTCTGCTCTCCATTGCTCGATTTCCTCATATTCCTGTTCTGATCGCGTTGCATCTTTGCGGCTCGACGTATGAAGAGGCGCCAGCCAGCGTTCAACGGCTGACGCGAATGCTAGGAAACCGAGTGGTAACCTTGTCGGAGCCGCGTGAGGTCATCGAGTGTACGCGGGATTGGGCTGAACTCTTCGAGCAGTCGCCCGTACCGAACCTTCGGGAGGTGACGATTCTTGGGGCGTTGTTGGGGCGAATACCCAGTCCTGACGTGATGTCCGCCGTGTTGTCCAAAAAGGGGTTCGACGTTGGTCCCGTTCAGGCCTACCTGCAGCAAGCGGGTGTGTTGACGCCCTCGGTCCATTGGCAGTTTTCGTCTTTTGACGAGGTCATTTGCCTTCGGAACATGATCGTTGAGCAAAGCGACGTGAAGGAGCTCGCGCTGGCTGCGGTCGCCGAGACGCGCGAATCGGCAAACGCGACGGGGGTGACCTCGTCCGAGGTGCTTTTATTCGCGGATCTTTGTGCATTGGCTGGCGAACCGGCGCTCGCGTTGGCGCCGCTGCGTCGTTGCGCGCTCGGTTTTCATCTTGGCGAATCCGATGTCATGTCGCGTTTGGTCGACAAGCACGCTTATTTGTTGTCATTCGATGAGAATCCCCACGGTCGGCTTTCTCAGGAGTACGTTTCATTGAGGATCGCCATGACCCTCAACGAGCCCAACATGGCGTCTAGGGCTCAAAATTTGTTGAAGGAAGCAGAAACACACAACCTGCCGAATATCGCGGCGAACGCCCTGCGTGTGCTCGCCATGGTTGCCTGGAATGCGGGCGACCTTGGGCCGGCTCAAGAGATGATGGAAGAAGCGTCGCTTGCCCACGCCGAGGTTGAGGACTGGAACCATGCAGGCCAAGACCATTTGATGTTGGGGTGGTGGAGTCATCGTCGCCAGGAGTACCCCGCGGCTTATGACGCCTACTACGAGGCGATTAGGTACTTCGAAATTGCCGAAAACGAGGGGCGAGTCGCGGAGGGTCTGGCGTTGGTTGGGATTTCGTTGATTGCCGAAAACAAATTCGACGAGGCAGCGGTTGTTCTCGACAAGGCATGGCTGCTCGCTCGGCGTGTTGCGTCGTCGGCTCTTTGTGCGGACATCTTGAACTCCCGGGCCGAAATCGCGCGCGCCCAAGCGGATTGGGAGTCGGCGCACGAATACGCCTCCCAGGCTTTTGCATGGTTTCAATTGATTGGGCATCGCTTCGCACATGTGGCCCAGTTCAACCTTGGTTTGATTGCGCTGGGCGCCCATCGTTTTGGCGATGCTCGGGCGATTCTTGAGGAAATTCGAGCGATCTATCCCAAGGCTGGTCTTGAGTCGCGCCTTCCACTTGTGGACGCAGCATTGGCTGTTTGCGCGTTGGCTTGGCGTGACATGAGTGGCTTTGATGGGTCCCTGTTTTCGGCCGAAACGGCCATTTCAGTGGGCTTCCGGCATCCAGATTTTCCTTGGATCCTCAATCAGGGGTTGCTCCTAGCGCAACGCACCGATCAAGAGGCAGCGCGCGAGAGACTTGCTGATTTGATCGCTCTCTTTGCGGAACCCGCCTGAGCACCTATTATCCGCATCGCACAGGAGGTTGTTATGACGAGCAATCGCGAAAAACGAAAAATTGGTCGGGGTGGTGCGCTTAAATTGAAGGGGACCGATTGGGATCCTGCACAATTTCGAGCCAAGACACCCACCGAAAAACTCCAAGAATTAGCCGCGTCCGAAATTGCCGCCACCGCTTACAGTGAGGAATCCGTTTGCAGTGAATGCGCGGCGGAACGCACTCGACTTGGCGACGACACCGCACTTTGTGCGACGCATTTAGCTCAGGCCATGGGATTTTAGAATGAAACTATTTGTTAGCCCGCATATTCGCCGATTGATCGACCTCGCCCTGGACGAGGATGATCTGACCTTTGATGTCACCTCCAATATCTTTTTTGATGGCAAGGTCGCCAAAGCCAACCTGCGCGCAAAATCCGATCTTGTGGTTGCAGGTCTCCCGGTCTTCAAAGCGGTTTTTGAGCGAGTCGATCCCGAGCTTTCTTGGAAATTTGACGTAAAGGATGGCGACTTCGTTCCGAATGGGACGGTTTTTGCGCATGCCGAGGGCGACGCCTGCAACATGCTCAAAGCTGAGCGGGTTGCGTTGAATTTCCTGCAGCGTATGTCGGGCATTGCCACGCTGACGCAATCTTACGTGAAGGCGTTGAATCCAAGCGACGCGCGCATTTGCGACACCCGGAAGACCTTGCCCGGCTTTAGAGAGCTCGACAAATATTCGGTGGCGATGGGCGGCGGAGCCAACCATCGATTCAGTCTTTCGGGCGGCGTGATGCTCAAGGATAATCATATTGCCGCCGCTGGAGGGGTGAAGCAGGCGATGGCGATGGTCAAGGGCAGCGCGCCTCATACCTTACGGGTCGAAGTCGAGGTCGAGAATTTTGATCAACTCGAAGCTGCGTTAGCAGCGGGGGCTGAAATCATCATGCTCGATAATATGAGCACAGCGGACATGCGAAAGGCAGTGGCGCGGATCCGCGAATATTCGGGGGATCGCGTCATCATCGAGGCGTCTGGAAACGTGACGATCGAACGTCTCCCGGAACTTCGCGACGTCGGTTTGAATTTCATTTCATCTGGGGCGCTGACCCATTCGGTGATCGCCGCGGACATTTCGATGCGCGTGGAGATGGGATGATCAGGGCTTTTAACGAGGTCGGTTCCACCAATGACCTCGCCCTGGCGGCGTCCAGAGATGAGCCACATGGCTCGTGTTGGACGGCCGAATCTCAGACTTCCGGTCGTGGGCGTCGCGAAATAGGAGGGGAGCGTCGGGTTTGGTTTTCTCCGGCGGCTCGCAATATTTACCTTTCGGTTTTGTTGCGCCCCACGATCGAGGCGACTCGCGCTTCGGGGTTGACGCTTGCTGCAGGAATCGGCGTCTGCGAGGCGCTCAAGGCCACGACCGGTCTGAATGTCTGGTTGAAATGGCCCAACGATATTTTTGTCGGTCGCCGCAAATTGGGCGGAATTTTGACCGAAGCCGTCACGTCCGGGAGTCGTGTCGATGCCATCGTCGTGGGCGTTGGTTTGAACATCAACATCGTGGAAAACGAAGTACCGGAAGACCTGCGCGGCGCCATTACAAGTGCCCAAATCGAGACCGGCAGACCTTTCGATCGCATGGCAATCGTACATCCATTACGCGATTCGATCGTTCATTGGTGTGACACGTATGTGGCCGAGGGTTGGCCCGGTTTGCATTCCGCGATTCAGCGTTGGGACCAGTCCGAAGGTCTCCCGGTCGAAGTCTGTGACGGAACCGGTCGTCAGGGAATTTCGCAAGGGATTGACGACGTTGGGCAGCTGGAAGTGTTGTTGAATGACGGAGAATCTCTGCATCTGAACACCGGCGAAGTGAAGGTGCGGCTCTAGGTTTTGGGCATAAAATGAACGCAAAAGTAATCGGCACATCAACGGGCATCGGGATCATCATCGGCATTGGGATTGGTTTCTTTGTTGCGAAAGATGCCCCGCAGGTTGTCGAGCCCGAGCCTGAACAACCGTCGATTGCATTTGCGCCACACGATGCGGTCGAACCGACGATCGTCCAAGCCCCAGCCAAAGCCGATATTGCGCGTTGTGAGACCATGCTCGCCTTTGCCAAAGGCGCGCTCCAAGACGAGGGCAAAGAATCCAGTCAGGACGAAGAGCTCATCTCGTTTTTAGAGGACCTTTTGGAAAAAAGCGGAGGCGCCTCGCCAGAAGGGTCTGCGATGAAATTCCCGGAAGGACTCGATGAGGCCTACACTCCAGAAGGTTTTGCCAAGGCGTTGGCCTCGTTGCAGAAAGTATGTCCGAAGGCTTTTCCAAACGGTACGCGAAGCGATTGCTCCGAGTTTCCGTGCAGGATTGTGGCCTCAGGCCTGACCGTGCCCACGCGATTTGACGCCTCAAGCTGCCCACAATACCGCGACTACTTCCCGATGGGCGCAAACTCCTCCTCCAATCGAATTGAAGGGCCAGACGGCAATGACGTGATTGTCTCGATGATCACACCGCGCCCCTCCGGCGAAAACGTCGATGCGTACATGAAAGACTACGAGGGCAATCTGAATAAACGAGAGCGAGTGCGCTTTAACGATTACGTGGGCGAGGTCGCAGAAGACGTCAATTTGGATGCCTGTGAATCGGGAAATGCAGAGTCGTGCGAACAGCTCGCTCAAGCGATGCGCGACGATCCTGGCCGTCGCATGGACTACTTGCGCAAAGCCTGTGAGGGCGGAATCGGTTCCGCCTGCAATAACCTTGCGTGGACGCTTTGCCATGATGATGGCCAGTGCACTTCCGAGGCCGAAGCCGCCGGGAAACGCGCCACAGAGCTGAGTCCGACAGACGGACGAGGCGCGTGGGACACCTATGCGTTTATCCTGTGCAAACGCGGCAATAAGCGCGACGCAGACGTTGCTTACAAGACCTCGTGTGAGAATGGAGCCACTCCAAATTGTGGCAAATCATGTGAATAAAGGACTGCCGGTCCCGGCCTTATGGCCCCACTTTGTGGCATTGAAACCTCGATCTTCGCGCGAGGCATGAATCCTACAAAATACGCAAAAATCGTGGCTTGACCGCTTGTTCATTGCAGATCGACGTCTCCCGGATGGTTGAGAGCCACAGAGTGCATTTTGTTTGTCCTACATGGCACGACACTTGAAGACATCTAAGTCGTGGTCGATGGAGGTCTCATGTTTTTCATACGTTTAATGGTGTTGGTTCTCTTGGTTGGTTCGGTGGCCTGTGAAGGCACACTCGAGACCGATGCAGAGTCATCCTCGCTGGCGTTGGATGGTCAGCAGGATGAGGCAAAACCCAACGTGTCGACACTTAGACCGCCGACTCAACCCTACGTCGAACCCGAAACCGACCCGGCGCCAGAGACTCAGCCCGACCCTGAGACCCAGCCCGAGTCGACTCCCGAGACCGACCCCGCCGAGCCCGGTCTGGTCATTGAATTTCAGATTGTGAACGGCACAGGTCAAGGCAAGTGGAACTCGATGGGAACCGCACCGTTGCTCTACGTCGGCCAGATCTTGCGCATCGTAAATAACGACAGCGAACCTCATCGATTGCACGTTCCTGGCGGCGGTCCGTTCCGGCATGGGGACACCATTCCACCCGGCGCTCAGGTCGAGTATTTGGTGGAAGCGCCGTGGCCACTGGAAACGAACACCGGAATGTACGACCATAACTACGGGTCGAGCGCGGGATTTTGGATGCAAGCTGTCGAATAACCGCGCCCTATGCGCGGAATTATGATGGATCATCTGACAGGTATTGAAGAAATCGATTGGGGAAAATGGAGCCATGCTTACGGTCCGGCCACGGATGTGCCTGGGTGCATTCGAGCGTTGGTAAGCAACGATGTCGATGCGCAGGTTGCTGCGAAGTGGGAGCTCTACGGAAGCCTCTGGCATCAGGGAACCATCTACGAAGCTACGGTTCACGCCGTGCCGTGGCTGATAAAGCTGCTCGCCGATCCACTCGTCGATCGGCCTTGGTTGGTCACTTATATCGCTCATATTGCGATGGGGGCGTCCTACAAAGCCCAGCATGCGGACCTCGATTTTATTGATGCTTCGACCAGTGTGTATCAAGAACAGATGGCTCTTGAGCTCGAGTGGGTAGAGACCGCTCGCACCTCGGTCGTTGCAGGTGCATCCACCTTTGAGACT
>Ga0100393_10000377_pt1 | contig 48809 bp, 51 predicted proteins | sample CryGeymeta201517_FD_81546 | JGI IMG/M metagenome (GOLD analysis project Ga0100393, IMG submission 81546) | Groundwater microbial communities from Crystal Geyser aquifers in Utah, USA - Crystal Geyser metaG 2015-17 | ecosystem: Environmental > Aquatic > Deep subsurface > Groundwater | place... | reverse complement strand
TTACCATGGATGCGCTCTACCAACTGAGCTATGTTGGCGAAAGATAAAACTTTCGTGCGCCTAGCATAACAAATCAATCAAAATTACGCTACTATTTGAGCCACCTCGCAGAATCGAACTGCGGACCTTTGCGTTACGAATGCAATGCTCTGCCAACTGAGCTAAGGTGGCATTTCGCGCTACAGAGTATAACACGAGGTACTTTATTGCAAAAAATAATGAAACCCGCTATACTCTTGCCACTTGCGTTTTACGTAAAAATTACATTGCGCTGGTAGCTCAACTGGTTAGAGCACCCGCCTGTCACGCGGGAGGTTGCGGGTTCGAGTCCCGTCTAGCGCGCATAAAATAATTAAACCTCAGTCTAGATAGACTGAGGTTATATTTTTTTCGTGATAGACGGAACGCGAACCGAACCGCGACAGGTCCGCAGGCGAAGCCGAGGATTGCGACGAGTAAGGGTCGAGTGAATGAGATTTTATAAGTAAAACGAAAGAAAATCTATGAGAGTGACCAAGTCCAATCTAGTGCTAGCCACTAAAAAAACCAACACAAGGTTGGTTTTTTTAGTGGCTGTGTCGACGGGAGGAATCGAACCTCCGACCCCAGCTTTATGAGTGCTGTGCTCTAACCGTCTGAGCTACGCCGACATACTGTGGCGCTAGAGTACACTATTTTTCCATCTGCTTCAATAGTTCTTTACCCGACCATTTCCACTGAGGGTGTTAAGTATCCGTTCTGCCTTCTCAACATCTTCAGGATATCCAATCGGAATCCAAAGATCCTGCTCTACTACCGCAATCGGATAATCTTTAGCATACTCCTCAATCACATCAGTAAGATAGAACTCTCCATTTTTCTCGACTTTTAAGTCATAATCAAAAATATGTTCATCGAGTACCATCACTCCAGTTGAAGCGAGGTTGGATGGGGGGTGTTCTGGCTTTTCAATCATTTCTGCCAAGGCACCATCTGGGTGACGTACCACGATTCCAAACCGTTCAGGATTATTAGTCGTGAGAGTCAGCATCGAACGAGTATACGAAGTCGCTCGAGCAATATCTTGTAATCCATGTAGGTCATCAGCAAACATAAATAAGAAGCGACCTTTGATGAGGTCTTTGCAAAGCCATAAGGCATGACCAGTACCTTTCTGTTCAGCTTGATGGACATAGGTGACTTTACGTCCATAAAATGTATCACCGCAGTGCTGTTTGATCTGATCTTCAAGGTAACCAGTGACCAAAATGAGTTCATCAACCGCCGAAGGTAACACCTCCACAATATGATCCAATAAAGCTTTACCAGCTACTTTTACTAATGGTTTTGGGACGTTATCGGTTAATGGTCGAAGTCGAGTTCCTTTTCCTGCGGCGAGAATTACACATTGCATACATCAAGTAGTATAACAAAAGACCTGACAAATTGTCAGGTCTTTTGTTATTTGTTGCGGGGCCCGGAATCGAACCGGGGTCTGGAGGTTATGAGCCTCCCGAGGTACCTCTCCTCTACCCCGCTATGTTTCATTTAATTTTACTATTTTAGAGACGAAAGAGATATTGCTTTCTCTTCTCTTCTTTTAAGTCAAAAGATATACTAAAAACAGTCTGTTGAAAATACACCATTTTTGTCCTCTTGGCAACCCTACAACACTCCTAACTCGCTCAGTACTCGGCGATATCGACCAATCGTTTCTTCAGCGATTCGTTTAGTCAAAATAAAATCTGATCCATCATGCGCAATCCGATTACGGACCTTGTGTGCCTCCCATGCATCTTGCAATGAATTGAGCTGCTGCGGTGAAACATTTTTTAGTCGTTCGCCGAGAGAATTACCTGGGTACCCTTTTTGCTTGAGTGCATCATCAAGAATAATGTCCGCTTCGATAATAGCTAATTTCCAGTCATTAGGGTTTTCAGAATCCGAGTGAGTCAGCACGTCTTGTAACCGAGTACTATGTATTACCCCGCGAAATTGTTCATCATACAACCGTTCCGCATCACGAAGCATCTGCGTCTGCAACCCAACGTACAGATTCTTTCGTACTGAAGCATATACATACAGGACAAGAAGGATGATAGAAAGAATATATGCGAATATGGTAAAAACTGACCAAACCCAACTCAAGATAGCAATAATGCCAGCCAAAGAAAACCAACCTGTTCCCAAGCCGCTAAAAAGCTGCATGAATGGGAAGCCAGCATCAACTGAGACCCCAGGTATCGTCGGTCCCGAAGTAGCAGTTGATGCGGGAATAATGGTTGGTTGCATAAAAATACAATATTACCTTGTATCGTATACTTTTTTACCAATCGAGAATAGTCGTTTATCACCACCTAGTGGTCCGATATATTGGATGCCAACGGGAAGTTGCTTCCCTTCTTGTTCGACAGTCCCCATTGGAAACGACAGTGTCGGTACACCAGTGAGATTAACTGGCACAGTAAAGATATCTTGACGATACATTGCCAAGGGGTCTTCTTTTTCTCCTAACTTGAAAGCGGGGGTCGGTGCAGTCGGTGTCAAAATGATATCTACCTTCTTAAAAGTTTCTGCCAGTTCTCGTCGCATCATGGTACGGACCAATTCCGCTTTGCCGTAATACGCATCATAGTATCCAGAAGAAAGTACATATGTACCGAGCAAGATGCGACGCTTGACTTCCTTCCCAAATCCTTCTGCTCGTGATTTTTCATATACTCCAAGCAAGTTGTCTGCTTCCGCAGATAACCCGTAGCGAATACCATCGAAACGAGCAAGGTTAGAAGAAACTTCGGCTGGCATCACAATATAATAGGCGGCGAGCCCTTGCTCAAAAAGTGGCAATTCTATATCGACAATAGTATGCCCAGCGGCGCGGAGTAACTCAATATGAGCATCAAATGCCTGTAAAACTTCTTCGTCGACGCCATCGGCCATGAAATGTCGTGGCACACCAAATGTGTAGGTTTCCTTAAGTGGCACTTCGCTGTACGTATCTTCGGTAATAGTAGTTGCGTCCATTGGATCGGCCCCTGCCATAACATTATGGACGAGTTCTGCATCCGTAACAGAATTAGTCAGCGGACCAGCTTGATCGAGAGAAGAACCCATAGCAATCAGTCCATACCGAGACACGGCGCCATAGGTTGGTTTAAAACCAACCAGACCACAGAAACTAGCTGGTTGACGAATTGAACCGCCAGTGTCGGTACCAATAGCAACTGGCACCGCACCCATTGCTACAGCAGCGGCCGAACCACCGGACGAGCCTCCTGGTACCCGAGCAGTATCGACTGGGTTCCTAGTTGGTCCAAACGCTGAATTTTCGGTTGATCCCCCCATCGCAAACTCGTCCATGTTGGTGGCACCGATAAAAATTGCACCCGCTTCACGTAAACGCTTCACAATCGTCGCATCATATACAGCCGTATACTTTTCGAGAATCTTTGAACCAGCCGTGACTCGTTTTCCTTTTATGAGAATATTGCTTTTGAGGGCAACTGGTATACCAAGTAGTGGTGGCGTATCGTTTCCCTTTTCTTTATAGAGCGCAGTAGCAGCCTCGGCAGCTTCTACAACATCATCGTAGACGTCGAGGAATGCGTGTATTTCTCCATCTTGCTCTTTAATTACCGCTAAAGCCGCTTCGATTGCTTTTACCGGGGTAGAGGTACCAGCAATAAATGCTGATCGTAAATCTGCAATAGTCTTTTTCATACTAATCTCCGATTTCCAAAATCTTTTTCACTGCTAAATATCTTCCTTCGGTTGCGGGTGCTTCTGCCAAAATATCTTTTGTGTACTGGTCTCCTTCATTGGTCACTTCATCCTTGCGAAATATATTAAAACGAACCCCAACGTTTGGTGTTGTAGCAACATCATCGGCAGCAATATCACTTACCGCACTGACATATGCAACAATCGATGAAAGTTCTTTTTCTAAATTTGTGAGCTCGACTTCAGAAAGTCGAATTCGAGATAGTGCTGCCAAGTGTGTAATTTCTTCACGATTCATAGAAATGTAGCATACCACTTGTCGGGTGAAAGTAAAAACGTGACATTTGAGAACTATTTAATTGGGCGCAATGATTTTCTTGAAATCTATCTCTGAAAGAATCGGAACCCGTAATTTTTCTGCCTCAGTAGCCTTACTTCCTGGATCTGCTCCTATCACAACATAATCTGTTTTCTTTGAAACACTCGAAGAAATTTTTCCCCCTAATTGACGGATGCAGTCTTTAGCTTCGTCTCGACTCATCGTCGTGAGTGTACCAGTAAGTACAAAGGTTTTTCCTTGTAATTTTTGTGAACCTGCATGTGCTACTGGATTTTCCAGCACCAAATGCGGGAGAAGCTCAGCGAGAGTTTTTTGATGCAATGGATTCTTAAACCAGGATACAAGCGACTCTGCCACCACATCACCCACACCATAAATCTCTGCCACTTCCTCTTGTGAGGCACACATGATTGTATCCAAAGAACCAAACGTCTCGGCAATTAAGCGCGCAGTTTCCTCCCCCACATTCTCAATTGAAAGTCCTACCAGCAAGCGGTGCAACGGGACCGTTCGAGCGGCGGCGATTGCTTGTATGACATTTTGTGCTGCTTTTTCTTTGAAGCCAGGTAAATCCCGGAGGTCACCAGCAGTCAGCGTAAAGAAATCTGCATATGAAGAAATCAGTCCGTATTCCAAAAATAAATCAATAAGTTTTGGTCCCACCCCATCGATATTGAATGCTTTTTTTGAGGCAAAATAGTAAAGCCGTTGGCGGTGTAATGTACCTGAATCTTTTGAAACACAACGATACGCGGCTTCTCCAGGGATACGCTCTATTGATCCGTCTCCTCCGCACTCTGCTACTTTTTTTGGAAATTGGTACACTGCAGTGTGTCTTGGTCGAAGCGTTTTAACAACAGAAAGTATTTCAGGAATTATGTCACCCGCTTTACGCAAAATAATCGTATCGCCAATTCTAATGTCGAGCTTAGAGATATTGTCTTCATTATGGAGTGTTGCCCGAGAAACAGTCGAACCATCAATATAGACTGGTCGCAAGTGCGCCACTGGCGTAACCACACCAGTACGACCTACTTGTAGCACGATATCTTCTACCACCGTCGTCGCCTCAACTGCAGGGAATTTGTACGCAATACCAAATCGCGGTGCTTTCGCGGTATACCCCAAGAGTCGTTGCAGAGAAATAGCATTCACTTTCATTACCACTCCATCAATATCATGTGGGAGTGTCTCTCGCTTCTTAAGCCACATTGAATAAAACTCTTGCACAGCTTCAGTATCTCTGCAGAAGGCAGAATTCTTGTTCGTCGGCAAACCAAGTCCCGCTAGAAGTTGTAGCTCTTCCCATTGTGTCTTTGGAATGTTTACACTAGTGTTATATATCGTCAGTAAATCAATATCATAAACCGTCAATGAAAGCTTCCGCGCAGCGGCAACCACCGGATCGAGTTGGCGTAGTGAACCCGCCGCCGCATTACGGGGATTAGCAAATAACGGTTCACCATTTTTTTCCCGTTCTTTATTGATACGAATGAACTCTTTATGACTGAGCCATACTTCTCCGACACAGATAAGGTCGACTGGTTTAGTGAGTCTTTTGGGGAGAGAAGAGATAGTCGCTGCAGTATGGGTAACATTTTCTCCAATCACCCCATCTCCTCTTGTTGCCGCACGTGTAAATATTCCCTGCTCATATTCGATGACCAGTTTTAACCCATCAATTTTATGTTCCGCGACAAATGATAATTCTGACGATGCCTGGTCTGCTTCAGTAACTAGACGTTTCAAACGGCTATTCCACTCTTCTAATTCTTCTTGAGAAAAAATATTATCAAATGACCACTGCCGAACGGTATGTTTCACCTTTGCAAACGCTTCATTTGCTGCCCCACCAACGGAATCGGCAGTACTCACCACACCTTCCACTGCTACCTCTAGATTCCGAAGCTCAACAAGTAATGCATCGTATGCTTCATCACTGATTTCTGGTGCATCAGCTTCATGGTAACACTTACGATGAAAAGCAACGGTCTCCCGCAACTGTTGCAGTCTTTCTTTTTTTGTCTGCCTACGCATAGCTAGAATTGTAGCAGTACTTCACGTTCTACGATACCGTACGTGTTACCGGTGGTTACCGTTGTACAACTTTTGTTATACCCACGAACTGAGATAACCGTACAGCGAGCTCCGGCCTGACAGTTCTTATCACCACCATCAGGATACCCAGGGATTAAGGCTTGCATATTATCAATAGTCATACCAGACCCCGAAACCGTGGAAGACGCGACTAGTGTCGAAATACGAGAACATCGTTCTGCACCACTTACCCCCCAGGTGAAATCGTACTCATATAAAAAAGCTTCACCATCACCCGAGATATTTGGTACCGTACCAGTGTTAGACGGCACAGAGTCACTGTCACCAAAACAATCAACCCCAATAGTCTGTCCTACTTCCATTTCAGCATCGTTCACATTTCGTATATAGCGAGCACATTCCAGTCCAGCATTTGCAGCGTGAAACGCTATTTCAGATTCCTTTGCATTGGTCGAAAGACGCACCTGCTTAATTGAGAGATCAAGAATAGTAAGCCCAACCGAAAGTACTACACTGACGAGAATTAGTGTAATAAGCAGTGCAAATCCAGAATTTTTTTCGCTAGCAATACTCATAATTTTAATTCTCATAGATGTTAAAAAGATGCGTCTCTACCTCTGCTTTTTGTGTTTGCCGCAAATTTCCAGTACGCCATGTTACTTCCGAAACAACTTTCACCTCTGAAGGAGAAATGTTAGTTAGATAAATCTTTCTGGTATACGGAATTTCGACGGTTCCTGAAGAAGAATACGTATATCGGTCTCGTTCCGCCGTATTGTTATAGTACAGCTTACATTTCGTAGTTGATGTTACACAATCAATAACCGTCTTTAGTGAACCATCAGCATCAGTGTTCAACTCGAGCCCGCACCCCGTAGAGGAAAAACAATCTTCGATATCACCAGAAGTTTCATCCGTAAATTCGTCCCACTGATCATTTGCGTGATTAATATCTTCCAGCAAATATCCATCCCGTACTTTTTGAGCAATTTCAGCCCCTTCTTGTGCCAAAAAAAACGCCACTACTTGTTCACTCGCAAAACTAGTACTCTTGGCTGATGTCATACTAATTGTGAGTGGTCCAGTGACAATGATAAGCAAAATGGTGATTGAGACCAGTGTTTCAACCAGTGTGAATCCCTGTTGTGTAAAAGATTTCATACTTATATATCTAACGTACGTTGGGTTATGGTGGTTTGGATCTGATGAAGCTTGCCAGTGACATCGTCAGGGTCTTGTGCTTCGATAAAAATCGTCACGGCAGCCTGTGTCTCTTCACCTTCTTCAAGTGGTTCACTACCCGTGACATAGAATTCAGCATTATTTATATAGATACCAGAAGAGACAATTGATTGCGCTTCATCATTACTGACACGGCGATACAACTTATGCTCTCCTTCGTCAAAGAAATACACAATACGAGTACCTTCAACACCAGTAACACTCTTTCCTCCTTCAATAAAAGCTACTCCTTGAATAGGAGATGTATCACGACCGTCAGAGCAGTCTCTAGTTTCTTCGTCCATACCATTCAAATCTTGATTATCGCGGAATAGTTGGTACCCTGATACTGATCCGTTACGGTTAGCTGTGCCCCCGCAGTAATAGCGGATTCCGGTACGGATCTCGCGTGTCATACTGTCCAGTGCAAATGAGAGGTTAGTCATCACACTTTGTTCAGCCTGCAGTTGTTGGTTAGTTCCTACAAGCGTGAGCAGCGCACCCATCGACATAGTCACTACTACCGAAAACACCGCTAAAGCGACAATCATTTCAATGAGTGTAAAGCCAGTCTGAGGAAAAGCATGATGATATTTCATATTTTTATGGGCAGTTTTGTACTGCGATTTGTCCAGTTCTGGTTACTTCAACGGTGCGAAATTCACTTCCACAAAGCGCACCTGCGGTGTTACGACGTGCAACATCGATTTCAAAGATGCTCTCATCAACTAAACTGCTCGGTCCATCATAAAATAAGGCGTCAAAGTTTGGTCGCATAAATACTACCGTAGCTTCAGTTTCTGAACTACCGCCAATTCGGAGCTCTTTTATTTCAAATCGCTTATCAAGATTGTCTCTTGGACCAAATTCTTCTCCAGTATCCAAATATCCATTGTCATTGTTATCCTTAAACACCTGAAAGTATCCATTGAAAGGGTCTGAAGCTGGACTAATATCTGAGGTGAAGAACACCCCATAGACCGTACGAAAATCACCAGAATCACCACTAGCACTCACGGCACTCAACTGCACTTCTCGGAGTGCTAGCGCAATTTCATATGCTTGACTGCGAAGTAATACCGCACTGTTGAAGCTATCTTGTCGTGCCAAAATGATTGCCGAAACAATCGCCATGATACTGATGCTCACCATGAGCTCAACCAAGCCAAAACCAGACTGGCTTGTACGTGCAGGGCGTTTAGTAATTTTAGTAGAAGCTAAAGAGTTGTAGGACATTGAAGTGCGTGAATACGATGACGAGACTGCTGGCAATAAGAAACGGTGCAAACGGTACAGCACTTTTCATTGTAAGGGCTTTGCCTGGTAAATGTAAGTCTGCTTTTCCCCTACTGAGGTGTGAGTACGTTAAAAGAAAGAGACTAATTCCAGCACCAATCCAAAACGACAAGACCACAAACGAAAATACATACTGCGAACCAACCAATACCCCAAGTGGAAACGCTAACTTTACATCACCAAAACCAATCCATTTCCCTTTAGAAATCACCCAGAGCACTAAGAAGAAGAATGAACCACCCAGCGCACTAGCGACTATTCTACCCACTTGCGACCAAGGTACACTTCCTATCCATACTTGGTACGTAGTGAATAATACGACCGCAACAGTCAGTACGAGCACCAGTCGATCGGGGATAATGAAGTGGTAGAGATCATAGACCGTAATCACTACCAGTACCCCAAAAATGAACCAGAGTAACAGTATGGAAAAAATATCCAGCGATAGCAAAATCGTTAAAGCAAAGAGTATACCCGTTGTTAACTCAACCAAAAAATAACGAGCTGGTATTTTACAACCACAGGTGCGGCACCGGCCGCGCAGTACCACGTATGAAACCAGTGGAAATAATTCGTACCAGCGCAAGCGGGTACCACAAGAAAGACAGTGCGAATGTCCAGCGAGTGACTTACCGGTATGGAAACGGTAGATGTACACATTGAGAAAACTACCAATGATGACACCAAAGCCAAAGGCAATGAGCGCAAGCCACGACATCGGTATCAAAAGCAGTTCAGGTGAATACATAATAAGCGCTTCCATTATACCTTGCCAAGAGGAACGAGACTCTATTTACTCACTGGGTCAGATATTGCTTTGCATTAAATTCGACCCCTTCTCACAATAGTCACCACATCCTCTTATTCAGACAACAAAAAAGCACCATATGGTGCTTTTTTGTTTGCTTATTGTACTGTAAGTATTAGTTACAAGTAACGTCCCCGTTTGCCAAAACAGCACCAGTATCTCCAGCATATCCAGTACTATCTACACAGAAGAATCCAGCATTTAAAGTGGTACCTGCTGCATATGCGGTATCACTCTCGTTACATACTGGTGTACCGGCATCATTTGCGTCAACTGCAGTAATAAGATTTGCAATATCAGAATCTCCACAGACACCATTATCATTGTCGGTGTTATCAGCGTCGTATGCATAACTATTATTGTTATAATACAATTCTGCCTGATTTCTAATACTGGTCATTGAACCTTTGGCCGAAGCATCTTTACCGCCACTTCGAGCATCATTGAGGGAAGCGAGCACCACCGCTGCCAAGATACCAATAATCGCAATCACGACGAGGAGTTCAATGAGGGTAAAACCTCGTTGTAGGGTCTTTTTCATAAAATGAAATTTTTTAATTCTATAAATATCTATTTTCAGATATCAGCTGAGTACCTGAAAGTCGATCTGTACTACATTGCGTAGTGCATACTTTATTATACGACGGATTGGTTTTTGTAGCGGACGAGGTGGGGATAAAAAAGGGCGGCGCGAAGCGCCGCCCTTTTTTATGTCATCTCATAGTATCTTCACTAGAAGGCACTCGATAGGTTATAAATCGGCATCAACACCGACGCCAAGAGTACACCGACGCCCAAACCGAGCATAACAATCATCGCCGGCTCGATGAGTCCGATCAGCGTATCAACAGCATTGTTTACTTCACGCCGATAGAAATTAGCAAGGGTGGTCAAAATTGTTCCCAGACTACCAGTTTCCTCCCCCACCTTTGCCATCTGTGCGAGCACACCGGGGATTTCTGGGTACTCAGCAATCGCATCAGCAAATGAACGTCCTCCTTTTACTTCAATCAATGACAACTCAATAATCTCTTTATAGACCGTGTTATCTACCACATCAGCGGTCACCTCGAGGGCTTGGATCATAGATACGCCGTTCCCTAACATTGTCGCCATGTTGTCGCAAATGCGCGTTAAGAGCAACTTGCGTTGTAAATCACCAAGATATGGAATAGAAATAATGAACTCATCAATTGTCCGTTTACCAACTTGCGTCATACTAAAGCGCCAAAAACCAATCGATCCAGCAGCGATAGCAATAAGAATAACGCCAATGTAATTAACCATGAAGTTCGAAACAGCAATAACAATTCGTGTGTAGATTGGTAATTCTTGTCCGGCATCAGTAAGAATTTTTGTGATACTTGGAATCACTAATGTTAACATTAATCCCATCACTACAATAAAAATTGAGACAACAAACGCTGGGTAGATTAGAGCATTTCGGGCTTTTGATACTACTTCGTACTGACGATCTAGATAATCTGCCAAATATTCAAATGCTTTTTCGAGCGAACCTGATTCTTCCCCCGAACGGACGAGATTAACGTAAAAAGATGAAAAAATTTCAGGGTGCACTGCGAGTGCGCGTGAAATAGAACTACCCGCCTGCAAATCTTCGACGATTTGATTCATGGCTAATTTGAGTTGCGGATTTTCCACTTCAGCCGAAAGTAACCGGAAGATACGGAGCGGCGAAACTTGCGCTTGAAATAATGTCGATATCTGACGAGACAAGATTACTACCTCTTTATTTGATACCGACTGAAAAAAAGAAAATTTAATATGTAAGAGATCAGCGAGTGAACCAGATTTAACTGTTTCATCAATCGAGATCAGCGTATACCCACGCTTTTGTACCGCCGAAATGGCAGTATCAATAGTCGGCGCCTCCACTGTTCCCTCGCGCTGAATATTTGATTGATCGATTGCCTTGTAGTTGAAGAGCATAGTACAGTGTGTTAGATAAGTCGCTCCAGACCCTTTTGGTTTACCGCGTAAGTGAAGGCATTTTCGACCGTGATATCGCCATTTTGCACCAGACGAGCAAGTGAACGGTTCATATCAATCATCCCTTGCTCTAGGCCAGTCTCAATGACAGAAGGAATTTCATGAATGCGATTCTCACGAATAAGGTTACTGACGGCGGTATTATTAATAAGCAATTCATAAGCTGGCACCAAACCACCTGCAATGTGTGGAATGAGGCGCTGCGAGAAAATCGCAATCAAGGAACTGGCGAGCTGAACCCGAACTTGATCTTGTTGCGTACTGGGGAACGAGTCAACTATACGGTTAATAGTTTGGGCAGCATCATTGGTATGAAGGGTTGAATAAACCAAGTGTCCTGTCTCAGCGGCGGTAACGGCAGAAGCAATCGTCTCGGTATTACGCATTTCACCAACCAAAATCACATCCACATCCTGACGTAGTGCAGAGGTCAATGCCGTTTCGAAGTTTTTAGTATCAATACCAACTTCCCGCTGATCGATGAGCGATTTTTGCTCTTCATAGACGTACTCGATTGGATCTTCAATGGTCACAATATGTTCCGCACGAGTTTTGTTGATGAGGTTCACCATCGAAGCAAGGGTCGTCGATTTTCCTTGACCAACCGGACCAACACAGAGGAAAAAACCTTGTGAACGCTGTGTGAAACTTTCGAGAATCGGTGGTAAATTGAGTTCATTAAAATCGCGGATGACATTAGGAATAAGACGAAGCGCAATACCCATGTGCCCACGCTGGTAGAAGGCATTTCCTCGGAAGCGAACTCCTTCAGTATTTTCGTAAGAAAAGTCTATCTCTGTAAAATTCTGATACCGCTCATACTGGTCGATGCGCATCAAAACTTTTGCAAATGAATTGACATCAGCATCAGTGAGAATTGGTTTCTTAAGCAACGGTATAAGGGTCCCTGAGACACGAATCAGAGGATGTGCACCAACAGAAAAATGCAAGTCAGACGCTTGCTCTTGCAAGATGAGCTCAATGAGTACATTTAGTTCTCGTTTGTAGTCTACTGCCATATGCTATTTATTTATAAGCGCCTCGACCTTCTTAACGATGGCACTAGGAACCGATTCTGCTTTAATAATATACCCTTCCGCCCCTGCTGCTTTTGCCTCCTTTATATCTTCTTCTTGGCTCTGATTTGATAATACCACGCACTTTGCTGTACATTGAGGAAAGTCGCGCTTTATTGCCTTAATAAGCTCGACCCCTGTCATTCCTGGCATAATCATATCAAGAAGAATGACGTCAAAATCTACAGTACGGTTAATCACAGAGAGGGCAGCTGTCGGATCTTCTGCAACTTCCACCTGATGACCGCCATCAGTAAACTTCTTCGCGTACATGTCTCGCAGAAATATATCATCGTCAATGAGAAGCAGTTTCATCATTTCCCATTATAGCCTCTGCAACCTCAATATCGGTAAGGTTATCGACAGCAGTTTCATAATCTTCAGACTCTACATCACTGGCGCCAATCTTGGTTCCAAAAACACTCATTTCTTCAAACGGAATCTCATGATTAAGCGCTTTGATAATAGCGTCTTCTTGAATAGTGACAAAACCCTTCTTGCGAGCGGCGTGGAAAAATTCTTCTTCTGAGGCATTTTTGAGAATAAGTTCTTGCATCTCAGCATCAATTGGCAACACCTCCGTAACCGCCGTTCGACCACTATAGCCAGTCATACAAGCAGATGTTGGTTCTGGATGTAATATGGTGTGACTTTGCGGGATAAGACTGTGGTATTTTTTCGGTAATGATTTAAACGAATTATTAATACGCGCCAATGTACCGGGATCAGTCGCTTCCTCTAGCCCTGTTCCTTTACAAAGCGTACGAGCAAGGCGCTGCGCAATGGTCATTTTGAGCGTCGGAGCAATAAGATATGGGTCAACTCCCATATCAATCAGACGAGGTATCACTCCAATCGCATTGTTAGTGTGAATTGTCGAAAGCACCAAGTGACCAGTGAGAGCCGCTTGAATAGCGAGTTGGGCGGTTTCAGTGTCACGAATCTCTCCCACCATAATAATGTCAGGGTCCTGACGAAGTGCCGAGCGAAGCCCACGAGCGAAGGTGTACCCTATCTCCGGTCTAATCTGCGACTGACTAACTCCCTCTAGATTATATTCTACCGGGTCTTCAAGCGACATAACGTTTTTTGTCTCGCGATCAACTTCCTGAATCATGCCCCGAAGTGTCGTTGATTTACCTGAACCAGTCGGTCCAGAAATTAAAATAATACCGTATGGTTCTTTTACGACGCGTTTTATAATATCAATATTATGTGCGGAAATACCACTCTCTGCCAAAGTCCGAACACCATTGCCAGTATCAAGAATACGCATTACCACTTTTTCACCGTGGTTGGTCGGTAGAACAGAGACACGAAAGTCTATCTTACGATCATCAAATGTAGCCGAGAAACGACCATCTTGCGGTTTTCTTCGTTCGTCGAGTCGCATGGAGGAAAGGATTTTGACACGCGCCACTACTGCCATGTGTACATTCTTCGGGAGCGTCAGGCTCCTTGCGAGCGATCCGTCAACACGAAACCGTACTCCAACATTAGCTGGTGTTGGTTCTATATGAATGTCAGAGGCACCACCATCGACTGCATAGCGGAGAATCGTCGCAACAATTTTAGTCACTGGAGCATCTTCCTCGATGTGGTCGTACGATTGTCTATTCTCACTGGAAGATTCTTCAAGACTCGCTGCGATTTCTTTATCAAGCTCTGTTTCAAGCGTTTCAAGGGCATCGCCGACATCCCCTTCTAGGTTTGCATAAAAACGCAAGACTTTCGCGATGTCTTCATCGAGCATATAAACAAGTCGGTACGGAAGATTATGATTGGTACTGATGAAGTTCAATGCTTCTCGCATTTGCAGGTTATCAGGATCATTAGCACCAATCATAAGAACATCATCTTCTACCAAAAGCGGAACCGCACGGTAATGATCAGCCGAGGATTCTGAAATGTAGTTAAGTACTTCTTGCTTTACTGAAAAACCCTCCGGGACAACAAAGGCTGGGACTTGGTAATAATCAGCGATAAAATCTCTGACCTCTTTTTTATCCATTCCCAACTCTATAAAAACGGTGTCGTACGTTTTTCCTGTATCACTAATAATGCGTTCAGCTTCAGCAATAAACGCATCTTCTACCCCACCACGGTCTTTAAGTGCTTGTAGGGGATCCATAATTATCAGAAAGAAGGCGAACTTGTCTGCACCTTTGAGGCTCTAGTAAACGGGTTGTTCCGACCGACTGATTGTTCAATTATTGGCGTGGTGTAGGTATTGAGTGAACGGAAACGATCATCCTCAAAAAAAGCCATGTTAAGAGTAACTTTACGCAGTGTTTCACCATAGCCAATAAATACTTTGGCATTTTTAAGCATTTCTTGTGTCGCGTGTGTGTCTGTTTTTGTTACCAAAGTGGCATTATCTTTTTGGATGTAAAGGTAGTACCCGGCAAACGCGATAGTGATAAATCCTAAAATAACAATCAAATTTGTGGCAGTTTTACTCATATCTATAGGGTTATTTCTTCATCGGTAATCACTTCATTGAAAGAATAGGTCACAAGATCCAAATCCAAACTGAGGAAACCACCATCTGTTTTAGTAATTTTTGCTCCCTGAACTTCTAGTGGGTAATTGCTACGAGCTATGAGATTAAATAAGTTTTTTATTTGTTCATACGTCCCTTCTACTGAAAGGGAAAATTTATGAGGGATTGGTCCTTCGGGAAGCGGTTGCTCGATATTTTTACGTGATTTACTAGATTCCTCCTTGCCGATATACTTCATATCTTTATAGAGAACACCAGATGACTGCGCAATAATCAGCAGGTCGCGAGAGATATATAGCTCATCAATTTTGTCCGGCAGGTACGCAAGCAGGCGTTTTTGATCATCAATTGATACACTTTGCATTTGTGCAACTAAGGAAGAAAGCTGCGAGTTGACCGCTAGAACACTACTTCGTTCTTTCTGATACAGTGCTATATCATTTTGAATGAGTTCAATTTCTGCAAAAGAAGGTTTGACGTAGGTGACAATTATTCCAATCGAAACAATAACTGCACCAATCTGTGTGAAAAGTCCTTTAGGTATCATAACGTTTCATCATTAACAACTGCTGCTGCCCCAGTGTTTCCTTCAGTACTAGCTGACTCGATACTCTGTATGTCTGGGTTCTGGATAATAATTGAACTACTCGTCTGCGGCACCGGACGATATGGTACTGATGAAACAGGTATATCAAGTACTGCCGTAAATGAAACAATCGATTGTTTGGGATCATTTCCCTCACTGACTACTGTCTTTTGTAGTCCTGATATTGTTACTTGGTCTATCGTCTGATTCCGATTATATTCGCCTCTTTGGAAAATCGTGGAGTCAAAAGAATCTGTGTTGATGGAAGCGGTTAAAATATACTTTTCATCAGCCACCCGCGCTAAAGTGAGATCTTCAATTTCTACAGTATTAATCGTCGCTGCTTCTAGCGCTTTAAAAATCGATGTTACTGAGATACTTTTGTCAAGTCTTGAACTGGCTTGTTTCAACCGGCTATTAAAAGTAAGCACCTTCTGCATATTTTCTTTACTAAAACTATTTGTCTCTTTATTAAAAGCGACTATTTCTGCATCGAGTTGATTTTTGAGATGTTGCGTGTAGAAGTACATCCCGCCGACAGCCAGTAATGTAGCAAAAAGAAATACGTAACTAATGAGCGTGAATACGTAGACTCGACGAGAGAATGTTCCACGCGTCGATCGTGTCACCGGTCCGCGCTTTGGAATGAAAGAATTATTTGAAGGATCTGGCATATAAAACATTATACTTCCTCTCTGTTAAAAGAGAGCTTCTTTTGCTGTGGAAACATTATTCAAAAACACGCAACGCGGCTCCAAGAGCAACAGTAAATGAAGGACCAATGGTACGCATGGTATCTTCCATAAAAGCAGGATACGCTACTTTAGAAAAAGGATTCACCAAGATGACTTCTCGACCAAGAGACTCCTTCAGATAACTATCAGTGCCTGGAAACAACGCACCACCGCCTGAGACATACACTGCCGAAAACTTGGTCGCTGCTTTTTGTTCATATTCACGAAGTACCTGATTGAACTCACGAAACGCCCGATCATAGCTACTGTTATGTGCACGCTTAAGATCAGAAAATTTTGCGTCTTGTTTATTTGCAGCATATTTCATCTCTTCTGCTTTATCAAAGCTTACTTCTAGTACCTCAGATATTCGCTTGGTAGCTATTGCACCTCCCGCCCTGATACGATACATCCGCATCAGTAAGCCCTTACGAGCTATGTATAATTTTGTTGAAATAGCACCAATATCAATCACCGCAATATCTGGCTCATTGTTAGCATACAAACTGCGAATTGCACTGAAACATTCAATCTCTGTTGGTGGTTGCTCAATACCGACAAATTGCATGAGAATTTTGAAACGCTCTAGGGCTGAATTTTGAATCGAAGCGATGAGGATATCACGACGATTACCATCTGACTTTTCTTTAGTATTTTTAACAGCTTCTACCTCAGCCCAGTCTAGCGTCACTTCGCTCAGTGAAGCAGGAATTACTTTGCGCGCTTCAACTCGCACCATAGCAGCGAGGTCAGCGTCGGCATCAGCCTCGATACTAACATTAGTTACAAAACTAGATGACAGTGGCATCGCAAAAACTGCACTTCTCGCTTTTACCGCTGATTCTCGAATGACATCAACTAGTGCTTCCTGTTCTTGCTTTGGATCTAATATGACTGATTCACCAATCTGTTTTCCAGCATACGGACCAAGCTGCACTTCACCATAGGTACTAAGTGTCACGACCCCTTTTCGTTCTTGCAACTCAACCACCTTCATCGAAGAAGAGCCAATGTCGATACCAAGTACCCCACTCGATGAATCGTCATGGTGAAATGATGAAAGGATGTTGTTGATAAGATTCATGTGTATACTATTCTAGCATGAAGAACTTTGTATACTAGAGAGTATGAGAGAGTTACTCACAGTTTTGATCGAACTTATTTTTCCAGACAGAACCGATGCTCACACCATAAAGACCGCCTCCGACCATGAATGGTCTATGGAGTACCAACCAAAAACGTACAATGACGTTATCTTTCTCTCTCGATATCACCACCCACTTATTGAAGCTGCAATCAAAGAAAATAAGTTTTATCATAACCAAGAAGCGGCGCGATTGCTGGGATCACTGCTGTCACAGTGGAGTCAATCGAAAGTGTCATACACCATTTTTATCCCGATTCCTTTGGGGAAAAAACGATTGCGGGAGCGAGGGTACAATCAGGTCATTTCAATTCTTTCAGCAGCACAACTCACACCATATACTGACGTAACTATCCTTCAAAGAAATCGAGAGACATTACCCCAAGTTCGACTCAACCGGACTGATCGAAAAGAAAACATAAAAGACGCCTTTTCTTATACTGGAAAGATGCAATTACCGACATCCTGTACACAGGTTATTTTGATTGATGACGTAGTCACCACTGGAGCCACGTTGCTAGCTGCTAAGACAGCACTTGCCTCACACCTACCATCACACATAAAAATACAATGTCTGGCACTTGCACATTAATTTGCTACTACCCCTTCTCCTATCCATGCGGAGTAATCCCATGTGACCACATGAGTAGTGTGGTCATTAATACAAAACCAAACACTATTGACGACGCGCTGTACCAAATACTGCGGTAGTGCGGGAGGTTTCCATGAATTCGTGGTAAAAGATCACTCGCTGCCAGAAAAAGAATATTACCAGCGGCAAAACCAATCAACACCCACACATATTCTGCAATGTGTGCAGAAAGAATAAGTACGATGATTGTTCCTAGTATGACAGTACTTGCAGAAAGTAAATTAAGCATGACCGCTTTTGTCCGTGTATATCCGGCGCGAATGAGCACACCAAACTCTACGACTTCTTGGGGAATTTCATGTAACATCAATCCAACCGTTGTCGCAATACCCACAGTCGGATCAATCAAAAAAGCCGAACCAAGCAAAATACCATCAGCAAAATTATGAATCGCGTCACCGACAAGCAGTAACATTGCTGCCCCTTTTCGATCGCAGTCTTCTGTTTCGTGTTGGTGATACCGTTGGTGAAGCTGGTGAGAAAGGATATAAAATGAAACAAACCCAAGCATCACGACTGAAGCACCCCACTGCGCAGAAGCTTCGATAGCTTCAGGAATAAGCTCATTCAATACCAAACTCAAAAAAACTCCCACCGCTACTGGAACGACAAACCGCTCTAGTCCCAAAAGCCGTTTATCGTGCCCAAAAATTACTACACCAATTGCTGAAACCAGAGTGATAAGTAACGCTGCCCCAATTGCTTGAATTACCATATGGCTACTATATTAAGATAAATGCGTTTCACTTGTGAATGCGAGTATAGCACCTGCCTTCACATCATCAAGTGATACATACAACACTGCTATCTAGATATAAAAAAGAGCGAATGTAATACATTCGCTCTTTCAAGCAGAATTAGTGATATAGCACCACTCGATCCCGCCCTTTTTCTTTAGCCTGGTACACCGCTTTATCAGCGTATGTAATAAGCTTGTTACCTGATTCATATTGCGTTGCCGTAGCGACGCCAATGCTCACTGTAACCTGAAGGCTTAACTCACTAAACGTAAGTTTTGCCACCGCTCGCCGAATTTTTTCGGCTACCTCCACTGCCTCGTCAGCATGGAGATTAGGCAATGCCACCACAATCTCCTCTCCTCCCCAGCGACATATAATGTCGCTCTCACGCAATTTTTTACGAAGCGTCTTAGCGACCTCACGAAGCACTTCATCGCCAACTGCGTGCCCCCAGTTATCATTCACTTTCTTGAAATAATCAAGGTCAATGAAAAAGACTGAAAGTGTACTCAGAGAACGTTTACGATATTCTCCTCGTACCGCCGGCAAAAGGTCAACCAACCGTGTAAGCACCTCCAAGAAGGCCCTACGGTTGAGCAACCCTGTCAGCGGGTCAGTTGCAACCAGCGTTTTAAGCTGCTTGATCTCAACGTACTGAGAGTACGAAAAACCAGCGGCACCAATTAGCAAAAAAAAGAGAGTTAAAAGACCTTCCACTTGTCACCTCCTATAAAAAGAACATAATTTATTATTACATAAAAAATGCTTTTTGTCAAAATAAAGCCCCGACGCGCTAGCACGGTGGGGCTTATCTTTCATAGGTTTCGTACCAAGTGACGTAACAAACCACGCGGATTGGAGAAAATTGGTATTCCTTCCACTGCCAGATGGTACCTGGTCAAAGGACACAGGATACGTTTTTTGGGAGCCACAACCAAAATTACTTGAGAACTGCCGAGAGCTCTGCGACCAAGCGAGATTCCAATCTGATGCGTGATTTGTCGCACTTCCTGCTCTGTTTGATTATTTTCAATCGCAAAAACAACATGACTAGCATACGCTTGTGCTACTTCACACCAATGCAGGTGTTGGTTCTGTTTACTCCCCCCATGGGAGCACCGGTTTTGAGGAATCAAAATGACTCCATGGTATCCGAGTTCACGCAACAATTCACGGTACACAAGGTGCCAGAAGTGATTATGAGCGCAGCGAGTATCAGAAAAAGTCGGAACCAAGTAGACACTATTTTCACCAGTGTTAGGAACAAAATCTTCAAACATACATACTTGTGGATCGGCACGCGCTTCGCGTTGCAAATTGAGTTGTCTTTGAGCAGAGTAAACAGTGGCTTTTTGCACAATAACCTCCTAGTTAAGATAGTGAAAATACATCCGTGTAGAAAATACAACAAAAATTAAATCTTGTCTACTATTTTCAAAAAACCGGCACCGACAATTGTTTATACCTATGTTATTTTGACAAAATAATAATTAAGTAGTATAAATTGTTCTGTTCTTACTTAATTAGAAAGGAGTTTTCAATGGCTACTGATTCTTTATTGACCAGATATGGCCACGTTTCACAGATTAGTCTCACTAGCCTGGAAATGTTGGTGGTCTTACTGGAATTGCGAATGGTGTCAACTGATCGGATGGCTACCAAGGCAACAGTATTACAGCTGTTGCACGCGCTCAGAAATGACTTTGAGAAAGCTGAGCAGTATCAGACTGACGAGTTGCAAGAATGCGCAACTGCGATTTTGGAAGAATCGCATGGATTTGCAGATTTTCTAGAAGGAGTGATTAAAGTAGTACCTACAGATTGGACGGAAAACCATCGGACTATTCCCTCTCGCCTGAGGAAGAGCACGTTGCAAACACTACAGCAAGACGAGGACAATGGTTTGGAAAAAATTACGAAATTCTTTGCACCATTGCATAAAAAAGTGAATTCTCTCATTTTTCGCACTGAATCGGTGCTGTAAAAAATCCCCACAGGATACCTGTGGGGATTTTATTTGTATGGATTGAAATTATTCTATCCAGGAATTTCTAAACAAATACTCTCCTGAAGCGATTCCAAAGAATTCTTTTTATGGACGGTAGTCCCGTAATGGAATATTAAGTGAGACCAGAGCATTTTCAGTTTTAGTAAACACTAAACTTTTAGTCTTAAGATCATTGTAATAGAAAGAAGCATCCTCTAAAATTTTTTTAATCTCATCTGGGACACTGGTAAGAATTATTTTTTGGTTCCGCGCTTTGCAAATACCAATGATTTCATCAATTGCTTCAATACCGTCAATATCGAGAAAATACACTTCACGGAAACGAAGTACAATGACCTTGTATCGTCTCATATTATCTTCAAAACGAGACAAGTGCGCTTTAGCATTGATGTACGTGACTCTTCCTTTGAATGAATACAAAAGTACATCGGGATTTTCTTGTAATTCTTTTGTCTTCACCTTCGGCGCAACTCCCTCTTCAGATAAAACGTCTTCCCGCATTTCATACAACCCCTTTGAAATACGATTAACATAGAGCATCAACGAAACAGCTACACCAAAAAGAATACCAATGATCGGATCTTCGACAATCACCAGAAAAGCTACGAGTACTGAAATGATTAATCCACTTGGTTCATATTTATACAGTTTCAAAAAGTGTTCAGCCTCCACCATTTGAATTGCGATATACACAAGAATAGACGCAATCACTGCCAGCGGTAGAAAGCGAAAATAGGTCAGGAGAATACTCGATATAATCACCACGCCGAGCACACTAATCATTCCTGAAACTCGAGAAGTAGCACCACTCTTAATATTCAATGAGGTTCTTGCCAAAGCTGCCGTCGCTGGCATACCACCCGCTAAGCCTGAAGCAATGTTTGCCAGTGAAAGACCAAACATCTCCTTGCGTTCATTGTATTTTGTCTTTGTCATCGCGTCAGCAATCTTGGCTGAGAGCATAGTCTCAAGGATAGCAATAAGGGCAATGACTAATGCTGCTTTGATCATTTCTGGAGCAAAAGAAAAAGTCGGCAGGTGAAAGAATTGGATTTGAATATCACCAAATTTGCTTCCAAGGGTATCAAAGGTAAACGGTATTGTGCCAATAGCAGATAAATACCCCAGCAAGATACCCACTGGCGCTAAGATGATCGCTCCAGGGAGCCTCGGTATAACTTTTTTAAAAATCAGCAGTCCGACCAAAAACAAACTGAAGACAAAAAATGTCGGCAACGAGATCAATCCCAAATGTTCAATTGATTCTAGTAGATTCGCCACAAACGATTCGTGTACCTCTAGCCCGTTAATACCAAGCGCTGGATTGATTTGTCCCAATCCAATGATGAAAGCAACTCCTAAAGTGAATCCATGAATGACACTGGCGGGGATGAGAATCAAAAACTTTTCTAGCTTCAGTAAGTATGAAATAAAAATGACAACACCAGTAAGGATGGTAATCATCGGTAGTGAAGCACTGCCGTGTAAAATCACGTACGAAGCGATAATTCCCGACAGTGCTCCAGTTGGACCAACAATATTAAAGTTACTCCCCCCAAAAATAGTCGCAAAAAGCCCCGCCCAAATTGCAGTGACGATACCAACGGAAGGTTCGACATTTGAAGCCACTGCCAACGCTATTGACAAAGGTATAGAAACAAGCGAAACGGTAATTCCCGCCTTCCAATTTAATGATAGGGTATGTAAAAAGCTCATAGGTGAAGCGTGCATTCTACCAGAAAATATTTCTATTGAAAATCACACAGAGGTACATTACCCTTTTTAGTAGCAAAATCTGTACTCGCGGAGAGATTTTAACCTTTGCACGAACCTATTTTGAACAATCTCGAAGCGATTAACCTGCAACGCGCGGAGCGCGTGGTGGCTTTGTACTTTTGCGTACGCATTGGGGTGCATGGTGATTCTGCGCGCCTCGCCGCCTCCCTCTGGTCGATAAGGTAGAGGTAAATGAACTATCGGTGAAAAAGCAGATAGTGGCTGAGGTGACTCGGTATAAGAAGTTTGAAGATTCTTTACTTGGTCAGGATCTTAATTTTGAAATTGAAGATATTGATATTAAGCGATATATCAAGTTTTTACTAAAGGAGGGAACGATTGAGTAAAGACGGGAAATTATGAGTAGTTTTCAATCTCAAGTATTTCTAAGCAATAAAATAGTGACGCTATCTAATTAACGCAACCAAGTTGCATTATGCTCACGGTCTGATATATTAACGCAACTCATTTGCATATATGGATATCGTTCACACAAAACTCCCTGTCACCGTACTGTCTGGTTTTCTTGGTTCTGGGAAAACAACTCTACTTAATCACATTCTTAAAAACCGTGAGGGTCTTAAAGTTGCCTTGATCGTAAACGATATGTCTGAGGTGAACATCGATGCCGACATTGTGTCTCGGGGTGATGCCAATCTCAGTCGTACTGAAGAAAAGCTAGTCGAGATGAGTAATGGTTGTATTTGTTGCACACTTCGAGAAGATCTATTGATTGAAGTAAAGAGACTTGCGAAAGAAGGTTGCTTTGATTACTTGCTGATTGAATCAACAGGGATCGGTGAACCGATGCAGGTTGCAGAAACATTTACCTTTGACGACGCCAGCGGAGATATTCTCAAAGACTTTGCCATACTCGATACCATGGTTACCGTAGTTGATGCGGTAAATTTCTTGAAGAACTGGAACTCACGGGAAACTTTGAAGGAACGTGGCGAGTCACTTGGTGTCGCCGATGAGCGAGATATCGTAAATTTACTCACAGACCAAATTGAATTTGCTAACGTTATTATTCTCAATAAAGTAGCTGATGTTTCGGAAGATGAGAGGATCAAGATTCGAGGTATTATTGCTACTCTCAACAGCGAAGCAGAAGTCATGGAGACTAGCTATTCTGAAGTACCGCTACAGAAAATAATTAACACGGGTTTGTTTGATTTTAATAAAGCCGCCCTCGCCCCGACTTGGCTTAAAGAGCTACGTGGTGAACATGTACCTGAAACACTCGAGTACGGTATTGATAGTTTTGTATACAAAGCAGATCGGCCGTTCCATCCTGAGCGATTTATGCATTGGACTGAGACTATTCCTGAAGCAGTGATCCGCGCTAAAGGTTTGTTCTGGCTCGCTACACGGTTTGAAGAAGCGGGTGATTTTGCCCTAGCTGGAACACAGCTACAACTTAAAGCAGCGGGATGGTGGTGGGGTACCGCCGATGAGTCAGAGTGGCCCCTATCAATCAAAGAACAGGCAAGGATAAATAACTGGCAGAGTCCCTATTTTGATCATCGTCAGGAACTGGTATTTATTGGTATTGATATGGATAAGGAAACAATCATTAATGGATTGAATGACTGTCTCCTTACTGACGAAGAATGGAAGCTCGGTGTAGTCGGTTGGCGAACACTTAATGACCCATTTGGGGAATGGTAAATATATGATTTTAGGATTTCTTGGAAAAGGCGGTAGTGGTAAGTCTTCTGTATCGACACAGATGGCATTGTTTTTGCATAAGCAAGGCAAGACTGTCTTGGCAATTGACGCTGACCATAACATGGATCTTTCATACAATCTCGGGAGTGGAGAGGTGCCAGAGATGAAACATTTGAGCGAAAGTCTTAAAGATATACAGACGTTCATTCAACTACCAGAAAATAGTAAGTATTCGGAGGCATTTTTAAATGAGGTTGAAGCAAGATTCACTCTATCTCCAATTGATACTGTGGTGAACACCTACTCGACTAGAGTTAAAGAAGGTTTATACCTGATGGCTGCTGGCCCACAAACCGATACTGTTTTGTATGGGAAAGCTTGTAGCCATAGTCTCACTACAGCACTAAAGGTATATCTACCACTTCTGAACCTTAAAGAAAACGAAATGGTGGTCGTTGATGAGAAAGCAGGAGCTGATGGTGTTACAACAGGAATTGTCACTGGCATTGATGTCGGAGTGATTGTTTGTGAGCCAGCTTTGCATAGCATCAAAACAGCTGAGCAAATCGCTGACTTGATGAATTTCTACGACACTCCATATGTCTTCGTTGGAAATAAAGTAAGCGACAGTGAAGACAAAGATTTTATTGAGAAAGAATTAGGCTGTGCACCAGCTGTGTATCTCATGCAAAGTAGTGGTGTTAAAAGAAACCCATCTGATCTGGTAATGGAGTGGCAAGACGAACTTGAAGAAATAATTAAGGTAGCTCATACACTAAATAAAAATAATCGACTAGAGCGAACAAAGACAAAGTTTGCCCGCAACCACGAGTTTGCTAGTCACTAATCGTTTTCACCCCTTTGTATCTTTCGGATATAAAGGGGTGGCAATGATGCCACTAGTTTCGTTCTTTCAACCAAAAAGCGAGGTACTTCTATGTGCTACAAATGCGATAACCCCGAGATGGCTGGCTTGCACGCTGGTCACTTGCCCCTATTGCAGGAAGCTGTTCCCAAACAGTCAGACCTGGCGAGGGACCTGTTCCAGGCCCTGACCGCTACCCTCAACCCGCATCTACCGATTTTGCCCGCACTGCTGGCGATGGCGGAAGCGGTCGAGCGTGAGGACTTCGGTGTTCTCGATGATCATCGTCTGGTTCGTCTGCCTCTGTCCATCATCGGCACCGACAAGGTGCGATACCGGACGGAGATAATCGAGCATCTGCATGAGACCATCCTCTCCGCTCGGATGTCCGAAATCACCATGGAAGCGGTCCGCAAAGCCTTGCGTCCGCATGGTCTGTGCATCCTCTTCCTCTGCTCGTGCGGGGTGGTGATGGGAAGATGTTCCGACGTTCGTGCGTACTACGGCAGTGATGCCCATGTTCGCATGGACCGTCTGCGGTCGGCCATTGATGCGGCAGGCAATCCGGTCCGCGCCGTCGAGTCGTTCTCGGACATCTTGGTGCCGACCATGGACTTGCACGAGAGCGGTGCCGAGGAGCGTCTGTTTGCACGCATCAGCGAACTGACCCAAATCGCCTCGCAGGAGGGACATACCGATTACGGCTGGATCGAACGTGAACTGCAGGCATTCACCGACCAGGCTCATCCGCTTTTGGCAGTAGCCTGAAGCAACTGGACCGATGTCGCTTCGTGCGGTGTCGGTCCTTTTTTTATACGCTATACTAGATATTATGACGAAAAGGCACAGTGTCAAAAGAGATCAAATAATGGCAGTCTTAAAAGAAGCTAAGACGGCTCTTTCGGCTGGGTCTATACACGGACTCTTGCCAGAAGTCGATAAGGTTACTATCTATCGAAACTTAGATTTGTTTGTGTCTGAGAGAGTCGTTAAAACCCTTAATTTTGGTGGGACTGAAACTCTATATGAATACCAGCATCATCCGCATCACCATGCAGTATGTACTGATTGTGACCGAGTGATCCACTTCACCGCAGAAGATGAAAAGATCAAGAAACTACTCGGACTCACAGACTTTCAGGTGACCGAACTTGAGGTGACTGTTAAAGGAATTTGTAACCATAAGAAATAGATATGTGTGGCGTTTGCGGACTTCCGAGCACTCATGTAAATACTATTCAGACGGTTAGTTTGATACCGCTTTTCCTTTTAGTATTTTCTACTTTTCTCTGGGCTTGGTGGATGGTCACACGATTGAGGATAGAAAACTATTTTCTGGACACATACAATAAAGTAAAAGAAAGACTGCTCAAAAGGTAAAACACTCATCTTAATAGATGAGTGTTTTACCTTAAAAGTTCGGTATCCCTTGTACCCTAGGGCAAATGAGCACGAGATAAACTTAATTCTTTTGGCTAGAAATAAGGGTACTCGGGTCACTCCGATACTTAGTTCTATTGGCGGGCTGTCTCGGGCAGGAACCCCTCATGGTCAAGCAGGGCTTGGCGAATTCGCTACTCCCTAGTGTATCAATTCGACGCGTCTCGTGCGCATGGGAAAGTGACAAAAGTGACACAGGATTGAGTATAAAAGTTACATGCTACTGTCACTTTATGGTTGCGAGTATGCGACGTAAATCAAACGGAAAGAGCAATACGTGAGGTTGTAAATGAAGGAAAGAAAATAGCCACTATTATAGTATCTGGAGGCACAACAAATGATATGGCCGTTGATCCAATTAGTAAGATTGTAAAGTTGAGAGACCGATTGGTAGTTGAGCTCAAGCTCAACTATGTTCCGCACATACATGTCGATACAGTAGTAGCTTTTCCGTGGATATTTTTCAAGGACTATAATTTTTCTGAAAACCCGCTCGAGGTAACTGAGGATGCGTCAAAAAGAATATCTAAAATTGTTGAGGATCTAAAGCATCTCTATAAAGCTGACTCATTTGGTTTTGATTTTCATAAAATGGGTTTTTGTCCTTATGTATCAAGCATTTTTATGGTTAAGAACGGCAAAACACTGTCTTCAAAAACAGAAAAGGCATTCAATTGGCCGTTCTTTTATTCAATGGAAAATTCAAGATCTGCAGACGGTCCAAACTCTGCATATGTAGCATTAAACACTTTAGGAGTTGAAGGGTTCCAAATACTAATTGCACATCTTACAGAGACCGCAGTACATCTAAATGGTTTACTCGAACAAAGCCCTGATTTTGATATAATTAACAAAATTGGATTAGGGACGGCAACTTTGTTTATCCCATGTGTCCCTAAAAAAGTAACATTCGAAAATTTTGAGAACGAAGTTAAGGTTAGAAATGAATATAGTATGGCATTCATTAATAAGCTAACTGAATTAGGTAACCCATTCTATATTGATAAGATACCAAGTAACTCAACGGGTGCGGCTCCCTTTCCTTTTACATCACTAAAAACCTACATAATTTCGCCATATTCGACTAAGCAAAACAACATCGAATTCATGTCATTTTTAAGTCAACTAAAGAGAGAAATAGATCAAAATTTTAATTTTTATCCTAAATATTCAAATGCTTCGGAAGAAGCACACCCATTAAGAAAAGATTAATATGTTAAAAATTAAATCATATCCAGACCATATTAGACTTGATAGAAATGAAAGTTACTCATTTCTAAATGAAAAGATTCTATCGGAGATTAAAGATTTCAATAGCGATGCACTTAGTTTATATCCTGATTTAAATGAAATAAAAGATCTCCTTGCTAAACATATTGGCTCAAAGACAGAGAATGTTCTACCAACACATGGATCTGAGCAAGCAATTAGACTTACTGTCCAATCTCTCTTTAAGAAAGGAGACGAAGTAATTATGGCAGCCCCAATATTTATTGCCTTTACTTTAGCATTGAAACATATAGGAGTTATTCCAAAAATATTACTTTATAAAGAAAGGAAAGGTAGTTTTTTCCCACCGACAACTCAAATTGTTAATTTAATAAACAAAAACACTAAAGGTGTTGTGTTATGTAACCCCAGCAACCCATTAGGTTGTTCAATCTCAAGGAGAGATATACTAAAAATATTGAAGAAAACAGCGTCATTCAAAGTCCCTGTAATTGTAGATGAGGTATACTCAGAATTCTCAGGAACATCTTTCTTGGATCTCACAAAAAAATATGACAATTTAATTATATTGAAGTCCTTCTCTAAGGAATTTGGTTTGGCTGGTTTGCGACTCGGTTACATAGTTGCTAACGAGGAAATTATAGAAAAATTAGATGATGAAAGAGAGATGTTTTGGCCAATCAGTAATTTCAGTATACATACTCTTCGTGTTCTTTTAAAGCATAAGCCATATTTCAAAAAGCAAATTGCTGGGGTTGTGCAAAGAAAGAAAAAACTAATTTCATTTTTAAAACAGAGAAGTGTCAAGTGCTATGATACAGACACGAACTTTGTAATTATCAAGTCTAAAAATCACAAGGACATCATACAAGAATTTGAAGCAGAGAAGATTTTAGTTAGTGATATTTCAACGCATATTGATTCTGGTAATTTGTTACATGATGCTTTTAGGATAAGTATTCCATCAGAAAAGGATTTTAAGCAAGTGATTATAATTCTCAAAAGATTGTTTTAAACTTGGTTAACGACGCAGGCTACTTGTACAGCAAAAAAAGAGCCGTAACAAACTGGGTTTGTTACGGCTCATGAGTAGGGTTTGATGCTTGACCTCACATGTATCCCTTTTGACCTTCATTGAGGAGAGGGTAGATCTTCTGCATCCATGCGTTGACCGTCTTCTTTGGCAGGGATCCTTCCAGAGAACGTAGTGTGAGTGTGGCGACCACATTTTTCTGGTGAGGTAATATACCAAGGTTCTCGCGCGCTTTTTTTTCTAGGTCGTCGTACGCTATTTCTTCAACGTGCACGTCTTCAAGGTACCGTGTATCCGCCTCCAATGCATCTCGGATAGTTTCGCAGATATCCTCCTCTGTTTTTTCGAGCGATGCCGAATAGGACAGTACCCGACGAGTCGCAGGCTGATCAGACACCGGGACATACGGATCAAGGTTGGCCATCTGTTTCTTAACTCTCGGATCCGTGGACCTGAAGACGCGTATGTCGTCGATTTTTTTGACGAGCATAACCAGCCGATCGAGCCCCATCCCCATAGCAAGTCCTGAGTAGTGCTGAGGATCAAGTCCAGCATTCCGAAGGATTACCGGATGTGCTTCGCCACACTCGAGTAGTTCAAGCCACTCATCACCAACTTTGATTTCAACCTCAAGCCCGTTGATGGTGTATGGATGAAGTACTTCGTTTGCACGATACTGACAACCTGGAATCATGCAGTTGAGGACTGTTTCAATCAGATTGATGAGCTCACGGCGATCAAGCCGTGGGCTGCCTCGTTTGATTCTCCACAAGTCCATTTGATGTGGTTCCCCGCAATGAGTGCGGTCAACCACATCCCGTCGATAACAAATTCCCGGTATAGGGACGAGGATATCGTTTACCGTTTCCCAATTCACCTCATGTAGCCACTTTGGTATAGCGGCAGAGGTGTGGGTACGAAGAACCATGTCCTGCGTCACATACCGTGTATACCGTGACGAGCGCCCGGCATTATCAGCAGGAAAAAGCAGGTCGTCGAAGTTTTCAATGACCGTGACGCGAGGATCGGTTCTGTACTCATTCGCTATTATTTCGCCATAAGTAGTTTTCAGAGCACTGATGAGCTTTTCGACGACGATATTAACAGCATGACGCCCATTTCTCGGGTCAGTGAGATCAGGTATTGACAAAGAAGCAGCCAGACGTTCTGGCGACATCAGTTCTTGTTTCATTTCGAGTCTCCTTTGAAGTAAGATAGATGTGATTGAACAGAATTCCTGCAGGAATATTGACATATAAATTTTATATTGTCAATTTTTGTAACATTGCAGCCTAAAATAGACACTATCCACAGTTACGGCAACTGTCTATCTTTTTCATGGGTGTCATGCCTTCCATCCCGAGTCCACGATGTCGTTTCTGATAGTTATAGTACTTCAGAAATAACGTTAGTTTATACTGCAGAACATCCAATGAATCACTCGGATACATACCCACTACACACTTCTCGTTTAGTGTGCGATGAAACCGTTCAATCTTGCCATTTACCTCAGGACAACACGGAGTATTGAGACGATGCTTAATACCCTGTGCACTGAGGTACTCTTGTACCATCCTATTGCGAAACTCTTTCCCTTGATCGGTTCGTATCTTTTGAATCGTAAACGGGGTATGTGCTTCTACCTATTTAATAAAATTAAGAGTATTCTCAGCATTCGCAGTGGTGTATGTCCATGCATATACCCAGCGTGAAGCATCATCGATGATGGTATAGATACACTCGTCCTTGTTTGTATCCAAAGGGGTATTTGGTATCCATTTGAAGCTCTAGACCAGGTGTTTGGTGTAATCTTCCACCTCTTCGTAGTTCGAGGGTGGTATTCTCCATACCGAATACCACACCGCTTTAAGATGCGATACACCGTGGTGGGGTTGATGGAAAGATTATAGAGACGTGCCAGATGGTCACTCAGAGCTTCTACGCCATCAGTCCAATACGTTCCTGCGGTATTGATGACCAGCTGTTCAGTTTCAGGAGCGATCTTGTTGTGTGGCGTATCCGTACGCCTCTTTCGAAATTTAACCAGTCAATCAATACCAAATCGTTCATATCTCGATTTTCATGTATAGACAGTTTGTCTGGTAACATTTAATTCTTCCGCGACTGCGGTTGCTGAGTTTTCCTTGTTAATTATGGCTAAAAGTTTTTCTTCCACTAATTGCATATACCGAACATCAAAACGATTCATCCTCTCAGAATAAGTGTCTAGTGTTTGGATGCAAGGTTAACAATTTTTTGAATAAGTCCACCCACTTTTGCACTCCTTGATAGCTCCATCGCATGCAATACAAGAAGCTTGATAAAGTAGCAGTTTTGCTTTCAAGATGAAAAGTGCCAGAAATAGGAAAAGACGAAAAAAGCTGGAAGCCACAGGAGTCCATATTCTTTAGACAGTTGATCATGTAAAAGGCTCATCATTTCTGATGAGCCTTTTACTTGCTAGGATAACGTCATTACGACGCGTCTCGTGCTAGCTGTCAACGGCGGAGGATGTGGGATTCGAACCCACGAGAACATTTCTGCTCTGGCGGTTTAGTAAACCGCTGCCTTCAGCCACTCGGCCAATCCTCCATTGACACCAGAAAATCTGGCAACATGACATTCTGCCATTTTGTACCGTTTTACGCAAAAAATACAACTTGTGCAGATGCCGCGTAAGCATGACATAATACAGCGTCAGTGGTTACCCACGAGTATGTACATCACCTTAAAAAAATACTTTGGTTACGATGCCTTTCGCCCACTTCAGAAAGAAATCATTGAAAGAGTCATCGCCAATGAAGATTGTGTCGTGTTGATGCCAACGGGCGGTGGCAAATCTCTTTGCTTTCAATTACCGACACTTATCCGCGATGGTATTACAGTAGTAATTTCGCCACTCATCTCTTTAATGAAAGATCAGGTCGATGGACTAATCGCCAGTGGAGTGAATGCCGCACTCATTAATAGTTCTCTTACTCAGTCAGCCATCGTAACCGTGATTGAACAAATTAAGTCTGGGGATGTAAAGATTTTGTACATCGCCCCCGAGCGACTTGGTATACCCGAATTTGAAGCAACGCTCCATATGCTTCCCGTTAGTCTTTTTGCCATTGACGAAGCACATTGTATCTCAGAATGGGGTCATGATTTTCGTCCAGAGTACCGAAATTTAAATAGACTCCGTACAAAGTTCCCCAACATTCCAATCATTGCGCTTACCGCCACCGCGACCGAAAAAGTGCGTGATGATATTGTAAAACAATTAGCGCTACCGTCACCCAATATCTTCGTTTCTAGTTTTAATCGACAAAATCTTAGCTATGAAGTACTGCCAAAAAAAGATTCGTTCAAAACAATTTTATCGCTCTTGACCCACTATCCAAACGAAAGTGCCATCATCTACTGTTTCTCACGCAAAGATACAGAGAGTATTGCTGATAAACTAACGAAACATGGCTACAAAGCTGGTGTGTATCACGCTGGACTCACCGCCGAAAAGCGCCGCGATAACCAAGAACGTTTTATCCGTGATGACATACGTATAATGGTAGCTACTATTGCGTTTGGCATGGGTATTGATAAACCAGATGTTCGCCTGGTTATTCATCACAGTCTACCAAAATCAGTAGAAGGCTACTACCAAGAAACCGGTCGCGCTGGTCGTGATGGTCTCCCCGCGCGCTGTGTACTTTTGTTTTCCTTGGCTGATAAATTCAAACACGAGTTCTTTATCAACCGTATTGCTGACGAAGGAGAAAAGCAGCAAGTGCGAGAAAATCTCAACCAAGTAATAACTTATTGCACCCTACACTATTGCCGCCGAAAGTTTTTGCTTCGTTATTTTAATGAAGAGTATCAAGCCGTGAGTTGTCACAATTGCGATAAATGCGTCGCCCCAGCACCGCTGCTTCCCCCTACCCCAGCAATGCGCAAAAGCACCACCAAGGAAAATACCGATATAGTAAGCAGTGACTTTAACCCTACCCTCTTTGAAATACTCCGCCAGGTCCGCACCGCTGAAGCCACTCGTCTAAAGGTCCCTCCGTACATCGTATTTGGTGACAAAACACTGCGCGACATGGCAAGTAAGCGCCCTGTAACCGACGAATCCTTTCTCACCATACACGGCGTTGGTGAAAAAAAACTAGCAAAATTTGGCGCACTTTTTATGGAAGCTATTAGAAAGTTTGAAAGGTAAGGGTTTACTTTATATTTTTAGACCAGTATAGATTTTATTTGCTAAATAATATGCAAAATTTACTGGAACAGCATTACCAATCATTTTGTACCCGTCAGCAATATCACGATATTTGAAAATAAAATCGTCAGGAAATGTTTGAATTTCTTGCACATTCCCGCACCGATAGGCGCCGATATAGATTTTCTTTTCCGGGAATAAAAATTCTTTCATTCTGACCTATAAATTTCATTTTTGGTGCTTGAGGGTGAATAGGTGCATGGCGACCTCCAACTTGAATTGTGAAAGAAGGTTCATCCCATGAACGCACTCGATTTCTTGACATATAAATTGAGGAAAAACCACCATTCATATATTCGTGGTTTGGGATTTTCAACTCATCGCCGTTTGTCTTGTTTTTATCTAACGCTGGTTTTGCCAAACGTAAATCATAGATGCCGATTATTCCATCAACATTTTGAATTTCAGACGTTGGAACAACTACAATGCTTCTTTTTTCTAGTTTTGTTTTTGGAAAATTATGCTCAAATGTTTCCCAAATCGTAGAGTCATATTCATTCGCCCAAACAACATGAAAACTAGCTCTCTCAAAGCCTAAATCTAATCCACCAGCACCTGTAAATAAAGAAGCTATATTCATATTATTTTCTAAAACTCAATAACTTTGCCTCCAGTGATTTTGCTGGGTTATTTGGCGATTTTATTTTGATATCTTTTTTGAAAAGTTATTACTAACCAAATTTTCAAGATTCTTTCTGTCTTTTTCTGGAAAGGATAAATATTTATCTTTTAGCAAAACTACATTAACAAATAATTCGGAGCTTGCTCTGTCGGAACGACATAATCAAAAACCCTGATAGGATTTTTGATTCCCCACATTCCATGAATACGCAAATAAGTTATTCCTAGCGGATCAACTCTGTTGACCCTGCCGAGCTCATTGGTTTCTGAAAATTCAACATCTTGCAATTCGTTAACACCTTTTGAAATTTTATCTCGTACTCTCTCATAAACTTCCTTACCTGCCGAATAGCAATTACCATAAACAAGCCACAATGCTTTTAATTCGTCATCCTTTGAAACACCGACGATATACACTAGATCTTTTTTCTGCCAATCTTCACAATTTCTACAAGCCGTAGTTATCATCGGGCTATCAAAAACTTATCTTTTGTATATGAACTATTAAATGCAATTCCCGAGCGCAAACTTTCAATCTTTTTTACTTCGATTGCGTCGCCTTGCTTGATAATAATATCTGGTGGATTATTTTGATTTCCAATATAAGAAAAATATTTACAGTAAATTTCATTTTTCTTTTCAAGGTCATTTTACTTCCAATGAATTACAAAATAAATCTTTAATATAAAATTCCAAGGCATCGCCTATATTATTTATCCTATTGGAAGAACGATAATGAGAAAATAAGTTTGTGATTGGGTTTTTAACTAAATTTGCGATAGTGATAAGTATATTTGTTTCCATAATTTTACTTCATTAAATCATCAAGCCCAGCCGGCGACGTCGTGGCTATGATGCTAACACCGAAACCAAGCTTTAAAAAAAGTATTCTACTTTTGTTTATCCTGGGGTTATTGTACCTGTTTTAAGGTACTTCCGTCCCATTCAATCACCGGTTCATCACCGTATTTGGCATTGATTTCTACAGATTTGCTTAGCCAAGTTCCATAATCAATCGTCTTGTTTTTTGGACCTTCAAAAGGTGCTATCGCAAAATACACGGTTATTTTGTAGCTATTGGCTGATGTCTCCTCTAGCCTACCAGATTTTTTTAGGTCGGCTGGACGAAAACCATGTTTAAAACTTTCTCCATTTCCAAAAACTTTCCCTAATGTATAGATGCCGCCTAGATCTCTATCTTCTGTGGGATCAGCCGCCAGATCATCCCAACAGGTGGGAGTATGGCAGACATCCATCATATAAGAAGACCCGCTCACATTTACTACTTTGTATATCTGATTAGAAATGTCCGCTGTTTTGCTTTCAATCGCTTCTTCTTTATTTTCAACTTCTTTTTTCTCTTCTGTTTTTTTAGCTTCTTCTGGAACGGTGACCGCTTGCTTAATGATTTCTTCTGCTGTCTCGGTACTGTCAGGGGCATTATTTTCTTCTTTCCATTTGGACAATTCATCTTCACTTAAACCAGCTATTTCGGTTTTCGTTTCACCCTTTTCACCAATTTTGATGCTCACACCTAAGATCTTTTCATCTTGTATAGCCGATCTGATTTGATCAGCGCCAAGGTAGGCCACTCCAAACTTATCAATCGCTTTGGAAACATTTCCCGGCATACTGGCGATGGATAAAATCCCTGCCGCTGGTTCCGTCACTGCCCGCACATTGCTTATCATTTTGGACACTTTATTTCTGTCTCCCAAGGCCATTCTGGCTTCATCGTCGGACACTTCAAGAACCAGATCAGCTCCAGAAACGACGACTGCTGTTTGCGCCAAGGCTCCGGAAGTAACAAAGGCAGAGGTGCCTCCGGTTGCTACCCATGTCCCCACAAAAATACTCACTTTAGAGCCATTTTTGATATTAACCGCGCTGTTTTCCAGTGTTTGCAAAGTATTTCCTGCTTCGTTCCAAGCATCGCTGGTAACTTGAGCTTGGTCTTGATTGAGGATGAGCTGCGCTCTTTTGGCATCAACGCCCAAATGCTTGGCTAATGTCATGATTTTCTTGCCCATTGGGGCTTTGTCAATGATGTTGGAAATTTCCTGTTTGTCATAAGCGTAAGCGGTTGAAACTAAACCGAAACTTATTTGTTCTTCCGCCATCACCGAGGCTATTTTCTCTAAAATAGCAGCGTCTTCTTCTAATGCTTTCCACTGAGAGATACTATCTGTTATTTCTTTGTTCCACAGATCATATGCACCGTATTGTTTGGCATTCATCAACACATGATCAGTTTGATATCTCAAAGCGGTATAATTTTTAGCAATTGTTAGCGTTTGATCCAACACCACTTGCTCTGGTGCCTGACCAGATTTTTGGTTATTGAGAAAATACAAAGCTCCTACTGATAAGACAATTAATCCGAGGACGGCAATGATGGCGGGTTTTTTCATAGTTTTATATTATTAAAACTTTTTGAATAATCGTTCTTTGAGATGATAGTACAAGCAACACTGCTACAATTTTAGCAGAAAGCATAAAAGAATACAGGATCTTTGCTATCAAGGGGCTTGGGTTTCTTGAAGCACTGCTTCTCGAGTATAGGGAATTTTAAATTCCCCAATACTATTCAGAGACAAAGTTGTTTTAGTGGTGAAATATTAAATGTAAGTTACTCTCGTGTGTGAATTAAGTAATTGCGTATACACTAAAGTATTAGTATCATTAGAGGGTCAGTTAATTGCCCACATAACTTTTTAAACTTATATATGAAAAAACCACTTATCCCAATGATTATCCTGATGTTTGTTGCTCTCTTTTTTGCTGGACAAGGAATTGTGATGCACTCACAAGTAAAAACCGAGGAGGCGAAGTTCCATACATTGCAACGCGAGTACTTTACCCTCGCAAAAGCTGAGCGCGAAGGAGCTACGACTGGTTCAGAACTTAACCAAAAACTGGTTGAGATTCAAAACTACCCATCGACATTGCTTGAGCTTAAGCTCGTTGGTGTTGGAAAGATCTTGACCGGCATTTTCGTACTGCTACTCGGTATCTTAGTAGCGCTCATTATGATGCCAAAACGATTGGCTGGTGTTATTAAAGATAACTCGATAACTGTATGACGCATCCAGTGTACGACATTATTGCTATTGGTGCTGGGTCTGGCGGGCTCAATATCGCCTCATTCATGAACAGTATTGGTCTTAAGGTGCTTCTTATTGACCGCAGTGATGAGCATATTGGTGGAGATTGTCTCAATACAGGATGTGTTCCGTCAAAAGCACTCATTCATATTGCTCGCCAACATAAAAATGCACAGGAAGTGACTGCCTATGGTCCACAGCTCGGTGGATCGATAGACCTTGAGAAAGTGATGGCACACGTGAAGGGTGCACAAGACGTGATTCGTGAACACGAGAGTGCTGAATACTTTCGCTCAAAGGGTATGGATGTGGTGCTGGGAGAAGCAACGTTTGCTGGAAAGAATGCAGTTAAAGTTGGTGATTCCGTATACCATGGAAATAAAATTATCTTGGCTACTGGCTCTCGACCACGTCCGCTCACTATTCCCGGTGTTGAGGAAGTAGAAAAGAGCGGTCGTCTTTTTACCAATGAAAACATCTTTTCTCTAACAAATTTACCTAAGAGGCTTCTGGTTATTGGTGCAGGACCAATTGGTATTGAACTTGGACAGGCGTTTCGGCACCTCGGCTCTGAAGTTAGCATTGTGACAAATGATGCGAAGATTCTCCCGCGAGAAGATAGCACACTCTCTTCGATACTCCATGAGCGTCTAAAGGAAGACGGCGTCGTATTTCACTTTGGCAAAAATACACTTCGGTTCGAAAATGACGACACACTAGTTGTCGAGGACAGTGCTACTAAAACAGAAGAGAAGCTTTATTTTGATGCGGTATTGGTTTCAATTGGGCGTGTACTTAATACAGACGGACTGACGCTAGAAAACGCTGGTATCAAAACAGACGAGCGTGGAAAAATACTGGTTGACGAATATCTCCGCACTACGAACAAACAGGTCTTTGTCTGCGGTGATGTGGCTGGGCAACATCAGTTCACGCACGCCGCTGAACTCCACGCTGGGGTTATTATTAAAAACCTACTCACTCCGTTTTTTAAAAAGAAACTCTCGACCGATGCACTTTCGTGGGTCACGTACACCACACCAGAGCTTGCAACCTATGGGCTTAATGAGGCTGAACTGAAGAAGCGAAATGTAGCGTACAAAGTACTCGAATCCTCATTTGCGGAAGATGATCGCGCTATTACTGATAATGCCAGGTACGGGTACACAAAAATGTTTGTGGATAGTAAGACAAAAAAGATTCTGGGTGGAACCATGATTGCACCAAATGCAGGTGAACTTATTCAAGAACTCATTATGGCTACGACAAGTGGTCTTACCACCTCGGCTATATTCAATAAGATCTATCCCTATCCGACCGCTGGGCGTATTAACAAGCGGGTAGTTACAAATGGTGAACGAGGACGGCTAACTACAAGGGTAAAACGACTATTACGTCTTTTTTATTCACTTATGTGACAGACCTAGAACATTTCATTATTTTATTTTTCAGCACATATACTACAGTAATAAATAACAAGATTTCTATCAGCGTAATAATCTGTAGTCCGGGAGGAAGACTTCCTGTGTACGCAAAAATAAAAGCGAACGGCACGACTCCAATCAGGGTTGCCAAAAAATATGCCCCACTCGACATTGTAGAGAGGAGACCAAGTGCGTACGACAGCACATCGACTGGAACGGTCATCCGGAGAAAAACGACGGACCAGAAAATGTCTTTTTGTGATAAGCACTTCTCAAAACCGTTCAATTTTTCAAGAGAAACAAATTTTTCTATGAGCGTTCTTCCATACCTGCGTGCAAGATGAAAAGCAACCTGTGAACCGATAGACCAGCCAATAATGGAGAGTATTCCTGTGGTGACCCAGCCCCAAATACTAACCGCAAGTGGTACAAGTGGTAGTGTGGATACGGGGGCAATTACAATGGCAATAGCGGTAATAGAGACATATGCAATCATCCCCATTACACCATCATTACCAACAATTGATTGCAACTCGCTTTCGTATTTATTGGCAATAAGGGTAGATCCAATAAAAAATAAAATAATTCCAACTATTCCAAGTGCACTCCCAATGATCTTTCTATGTAATAATTTATTTTTCATACAACACTCACTTTGTCATTATGTTTTTTGTGATGTCGGTGGACGAAAAATGAAATGGTACCAAAAAGCAGTATGGTTGGGATGAGGAGATATGGATTTGCTAATGATCCACCAAGGAAAATGTACGCGGTGAGACCAGGGATTACACCCAGCAAGGTTGCACCTATATAGCTTCGGTAACGAATAGCAGAGAGCCCGGAAGCATAGTTTACAAAATCAAACGGAAAGAGTGGAATGAGTCGTAACATAAGTACCGTCTCAAATCCACAACAACGAAGTTTTTCATCATATTTCTTAATAAAGGAGTTTTCATTTTCTTTGACAAAATTCCTTCCAAAAAATCGAGCCGTATAAAATGCAACTGTGGCTGAAAGGCTTTCACCGATATAGGTGTATATCCAACCCATAACCGGACCAAAAAGCACAGCTGCCAAAGGAGTCATGATTGATGAAGGAAAGAAGACAAGTGGTCGCACCGTGTACGCAATAATAAAAGCGAGTCCTGACCAGACACCGAGTCCGCTAAGGTATGCACGGATATCATCAATAGAAATTCCAACAGTGATGTAGTAGTAAATAGCTCCTAGGATAGCAACAATCCATAGTGCACCAAGAATATTTTTAATTGTCAGTCTGTTTTTCATGTATTGTTTCTGTTTTATCAGTTTTCAAATTCTTATCACACCAGTGCTCGCATGGCGTTTCTGAATCGCCATGAACTTTTCTGCACAGCTCACAGACAAATGAATCTGACATATTCTTTACTCTAAAATTACTAAACCGTCACCATGCTGTACTGCGACGCTAAACCACATTTCAAAATAGAAGGGGTGCACTGTGCCGTGGCTATCAGTAATGGTCAGTTCGCCCGCATCAGTCACGTTGAGTGCATAACGGGTACCATCATGATCTTTCTCAAGTGATTTTGCTTCACGTAGAGTAAGCCACGGTGTGGTAAAGGTGGTATCGTTATCACGAAAGACAACCATAATGGTCTTTGGATCAAATGTAGTGTCTAGGTTGCTGGGGTAAAAAACAAAACGATCGTCAGTTTCGTAACCAGCGTACGGATTTCGATCATAATCGCGACTATGTCCGGTGTCTTCGCTGAGTACAATGGCGTTGGGGTAACTTTTTCTTATCTCGCCTAAAGTCAGGAGTTGAAAGGGTGTCCGAACAAGTTCCGCTGGATATAACGACCCTGCCAAAACCCTTCCTGTACTTTGTTGCCAAAGATTCTCAGTTGCACGATCATACATAATCATATTGCTCTCAAGGAGCGACCCACTCACGCCAAATGTCGATACTGTGCCGTTAGGAAGTGTGCGGTCAAACACAAGTGCGCTTCCACACAAGGGACAAAAGGTGATAGCTACCGGCCTACCATCAATCTCATCGTTCACAATTTCGTGCCATGTCAGGACGTTATAGGGGTAGACTTTAACTGTATCTTTTCCAAACAAAACAATTGCTTGCACTGCATCAGGTCGAGTGAAAGATGAAAGAGGAATGAATGTTGGCTTGTCGATGGCAGGAATGCCATCCTTTCCGGGGCCACCAGAAATTGCCCCTTCAATCCGAGGATCCGCCTTTGACCAGTCTGTATTAGGAAAGTGAGCGGATAAAGTACGAGGGACTGTAATGGTGGAAGTGTTTTTGATTATCGGCTCCGATTCGGTCTCGTCGAGCGAATTTAACAAGCCTTGTTCTATCTGAAGCACCCCGCCAATGATTCCTTGATCCAGTACCCAGCTCTCAAACTTTTTATCGTTGCCGGTAATAATAAGAATACCGAGGAGGATAAAGAATGCACCAATGCTTCGTTTAAACCAACCACGACTATCGGAGGCCACTGTGAGTTTTGAGGTTATTTTCTGGCCAAGTAGCGAAATGAGTACAAGTACGGTCACGAGTCCCAGTAGATATACCAACAAGTACACGGTTCCTAACAAAAAACTGGCTGGCAGTACTGTGGCGATAATGACAAAGTACGTTGGACTGCAGGTCGAGAATACTGGACCGAGGGCCGCACCCATAAGCACGTCACCCCAGATACTTTTCTTTTGATACCCAGCACCTAAGATTTTGTTAGCTCCCACACTTCCTTTATTTACAAACGGTAGGTGTTCCCAGAGTGTTGGAAATAGGAGCGTAAGACCAAATCCAAAGAGGATGCCTCCTGAAAGATAACTCCAGACGTACGGTGGGATATCAATGAGTGCAGTCGATGCTTTGAGGAGGTAGGTGAAGATGAGAATCGACAATGCGAGCGAACCAATAACAATATATGGTGTTGCTTTACTTCTCGCTCCAACACTACTCCCAATAATGACAGGGAGTAGTGGCAGTACGCATGGCGCAAGTACCGTGAGAAGACCGGCGACAAATGAGATAAGCAGCAACGTCATGACTTATATGGTTTTAAGTACATCAGCAAGAGTCGCAGGATGCGTAATACTACTCTTGGCAGTACCATCAGATGCTATTTCAATGAGAGAATGTTGTGTCGTGACACCGTACTGTTTTTTGAGTGCAATGGCAGTATCGTAATCAACCTTATAAATTTCTACGCCAGATGGAATTGAGCCTTGATTAGCAAGAATGTCTTTATCGAGTGCTCGACAACTAGGACACCAGCTAGCCGCAAAGAAGAGGACAATATGTTCGGCATCACTGTTTGCCACCAGTGCGGGATCATACGCTTGGTATGTACCAACTTCTGCTACCTGTGTGTCAGAAGTTGAAGGTATTTCAGCTACTTTCGTCGCAACAGTATCGACAGTACTTTTTTCAGTTACAACTTCAGTTGTCTCTTCCGCAGTGATTGTCTTACTCCCACTATCTTTAGTGGCCAAATAACCAACTCCTACAACGACGAGTAAGATAACGATTCCGATTTTTATATGTGATACTTGCATATGTTTGTATAAATAAATTTTAAATCTTTACGCTATTTGTAGTAGTTCACGAAGTTTTGGTTCGTCAAAACCAACAATGATTGTTCCATCAACATCAATGACCGGTACTCCCATTTGGCCAGACTTTGCTATAGCTTCTTTAATTGCATTAGGATCGGTGGCTACGTCATAATCAGTAAACTGAATATTGTGTTCAGCAAAGAAGTCTTTGGCCATGTGACAGAAGTGGCAAGTAGGTGATGAGTAGATTGATACGGTATGCATATATTTTATTGCATTAATTTTATAATCGCTTTGACCTTAGGATGGTCCGTAAGTGGCTTATAGCACATCATTTGGCCCATCCGCTCCCCCTCGACGAGTCCAGACATTTCAAGGACACGCAGGTGTTGAGACACTGCTGACATAGAAGCATCAAGAACCGCAGCGAGGTCGCTCACGCATAGCTCACCTTCCTCAGTAAGGATTTTTACAATTAGATACCGACTTTTGTCACCAAGAAGCTTAAACACCTCCGTAAGGATTGCATCATCTTCCGATGCATCCAGACGCTTTTTTATTTGGTCTATTGCTGTTTTTTCTAGCATAATACTTTATTACTTGCGTGATTACTTAAATATTATCACATTACATATTTTAGACAAGCACACTGTGTATTTATGTCTGACTAGTGGGTAAACATAACAACTTATTTTCAAAAGCAGTGATACGCTGTTTACTTATCCCTTACTATATTAGCTTTGTAGTGCGAACATTGTAATTATATTGAAATTGATAAAAAAATAACAATGGTCAGGGAATAAAAAATATATTCTGATAGAGTAAGTTAAAGAATTCTTTTAACAAAAAAAATGTTTCGGATAGGTATATTCATGTGCAGTGTGCACAGTGAGGATGGGACACTAATATCAGCTAAGTACAACGTACAAAGTTTTGATATGTAGATGCAAATGTTATATTAGTGTAATTAATTGATATGAATACGTGTTTTGAAAAACTACCAGAAAATTTTGACTTTGAAGTTGAAATTAAAAAACGACTAGATACCGTGCTTAGCCTCCAGGCACCGTCAGGACTTTTTATGGCCTCAGCACTTAATGTCAGTACCGGATATAACAAGGCATGGCTGCGTGACAATTATTTCATGACGCTCGGCTTTCAAGCCTGTGGTGAATGGCAACCAGTGCATGCGGCAGGAAAAGGGCTGTTACAAGTTCTCTGCAAACACCAAGACAAAATCAAATGGGCAATTGAAAACGAACCGCAAGAAGCTTGGCAGTTTATCCACGCCCGGTACAATCCCGTGACCCTGGAGGAATATCACGAACCATGGGGTAATAAACAGAACGATGCGGTTGGTGAAGTACTCCATCTCTTGGCCGCGTGTGACTGCTCGTCACACAATTTTGTCGAAACTAATCTCGAGCGCGGGCTGATTCAGCTTTTGGTCGACTATCTTTACAGTATTAAATACTGGGAATCTCCAGACTCTGGTGTTTGGGAAGAAGACCAAGAACTCCATGCGTCGTCAATTGGCGCTTGCATTGCTGGGCTTAAGGCCGCCACCGCTTTGCCATATATCACCGTACCAGCCAACTGCATCGAAAATGGCGAAGCGGCTTTAGTAGCCCTTTTACCTCGTGAATCAGAGCGAAAATTTACTGACTTAGCTTTACTTTCACTACAGTACCCGTTTGGAGTCTTGGGTAAGACAACGTGCGCGAAAGTTGTTAAAAATATTGAATATTACAACCTGCGTGATAAGGGTGTAATCCGCTATCACGGTGATCACTACTACAATAAAAACGCTGACGGCGTAAGTGAAGAAGCTGAGTGGACTATGGGTTTGCCATGGCTTTCAATTATCTACGCAGAACTCGGTATGCGAGTGGAAGCGGAGCATTATCTCGTGCGAGCTTTAGCCGCCAAAGACGATCATGATCGAATGCCAGAACTCTACTACGCACAAACAGATAAACCAAATGAAAACTCTCCACTTGGTTGGGCAGAGAGTTTACTTGCTGTTGCGCTAAAGAAAGTGGCTGATGCTAACAAGTAGGAGAGCCGTAGGCGTGGTGTTTGTTTGTACTTGTCCATTAACTACCGATGTGAGCCCGTAGCGAAAATTTTGATGGTGTATACTATTTAAGTATTTGCGCAAGTATAGAAATTAGTATTAACCCATATTTTATGTCTCGATACCATATGCAAGAAATTGATTATATAAGTATTAACACTATACGTATGTTGGCAATCGATGCAGTCGAAAAAGCCAACTCCGGTCATCCTGGGTTGCCACTGGGGGCTGCTCCAGCAGCGTATGCATTGTGGCAACATTTTTACCGGCACAATCCACGAAATCCACAATGGCTCAATCGTGATCGTTTTGTCCTTTCAGCTGGGCACGGTTCAATGCTTCATTACGCACTATTGCATCTCTCTGGGTATGATGTATCGCTTGATGATTTAAAACAATTTAGACAGTGGGGGAGTAAAACACCAGGGCATCCAGAATACGGGCACACACGAGGAATTGAAACGACGACTGGTCCGCTCGGTCAAGGCTTTGCGACAAGTGTTGGCATGGCGATGGCAGAGCGATTCTTATCGCAAACATTTAATACTGATGCCCACAATCTGTTTGATTACCATGTGTATGGTATTGCTTCCGATGGCGATTTGATGGAAGGAGTGTCCGCTGAAGCGGCATCAATTGCTGGCAATCTACAGCTTGGGAAGCTTGTGTATCTCTATGATAGTAACCGTATCTCAATTGAGGGTTCGACCGACTTGGCTTTTACTGAGGATGTGGCCAAACGATTTGAGGCGTACCGTTGGCAGGTGCTGCGGGTAGAAGATGGAAATGACGCAGCGGCGATTGCTTCTACAATCGCCGCTGCGCAAGCAGATATGCGACCGTCACTTATTATCGTGCATTCGCATATTGGGTTTGGTTCCCCCAAACAAGACAGCGAAGCAGTACATGGTTCGCCGCTCGGAGTTGATGCTCGTAAAATCACGCGTGAATTCTACAGCTGGCCAGATGAAGATTTCCACATTCCGACTTCGGTAGGCCAACATATGGCAGAAGCAATCACTCGTGGCGCGGAAGCTGAGTCCGTGTGGCAAGAAATGTGGGAAGCCTACCAAGTCGATGAACCTGAAAAGGCTTCACTTATTAAAACTCTTCAGGCTGGAAAATTACCAGCTGGTTGGGACGCTAAACTACCAATGTTCAATCCGTCTGAATACAAAAAGGGCATTGCGACCCGCAGTGCTTCAGAAGTGGTGATGCAAGAAATTGCTAAATCTATCCCAACATTTATGGGTGGTTCCGCCGACTTAGCTTCATCAAATAAAACTTTCCTAAAAGGACTAGGTGAGTGGACTGGTCTCCAACAAGATGAAGTTGGACGCAACCAACACTACGGCATCCGGGAGCACGCGATGGCAGCTATTACAAACGGCTTAGCACTCTCTCCGCTCATCATTCCATTTGCAGCAACCTTCTTTATCTTTTCAGACTATGCGCGAGGCGCGATGCGACTCTCAGCCTTAATGGGCACCCGTTCAATTTTTGTGCTGACTCACGATTCAATCGGGCAAGGAGAAGATGGAGCGACCCATCAACCAGTAGAGCACTTGGCGAGTTTCCGCGCGATGCCAAACATGCGTGTCTGGCGACCAGCTGATGCGAACGAAACAACTGAAGCATGGCGACAGTCGATTCTCCGCACTGAAGGCCCTTCGCTACTAGTGCTTTCACGACAAAATTTACCAGTTATTGATCGTACTACATACGCATCGGCAGAAGGTCTCATACACGGGGCGTATGTCCTCAATCCAAACATTACTGAACCACAGGCAATTATTATTGCCACTGGTTCTGAAGTATCGTTGGCGCTTGAAGCTGCAACACAACTCGAAGCGGATGGTACGCGAGTGCGCGTAGTAAGTATGCCGAGTTTCGAGCTCTTTAGTGAGCAAGAACAAATTTACCAAGATGATGTATTGCCTCCTGATGTTACTGCTCGGGTAGTAGTAGAAGCCGGCAGTCGTTTTGGTTGGGAGCGGTTTGTTGGTAAAGAAGGTGGATTTATTACCGTTGATACTTTTGGAGCTTCTGCACCTGGGGATGTATTAATGCGTAAATATGGCCTCACTGTATCAGCAGTGAAAGAAAAAATTTGTGAGATTCTAGCAAACAAATAAAAATAATAGAGCATATGAAATATAACACTCTAAATCTTCCTAACGCATATAAAAAAGCCTTTAAAGATGCTGATATTCGAGGCGTGTACCCAACAGAAATAAATGAAGTAGTAGCCTATCGGATTGCTCGGGCGTTTGTCGAAGAGTTCGGATGGAATGAAGTAATTGTCGCGCGTGATATGCGCGTATCTTCCCCGTCACTTAGAAAGGCATTTGTAGCAGGTATTCGTGATGCAGGAGCAACAGCTATTGATATAGGCATCATCGATACACCTGGTCTTTATTTTGCATCAGGTTCACTTGACCTGCCCGGAGTGGTGATCACCGCTTCTCACAATCCGGCAGAATATAATGGGCTCAAATTAGTTTCACCTGGAGCAATTCCGCTAACAGGTAAGACTGGCCTTACTGCTATTTTGAAACGGATTGAAATGAACGCGTCTAGGACCATTATTGAACGAGGTGCATTAAAGAAACAGTCAATGATGCGAAAGTACGTTTCGTATATAAAACAAAAAACTAAATTTGTAACAAAGCGACGTTTGCGGGTTGTCATTGATGCTGGCAATGGTACGGCCGGACCTTTGATAAAAGAGTTGTGCGCAAATCTACCGATAGAAATTACCCCACTATTTTTTGAGCTAGATGGTACGTTTCCAAATCGTGAATCAAATCCAACACTCGCAAAAAACCAGACAGAGATAAGGCGTACACTCAAAGCAGGGACGTATGATTTTGGAGTAGCGTTTGACGGCGATGCTGATCGAGTGGCGTTCTTTGATGAGAAAGGTAATTACATTAATAGTGCATTTATCGGTGCACTCATAGCCAAACATCTCATAGAGCGATTTCCAAAATCAACCTATATCTACACAGTTTTTACGAGTCGTGCATACGAGGAGGTTATCAAAAAATCTGGAGGGAAGGCGATACGGGCTCGAGTTGGGCATGCATTTATTAAAGAGGTGATGCATAAGCAAGACGCTCTCTTTGGTTGTGAGCACTCCGCTCATTTTTATTTTAAAGATAACTACTACACTGATTCCGGCATTCTTGCCTTTTTATTTGTGGCTGCAGCGTTGGCTGAAAAGTTGGGTGCAGAGAAAAAATTTTCAGAGATTATCAGGCCGTTTTCGACATACTTTCAGACTGAAGAAGTCTTAGTAGAAGTGAAATATAAAGAATTAGCACTACAAGAAATAGCCTCTCGTTACGAATCCAAGCATCCGGAAAGCATTACTTACTTTGACGGTGTGACCATTCACTTTCCTGAGTATTGGTTTGTGATAAAGAAGAGCGTGACCGAGGATGCATTAAAATTTGTTGTCGAATCACCCAAAAAGCAGATTGCCTATACTGTTCAGAAAGAAATACTTGAACAATTGCGTATATACTAAAGTAATAGTGTATAATATTATTACGTATCAATCATTTTTAATACAGTATGATTAACCAGATTAAAGAAGACAAAAATATCAGTATCGATTTCCAGACGATACCTACATGACTCTTCATTCAGATAATTATCGAATCGCGATTAATCGAATTAATGGAGCAGAAAAAGACTGAAGAAAAATTACAAAATAACAGTAAGTTACATTTTATGAATAAACCAAGTAATCTAAAAACAAAAATATTTCTTGATAGTGGTAATCCAGTAGAAACTAAAGAAATTAAAGCCAGTCTAGGCTTTCTTGACGGACAGACAACTAACCCTAGTTTGGTAGCGAAAAATCCGCTTTTTGCAGCTTGTAGGGAAAAACCCGAAGGTTGTACGAATAAAGATCTCTGGACAGCATATAAAGCCATTGTGACAGAAATTTCGCCACTTGTGCCCGAGTCAGTATCAATTGAGGTTTATGCAGACAAAGATACCACGGCAGGAGAAATGATTGAAAAGGGGCGAGAACTAAACACCTGGATTCCTAATGCCCACGTCAAACTTCCAATCAATGCAGCTGGACTAGAAGCAGCTGAAGTGCTTACCGGTGAGGGAATTCGCGTCAATATGACACTATGCTTTACTCAGACCCAAGCCGCTGCGGTTTACGCAGCAACTCGTGGTGCCAAACCGGGCGATGTCTTTCTCTCACCATTTGTGGGGCGACTCGATGATCGGGGAGAAGACGGTATGAGTTTTATTAAAAATGTTGTCCAGATGTTCGAGGGTAGCGATGGTCATGTGCAACCCCTAGTGGCCAGTGTCCGCTCCCTTGATCATTTTTTGTACTCACTACAAATAGGAGTAAGTCTCATAACTTCACCGGCTAAAATTCTTCATGAATGGACAGAAGCTGGGCAACCAGTTCCCGATGATTCATACCAGTATGATAGTGGTGATCTGCAGCCATTTGCGTATGAAGAACACGATTTATCAGCCGATTGGCGCACGTTTGATTTGCACCATCCATTAACTGATTCAGGCATTGAGCGCTTCGCCAGTGACTGGAATAATGTATTAACCAAATAGTAATAATATTACGGCATGATTCTTAAAAAGCATCCCACAATTTTCATCGCTTTTGTTGTGCTGGTTTTTATTATTTGGTTATTAGCGTTCATTCCAGGCGATGCTTCTTTTTGGCTTGAGTTTTGGTGGATGTTTCCAGTGGCACTTTTAATTTCGTTAACGGTTAATACTTTGGGTATAAGTGGAGCGGCACTGTTTGTCCCGTTTTTTATTCTCATCTTTCCGTTATTGGCTGAACCATTATCAGTAACCCAAAGTGTAAAGAT